>Ga0315268_10000446_pt1 | contig 48254 bp, 47 predicted proteins | sample C1_top_MG_FD_204535 | JGI IMG/M metagenome (GOLD analysis project Ga0315268, IMG submission 204535) | Sediment microbial communities from Yellowstone Lake, YNP, Wyoming, USA - C1_top | ecosystem: Environmental > Aquatic > Freshwater > Lake > Sediment | place: USA: Wyoming | collected 2017-08-01 | reverse complement strand
ATATCAGCATGAGAAACGCTACGCTGAACTCTCTTCCTACATGTGTTTCGAACCGCGTCTTCTTTCTGAAAGCAGTTGGTGTTTCTCTGAGCAGAGTGATGAATGGTTTTAGAACTCTGGTCAGGGCCAGTGCCCATAGGAGGCTTAGAGCTGGAGCCAGAATGAGCAGCAGACGCACCAAGGCACTCGCGAAGTATATAGCAGTTAACCCGAAAAGAATCAAGTAGACATTGCGGTTTGTGGGGTTTTGAGCAGCGAAGTAGAAACCAACTGGAATGAAGAGTATGCCAATTCCAACATCGTAGTAAATGCTTCCCCACGCGGCTGGTCTGTGTTCCTGCACTGACACTACTGCAGGATTCGTGAAACGTTCAAAGGGATTTAGAACCGACAAATACTTGATCCCCAAAGGCTGAATGTATCCGAACCAAGAAAGGGCAAGAAACAAAGCTATGCCTGAGGCTACAACACCTAATGCGAAAAAGCCCTTCATTCTAGGAGTCTTAATACGTCCGCCAATTTCAAAGGCGCAAAGTAGAAGGAACACTCCAAATATGGCAAAATTGGTTGTCTCCAGCAAGAATCCAAAGCCCAGTTTTGGCACATTTATCGCCATGAACAGAGCAACGGAGAACGTTGTGCTGTATGCCAGAAGTAAGCGGGTTGAATATCGACGCAATATGAGCAAGACTGCCACAAAAAGAACACCTAGTCCTGTTGGATATCTTGAGGCGCCCCATGAAATGTAAATGTACCCGAGAGACAGTCCTGCCGCTAGGGCGTAAATCAAGCTTCCCCTTAAGGGTCTTTCTTTGTCGAGGGCCCTGAGGAAAAATATCGAAAACAGAATGATCCCGAGGATACCAACAGTCTCATCGTCTGAGAATCCAAGGGAGGTTCGGCCTATATAGGACGCGTTCAAGGCAAGGAAGAACGCTGCAAAGAGACCTACCTCTTTTCCCCCGATGTCTTTGCCAAAAAAGTATATGGCAACGCATGTTATGACAGCCATTATAACTGGAAACATCACGTAGAAATTATACACTGGTTCTGAAGCCAGCGGGTTTGTAGTGAACGCTGGGGTCATCGGTATTCCTAGAGCGTGAAATATATTATAGAAAGTGGCTGCGGTCAAGGCGAGACCAGGGAATGATGTGTGAGCTACGTCTCGTCCCCATGGCCACCAGCTCATGGGATCTTGCCAGGTGGTCCAGTGCAAGTAACCATTGTCGACTACATCCTTTGTCAAACGGTACTGATAATATGGGTCGAATTCTGAAAGATAGTAGCCCCACCGCATAGGAAGCAACCTAATCGTGAAAGCAAGAACGAGTATGAGACTCAGTATTGATAATTCCAGCAGAGTAGCATGACTAACCTGAACGCGAAGTTCCCCGACACGCCCAATGGCGTTTGTGATTTTTTCTCGACTAAAGAGCTTTCGAATTTTACTCATGAGTTCTTGCTTCCCCTTTCCATCAAGAGAACCATGTGGTTTTTTATTTAGTTTGTGGTGCAAAACGTGCAATTTCCTTTGTGTGTGATGCACAATATGGTAGAAGACTAAATAAGGAAGCAAAATCAACTTTAGTGAGGAATTTGAGGGTTGCCTGTGGAAAGTGAAAAGCCGATATCCTTGAGAGTCTTCATTGGATGCGTCCTCACAATGATGTCCTCGTTCGTAGCTTACGCCTTAGAAAAAGCTGTCTTTGCGCAATCTATGCTGTATCTTCCAAGTCTATCAGCATTGGTTGTGTTGGCTTTGGGAATTTTCTTGATGTATATTGGGCTTGGGAAAACTGAATGAGATAAACAATCACAGGCATGGATGACAACTTGAATGATCCAGAATTGAGCAAACTGAAAAAATCTACAGCGCACGCGCTCGTTGCTCCTATGTTCTTCATTGTAATTTCCATCTTCTCTTCTCAATATTCGGTACGGATCATTGGTATTGTCCAAAATGTGGTGAGACCTCTAAGGTGAAGAAGTGAAGAAGCAATTGAGAGTGCTCATGATTCACGACCCTTGCGGCATAGCATCTATTCACCGGAAGTGGCTGCGTTCACTAGGTGTAAAGTCTCATGTTACCCAGAGAGCCAGGTATGATTTTGGCGATGTAAGCAAATACTACAATGCAGACCTTATCAGAGCCAATGCAAAATCATTTAAATGGCTGTGCTTCCTACGAGCTCTCAAATATGGTATCATTCATATTCACTCCTTGGACACATTTGTTGAGACTATGAGATTTCTGAACAAACCGATAGTCTTAGAGTATCACGGTAGTGAGATCCGATATTGCGGTCAAGATCGCAAACGGCACTATACCAAAGCAGAAGCTGTTTTAGTTTCGACCCCAGATCTACTCAAGGATCTTCCGAAAGCCCACTATCTCCCAAACCCTGTGGACACAGATCTCTTTAAGCCTATGAGTGAGCATTCTGATAACACTGCATTGTACTACGTAAAAGATCTTCCCCTTGAAGATCGTGAACGACCATTTCGACTGGCCAAGGAGCATGGACTAGAATTAACCATTAAAAACAAAAATACTGACGTTATTCCATATGAGCAGATGGCGCGCTGCCTTAACAAGTTCAGCTACTTCATTGATGTTCGCTTCCATCCAGGGTATTTGGAAGGTACTGGCTATTTGAGTAAGATAGCTTTAGAAGCTTTAGCCTGTGGGCTAAAGGTAATCAGGTTTGATGACAAGATTATTGATCCCCCGCTACCGGCACAGCACCTTCCAGAGAACGTCGCTAGGGAGTTGATGGACATATATGAAGAGTTGTCCTAGGTTGTCAGTAATAATGAGTGCGCGCAATGAAGAGAAGTATCTTCCAGCGGTGCTGAGTGCACTTTGGAATCAGACATATCCATTGCAGGAAGTAGTTGTTGTAAACGATGGTTCAACCGACAATACAGAGGAGGTAGCATTGAGCTACAATGCGACTGTTGTAAACTTACCATATCATCCTCACAAACTATTTCTTGAGCCAGGTGGTTTAGCTAAGCGTTTCAATGTGGCTTTAGGAGCAATCGGATCGTGTGAGTATGTTCTAATTCTTGGGTCAGATGATTTGTTACCGAAGAATTATGTTGAGGTTCTCGTTGAGAGGCTTGAGTCTGACCCGAAGCTTGTTATGGCAAGTGGACAAATGAAAGGGTATCCAAGCCATCCACTAAGACCACGTGGCTCTGGTCGTATAGTCAAGGTATGGTTCTGGAAGCAGATCAGCGATCTACAATTCCCGGTCATATCAGCTTGGGAAGAGCATATGGTTTACAAAGCTCTACAATTAGGCTACGATACAAGAGCCTTCTCAGACATTCAATATGAGCGACTTCGTGAAGAGTGTGGTAGGCAACCCATCAAGGCTTTTGGAGATGGTCAAAGCATGTATAGCTTAGGGTATTATTGGGTTTACGTACTGTTTAGAGTAGTTTGGATTTTCATCAGGAAGCCAAAAGAAGCGTATTTCCTATTCATGGGTTGGCGAAGTAGGAGAGGTGTTAAGAGAGCTGATATGGCAGAGTGGCTTAGTGAGTATCAGAAGCATCAAATCATTTTTGGTTCTAAGAAGTTACTGTTAGGAAAATTAGCGAGGAAGGTAAGGATAGGGGAGATATAATGCATAAGATTCTTAGAGCCCTTAGGTCTTTTTTGCTTTGCTTGGCCTTTCCAATTTGGTTTATTACAGTTTTGGGTAAATACCCGGTCTCATATCCAGATCCATTAGACTATGAGCCATTAGAAGGGGAGGATGAACCATGACTATTTGCAAGCGCTGCGTGATGGATACAACAGATCCCAACATAACATTCGATGAGCATGGAGTGTGCAATCACTGTAAGAATGTAAATCCATTTGAGAAATTGGTCAAGGATATCAAGAGTGCTGGTAGAGGTAAACGGTATGATTGTCTTGAGGGACTTAGTGGAGGTTGTGATAGTAGTTATCTTGCACTTCTTGCGTGGAAACATGGACTGCGTGTACTCACTACTCAACTTGATAATGGATGGGGCACACCAGAGGCAGATCATAATGTGAAAGTTATTTTGGATAAGACAGGATGGGACTTCAAACGATGTATTGTCAGTGCGAAAGTTTTTGATGATTTGCACATTGCTTACTTGAAGGCAAGTGTTGTTGACATTGAAGTTCCGAGTGATCATGCAATAGCAGCATGGAACTACAGTCTCGCGGCAAAAGAGGAAATACATTACATTATTAGTGGAAGCAACACGGCGACTGAGGGTATCATGCCACTTGCATGGGGATGGAACAAAGGAGACTTGGCTAACATTAGGGATATTCATCGTCGCTATGGTAAAATGCCATTGTCCACTTTCCCGACTATGGGTCCGCTAAAGAAATCATACTATGAGTTAGTTCATCATGTGAGGCAAGTATTTCCACTTAATCTAGTGGACTACAATAGAGAGATAGCGAAAGAGGAATTAGCAAGAGAGTTCGGATGGAAAGACTACGGGCTTAAACATTTTGAATCCATTATTACGCGGTTCTACCAAGGATATATCCTTCCAAAGAAGTTCGGAATAGACAAACGCAAAGCTCATTATTCAGCATTGATTTGTTCCGGACAAATGACCAGAGAGGAAGCTCTAGATCTCTTGTCTAAGCCTATTGACTATCCTCAACTTGAAGAAGACAAAAAGATAGTTTTCCAGCGTTTAGGCTTCTCTGAAGAAGAGTTTGAAGCAATAATGAACTTGCCGATTAGAAGTCATAAGGACTTCAAGTCAGATGAATGGATATTCTCATTGATAAGGCGTTTCCGTTTTGTGAGGAAGTTCCTATGAGGAATGAATTTTTCAGTGCGCGCTATAGAAAGTATTTATCAAAACCTTCTTTAAGTTTCTTAACGACAAGCGGCGTGTAGGAAATTGTTCCTTGTTATTCTAATGAGGTATGCTGGGTTTCCTCTCTTTAGCAACTCAGCGAGCTTGGTTATCTCATCTGGAAAATGATAAGCGGCTATTGTTAAGCTTGGTTTGAATCTTTCAATGACATTGATTGCGCCTTTCAATACGTTCAACTCTGCTCCTTCAGCGTCTATTTTGATCAAGTCCACTCTTTTAAGACCAAGCCGTTCAATGATCGTATCCAGCCTTGTCAATTCTACCTGTATGTATTTTTTGCCTATGAAGGATATCGAGTGTCCCCCACTGTGCGAGCCAACATATAGCTTTGCATAACCCTCGAATTCTCCTAATGCCGTCCTAAAGGTTTTGACATTTTTCACGTTACTCATGCGTAGGTTCTTTAATAGCCTACTATAGTTTTCTGGATGAGGCTCAAACGACAAAATCATTCCGCCGTCACCAACTAGCCGAGATGCATAAAGAGTATAGAATCCATAATGTGCTCCCACATCAATTACTACATCACCCCTTTTCGGTTTTGCATAGACCCTTCTCACTTCCTCGGGAATCTGTATGGAGTCAAGCGGAACTACGCAATGAAATCCATTGTAAAGGATAAAACCCTCCTTCTTGTTCAGAGGTTTAATGAATCCAGTCGACCTATTCATGAGGTGCCTCAACATAAGGCAGTCAGAATTGAATCTCTCAGAGTGGACAAGTTCGTCTCGCCTTTTCTTACCCAACAAAGCCCTTGACCAAAGTCTGAGAAAAGCGTACTCATAAAATGCCATCCTCTTAACAATGTTGTTGATTGTCCCTTGTATCAAGGAAAAACACCCAATCGCCCCGCCGTGTGAAGAGAAAGTCGACCCATATTGCCACCAGTTCATGATTTTATTCTAACACTTGCATCCTTTCTGATTTATAAATCACTCCATGACTACGAACAATTTGGGCTTCAGAGAAAATAGCAGAGTTATACTTTCAAAATATGACTGCGTTTTCAAATTGCCCTTGCCACTTAACTTTATTAGATGCATGCCATTCTTTTTGTCGTCAAATAAGGTGAAATGACGAGTGAGTCCTCTGACGCCTACCGCTCGTGTTGCCCGTGGAGCCACCTACCTGTTTGCTCAAGGGTTTCTAACTACCCTCATGGGCTTAGTGTACTTTATTTTTCTCGCACATGCGTTTTCTGATCCATCCGAACAATGGCAGATGGGAGCCTTTGCACTTTTGTCATTCATTCTCTCGTTGGTCCAAGTGTTTGGACCATTGGCTCTTACATCGGCTGCCATCAAATACATCGCTCAATATCTTGCTGAAGGAGACTTGGAGAAGGCAAGGGCTGTTATAGCCCGCGTGTTGCAGGTTGGCTTGCTTGCTTCAGCTGTTGCGTTCTTCGCGCTGTTTCTTCCAGCTGAATGGGTATCGACGCTATTGTTCGGTACCGAAGAGAACGCGCTGTTAATTCGTCTAGTCGCTGTTTGTTCGATTCTTGTGATCATCAATATTGAAATATCTAGTTTCCTTCAAGGAATGCAGAAGATGCGCGACGTTGCAATCATAGGAATAATCTACAGCGTCGTTTCCACGTCCTTAGGCATTTACCTTCTCCTTCTGGGCTGGCGTCTTTACGCTGTGGCTTCAGGATGGCTCGTAGGTTGGCTCATATCGTCTGTGGCTGGCTTAATCCTGACCTTCAGGTACTTGGGCATTTCTGGAAAGCCACATCCGCTTAAGCCTCTCTTGAATTTCTCTTTACCACTCTATGTTTCTGGCGGCATCGGTCTGTTTGTAAGTTGGATAGATCAACTTCTTTTAGTCTCTTACATGAGTTTGATCAACGGGCCAATTGAGGCCCAAAGAATTCTAGGAATCTACTACGTCGCAGTTCGAGCTTCAATTGTGCCTGGCCTGTTTTCTAGCGCGGTCGTTTCTGCTCTTTTCCCCCAACTGACAGAACTGTATGCACAACAAGGTTCAAGCAGTCTTAGGGATGCGTTTCGTGTTTCAACGCGCTATTCTCTGCTAATTGGTTTCCCGTTAATAGTTGGGGTGGCAACGTTGGCTTTTCCGATAATAATCTTGTTCGGTGGATGGCAATATATTGAAGCGGTGGAACCTCTAATCATCATTTCAATATCCGCGCTAATAGGCACGATAGGCGTGGCGATAGGACCTATTTTGATGACTTTGGAACGGACAAGAATTGCATCCGTGTTATCCGTAATCTCGGTAACCCTCAGCTTCTTTCTATCTTACTTTGCATTAGCCTATCTTGGTTTAGGTATGAATGGCACAGCTTGGGCAAGAACTATCGCAAGCATAATAATCGTAGTTCTCAGCCTGTACGTTTTGTCGCGTTACGTGTCGATTTCCATTGATAGAGAGGCATTGTTGAAAGCTTCAGTCGCCTCGGCAGTTATGGTTTTTGCCATACTTTCCCTTGATTTCATAAGAAGGCTTTTTTCAAGCAGTTCCCAGTTTCTTGTCATTCGTTTGACTCAGCTTCCCATTTACGTGTTGGTCGGTGCAGTTGCTTATTCGCTCTCGCTTGTCGCTTTAAGGGCTGTAAAGAAAAGTGATATTGAACTCATAGAAGAGTATTTGCCAAAAAACCTCAAACGTGTGGTTGCTTGGCTGGAACGTTTTGCAGTTGCGGACTAGCTGAGAAATGAAAAACCAGGAATCAAATCCTCATGAAGAGTTTCAGGCTCATAAAATAAAAAGCTTCACTGAATCTTATGACAGAATTGGCGACATAGCAGTGATCCGAGTTCAAGAACACTCAAGATCTCAAGAGAAAATAATCGCCGACACCATTATGCAAACTCATAAACACATAAAAACCGTTCTTCGACAAGTCAGCGGCGTTTCAGGCAACTTCAGACTGCGACGACTCAAATGGGTTGCTGGAGAAAGGAAAACCGAAACCCTGCACAAAGAGTTTGACTGTGTTTTCAGAGTGGATTTGAAGCAGTGTTATTTTTCGCCTCGTTTATCCTTCGAGCGTATGCGCTTGGCTAGGACAATTCGGCCCGATGAGACTGTTGTGAACATGTTTGCAGGCGTGGGTGGCTTTTCTGTCTTAATGGCGAAGCGTGGCAGAGCTGAAACAGTGTATTCGATCGATGTGAACCCATCAGCTGTTAGATTCATGAGGGAGAACGTCAGGCTGAACAAAGTTCAAGGTCACGTCATTCCAATTTTAGGGGACGCTAAAGAGGTCATTGTCGGGCATCTCCAAGATACGGCTGATCGTGTGGTTATGCCACTGCCGGAGAAAGCCTACGAATATCTGGATTATGCGCTTCTGGCACTGAAGCCCACAGGCGGTTGGATACACTACTACGATTTTGAACACGCCTTGAAAAAAGAGGATTCAGTAGAGAAAGTGAAGGAAAAAGTCTCGGAGAAACTGCAAGAACTGGGCGTTGATTTCGTTGTGAAGTTCGGACGAGTTGTGCGCCACACAGGACCACACTGGTATCAAGTTGTTCTAGATATCAAAATACGCCGAAAACGCTTGAAGTTTAAGGGAGTATTCAAGCGCTGAGTGTCACTTATGTATGTAAGTTAGAGCGTCTTTGCGCGTGAGTTTTGTTTTGAACTTTCTTCTGAAGAAATGCACAATGTTTCGTACGTCGCGTTCCATCAGCTGTTCAGCATTGGGATGATCTTTTTTTACGTATTGGGGCCAGTCGATGATAAGTATGTGTCTGTCTGGTTGCAGGATGATGTTGAATTCGCTTAGGTCAGCGTGTACTATACCCGCGTCAACGTAGGTTTTGCGTATGTTTAGGAGAATTTCGTTTAGTATCTTTTCCGGGTTTGGAATTTCAGCATATTTAGCTAGTTCGGCGCCCTCGATCATTCCCATAACGACTGTGTGGCGGTTTTGGCTGATGGGTTCGGGAACTGCTATTCCGTTGGGGTGAAGTAGTTTTAGGGCTTCGAATTCTTTCTCCGCGGCTAGTCGTGACTGGTATAGCCAGCTGATATGGTGGCGTTGGGCTATGTAGCCGCGGAGTCGTCTTGTTTGGCGGAAGCTGACTCTGCCTAGGTGGTGAAACTTGACGGCTACCTGTACACTTTTGGGTGCTAGTGCTCCGTAGACGTCTGATTCTTTGCCTACACCGAGCGGTTTGCCTAATGCTTCGAGTATGCTGGCCTTGACTAAAGCGTTGATGGCTAAGCAGTCATAGCCTGATGTGTAAAGGACGTAGCCAGTGTAGTAACCTGTCCAGCGCTCTATTAGGCTAAATTTGTTGAGGCGAGATAGGCGGAAATCTAGTTCTCTCGGGTTTAGTTTGGTTAGTTTTGGTAGTTCCATTTCGGGTACGTATCTGTGACGTCCCATGTCGGCTTCGATGACTTGTAGTACTCGAAAGTCTTCGGGTTCTAGTTTGCGGAACACTTTGACTGCGTTGTCGACGCTGGACATACGTGAATGAAGGTTGTGCGATGTGATTTAAGAATAACTGGAGGTGGGCGGGTTAGGATAGCCTCTATGAACATGTATGGGGCTGTGGCTGTGTAGAAGTTGTCGTAGTAGCTGTAGTGTTCTGCGACGACTACTTTGTGGCTTCGGAAAGAGATTGTGTGCTTATTAGTGATGACCACGCCCTAGGTAACACTGACATGCTACTCTTCCGGGAACTAAATTCCAAAAGAAGAAGGGAACAATCGCTTAGCGCCTTCTTCTCTCATGAGGGGCAGTGGGCTTGAACAGAAGTAGTTGAACACGCGGAACTGTACTGTTCGTTTATTGCCGCTTCTAGGTTTCATTATTCAAACAATATTCTGATCCAAACAGAGACTGGTTTTCAGTTGTATGTATGTCTGTGGCCTTCACCGTATTGACGTGGTCTGTTTTTGTTTTTGTCTAGCTTTTTCTTGAACATTTGGTCCATGTTTACTGTGGGGCAGGCTAATCTGCTTGCGTCGAGGATGTAGAATATTACGTCGACTAGTTCTTCAGCTATTTCTTCTTGGGTTTTGCCTTTTTTCCAAGCGTCGCTTGCTTCACCTAGTTCGATGAAGGCGAAGAGTAGTTTCTTAGGGATATCTTCAGACTTGTTGTAGAATCCTTTCTCTAGGACTAGTTTTTCAATTTCCTTTTTCATCTGTTCTAGGTGCGTTGTTCCATGCCTCCCTTTAGTTTGGAGATGAAGTTGTCTTCATCCTCTGTTATCCTCTTCTTTACCTCACTCCATGTAGCGGCGCAATTCTTGTACCCTACGCCTACGATTCTGCGGATGAGTCTGTCGATGTCTCTCTTGTTTTCACTCGTAACCTCAATTCCAGCTTTTTTGAAGATCTGTTGAAGATGCCTGAAGTAACAAGTCATGACACAACGCCTCATTACACAGATGGACTGACAGATTTTATAGGTTACGGGCATAGGAGAGAATTAAAAAACTATCGCACGACTCGATAATCCCAGATAGATTTTGACTCTTCAGAAAACGTAAATAAACAAACATCACCTTAAAGTTGTCTGAGCCAGCAAAATGCGTCCGGGGTGAGGTACTTCCACCCAAAGTGGCGATGTCGCCACCGCGCAATCCCTTTTTTTTGATGGAAAATCTTTGTTCGCAGATTATGAACTCTTGGCAGAGATTGGGAGTTGCGTAATGCGCTAAGCGGCTGGTCATTCTGATGGCGCGGAAGGTTTAAGTACTTCATGAACAGTAACAGTCTTGTTATTACAAGTTAGTAGTATGACATTTGTAATAACAAAGAGCTTCAGCATACACATAGGAGGGATGCATAATGGAAGAGATAAGGAAGGATCTTAGAGTTCTAACGAGAGAACACTCGCTAGAAATACTTGAGCAAATCTCAAAGAAAGAGGTCATGTCGTCGTCGGAGATCGTTGTTGAGAGCCATGTTCAACCTAGTCAAGTATACAGAGTCCTTACTGAGCTGGAAAAAGCCAATCTCATTGAAAAAGAGAAGAAGCCTACAAAGATCAAGGAGCCTTATGTTTTCTGGAGATTGACGAACAAAGGAAGAATAGCAAAGCGACTAGTTGAGGATTATCACCGAAGGACCAGTGTCTAGGAGGTTTGAATCATCTTTCCTCACGCCATATCACTGATTGAGACTTTCGCTTTGCTTTTCCTATATGATAGTCTGGACGTTCTGCTGACCTTTTCACGCCGGCACCAAAACGTGGATTCTAATCTGTCTTTCCTTTGGAACTACGAGTTCTGGGGTTACGATGGTTCAAGACTTTTTTTATCTCTCGTCACATGGTTGGCGCTAATCGCTCAGGAACAACCATTCATTCAGAATGACATCATTCTTGGATTATTCATTTTCTTTCTGCAAGTAGGCGTCCTTCCTCATGTCACAATAAGCCTTGCTAGTCACGAGGTTAGCCTCAGCACCGTTATGCGGTTTCCAAATACAAAGAATAAGATCATCAACTGGATGCTGATCCGAGTCAGAGACAAAGAAAGGGATCTATGGTTCCTGATGGCGAACTTGAGGCTCGTCCAGTTGGAAAAGCTACTCCAAAATGCATTAGCTTACAGAAGAACGCCACCCGAAGAAGCTCGCAAAGTTCTAGACGAGCTGGACGCACTGAAGAACACAAGCGACGCAGAACAGGCCAAAGCATTCTACTCTGCCAAGATTGTTGACGTTGCTGGAACGTCCTTTGTACGAAAGTTTCTAAATGAATTGAAAAGAAACGAATCGCACAGCTGACTATCTACTATGAAGCTTGTTGTGTGACAGTGAATACAGGACAGTGGAGGAATCTCTCTTCTTTTCATCAAGCAGCAAATCGTAATAAGCATGAAGTATTTCTCTTGGCTCTGCGTCTGTTACTGTCTCCCCCTTCATAAGCTTGTCTAATAGATTCAGGTCAATTGAGAAAAGGCTCTTTGAATGAAACACGCCATCATGCAAAGTCTCAAAGCCGGATGACGCGACTAATCCGAGGATTAAACCAAACTCCGAGCAACATTCTAAACATCTAATATAGTCTGACTTCAAATCGCGGCTTTTGCCCTTCCATGTATAAAGACTTTCCATCGAGTTAATAGAATCCAATGCTGTGTTGGCTATTCTCTCACATAAACTAAGACATTGATGGCTCCATGGAAGCGCTTGATCGCATGCGAACGCAGCACATGCGTTTGTCCGGATGATCAGGTGTTGGAATAGATCTGATAACTGTGCGACCCCGTCTTGCAACACAAAATAGTCAATTGAGTAGTTGAAAAGCACGCTGATGTAGTGCGGTCCTGCGATTTGGATTGCAATGATATCTGCCATGATTTGGTCAACTGCGGCTGCGAAGTTTGGCGCTGATATGTTGATCGCCACTTCTTTTATGAACGTCTCTAAGGACTCGGAGTTACAAAGCCTTTCTAACTCCTCACTGTAGCCGCATTTTCTACAACGATTATTTGGCTTGCGCGTCTCGATTCTCTTGAGCATATCTCTCCTGAATTGGTAAAATTGGACAAGATATCTAGCTAATATCAACGGAATAAGGGCATCTTTGTCCTCATCAAGCATATATCTGGCTTCGCTGGCAGCATGACCAACTTCATGGGCAAGCGCAAGGTATCCTTGCAGAAAATATCTAATATCGTGTGAGAGTGCAATGTGGAAGGTCTTCTTAAACATCCTAATGTATGTGGCCCCAGGAAAAACCTCGTCTTCCAAGAAAATCGGATAATATGATGCGAATCTATCCCATTGGAGATCATAGAGCCTTATTTGGCTTAGGTAGTTATGGATAGTGTTGTCAGCAGCTAGAAGGAAAGCTTCATTTCCAATTTCTCGTTCCATAGACATCGGCAAACCTGCTATTACATAAGGCAATTCCAACGATACAGTTCTCTGAGAAGTCGCCATTTTGAGCAAGAACAGCATCCTTGCTATTTCGGCCATTTGCTTGTTGATCTCGAACAGATTCTGCTCGCACAGAGGCATGTTTCGAAAGTCACCTACTAAACTACCTTCAACAGTGTGCAGGCTTTGCTGAGCAGCCCTGAAATAGTCGTCTATTTCCTCAGCAACGCTTCCTTCGATTGGTGGTAGCAATCTCTCATCAGAGGCTTGACCTAGACGCTTCCACCTTCCTCTGATGGATCTCCACTCGTCGAGCAGACCGTCGATCCTCTGCTTGTAGATTTCCGTAATCTCTTCGAGGACTCCGAGATTCTCTCTTGGGCTCAAGTTGGTCCTCCTGTTAAGCCTTCATATGGCTCCACGAAACACAGAATCGTGGCCGAACGATTCGATGGTTGTTGCTGCGTGAGTAGCTGCCTCGCCCTCGCAATGATTGCTTGGATCTCAGATAGCCTCGATGTCTCCACAGGTATTATGAGATCGAAATATCCGAATCTGAAAAAAGCATTTGGGAATTCACGTCTGATGCGATCGACAGTTGTTTCATCACAGATTTTGAGGTTAATCAGCGCCCTAATGGGATGCAGAGAGAGATCATCTACCCGGTTGAAGCCAAGGGTAGCGAATGTGCAGAAATCTTTTGGGAAACCGATGGACTGTCTGAATGAATAAACTGAGTGGTGTATTGTGTCAAATCTGTCGCTTCCTATTCTGAGGATGTGTGAATAGTAGCTGCGGTTCCAGAACAGGGTTCTACGTATTTCTTGTTTTGGATTCTGATCTTCGGTGAGAATCTCACTGTAGATAGAAAGGTTGTCAACCGAGATCCCCTTAATCCTAAATAGACTGAATGAGCGTATTGCGCAGTCTTTCATTGGATGGGGTTCTCGCAATCCTGCAGACATTGATATTTCGTGGCAGAGAACGATTGAAGAACATGCCTCAGCCTGCGTATCCACAATCATGCTTTGAACATCATGTGCAAGATTGAACGCTTTTCTTACCGTGTCAGTTTTGACCTCAGCGATCAAGTCATACTTGCCGAAACAAAAACCTGTATAGAACGATTCAGCGACCTTATCGTTAACACTTCTAGATAAGTATTCTCTCAGCGCTAGATGCATGTCTCGAAAATCAGGTGCCATTATCAGCATAAGCAGCGTCGGCGAATCATCCAAAAAAGGCACTTGTGCCCTGGGAGAGTCTGCAATCACTTAATCCCACCAACAATTCAATCTTTACGTGTTTGAGTTTACTAACATCAAGCAGACTTCAACGTCAGAAGTCAGACTCGCTACCATTGGTCTGTAAAACGGCGTCTGTTTGTCCTGCTCAAGCGAGTCATGGAAGCGTGCCACTTCTCATATTTCCATGGCTTTTCGATGTCAGAAGCGTTGACAATCCTAAGTTTTTGAGTGTACTCTCTATCTTCGGAAGAAAGCTCCTCCTTGGCAGCTTTGAGTTCCAGTTTCAGCCTGTCAATTCTCGCGACTGGTTCCCCCATGTATTCACGCTCTGAAACCCTTGTTGTATTCTATCAAAATAAAGCATTTACGGTCTATTTATTTTTTCAGTAAATCATTCTATAGAAGAATCAGAGCAATGTTCTAGTCATGGCGCTTTCTCTGGCATGCGCCAATCTCGAAACGAAGTTGTTGACAAGCCATTCAAAGAAGACTTTGAACAGATTCCATTGATGATTTACATTATTTGCCATGATATGCAAATTCGAGAACCCCGTTTTTCCCGTTCCTACCTTGGCCGCGAGCATGGACGAGTTCTTCAGCGATTCAGTCTACGAGGAATGGGTCGAAAAGAAGACAGAGGAACTCCTCGATAAATATGGATATGTGTTTCGCGAACGCCTTTAATTGGCGACATGGTTGCATCAAAACCAATTAGCTGGAAGCGTTGATTGCCTTTTGTTGTCTTTTCTCGTTGAGTTGTCTCTGGGTTAGTTCATGAGTTGAGCCATGCCCGAATGGTGCTGGACTTCTCCAATGGTGGGGGAGAAACACATGCAAGGTTAGTCAGATTTGAGTAAGAAGGTGGGGCACCTTGAATCTTAGGATCTTGAAACGGAGAGTTGAGATGTTGGATGCGGTTAGCACTGGGCTTCATCCTTCTGCTGTGATTGCTCAGTTATCTGAGAAGTTTGGTGTTAGTGAGCGTGGTTTATGGAGTGATTGGCAAAGGCGGGCTAAGTGGGTTCCATTGCTTTTGGATTTAGAGAAGTATGCGTGTCTTACTGAGATGGTGGTGCAAAAGTTGAATGGGGTTGAGAAGGCTGCTTGGACTATCTACTTGAACGCGAGCAATGACAATGCTCGGGTCGGTGCTCTTCGGACGGTTCTTGAGGCTTGGAGGTTCACGGCAACATTGTTCAGACGAGGGACATTATTGAGCGTTTGGACAGGTTGGAGGAATTGTCGAAGAAGCAGGAGAGCCTGCCTAGGGGGATGTGATAGTGAACACTCGAGAAGCAATTAATATCCCCCGCAAACTCCCCTTTTTTTGTTTAGGCTTGTTTTGAGGTTACTACGACCATAAAGGATAGTCTCGGTTGCAATGTGCTCTGTTGCTGGAGACCCGTTGAAAGTTAGGACCGTGGTGTTTAAGTGTGATTGTGCGCGGTTTTTTTGGCACACGCACACTTGACCCGTTGAAAGGCACAGTCGTCGTCTGCCGCTGCAGGGACAACGACAACCGCTCAAGTTTCTTTTGCTGAAGACCCGTTGAATCATTAGGCTTACGTAATACCTCGAGGCCTATCCCTCTATGATTTCTGCATAGAATTTCTATCTCCTCCTCCTAAACGATTATCAACGGTGCGAGGATGATAAGGGGCAGGACGGGCTGAAAGCCCTGTTTTGTGGTTGGTGAGACTGCTCTTTTGATAGCATAGTAACATGTGTATTAGTTCACTTGTTTGCTTCTGCCAAGTATCTTAAATGCAAAGGTTTCAAAAGTTCTGTTCCAAGGAGATTTATGAGAACAGATTGAGCATCGTCAAGTAAATCTCCGCATTCAAGTCTAAGTTTGCGAAACCACTCATCATAGTCTGAGTAGCTTTTGTGAAATGAAAGAGTGAAAGAATCCATCCCCATTCCCTGACATCCACCAGACATAATTACACTCGGTTGACTCATCAAATACGATTCTCCCTTTTTCCGAGCAGCTAAATACCTTTCTTTCGTCTTAACAGCAGATTTTGTCTTGAAAAATGTGACTGCAAATATCTCATATCCGAGCTTTTCCCATTTTGGAACTGCAGTATATCCGTCAATCAGTTCCTTTTCCAAATAAGCTCTCTTTCGGGAAACAGTGGGCTGAGACGTGCCAAGAAGCTTAGCTAACTTTCTGTCACTAATTCTTGCATTCTTCATAAGCTCAAAAAGAATTCTATAATCTTCAGGCTTCAGTTTCCGCATATTAAATCTCCCCCTTCTTTCCTTCACATAGTTTTTATGTTTTGTGGAATTGAATTTATATTCAAAAAAAGATGTCTTTATAGCATTTTTCACAGTAATAGTGGTGGGTTGCACGATAAGCAGTCTTATTGTATAGAGAGGTCTCACATTTGTGGCATGTGACATTTTTGAATCGTAGGTCACTGCACTTGATTTTCTTCACAGCAACTCATCTTCGCACCAATTGAGTGAGATACAAAATAAACAATTTATGAACACAAACTCTGAACTGTAATTCAATCTCGATGTTTTCTCATGCACAAGCAAATAGCGTACCTAACCCTACACTTCTAGTGTGTGTGCACAGAAATTCTATCCAACCAACCAACTGCTACGATGATTTGAGTCAGGACGAGTCCGCTAATGGATGAAAGGACTGACACAAGTCTTTTCTACTCTGCGTGATGCCATCCGTATTCTTCATAAATCCTCTTGCCTTTTTCGGACACTAGGAAGTCGATAAATCCATTCGCAAGTTTCTTGTTCTTGGAGAAAGTGATAACACCGATTGCCGTGCTTCTATGCACTTGAAGGTCTTTCGGTAGTTCTATAATATCCATGGTTTGATTGTTCAAGTTCTTGAAGGCATCCCATCCTAGAATTGCATCCACTTTCTTCTTGTTAATAAAGGACATCAACTCTCCGCATCCATCGGCATATGCAACGGTGTTCTTTCTGATTTGTTCGGCAAGACCCGCTTTAGTTGCTAGATCATCCCAGACTCCCGTCAAGCAACCACTTACGGAGACACCAACGTGCATTCCTTCTTTTGCCAAATCGGACATTGACTTTATCTTTTTGGGATTGCCAGTTTGCACAAGAATTGCGGAGGTTCTTGAGCCGAGGCTTTTTCTTGTTTCTTTGAGAACTAATCCCTTCAACTGTGCATGGTCAAGTATGAACTCTGAACCGCAAGTTAACAAGTCGCCTTCTTTAGTTTCTGCTATTTCTTCAATAAGGTTTTCAGCTTTTCCGACAGTAAACTCAAACTCTGTTCCAAAGTTGGCTCTGAACTCTTCCGCACATTTCTTGATAGGGGGCGTTACTGCGCCAGCGGAAAAAATATGGAGGTTGTTTTGTTTCGACATATCCTTTTCCACATCAATCGCTTGCATTGATATTTAACTTTGCATTTCTTTGATTTTCTCTTCGACTGCCTTAAGCTCCTTCTTCAGTTCTTCTGCGTAGTTCTTCAGCTTCTCAGTCTTCTCGGCTTTGGTTAGGAAGCGTCTTCTGTAACCTTGTTCATGTCCATGCATGCCGCACCCACAATGGCTATCATGTCTCCCATGATGCGTAGCACAACCACATTCATCGTCCATCTGTTTGTTTCACCTCACTTTTCTTTAACTATCGGAAGTAAAGTATTTAAACTATCAGGTTTATAGTGTGATAGTTGCTATTGACAGCGAAAGTGACGGGTATGCCGAGCAAGAATGAAGCGGTTTGTTATTGTCCGCTTGAAGGAGTCATAGACGTGATCAGCAAGAAATGGGCGCTTCTTATCATAAACGCAATCGGAAATTGCGGTAGCCTCAGATTCAACAGACTCGCACAGGAATTGCATGGCATAAGCCCCAAAACTCTTGCAGACACGCTGAAACAACTTCAAAATGAGCGGTTGCTCAAAAGAGAGTCATTCGCTGAAATCCCACCTCGTGTTGAATACTCATTGACAGAAGAGGGACAAGGGCTAAGAGAAGCAGTGGTGCCTATCCTCAAATGGGCGGCAACGAGGCAAGGCTCAAGAAAGAAAAAGTGCTCCTTGACCTACAGGAAAATGCCCGCACACAGAATAAAAGATAGAGCCACGCCTAAGGACCTACAATCCAGATCTAGGAACTGAACTGCGATTTCTGAAGACATTTAGCGCGCGTTATGAAGACCAGATGAGGTCTACTGACCTTAGATTCTCTAGGAATTTTTCTCCTAGCTCTGTAGTCTTCAAGAGATGTTTTACCTGTTGATGCATTCTGACTGTGACGTTTTCCAGGAAGCCTTTTTCAAGCAGCATTGGAATATATTCGCTTACTTGACCGTAGCTGAGCTTCGCCTTGTACATGACATGAGTCTTGATGGCGCCGCCTCTAGCCGTTTCTAATATTTCTGCAATGATATCGTGACGGTCTCTTCTGCAACTAGCATTTGACAAGCGAAAACGCCCATTACCAAACATGTAGAATATGGATGTTTAGGCCTATATTCTATTATGAAAGAATCCTCTAGAACATTAGCCTAGCTCAAAGGTCAGTTTCACCGCGCTCTCCCTGCCTTCCTGTCCTCTTTTGGGTTTGGGATAGAAATTCTATCCAACCAACCAACGATGGACGACGACGGACGGACGACAACGACCAAAAGAAAAGAAACGACGCCAGAGACCAACCAAGCTAGCTAGCTTTTGCCTGTTTTTGAGCGGCGATTTAACTGAACTGTCTTAGCTCTCGATATCCTTCTTTTAACGAGATCAACGATTTCTTCCTGCATCTCCGCGGTCTCAGGGACTGATAGCCCTAGAATGTCGACCAGAATTAAGTAATCCAAATCTTGATGGCTTGCTCTTTTTAAGGCCTGTTCAATAGGTAGCACTTTCTCTATAGCCATTTTTCCGACTATTTCTGACAACCTTTGCTTTAAATTGCTGTTTTTCTTGATTGATTCCCAAACAAGCCTTGCATTGAGTACAGGCATTGCCTCGTAATCTTCAACAGCAAGGTCAAGCGCACCTAGGCCTAACTCAGTCCTCCCCCATAGTTCCATTGCAAGGAAGGTAATGCTCGAATTCAATATCGCAAAGAAGACTTCAATAGGGATTTCGGTTGGAAGCAAATCCAACCCGTACAAACGTTTGTCTTCCAAAGCTTCCGCAGTGTTGAGATGGAAAGCAAATCTTTCATTGATTCCTGGTACGCACAGAAAACTTGCAGCGTTTCTTTCAGGAAGTGTATACCAATCTTCGGATGTCTTAACAATTTTTCCGTCAAGAAAGTCTCGGGCGAGAGCTTTCAGCTCCTTTTGCTCTCGTTCAACCCGGTCATTCTCAGAAATGGCAACTAGTCTCAGAGCCAATTCTGGGGCAAAAAGTTTCTTGATCAAAGTAGGAAACCGACCATCGGTTAAGAATTCTGACGCTACAAGTCGTTCCATCCAAGCTATATATTTTAGAGCATCCTTATTTTCTATTTGTGTTTTCCCTTGTTGTAGGTAAACAAGATGTCTTTTTAGGTTAGATGTTTCGACAGTGTACTTCTTGAGTGCCGTGGGTGATTTCACTACAGTCTTCACAAGAGATATAGGCAATATTAGCTCGCTACCGCTTTGCAAAATGTGGATGTACTTCTCTTTAATTCCAGAAATCTTCCAGTGCTTTGATGGTAGGTAGTAGAGCTCATTAGCGTTTGTTGTAAAGCCTCTCCGAATGTGATAGAGTCCAGATTCTTTTAATCCCACAAACCAATTCTTCTTTTTCTCGAAAACCTGGAACCAGATATTGGGGGCTCTTAGAAAAACGCTCCATTTTTCGTTGGCTTTTAGCTGCACCTGCTTAATTGCGATTACGCGCATTTTTTTATCGTTGACCGCGAAGTCCAAAACCTTCCCTTTGTATTCGAGTTGATTCTCCGCGGCCTTTGCATTCTCAATATTGGAAACCGTCTTATCAAGGTCACTCCAATAGTTGCGCATCTCTGTGTTATCAAATCCCGATGGAGATCTCCCATTTAGACTGCTGAGAGGCTCCCGCAACAAAACAAACCTAACATTATGCTTTGCTGTATCCCCCATCTCTTTCTCAGGTATTTTCTCGATAACAAGTATAGTAGTGTTTATGTCTGCATCTTCAAACCATCGTTCCTTTGAAGACTCAATTACTGCAATAATCTTGAAACGTTGAAGGAAATACTCTTTCAAAGGGACCCCAAACGATGAGTCAAGCCAAGAATTCGATGTAATAAAACCTAGTCGACCATGTTCATCAAGAAACTCATTTGCCGACTTAACCATGAAATAGCTATAGATTGAGGCTTTTGTGCTCCAACTCTCCGATAACTTTTTGTCTTCAAACAAAACAACAGGCCTTATTGAATTATCAACTAATCTTGTCTTATAATTAGCCGAATAAAACGCTCTCTCCATTTCCTCTTGTCTAGTGTAAGGGGGATTTGCAATAATTGTTTGGAAGATGGGGAGTTCAAACTCAAATCCTGGTCCTTCGGACTTTCCACCTTTGTTCGGAAGACTGGGGATTTTTTCGCATGGTTTCACTTTGTCTGAAAAGAAATCTATGCGGCTTATTTGGGGCTTTGCAATTGCCGTTGTTAGAGGATCACGAATGTATATATTAATAGCCGCAAGCATTGCGACGTTCTTATCCACATCGAGACCAAAAAGCAACTTCACTATTTCGGAGTGGGGTAAACTAGAGTTCAGATAACGTATTCTTTGATAAGCCCTCACTAGGAAAGTGCCTGACCCGACGCATGGGTCCAGTATTAATCCAGTTTTCATTAAACTAAAAGCAAGAATTAAGTCGACAACCTCAGGTCGCGTAAAAAATTGCCCAAGTAAGTGTCGGCGTTCACGCCAGATCATGTCTTCGAGAATAGTACCTATTATGTCGTAGTCTAGACTTCGCCAATCCACTTCCCGCAGGAAATTGAAAAGATTCATGAACTTTTGAATGCTGTATTTTGGGAGTTCGATGGAGTCGACCAGATTCATCTCAAAGACTATCTGAAAATCGCCAGATTCGACAACGGCCTGTTTACAAAGAGAATCTAGAATTTGTTTTAGAATCTCAGGGCCAATTTCGCCACTAATGGAAATATCTGAAAGTTTGCTTGACAAACCCTCAAATTTTAGACGGAGCACGTGAAAAAACATCAATTTCAAAGTTAAGGTATATGCTTGTTCCATAGCAAGTTTCCTTAGGAGAATCTTGGTTTCTTCATCGTCTTTAGGTCGTTGAATCCCGCGCTCGCTGAGCCATTTGGCGAAAGTGGATTGGAAAGACACATCCTTAAGATACTTCTCGAAGAAAAACCTTCCACCTAACCCTGCAATTTCTTCTAATTGGGTGGCTATCGTATGGACTATTTCTGGTCCTATGGGCTGTATCTTGCCCTCTAGCAAGGTTCTAAAATCTGAAAGAAATCGACCAACGCTTGCTTTTATTTCATCCCCTCGTCCTTGAAAATCATCTATTCTTTTTGCACTTGGCAAAATACTCCATGGATATGGTCTTACAGGCGTCCACTTATATTTGAGCCCCACCTCAAAATCATGAAGCCCTTTCTTCTCGATCTTTACTTTTCTATATAGCATAAGATGCTTAAGGTTGTGAGTTCCATAGTATTCGAGACCGATATGCCCCTTCCACAAAAAATCTGCGTATTCTTGCGCCTGGTTCTTCACTTTTTCATCATTCAGAGAGGGAAATTTATCGGGTCTTTTTACTTCTATTATTAATTTCAGACGTTCATCATGGAAAACTAACAGGTCAACCCTGAGATTTTCACCTTCAATTTTTCGCTCCACTTCAGCACGAAAACTTTGACCAAAAGAATCGATGATGCTTTTCAATTCGGCAGCATAAGTCATTTCAGTGGGTTGGGTTTCCATTCTTGCCACAAGGTGTTATATAGTAATATCTCGATTTAAAATGGTGTTTGAAAACAAGGTATAACCAAATTCCTTCACTGCTTCCAAGCAGCAAAAACAATATGCTTCTTTCTTTTTGCCCGTAAATTTCTTTCTGAACACTCCTATGCCAACTACAACGTACTAGGCGGATTTCTTGATAGATTCTTCGCGATTTGACGACTTATGTCGCGCGCGTCTTCTCAGGGCAGCTCAAATGTTGTTGTAAACACAGATCTTGCGACAACAACATTTAACCCGCTCATCCATGAATCGCGCGCACATGACGACTACGATCAAAGTGGCCCACAACGTCGAAGAAAGCAATCAATCTCGGAGAAATCAGCTTTCAGGCCTTTGACATCACAGACGGAGTTCACCCGTACCGCAAACGCAAATAAGCGCCGAGCGTACGAAGTTAAGCGCCGACGCGTACAGAGTCAGGAAAAACTCCATAAAAGTGGCCGGGGTGAGGTAGCCTGGTAGCCTATAGGCCTGTGGAGCCTAGCGCCCGGGTTCAAATCCCGGCCCCGGCCCTCACAAACCATTCTTATTCTAGATTTGGACTAACTTGGCAAGTTGGAGGAAATGAGTTCACGGTTCTTTCATTTAGTTCCAGCGCAGGCTATTCGCCTTCGATGAGGTTCAAAAGGTAGCCCAGAATTCTGTTTTTCTCATTTGCTATCTCTCTGAGAGCCTCTCTTCCAGATTCGGTTAACATAAAGACTCTCTTGTTTGAGTTCGACCTGCTCCGCACCAAACCTTTTTTCTCTAAGGAATAGAGACGCGAGTAGGTTTTTCCAGAGCTCAATTGTCGGTCATGCCTGTTGTGAACTCGCGAGATGACATCATAGCATCCGAGGGAACCGTCCTCTAACTCCCGCAAGATGATAATGTCTAAAAAATCATCAATAATCCTGTTTCGCATTTCACCTAGAAGTCCATGCTCCAACTCACTCACCGAATACAGTACTAGAAGATAAATGCATATAAGTCTTATTTTTGACGAACCATAAAGCTTTTCTTAGGCAAATGTGAAAGGAGGTGATAGGCTTTGAATTGGAAATTATTCGTGGCTTCAAACTGGAAAACGATTCTTCTGTTCGTCCAACTAGGCTTACTTGCAGTCGCTATTGCAACTGGAAACGTGCTCGCCGGAGAAGATTTCGACAATCCAGGCGGTCCATAACAGCTATATGCAGCAGCTATGCGAAATCTACCTTAGCCACGGCCACGGTGATATAGAAATGCGAAACAAACTTGACCTCCTTGATGTCAGAATCATAGAAAGTCTAGGTGAACACGGACCCCGAAATATATCAGAAATCGCGAAGAATTTGCACGTAGCCCGTGGGACTGTGCTTGCCAGAATAAGGCGCATGTCCTCCTTTTTTTATTTGAGAATGTCTGCCAACGTTTATCACACAAACCTAGGGTTGAAAAAAGCAGTCGTCTTTGCAAAGGCTGCTCCTGGCAATGAGGAATTGCTTTTCAACTGTATGAGAGTCAACAGGTTCTATATCTATTTAAGTCGATGTTACGGGATGTTCGAAGGCGCGTTAGGAGTCTACGTCATTCCAAAGGATCAGTGCACTAAGTTTGAACAGTTTATCCAAGAGATTAAGAAACTTGGAATAGCCCAGGACATGCGCCTTTTCTGGTCAACGTGCTTTCACACGGTTAACCGAACGATGAACTGGTTTGATGGCATGTCTGAAAAGTGGGCGTTTCCTTGGGATGAGTGGATCGAGGAAGTTCGAACCCAACAGGACATTTTGCCTTACACTCTCGTTGACCCGGAAGATTTTCCAATGAAGGCTGATAAAACCGACTTGTTCATTCTGAAAGAGATGGAGAAAAACGCCACCATCGACCTAGTCGATATTGCGCGGAAATTTGGAACGTCCCTACAGAATCTTCGCTACCACTACAAAGAGCATGTCGAGAAGAAGGGACTCCTTGAAGTTTTTCAAATATTCCTTTTGCCCTTTGATCAAGCCGTTTCTGACATGTTCTTTTTCGTGTTCAGATTTGATGATCATGAGAAGCTAGCCAAGTTTGCGCGGTCGTTGTTGGACAAGCCTTTCGTGTATATTGTGGGCAAGATACTGGGGCAAAATACAATAATTTCGCAGGTTTACCTTCCACGCCAAGAATTCAGACGCTTTGTCGACAGCCTGTCGAAACTTGTTAGAGCAGGATATTTACGGGACTACGATTACGTAATTCAAGACTTGCGTCCAGAGAAATATTACCGCGCAACGATTCCGTTTGAATCTTTCAAAGATGGTTCATGGACATATGACCACAATGGGCATCTGAAAGGCATACATGAAGCGGTGAAAAAATATTCCGTGGATAATGATTTGAATAAACCTCTTGCAGTTTAGCCGGATCATTTCTTGTGTTTTTTCTTGGAGTTTACGAGTTTGAGTTTCTGACTGTGTCTTAAAGTTTTCATTTTTCTTTCTCTTCTCATAGCTTCGGCTCTGAGGCTGTATTCTTCAAAGTAGACTAGTTTCTTGGGTTTGTGTATTCTTGTGTATCTTGCACCTTTTCCTTTCATGTGCAGTTTTATTCTTGCATCCAAGTTTTTGGTGTACCCTGTGTAGAAGCTGCCGTCTTCGCATAGAATGACATAAACGTAGTGGCGCATTGTTCGATTAGCGTTTCTTGTCATGTGAATCCTTACTGTCCTTAAAGCTAAATATGTATGCCCACTATTCCAAATAAACTGGAGGCACACCTGTTGAAGATTCTTCTCGACGAAATGTACACGGGGCTGAGGGAGTATCTTCAGACTTTGGGTTGGAATGTCCTTACGGTTCAAGACGTGAAATTGACAGGTGCGAGTGATAAGAAGATAGTTGAATACGCAGCCAAGAATGGGCTTCTGCTTGTTACACAGGACGAAAAACACGCGGATCTCGCCAGCCTCAAAGGCGTTCCATCCGTGTTGATTTCTAAGATCATGTTGACCAAGATGATTGACGCTGAGCTGAAGAAGAATCCTAGTATGAGGCAGAGTTGATCTGAATAGATGCAACACAGTCATGTTTTTGATCCTAGACACATTGCCGTTTTGGAGGCCGAGGACCGCAAGGTGTGGCAGAGTCCCGATGAGATTCTGAATGCAGTGGAGTTGAGGCCTGAGTTTGTTGCTGCTGATTTGGGTTGTGGCAGCGGTTATTTCACTGTGCCGCTAGCTGGTAAGGTTAAGAAGGTCTATGGCATCGACGTTCAACGTGAGATGCTGAATTCTCTCGAGAACAAGATTAGGAAGCATGGAATTCGGAATATTGATGCTTTGCTCTCGAATCCCGATGAGATTCCCCTTGGAGATGAAAGCGTAGATCTTTTGATGTCGGTCAACACGCTTCAAGAGTTTGGTGACAGGAACAAGATGTTTAATGAGATGAGGCGAGTGCTCAAAAAGGGTGGTAAATTGTTGATAGTAGACTTCAAGAAGGAAGAGACAGGTTTTGGTCCGCCTGTCAACATAAGAGTCTCAAAGACTGGGGCAGTCAAGCTTTTTGAGGCTAGGGGTTTCAGGCTTAGAAAGGTGAAGGAGCTGCCTTACCATTACTTGCTGGTTTTCGTTAAGGATTGATGTTTACTCTGTGTTCATAAATCACATAAATGGCGTGTTCTAGACAATCTATGGATGATTCATGCGTAGGATTATTCGTAGGAAATCCTCTGGGCAGGCTCTGGGTGCCTTGCTTTTGATAGTGGGGCTAGGCGTGTTGTTAGCGGTTTTAATGAAAGCGTGGTCTGGCGTTTCCACCTCTCCAAATTTCCTTTCAGCGTTATGGGCGTATATCTTAACTGAACAGGTCAATATTGCTTCGCTAGTTGTTATGAAGCTAATTTACGTTACAATTATGGGTGCAGTTTTCTTCGTTTTTGGCATAGTTGTGCTTGGTTTCAGCCGTCAGATTTTCTATGTTTCAGGCGAATCAGTTTGGCTGCAGTGTCCCTACTGCAAGAACAGTTGGCGAGCCCGCCGAGCAGTGGGCTGGGCTGAGTGCCCTCACTGTCGCAAGTTTCTTCAGCCGCAGGTTAAGAAAACTGAAACATAAAGTAAGACGCGCAGGTCGATAAGCGTCTAGTCATATTGTTTGTCCTTCACTTTCACTCGTAGATACAACTGATCGTATAACACTGCATCTTTGATCTCTTTTAACCAGAGTTCGCGGCGGGTTTCTTTGTCCAAACTTGTCCAACGCTCCTTGCGACAAGGCATCTGGAAAAAATCGTTAAAAGCAATTATGAATTCAAAATCAACATTTCAGATACTTTTTCGGTGTTGCCTATTCTCTTCGTTTTTTTATGTAGACAAGCGCTATAACGGTTGTTCCTGCTCCTATTCCTGCTCCCGCATAGATGTACGTTCCATATACGGTTAGAAAGGACGGAGGATCAACCTTGAACCTGATCAGGGTGGTCGAGCTTTCATAAAGCATGTTGTTTCCCTCGAATATGGCTTGAACCATCCAGTTGCCTTGTGTTGCGGGTCTAAAGCTAGCTGTGAAGGTGCCATTGTTTTGCGTGTCTACGGTTTGCTCAAACGTCCCGTTCGTAGAAGAAAAGACGAGATTTATGGTTAGGTTATTGCATGCCGGAGTTATGAGTCCAATCAATGTTATGTTGTCTCCTATTGGAATTGCCTTAGCTTTCAGGGTCACGTTCAATTGAGACTCATATTTTACAGTGTAGCTTCCATTGTAGGTTAGGATGTTTTCAAAAACGTCTATTGCTTCAACCTCATATTCGACTATTGTACCCGCTGGTTGACTGGGAATGGTTGCCGTACATGTTCTATTGTTGGTTAGTTGCATGTTCAAAGCTGTGTAGTTTGCCCAATTGTTGGCAGAATAGTTGAGTGCCGCATTTGTAAGGTCCGTTGCGTTTGAGGCAAAAGTGAGGGTTGTTTCATTGTTCGGATACATCCTTGAAGAGAGACCAACTGGTCTTAGGCTTGCCTTTCCAAATTCAGTCTTGACCAAGTAGTCTATTTTTCCTGCTCCTTTTTCGCCTATGAAGGCGAGGTGGTAGAGGCTTTTGCCTTTGACTGGTGAAGTGTAGTTTATCAACATATCTTGGCCGTAGAACTCACTGCTTGCGTAGGCTACACCTCGGTATTCTTTGCTCTCCAAGTTGTATCCACCGTATGGCTGACGAATTTCGCCGTACAGACCTGGTTCCCAAGCTAGAGGAAGATCATTGAGGGTCTCTCCAATTCCAGCTTTGGGGTTAGCCATTAGGTATAGCCTAGCTTCATACATGTCGAGGGTTTCCGGAACTCTCACCCAAACTTCGACGTGTTGACTTTCCGTGAAGAATTCAAAGGCGCGGCTTGTGTTGAAGACAGGTAAATCGTTTTGTTTGCCTTCGATGAAAGTTTCTTGCCACTTGTTGCATTCATCGTTCTCGATCAGCAAGAATGTTGCTTGCTGTGAGGCGTTGCTTTCTCTTGGGTCATTTCTTAATACAAAACTGTAGTTTCCTGATTGTTTGGGAGTGAAAAGGGGTTTGTCGACGGTGGTGCCCAAGTGTTCGGGAAGCCCAGCAGACTCGGTGTGATAGCCTTCAAGTTCGCCTAGAGGGTTGTAAACGTAAATGTCGTAATCTGTTTTTGGTGTAGAGCCACGATCTGTCCATTTACCATAAAAGTAAGCGTGGTAGGTGTGGTTTGCGGTTAAGGGAGAAATCACTGTCCAGTTGGTGCCTATTGGAATCTGAGACTGGTTAAAGTAGACTGGAAACATCGGCTTCTCGATTAGGGTCCAGTTTCCATAAGGCGGCGTGTTGACAAAATTGTGAACGTATTTTTCTGGTTCTGAAATGTCCGCGGCACCCGCCACAATTTGAGTCCTGATTAGCGACAACATGAGCAAGGACAAGACTACGGAGATAGCGAATTTTGTGGACAATTGCAGATTGCAATCGAGTTTCAACGGTGGGCTTCCCGTTAGAAGGACTCTTCTTGTTGGGCAATAATCGTTATGAAGAAGTAATATTGAGGCTGGAATCTGAATTGGAATCAGCCTTTTGCGGCGTCTCCTTTCTCTCCTTCAGGCGTTCGATCTAAAATAGAAATGCCCAAGTTGAGTCTAAGCCCAAACGGGTGCAACAGAGCCTGTGTGAACCGCAGACTGATCGTCGCTGGAGCCGGTCTCAGTTGATGCCATCTCATGAGATGGGCGTCCAACAACGGGTTCGGTTGCGAGTTCAACCGACTTTGCTGTTCCGTCCAAGCGTGCTTCTCAACTTGGGCGATAGAATATAGAGCACACGATTCCACTTAAGGCGTGCGGACAGTTTTCGACACAACTTCTTGTGCCGCTTAAGGCGCGTTTTGACAGGCTTAGTGTAACTTGGTTCCATGGATTCGATGGTTCAGGGTTTATTCATGGAGCGTATTTAAGCTGGGAGAAATTTTCTAGTTCTTGATTTGAGGCTTTTTGATTTCGCGCCTTGCTTATTCTTGCCTAAAGGTTTAAGGGGTTAGTTTTAGAAGTCTTTTCGGTGAAATATGCCCTGAAGCGGGTTAGGAAACAGTTATGGCTAGGAACGAAAAATTTGAGGACGACCTGAACCTTCTGATGTCTAAGCTGAGTCAGAAAGCATCTGGAGGAGCCTTGAAGAAGCTTGTTGAACTAAAGGAACGGCTGATTCAGCTTCACAGGGAAAACATTGTGAAGATTAATCACTCTGTTATGGAGCTTGTCTGCGCCAAATACTTGGTTGAGAAAGGATATGATGCCTTGATTGAGCATCCCTTGGAGGGCGGAATCACATGCGATCTGTATGCGACAAAAGGCATGAGCAGTCTGATTGTGGAAGTTGAGACAGGTTTTGTTCCGCCTGACCATGCGCTTGATCCTTCGGCGTATATCGCTGCGCGGATTGCCAGCAAGATTGTTCGGTATAGTGGTTATGCGGGTAAGTTTGCCCTAGGAACGCCGCCGCATTATGTTTTGCAGTTTCCAGCCTTGTTTTCTGTGCCTCCTCGTGAGCGCAAGCCTGAGGATTTGTGGGCGATTAAGAGTCTTTGTGACCTGTATTATGTTAATCCGCCTGTCAGCGTGAAAGAAGTCAAGGACGCGAGGATTCATATTGTGTATGTTATTGATGTGGATGAGACGGCTGTCAGAGAGGTAGAGCCAGAGGCATACATAAAGAGATAATTGCGTTTGTCTTTGGATTTTCGTTTCAATATGGGCTGGCATTCTCCCTCTAGGTTTTTTCTGTTAGCTTGGAGAAAGGCTCCTGAAAGATCTAGTCCCCTCTGTGTTTCTGCAATAACTTTCTAATAGTCTCCAAATAAGTAGTTCAGCAGCCTGACCTCATGCTAAAAACTAAACACCGCGCATCTCCAGAGTACAAGCTTATTAAACCACTAAAGGTAATCATACTTCGCGCGTCGGGTTTATGGAACAAAAGTGCAATGGAATTTCTCAAAGTGATAGTTAACCCTTGGTATGAATCGTTGAAGGCACCAAGTGAGTCCCAACAACGCTTGCTGTTGGATCTGACTAAACAATATGAGAAAACTCAGTATGGAATAGACCACAGAGTTCATGAGGTCAAGTGCATTGAGGATTTAAGGAAAAGATTTCCAACCATCGACTACAAGGGACTCATGCCACATCTGGAGGCTGTCAGAACAAAGGGTTACAGCGTTATTTTGCCGGAGCCGCCCTTGGCATGGGTCATGACGCGAGGCTCGACAGGACGATCAAAGATATTGCCCGCAACCAAGACTCATTTGGAACAGATATTCTCATGCGGAGCTAGAGCCTTTGTCAACTATGCACTGAGGAAAAATGATGTGGGAATCCTGACTGGGAAAGTTTTGAATCTTAACTTCCCCTCAGCTGTTGCAAGATTGGGTTCGGCTGGGCAGACGGTGACTTATGGTTATAGCTCAGGGACATACGCTAGACTCAATCCAATGCTTAACGAAGTCAGTCTTGTGCCGAGACAAGAGGAAATAGACTCCTTAGGTCCAGGCATAACCAAACCCGATTGGGAGAGACGGTTTGAAACCATTTATCAGAAGGCTCTTAAAGAGAATGTTGTCTCAGCCATGGGCGTTACACCAGTGATTCTTTCCTTCGCCTCTTATATCAGGCACAAGCATGGGAAAAAACCCAAAGAACTTTGGAACTTTAAAGCGCTCTTCTGCACTAGTGTGCGCAAGATTCAATTCCGTTATGCACCAATTCTAAAGAAATATTTCGGCGAAGCGCCTGTTGTGGAAATCTACAGTGCAACAGAAGGCGTTTTCGCCCAGCAGCTCGACGATCTGCCCTATCTTTCGCCTAATTATGACAAACACTTGTTCGAGGTGGAAACTGGCAGCGGCACAAAGATGCTTCACGAATTGAGAAGGGGTGAGTGGGGCAGACTCATAATCTCGTCGTGCATGTTTCCAAGATACGACATAGGCGACATGGTAGAGGCAATGGGAAAAAACTATTTCCGTGTTTTTGGAAGACGAACTCCACTGACTCTACTGGAGCACAGGTTGTACAGGCTGTTTTTCGGCTGGTTTATTTAAGTTGGAGGATGCCTTCGGGAAGCCATCACCGCTCCGATGATCACTAACAAGATTATCGCGATTCCTACTATAATCAAGAAGTAGGCCCAAGTAAACTGAGTCGGGATTGTCATGGTCATCATCAGATAGAAAAAGAGACCTAACACTATGAGGATCACGCCGCCGATTATCGGACCTATAGGTCCGTATTGTTGCTTCTCATGTTTCTCAGTCTTCTCGCCTTTCTCGTGTTTCTCCTCTTTTTCACGCTTCTCTTGTTTTTCAGATCTGACTCTCGGTGGCAGTGGAGCCGGAGCCGGAGCGGCGGCTGCAACCTCCACAGGCGGTGGCGAAGGCTTCAGGTTTGTGCCGCAGTTTGGGCAGAAACTCATCGCTTCAGTAATTTTGGTCCCGCATTCTGAACAGTTTGGCATTTTTTCACCTTTTCATGCTGGTTTTCCTATTTATTTCGTGAGAGTATTTAAGGTGTTCACATTGCTATCATGCGGCTAAAGAAAAACTTATATCTGAATGCTGTTTTCTACAGTTGAGTCAAAATTGAGGAGGATTAGTTAGAAATTGTCTCAAGAATTAGCTGGAACTCCCGTTCTCATACTGCGGGAGGGAGCATCACGTTCGAGGGGAAGAGACGCTCAACACGCCAACATAATGGCAGCAAAAATAGTGGCTGAATCAGTAAAGAGCGCTCTCGGACCCAAAGGCATGGACAAGATGCTCGTCGACAGCTTTGGAGATGTCACAATAACCAGTGATGGAAGAACCATTCTGGACGAAATGGACATTCAGCACCCAGCCGCCAAAATGATGGTTGAAGTTGCCAAGACACAAGACGACGAAGTTGGAGACGGCACAACGAGCGCCGCCATCATAGCAGGCGAACTGCTCAGCAAGTCAGAGGAACTAATCGACAAAAACGTTCACCCCACAGTCATCATAGACGGATACCGAAAAGCAGGAGAAAAAGCACTGGAAATTCTGGAAAAAATCGCCAAACCAGTAAGCCCAACAGACCGAGAATGGCTCAAGAAAGTCGCCATCACATCAATGGCAAGCAAGCTCGTAGCAGACCATAAAGAACTGTTGGCAGACATCGCTTCTCAAGCAATCCTACATGTGACTGAAAAAGGCGAAAAAGAATTCAAAGTGGACATAGACGACATCATGGTTGAGAAGAAACCGGGCGAATCAATGACCGACACCAAACTCATCAACGGCATAGTTGTTGACAAAGAAGTGGTTCACCCAGGCATGCCAAAGCGGGTAGAAAAAGCCAAAATCGCCCTACTTGACACCGCACTGGAGATTGAGAAAACAGAGTTCGACGCTAAAATCAACATTGAAAGCCCAGAGCAAATGGAGGCATTTCTGAAACAAGAGGAAAGCATGCTGAAAGATATGGTGGACAAAATTACGAAAACAGGAGCAAACGTAATCATAGCCCAGAAAGGCATAGACGATCTTGCGCAGCATTTCTTAGCGCGAAAACAGATTTTGGCTGTCAGACGCGTCAAGAAGTCAGACATGGAGAAACTCGCAAAGGCAACAGGTGGAAAAATGATCACCAACCTAGACGATGTTTCAGAGAAAGACCTGGGCCACGCCGAACTTGTGGAAGAACGCAAAATCGGCGACGACAAAATGACCTTCATCGAAGGCTGCAAAAATCCCAAGGCAGTTGCCATTCTCATTAGAGGCGGAACGGAAAGAATAGTGGCAGAAGCAGAAAGGTCCATTCACGACGCTTTATGCGTTGGCAGAGACATTGTCCGTGAACCAAAAATCGTCGCAGGTGGAGGCGCACCAGAGCTCGAAATCGCTAGGCAACTGAGAGAATACGCTAAGACCTTTCTTGGAAGAGAACAGCTGGCAGTGATGGCCTATGCTGAGGCGTTGGAAGCGATACCATTGACCCTTGCTGAAAACGCTGGTTTGGATCCAATTGACATTCTGTCAGAACTGCGCGTTAGGCATGAGAAGGGCGAAGTGTGGGCAGGCGTTGAGGTTAATGAGGGCAAAGCCAAAAACATGGAAAAGGCTGGGGTCTTTGAACCTTTAGCGGTCAAGAAGCAGATAATTAAGTCTGCAACCGAAGCTGCAACGATGATTCTGAAAATCGACGACATAATCGCATCTGGAAAAACGAAAGGCCCACCGATGCCACCGAGGGGTCCTCCTGGAATGGGCGGAATGGGCGGAATGGGCGCTGAAGGTGCTGGAGAGTTCTAGCATCCCTGCTGAAGACAAGAAAATCTGGGTTGGTCCACCCAAGATAACTCGTTTCGAACGAGCCCGCATAGTGGGAGCAAGAGCTCTACAAATCTCTATGGGTGCCCCAATACTAGTGGAGCCATCCAAAAACTTGTCTAACCCAATAGACATAGCCATCAAAGAACTAGAAATGGGCATATTACCAATAACAATCCGCCGAACTCTGCCAGATGGAACATTCCAGGATATCCCGTTGAAATGGTTGATGCAGGGATAGGCCCGCAAACCCCCTTTTGTTTTTTCCTTTTTTGTTTAAGGAGGAATGCTTTGCCCAGCGACGATGAACTTAAAACTTGGCGTTTAGCCACTGTCATTCTGGTGCTACTCGCCGCTATGATGTTCTTTTTTCAGCGCTTCATCGCTCGATTTTTCGATATTACCTTTGAGATTTTCATATTTTACGTTCCAGCATTCTTGATAGTTCTGCTTTTTCTCTACTTTAGGCGAAGGCCAAGGGTGTGAAGTCTAATCGGGTACTGCTTGCTTTGCTTCTTCCAGAGTTTCGTCGATTCGCTTCCAATGCGCGCCACGCCAGTACACTTGTCCACAGCCTTGGCACTGCCAAAACTCATCATAATTAGAAGAAGTTGACGAAGGAATTTTGTCGGCAATATTGGTTTTAGAAACCGCTTTAATCTTATTGTTGCATTTTGGGCAGCGTGAGGCCTCCATTCTCACTTCAAGTTTGAAATTGAATCTTTTGGCTAGATTGGCTAGGTTTGCGGTTTGATTTGGATTTTCAACCAGGAAGGCTTCCGCACCTTTGGCTACACCTTGTCTATAGAGTTCAACATCTCGTGTCAATAGGATGCGGTTCTCTTCTTTAGCTTTCTTTATGAGTTCCTTGTCGTCAGTTGAACCGGTGTAGTCAACGTCGTGGCCCAGCATGCGGAGCCATCGAGTAAGCTTACCCAGCATACCATCAGCCAAGAACCTCAATTCCTTCATTTGACAATTCGACCAGTTCCAGGTTTCGCCACTATTTCGCCATCATCCATTACCAGTTGCCCATTTACAAACGTTTTCGAAGCCTTGCCCTTGACCTTCCAGCCGTCGAAGGGAGAAAACTTGGCTTTAGAATAGAACATGGAAGCATCGATTTTGTGTCGTTTCTTGAGATCGACAACTGTAATATCTGCTAAAAACCCTGCCTCTAATTTACCTCGGCGTTGTAGGTGATATATTTCCGCAGGCTTCTCACACGTCAAGCGGACAAGCTGCCCCATGGTCAGACGACCCTTGTTTACTTCTGTTAGCAACAGCGGCAGCATCGTTTCGAGACCTACGATGCCAGGTTTGACGTCCCAAGCAGAAGCGCCTCGCTTTTCTTCCAATGAGTGGGGTGCATGGTCGGATCCGATTGTGTCAATGAAGCCTTTCTGCAAGGCTTGCCACAGAGCGTTTAGGTCACTGCGTGTTCTTAGGGGTGGAATCTCAAGTGCAAAGTTACCCACTTTCTTGAGGTTCTGAGCCGTAAGGAATAGATGATGAGGCGTGACCTCGCTTGTGATCTTGCAGCCCATTTGTTTAGCTTCAAGAACCGCTTTTAGACCCAGTGCCGAGCTTACGTGGCAGATGTGGACGTGAGCCCCTGACGTTTTCGCTAGTTCGGCGGCTCTGCGAACGGCTTTTTTCTCAGCTTCTGGAGGATGCGCTTTCAGAAACGCGTTTATATCATTGTGCCCTTGCGCCTGCAAGTTACTTTTTGCTATTTCAATTGTATTCTTGTCTTCTGCATGGACTGCAATGGGCACTTTCGTTTTGGCTATTGCTTTGAAGGCGTTCAACAACGCTTTATCGTCGTCTATGTTGACTCCCCCAAGTTGCTGCACGAGGTACAACTTGAAGCCAACAGCACCAGCGCCCACGATTCTGTGTATCTCATCCAAGCTTGAAGGAAAGGCTGAGTTGAAAGCAACATTCACAAGTGTTCGAGTCTCAGCCAGTCGCATTCGTTTTAGCAGGTTCTCTTCACTCATCGTTAACGGTCGGTTGTTGGGCATGTCCACAACCGTGGTTACGCCCCCGGCAGCAGCCGATTCGGTTCCGCTTATGAAGTCTTCTCTATAGGCAAGCTGCTCGTCTCTTAGATGGACGTGGGAGTCGATCAAGCCTGGTAGCGTCAGGTTTCCTTCCAAGTCGATTCTAGTCGTAGCCTTTGGCAGATTCGTCTCCTTGGCGATTTTGACTATTAGACCGTTATTAATGGCAATGCCTGCTTCGATGAAGCCTTTCTCTGTGTAAACTTTCGCGTTTTGCAGAGTCATGTCGACTGGCAAACGTGCAGCTCCCTGTCTTACCAACTGTCTCGTTTAGAAAGGCAATGCGTCTGTTTTTCTACTTAAATTTGCCGTTGAAATGTGCGAACGAAAGAAAAAAGAATGTGGGAGAAGGTTACTTGTAGGGTATGAAGTCTTTTCCGAGCAATTCTCTGCCTATGACTATGCGTTGAATGTTCAGTGCTCCTTCTGCTCCGACGCAGTAGGACATGATTCCCCGCCAAGCCATGTCTATTGGGCATTCCTGTGAGTAGCCGTAGGCTCCCATCCAAATCATAACGTGTTCTGCAATGTGCATGGCAAGGGGCGGCACTTTTAGTTTGCACGCTGCGATGTACTTTGTTACCTCTAATGGTGAGAACTTCTTATGTTTGTATCTCTCGTCGTCCATCCAAGCCGTACGGTAGACCAGAGACCTAGCAGCTTCCAGTTCAGTCCAGTCATCAGCCAATTCGAATTGAATGCCCTCGAACTTCCCTATGGGTTGTCCAAACGCCTTTCGTTGCTTAATGTAATCCATGCCTATGTCCAGACATCTTCGAGCTGCGCCCAGACACGTTGCAGCAATCAATATTCTTGCGCCGTCGAATCCCTCCATCGTGGAATAGAATCCGTCGCCTTCATTTCCAAGTCTATAGTTGTCCGGGATTCTCACGTTTTTCATTGTAAATCCGCCGGTTGAGATGCCCATTCGTCCGACGTCGTCGAAGCGTTTTGTGACCTCAACGCCTGGAGCCTTGATAGGCACGAAGAACCCGGTGATCCCTTTATGCATGGCAGATGGTGATGGTGGAGGTGATGTTCTAGCGGTTACCCAGTAGCCTCCGCCGATTTGCTGGACCTCTTCTGTGCCGCTTATGTACATTTTCTCTCCATTGAGAATCCAATCGTTGCCTTCTTTCTTTGCCACGGTTCTAAGACCGCCTATGTCTGAGCCTCCTCCTGATTCAGTGGTCGCAATGCCGACGAATCCTTCGCCTTTAATGGCAGGTCGTATGAATTTGTCCCTGACCTCGTCTGAAGCGTACTTGTCAACTACGTAGCCCCAGCTTGAGTGCAACAGAAAGTCGACAGGTATGGCACAGCTTATGTCAGCGTAAGCTAATTCTTCAGCGGCTAAGCAAGTAGTGATCCAGTCGGCGCCTATTCCGCCGTGTTCCTCTGGCGCGGTCATGATGATTAAGCCTTGTTCACCCATCGCCTTGAATAGACCTTTCGGGGGCTTTCCTGTCCTATCCATTTCGCGTACGGCTTCGAGTGGTAGGTGTTTTTCACACCATTCATGTGTTGCTTTTCGGAACAGTTGTTGTTCTTCGGTGAAGCTGAAATCTATCATGGTTTTTCTTTTTCTCCTCTCAAATTGAGGTAGCAACTCTTGTGCACGATAGCATATAAAGATTTGTCGAAGTGTGGGAGCGGCTTTCTGCTTCAGATGTTATTAACTCGCGCGTAGAATTGTTCATAATGACGACTACTTCCATGCACTGGTACAGTGTGTGTGGCTAATTTCAGAAGAAGAAGGCAACTGGTAGTGTCTTGTATCTTCTTCTTTCTATGTTGGCTATGATGGCTGAGGGCTGTTTTCTGTTCATGTGTTATTAACTTCCGCTTAGAAAAGGTAATAATAACTTCTTTTTCTTGCCTCGGTGTGTGAACAGAAGTAGTTGAACACGCAAACGCAGACTGTTCGTCTGAGCCTTTCTGTGCGGTGTTGTTGACGTTGAATGCTTCTGGGGTCGTTTTCACGGTTCTTCTGTCACTGTAGGGTATCACACCGAGTCAAGGATGCCACAATCCAACAGCCCTGAACTCGAGTTTCTTGCTTAAGCTTTCTCGATCATAGATTCTTCTGCCGTCGACCAGACAAGGTCGGCGCATGTTTCCAATAGTATCTCTAGGCGTGAGGTTTTTGAACTCATCCCATTCGGTGACGAGGAGGCAACAGTCAGCATCTTTCAGGCATTCAATAGCCGCTGAGGCATACTTGATTCGGTTGCCCAAGGTTTTTTGGGTGTTCGAAGTTGCAACGGGGTCGCAAGCGGTTACACATGCGCCTTCTTTTAGAAGCTCATTTATGATTTCAATAGCAACTGCTTCGCACGCACCGCTATGATTGTTTGGATTGCACTTAAGCGTTTGGACATCCGTATGACCATTAAGTCTTCATTGATGACAGAAGGAACAGCTAAGTGAATCGTGTAGCCATTCTCTCTTCTTAACCTAACTACTGATGCTCGCGCCCATCCCATAAAGAAAGACTTGTCCAACCAGATACACCTTCATGGTGATCCTACTTTTTCCCTTTTACGACACATACGACAGACTGCCCCTAACCATAGCGTTTTCTCTCGTTCGCGCACCAATTAAAAAAGTAGTTTGAAGCCAAGAGTGTTTCAATATTTCTCTACCTAAGAATATTACACACGGTGAGTTAGAACGCTTGATTCATGAAATGATTGCTCTAGGTGGAAAAAATCTAGTCGAAAAAGCCGAAACAGAATGCTTATTTATGAAAAACGCTCATAACTTCACGCTTGAATCGCTCTTAGGGTCGTAGAAGAAATATGGTAGCGATTATTTTGGCAGCAGGTATGGGCAAACGCTTGTATCCATTTACTAAGGATATTCCTAAATGTTTGCTTGAAATAGACGGAAAGACGATTATTGAACACCAGATTAAAGTTTTAGAGGATTGTAAAATCAATAAGATATTTGTTGCAATAGGTTATCAAGGAAATCAAATAAAGAAGAAAATAAAAAATGTACAGTTTGTTTTCAATCCATTCTATAGATTCACAAACAGTGTAGCTTCTCTTTGGTTCGTCCTGAACAAAATTATCAGGCCAGATGACTTGGTAATTCTGAATGGAGACATTCTTCTGGAACAATCCATCATTGATGAAGTTGTCCACTCAAAGATTGAACAGATTGCAATGTTGATGGATGAAGGAGTAGCATATGAAAAAGCAGACTTCAAATTATTTGTAGAAAATGGCTATGTAAAGAACATGGGGAAGACGCTCGAAAAAGATGAATACAGTGGAGAATATGCTGGCGTTGTAAGAGTCCCCAAGGCCAAATATCATACTTTTAAGTCAGCTGTAGAAGAAGTCGTGTATGAAGAAGGATTTGATAAATGGTATGAATTAGTTATTAAACTGTCTGGATTTACTACCAAGGTGATCAAAACAAAAGGAAGATACTGGATTGAGATAGATTCTGAGAAAGATTTGAGGAGTTCGAAAATTGGCAAACTATGACGCTGAAAAGCAACTTCGACTTGTGCAAGAATTGGAAGATATAGCAAGGGAAATAGGGGCATCTGTTGTTAAGATTTTGAATCCATCAGACGTGATTTTTGATGTTCGGGCAAGATTTATGTGCCTTTCTTGCAAACGGTATGGACAGAAATGCACATGTCCACCCAACATACCGGGCATAGGTTATTTCAAGGCGTTGTTTTCTTCTTATCGTTGGGCACTTTTCATAGGCATAAAAAGGAATGTGAAGCCCAAAAAATGGGAAGCAATTGGCAGAGAGTCGTCAATAACCCTTCATAAAATGCTTTTAGAGCTTGAGAAACAAGCCTTTAACCGTGGCTGCATTTTTGCTATATCATTCATTGGTGGCTCATGTAAAATGTGTGAAACAAAAACTTGTTCTTTGCCATGCAAGAACCCAAGAGTAGGACGAATACCAACAGAGGCAACTGGGGTCAATGTTGTTGAGACTTCTAAACGGCTCGATATTGACATAAGATTTCCAATAGTTTTAAACAAGATATTTTGGAGAGTTGGCTTGTTATTGGTGACATGAAATGAATGCCACAGTATTTGTCGGATCGATCGAGGTTCTGCAAGTTTTGCAGAAAATTAGAGATGTAGATCGCCACGTATAACTCCAGAGAAGGAAGGATTGACATGAAAGCAACTGGGATTAATATCGTGGAAACTTGTAGGAAATTTAGATTACGATCCAAATTTCCGCCCGCTGGAAATTTCTGGAGAATAGGACTGACCTTGGTGGTTTAGTTGAACGTCCTCGTTACTGGAGGTTCTGGTTTTATAGGCAGAAATTTATCTCTGCAGCTTTTGAAGGAAAATTATAATGTTTCTATTTTGACCAGAAATAGAAAAAATATCCCAGATACTTTAAAAGACTGCCAAATCATTCAGGGAAACATATTGAATAAGCAATGTTTAGATGGAATTTGCAAAGGTGTTGATGTTGTTTTTCATCAAGCTGGATATTCTTCATCTGTCATGTTGAGCGAGAATTTGGAGTTGGCTTTTTTAACAAATGTTATCGGTTTTCTCAATGTACTTAAATCTGCGAGTCAGAATGATGTTGGGAAAGTCGTTTTTGCTTCTTCTTCTACTGTATATGGAGATTTACCTGTCCCTCATTCAGAGAAAATGAAACCGTCTCCAATTAACTTGTACGGTATTACAAAATTAACTGACGAAGAATTAGCGAGGTACTATTCGGAAAGATTTGGGCTAAATGTCGTCGGACTAAGATATTTCAGCGTTTATGGAATCCATGACGAATTTAAGGGTAAACACGCCAATTTGATCACAAAAGCATTGTTGGCAGCAAAGAATTCTATTAAACACCCCGTCATTGAAGGACATCCCAACTACTCTCGGGATTATGTCTTTGTTTTGGATGTTGTCCAAGCGAATTTGCTTGCAATGACTTCTGAAAACAGATTTGTCATATACAACGTTGGTGCCGGGAAAAGCTACAAGTTGAAGGAAGTTATTCAGATGATTGGTGATGTCTCAGGAGAGAAGATTGAACCGACTTATGTTCCACAAAGTGAGTCTGTTCAAAAACACACACTAGCAGACATCAGCAAAATCAAGGAGGAATTGCATTACAACTCTAGATATGATATTAAGAAAGGTCTTAGGATAATGTGGGATTCTTTATGAAAGCGATTATCTTGGCGGCTGTATTGGAACAAGGCTGAAGCGCATAACCCGAGAACACCTAAGAAAATTCCGCATGGTTAGTTCATTCAGGGTTTCAAACAGACTTGATTGAAGGAGTTTCGGAGACGCACATTGATTCCGGTCGCCATTTCAAAAAAAAGCCTACAACATGGAGGCAACTAAGACTATGTGGTACTGGAAGTTTATTATAGCTGCAGCAGAAAAATGGAAAAGAAAGGCAATTGTTAAATTGCCGAGATAACATCGGTTTTTTGAGATTTGATCTCTTATCGAAAGGAACGGAAGCTCAAAATGGATGTCGATGAACTGAAGAATAAAGCCTGTCGCGAACATACGCAGCCGTTTGAAGACGCTTTTATTAGGCTTGTTTTAAGAAGGATATCCATCCGAATAACGAAATATTTTGTTAGGACAAGAGTTACTCCAAATCAGATCACAGTTCTCGGTTTTTTAGTCGGCGTTCTTGCCGCATTCTGTTTTGCGTTGGGAGAATACACGTATCTTGTTGTAGGTGCGATTCTTATTCAGCTAAGTTTTATTTTTGACTTAGTTGATGGCGAAGTTGCAAGAGTCGAATCTATGCAGTCCTTAGCGGGGGCTTGGCTCGATCCTGTGCTTGATATGATCAGAACAGGTCTGCTCTTTTTGGGCATGGCATTTGGATTGTGGACTCAAACAAACAATGTTTTCGTGTGGCCGTTATCTTATTTGGGATTCTTTGGATTTGCGATTGAAGGTTTCTCTTCGTCGAAGCAATCAGAGATATATGGTAAAATTTACATATCAAGAGTCAGAAAAGTTTCAAACTCTGGACTTCTGCAGAAATTCTATCTCAATCTCTATGGATTGGGATCAATAATGTTACTTTTGTTCATTAGTGCAATTTTTAATCAATTGGTGGTTTTCTTAATACTTTTCTCCGTCACTAGTAACCTGGATTGGGCGACTAAACTTGTATGGTACCACCATAAGAACAAGAAATACAAAGGCAACATCGAAAATTAGCATTCAACTAGTATGAAAATGCAAAAACATAAGATCCCCTGATATTCCTAACCAGCTCAAAATTCGGATGATTCAAAAAAAGTTGAGGATCCCAACTGGTGTAACCTGCCCACCAATAAGTCACTTTGGAGCCCACAAAAACATAATCAACATTGAGGTTTTTCATAATTCCAAGCGTTGTGCTATTGAGATTTCGATCAGAAATCAAGATAAGAAGTCGTTGGTAGTCCGAGTCATACCTGCCGATACTGTGAAACGGATAAATTGCTTTTCGATGGGAAACGCTCGGTACGAAGTTCCCGGAGTCAAAATAATTGATCAAAACGACTGCGTCTTTTGGCACGTTATGTCCAATCCAGACCATGAGGTCATAATCATCCTGATTTGTAACATTGAACACGGATGAGTTGAGAATCATTTGAGAATCGTAAAAGACTGTGTAGTAAACAAACGGTGCGGCGGTCGCCAACAAGAAAAATAGCACGACTATCTTCCTGAGGCAGGGGCCTATTTGTGGAAATCCCACGCGTCTCAAACTGGGTAAGGCAAAGCGAGAAAGTGTATCGCTCCTAAAACTTGAAATTAGGTTCAAAGACAATAGGGCGTTGAATGCCCCCACTAACAGACAAAGTGAAAGAATACCCGCCACCATTAAGGCTTCGATATTGGTTATTCTGCTTGCTAGCGGGATAAGCGAGGCCATAGCCGGGAAAATAGTCACTCCTATTAAGCTAGATAGAATCACTTTGATACTTTCATTTATTGCCGAAAGGCGGTCTTTCCTTAAGAGCGCAACCGCTACTATAGCTATCGCACTTATGACTATGAGCACTAGCAGTTCTGCAGTAAGAAGTGGATGCCAATTGAACCAGTTATCTTCAGAAATAGAGAAGTTACGAAATACGTCAGACCACAGAGATGGAGATGTCTCTCTCAAAGGAGATTTAAGCGCGGGATACCACTTTAGAAATCGATAAACCGGGACAGCAAAGAGTGGGGTTCCAGATATTAGTGTCAATAGAAAAGTCTTCACGCTGCGAATAATGTCTTGCCTCTTTCGCAGAGTAATCACCAAAAGGACTGCAAGGGAACTTATTAGCGCTTGATAGAACGGCAGATAACTGGCGGCAAGATACCCGAATAGAAATCCTACAACTGCTACGTCGCGCATCCCTTTTTTCCCGGATTTTAGGAGGTAAACAAGGCACCCAAGACAAATCAAAAAAGGTGCGAAGCCATAAGTCAAAGCATTTGCCCCCCATGTTACTCGTTTTGGCCAATTCGAAACGAATGATAACACAAATGCAAAGCTGACTCCGACAACTTTGCCATTTAGAAGACTTCCAAGGAAGTAGGCGCCCAAAACCGATAAAGCAACGAAGAGTGCTGTGGAAAACAAGATTGCCCTCGGCGCTGTATATCCAAGAATATAGGAAGCATAAACATTAACTACGGTGTGCGCTTGGCTGTAAACAAGAGGTTGAGGTAGATACGGCTCCATCCTTTCCGGAATAAATTGATGTTCAATCACCAGCGTCGCAAAGAGAGAGTGCAAGGCCTCGTCATGCACACTTCCCAGGACAAATTCTGTACGAGGGACTATCCCGAGCCAAAGGGTTGCTAAAAACATCGAAAGAACAACCGTCCAAATGAAAACATCATTAACTCTCAGGTTCTTACTCTTTTCCATAAGATGCGTCAAGTTGCGCCGATAATGAAATGCTGAAAATCCCAAAGACGCCAAGGCGATCACCGTCGTCGTTGTTGCATTAAAAAACGGAAGCGGCACGAGCGCGATCACATAAAAGATCAACGCGCCCAAATATACATCTAACACAGCCGAGCTAATGGCATCCAATTTTTTCATCAAAGACGAAAAACGGGAAAGAAGAATTCTCAGAGGCTCTCCGACCACTGCTAGGCTGAAAACCAAAAAGAGAAGCTTAACAAAAACAGATAAAGCCTCGCTCACTCATCAATCCCTCTTGATCCTAAAGCGATCTTTACACATAATCTCCACTCAGCATGGACTTATAGAGCATTATGAACTCGTTTGAGTATTGGTCTACGTCCGAACTTGCCAGGTGTCCAAATGAGACTTCTGCTTTCTTAATCTTTAATGCTTCGTTGATGGCATGGGCAAGTTCTTCTTTTCGAGTAGAATCAACTCCTTTCAGCAAGCCATCTTTGACTAATTCTGCTGTCGCACCTAGGTTAAGAACAATTGTTGGAAGGCCGATTATCAAAGCCTCATGAACTACTCTGCTAAAACTTTCAAGCGGTGAAAGCAAAACGAAAACTTGAGCTCTGGAGTATTCAGACAAAAGCTCACGTCTAGATAAATGGTGTTTCCATTCCACATGCGCATTTATGCCTAGTTTATTGGCCAACGACGTTAAACGGTTTCTTTCTGGTCCGTCACCAATAATGGCAAGCTTAAGCTCTTCTTCTTGTGACTGATGAACGAGAGAAAATGCGTGCAGCAATTTGTCGACGTTCTTATATTTTCTCAGGCTACCAACGTACAGAATTCTTTTTGGAGAATCGGGCTTCCATTGGACTGATTCAAGCTCTTTTATAGGCAGGCTCTCGGGCAGCAACGTGATCCTCTTGCAATTGGAGAAGTCCTCTTTGATTATTCTCTCTTCGTAACGCGAGTTGACAATAGTTCCTGCAGCCCGAGGAAACACTATCAAGTTTAGCAGACGTTTGTAGGCGCGAAAGAAAAAGCATCTTAGTACGCTTTCTCCAAAACGGTGATAATGTAGCTGCAACAACATTTTTTGGTCGCTTCTCTTCGATAGAGCTGTGATCAGAATTAGAAGCGAGTGAACATCGTGAACATGGAGAATAGTCGAAGGATCACTTCTGATGTCCTTCAAAAACTCAGCCGGAGGAAGATACAAAGGATCACCAACGATAGGTTTGTATCGCCTTACCAAAACGCCATCGATGTATTGCTTCTTAGGAAAAGCATTGTTTCGGTCGAACGCGTAAACTGCAATCGAACATCCCTTCTCAACAAGCTTGTCATTCAATTCCTTCACAAGAGCTTCCACGCCTCCAATATTTGGATAATATCTACATGTCACATGAACAACTCTCATGAATCAATCCTCAGACTCTTGCAAAAGCTGACCTAAGTTAACCTCCGAGGTCACAATCCACAAAACGTTGGATGGCTTAACCAGAATAAGACTCTTCCTTCCAACATTCAATAGTCTTTAGAAGACCACTTTCAAGTGTGACTTTGGGTTTCCATCCAAGAAGCTTGTTGATTTTTCTGCTATCAAGTACCAAGTAGTCTGGGTCCCATTGAGCAGGTCTTTGAGGATACCCTGGTGGATAACTGCCAAACATGATTTTTTTCTCAAAGTCAGTGAGTTTTGCTACAAGTTGCGTCAGTTCCTTGTTTGTAACGGGTTTGCCAGGCGACACATTGAAGGCTTGTCCAACAGCCTTCTCGGATTCCATAGATTCTATGTACGCGTTCACATGGTCATCAACGAACATGTAGTCTCTAACAGAATCTGGAGCACCCACGTAGACCGTATCGCCTTTCAACATGCTCGTGACCAGATACTCAACGAAGTATCCTCTCTCGCCCTTTCTGCCGTAGGTGTTGATTGGACGTAATATAGTAGCCTTCAGACCATAGACCCTCATACTCATCTGCACGTATTGGTCAGCTGCAGCCTTGCTAACCGCATATGGAGATGCTGGGTTGAATGTGGCGGTCTCAGGGATTGGCTTCTTCTCCTGCCAACCATACACCTCCGCCGTAGACGCATAAATCAGTCTTGCCCTAGGTGCTTTCTCGAGCATACCGTGAATAAGATTAACCGTTCCCTGAAAGTTGATAGGTATGAAAGGGAAAGGATCTTCAAACGACAGTCGGACGGGCGTCAAGGCTCCAACGTGCAAGACAAACTGTGGGTTAGTCGCAGCTATCGCAGAACACGCCGAGTGATACTCAGTGAAGTCTCCCTCGATGATATGCATCTTTTCCAGCACGTCTTCGAGATGCCTCAAGTCTCGCCTTGAAGAGTGCCTGACCAATCCATACACATTGTATCCATCTTCTATCAATCTCTTGGCTAGGTTCGAGCCTACGAAGCCTGTACAGCCAGTTAGAAGAACTTGGGTCATTTTTCCCTCTTCCTGAGCTCATCCTCCGCTGCAATGAAGTCTTTGACCGTATTAATCGTTATGAAGAACCCGCCAAAAGAGTACGCCTTCAGACTGCCCATCTTTGACAATCTTGGAAAAGTAACTTTCTCTACGTCTCCATTAGTCGGCAAGTATTCCAGAATTCTCCTATCAAACACATATATTCCTGTGCTGCAATGAACACTTGGACAGTGTGGTTTTTCAGAAAAGCCTTTGATGCTGCAATTGTCATCGACTTCCATGATCCCAAAGGGGCAAGGTGGATTCGTGACGGCAATCGTGGCGACAGGATGATGCTTAAGATGAAAAGTGGCCAAATTAGACAGATTCAGGTCTGTGATTTGATCACCGTTCATGGCAAAGAAAACGTCATTGTCAACAAACCTGCTTATTGCCCGTGAAAAACCTTCACTTGTGCCGCCTTCAACTGAGTGAACACTATAAGAAATGTCGACGCCGAATTTTGACCCGTCGCCAAAATATTCCATGACCTTTTCCTTCATATAGGCAACGCCTATTATCACATTGCTGACTTTGTTGCTTCTTAGCCATTCAATGATCCATTGCAAAAGAGGTTTTCCGTTCACATTGACCAATGGTTTCGGAGCATTGTTGGTCAGAGGTTTAAGACGATCGCCGGGACCTCCTGCTAAGACAACTGCGGTATCCAATGCCATTGTAGAAATGCCTCACTTTTCCGGAAGTTTCCAACACTAAGGGTTTGTATTTCAAACATCAGTTTTCAAATTTATGGTTTTCGTTGAAGGCACAACATTCCACATGAAATAAGACTTTCCATTTGCTAAATCATGCTGAGCAAGAACGTAACAATATGCTGAGAGTATTGAAATAGTAAGAAACCAAACCAGTTTCTTGGGATTCAAACTGAGATTCTTCAAAACCGCGATCAAAACCTTTGTTAAACTAAGTCTCGACATCGGTGTTTTCAACTTTCTCTGAGTTTGCAGATGCATAAAGAAGGTTCTTCTTCTCTGGTTCAAAAAGTCTTGCAGGTTATCTGGAGCTTTCATATATGTGACCGCGGCGGGGGCATAGACAATTCTGTAGCCTTTTCCCACAACCACGGCGTCAACATAGGTCTCATAGTCGAGAATATCTAAAGGGACACGCTTGACTGCGCCTTGTCTCAGAGCGCAAGCACCTTCAAAGTCAACTCTTAAGAACTCTGGAAGGTAGTTGCATTTGTAGAACAAATGATGCACGTAACCCCAAAAAGACTCTGGGTCATTAACAGGCACTCCTTTCCCGATAACACTCCCGACTTTTTCGTCCTTGAAAGGCTTGATCAGAAGCTCTAGTGTTCCACGTCTCGGAAGGGTATCAGCGTTCACGACAACTAATATCTCTCCGCGAGCTTTTCCAAGCATCGTATTGAACTTTTTCATCAAACTTCCTTCTTCATTGATGACTGATATAGCCGCATGTTCGTTTTGAAAGTCTTTGACGATCTCAACTGTTCGATCAGTTCCATCAGCAACCACGAGAATCTCCTGTATTTTTGCCCAGTCGGGTACTGTTTGTCGTATGAGATTGTCAAGTAACTTCGCAATGTTTGCTTCTTCGTTGTGGGCGGGAATTCCGATGGTAACCTGCATTTCTGCTGCCTCCAGACAGTCGCATAATTTATCGCAGCTTATAATACTTTAACCTCAGATAGATAATAGTTAAGGAGTACGCAATTCCAAGCTTTAATAAGGCAATGAGTGACGGGGCTGTCTTCGACGTGCCTCTTTTTCTGGGCAAATACGCGTAGGGTATTTCAACAATTTTGAACCCATTTTTCTTGGCCCTGTACAAGAAAGATATGAAATACTCTCCATACCCTACAAAATATCCCCTAGACTCACCTAGCAGTGGGCTTATCTTAACCTCGTCGAACACCTTCCTCTTGACAGCTGGGTAACCGCTTGTATAATCTTTGAGAGAAAAACCCAAAAGGATATTCGCAAAAAAGTTCAGCAATCTGCTGGTAAACATTCTCAAGAAGGAATATTGCATTTCTCCTCCTTTCACGAATCTTGAGGCGATTGAAATGTCGCAATCGTCTAGGGCTTTCACTAATCTAGGCATAAGTTTCGGTGGATGTGAGAAATCACAATCCATCCATACGAGTATTTCGCCTGTGGATAAGGCGATGCCGTCTGCAATTGCTGATGCCAACCCTTTCTGGTTAAATCTCCTCACTAACCTGACATTTTTTTTCGTTCTTTCTACCATTTCGATGACTCTCCATGTTTCGTCTGGGGAGTTATCGTCTACAACAATTATTTCTGTGGAATAAGGCGAGTGTTCAAGAATTTCTGTAATCAGATCTTCAATGTTTTCTCGTTCATTGTATGTTGGGAGTACGACAGATATCTTCGGCAATTCCCAAGACCTACGTAGCTCTACTTATAGCAGCAACATTCCATGTCTGTAAAGTTGGCTGTTCATCAAGATTTGGAAACGAGCACAATTTCAAAAGCTTAAAATCGCTGTTTTCTAAGAGGTACTTGATTTCTTCCGGAAAAAAGAATCGCATTGCGTGTTCCTCTTCCACTTCGTCTAAGATTGTGCGGCCCTTACAAGCTAGAAGGTAGTAGTTGATTCGGCAAATCTGATGCAGAGTATCCAAATATGGCTCTGCAAACCTAATCACTTTGATCCCTTCTTTTTCTACTCTTTTAAGCTTGATTGAGGGAAGAATCGATAAGACCGCCGGTCCATACCAAAAGTCAAAAATAAACAGCGCGTCTTCCTTAATATGGTTTCTAATATTGGAAAGCGATGAGCTTATGGATTTGTTATCAGTGAGATAGCTGATGACAGCAAACATGGAAATACACGCGTCAAACTTCTTGTCCAATTGCAGCCTAGACACATCGATTCTGTAAAAGTCTGCCTTAACGCCAGCTTTTCTCGCTTTTTCTTTAGCTAGATTGATCATTGTCTCTGAGGCATCTATTCCCGTTATTTCGTAGCCTCTTTTTGCCAATGGTATTGCATGCCCTCCCGTTCCGCATCCAACATCGATTATTGCTTTTGGCATATTCTTAGAATGTTTTCGGAAGGTTTGCTCCAAGAAATTGGATTCCTTTTCATAGTCTTTATCGGCGTAGATGATGTCGTA
>Ga0315268_10000445_pt1 | contig 48421 bp, 44 predicted proteins | sample C1_top_MG_FD_204535 | JGI IMG/M metagenome (GOLD analysis project Ga0315268, IMG submission 204535) | Sediment microbial communities from Yellowstone Lake, YNP, Wyoming, USA - C1_top | ecosystem: Environmental > Aquatic > Freshwater > Lake > Sediment | place: USA: Wyoming | collected 2017-08-01 | reverse complement strand
ATGTAGAAATTCTTTGACCTCTCAGGAAGCTCTACAATCGATTTTTAGATCACTGGGAGGGGTAAAGTGACCCCAGAAATTCACTGTTTTTCAGCAGCTATTGAGAATTTCAACAGACTGTTAATCGTGCCTCCAGCATTCACCACGTCCTCTGTAGGGCGGATGAGCGTAGCGTTATCCGCCGCATGGTTCACAAACGTCGGAAGGCGCTACGCTTTTCCGACCTACGCGGGTTTTATAAATGGTATTTTAGTAATTTCCAACTCCCTTACTTATTGATGTTTCCAAAAATAACGACACACGGCGCATTCAGGAATGACAACTTTTTTTCGGCATATCGTGGAAATTGTCTTCATTTAAGGAATGCTCAATAACAGTTTGTTGAATTTATCGGTATTTGAAAATGTAGAAATTCTTTGACCTCTCAGGAAGCTCTACAATCGATTTTTAGATCACTGGGAGGGGTAAAGTGACCCCAGAAATTCACTGTTTTTCAGCAGCTATTGAGAATTTCAACAGACTGATAAGTGCCATTACTCATACAAATATGATATGGTATTAACGGGTTTGATATTTATTTCGACGAAAGAAATAAACATCCCCGCCCCAGGGGGCGGGGTATTCCCTGTCATACCGAGCATGGCGAGGAATCTTAAGATCCCTCACGGAGCCTGCCCTGATGGAATTACCAGCCATTCGACCAGGCTATCAAAAGGCTTTGCATAGCCATCTGACTAAGTTGGCAAACTACGCCAACCAAGTCATTGGTTAACGATAGCCAAGCCGCTGGTTATGAGCGAAGTCGTAGGGTTCGGGGTGGCAACAAGCGCCGCAAGCGGTGGGGAATTCGACCCGGAGAGATTAAACATGCTGACTGATCCGTTTTATATTTTTTTATGGCGCGACCTGGCGATCTTCTTGTTGATCTTCGCCTTGTTTGGCGCGGTATTGGCGCTGCTGCTGATCTTCAAGCCCCGGTTCGTGGAGCGGCTCAATCTCGTGGCGAATCGCTGGGTTTCCACGCGGCATATCTTCCGCTGGCTGGATCGCAGCATCAGCATCGAGCGCTGGTTTCATCAACACCATCGCGCGACAGGGATAGTCACCGTGCTGGGGGCATCCTATATGCTCATCTATTTCGGGTTCCTGTTCGACAAGGCGTACACGCTGCAACGCTGGAGCGGGAGGTTTCCGGCAAAGCTGCTGGATGGTCTGCTCGATGCATTGGTGTTGGCTTCGTTGATCGGCGGCGCGGTCGCGCTGCTAGTGGGGCTGTTTTTATGGTTGCGCCCCAGCCTGTTGCGCGGCACCGAGGAAGAGGCCAACCAATGGGTGTCCTCGCGCCGCGCCGCCAAAGTGCTGGAGGTGCCGCATGGTCAAGTGGAACTTTTCGTTGCGCGCCATGCGCAACGGGTAGGCTGGCTGCTGTTGCTGGGCAGCGTATATTTGTTTTTTGCCGTGTCCCGTTTGTTGGTGTAGCTGCGCTTTATTCATGACACTCTTCGAAGGCGCGTTGCCGCCGGAGCAACTCGAGATGGTTCAGGCCTGGATTGAAATTTACAGAATTGGGATTGGGAGTTGGCGGTGATCGGCGCCGTTGCCGCAGCTCATTCGGGCACCCGGCACAAAAACGCTTCGGCGTGACATGGAAGAGGCTGGGGTTGCATTTAGATCAGATTTCGTTTAGTGTTTGCCACGCTTAGTCGATTTCCTGCTGCGGCAAGGGGTTAACGGGCAAAGTGAGAGTGCTTCATGACCAAGGCTGCGGCCTTTCTGCTCTTTTCCTCCTGGTGGAGCAACTAGCCATTCGACTAAGCTATCAAAAAACGATGGCAAAGTCGCAGGTTATGACAAGGGGGTTGGTGGGTTAACTTAGGAGAGTACATAATGAAACAACAGTCTGGTTTTACCCTGATCGAATTGATCGTGGTGATCGTGATCCTCGGCATCCTGGCGGCGACGGCTATGCCGAAATTTATTGACTTGTCTAACGATGCCGATATTGCGGCTACTGCAGGTGTTACGGGTGCAATAAGTTCATCAGGCGCTACGAACTATGGTGCATATAAAGCCACCGCCGGCGCAAAAGGTGTTGCCATCAGTGACGCTACCGATGCTTGTGCGGGTGCGGCGAACAGTGTCTTTGCATACGCTGCGTCACTTTTGACAGGCAGTGTAAGTTTGGTGACAGGTATACCAACTCTCCAAAGCGAATATAAAATTGCGGGTGGTGCGCCCAAAATATGTGCGGCGGGGGTGACGGTCCAATGTGCCATAACGAGCTTTAAAGGTAATACATCAACCGCATACGTTCCCTGCACGAATTAAGAAGAGTAACAGGGGACAGCCCGCATAGGGTGCAATAAACGCAGTGCATTGCACCGGATATTGGTAACAAACAAGGGAGGCTTCGGCCTCCCTTAGTTTTTTGTCTGCCGTTTGCGTCATTTGCTACACTGCAACCTGTAAGGTTATGCGAATTAAAGAGCGATTGAACATGCATTTGAGTGCCGGACAAGTCGAAGCGAGCAAGCAGGAAACCGGATATTTTTCCGGTGCCTGTGCCGGGGTGCGGCTGTCTGGTTCGCGCGTGTACGACGATCAGCGCGGCTTCACGCTGATCGAACTGGTCATGGTGATGGTCGTCGTCGGCATTCTGGCGGTATTTGTCGCGCCGCGTTTTTTTGACGCGAACATATTTACACAGCAGTCAGTAATAAAGACGACAGTTGTAGGGTAGATAAGCGGAGCGCATCCACCAAAGCGCGCCGGTGGATGCGCTCCGCTTATCCACCCTACGTAGCTGCACGAGCAGGCCATCGAATCCAATCCAGAGATGCCAGCGGTTTATTCCAACATCGCTTTCAATACAACCTACCTGCCGGATATTTCCACCACAGAAACATTCAACTATCACCGCGCTTGGGCGAGGCAATTCGAATTGCCGGCCGCGGAGCGCGTTTTTTCGCACGACGAGCGCACCAGGCAGGCGGATCGCCCGCTGCGCATCGGCTATGTGTCGGGCGACTTCGGCACCCATCCGGTCGGCTTTCTGCTCAGGGACGTGGCGCGTTATCACGACCGCAGCCAGTTCAATATCCACTGTTATTCGATGATGCGCGGCAGCGATGCGATCACCGAAGTGATCCGCGCGAACGCCGATTCCTGGATCGATGCGCTGCTGCTGAGCGACGACGAGCTGGCAGAACAAATAAACCAGGATCGCATCGATATACTGGTGGACCTTTCCGGTCACACGGCCTATAACCGCCTCGTGACATTCGCGCGCAAACCCGCGCCGGTGCAAGCCACCTGGATCGGTTACTTTCATTCGACCGGGCTGGAGAATATCGACTACTTCATCACCGACCCCTATACCTCGCCGCGCGGCTGCGGCCAGTTGTTTTCCGAAACGCCGGTGTGGCTTCCACACTCACGTTTCTGTTACTCGCCGCCCGAATATTCGCCAGAGGTGAAGACGCCGCCTGTGCTGGCCGGCAACCCGATTACCTTCGGGTGTTTCAATCGCATTGAGAAGCTCGTCGATCCCGTGCTCGAGGCCTGGGTGACTATTCTCAAAACCATTCCCGATAGCAGGTTGCTGCTCAAGGCCGGCACACTCAACAGCAAGTTTATCTGTGACGATCTGCGCCGCCGCTTCGCCGCGTGCGGGTTTGAGGGCGATCGCCTGATACTGCAAGGCCCCTCGCCCCACCCGGAAATGCTGGAGCAGTACGGCGAGATCGATATTGCGCTCGACCCCTTCCCATTCAACGGCGGCATGACGACGCTCGAAGCGCTGTGGATGGGCGTGCCCGTGGTGACGATCGCGGGCAACAGCGTGGTCTCGCGGCAGACGGTCTCGGCGCTTGCCAATATCGGGCTGGCGGACGAGCTGGCCTTTCCGGATGTCGATGCATACATAGAGGGAGCGGTAGCGCTGGCGAACGACCGTGCGCGGCTGGCAAGCTGCGCCGGGAAATGCGTCCCCGTATGGCGGCTAGTCCGCTGTGCCAGCCGGAACAGTTTGCCCGTGATCTGGAGGCGCTGTATCGCCGCATGTGGTTGGCCTGGTGCCGGGGAGAGAAACTCGGCAGCGATATTGCTCCTGCCACTACAGGATTATCCGCATAGCCTGTATCTGGGCACTACCCGGCAGTGGGTTCCTCTTGTTTTTTGTCAATTGGTTTTTCGTTAGTTGGCTGCGCTTTTTGTTACACTGCGCAACTATATAATTCCATTCCTGAACGGTTATTTGGACATGCGTTTGAGTTCCAGCCAAATCGAAGCGATCAAGCAGGAGGCCGAACATTACTTCGGCGCTCTGGCGGAGGTGTGGTTGTTTGGCTCGCGCGTGGATGATAGACAGCGCGGCGGCGATGTGGATTTGTACGTGCGCGCTACGACTAACGATGCCGACCAACTGGCGGCGGCGCGCTTTGCTTTTCTTGCGCGTCTCAAACGTCGCATCGGTGATCGCAAGATCGATCTGGTGTTGCAACGTTCCGGTGGAGAGGATCTGCCTGTCCATGAATTGGCCAGGCAGCGGGGTGTCAAATTGTGAGCGTGAACGTGTTTTCTTTAATTTTGGCGCAATGCGAGACTCATGCGCGCCGAATGCTGTGGGCGAAGCGCGCACTTCAAGCGGTATTACCACTGAACGCTGATCGATTGCATGGATTAGACGATGCGCAAGTGGCGGTCGTCGATCAGTTTGTCGGGCGGTTCGCAAAATTGCAGGATGCAATGGGCGCGAAGCTATTGCCGATGGTCCTTGAATTGACCAAGGAACAAGGCGATCTGGAGGCTTACCTGGACAAGGTGAATCGTCTGGAAAAGATCGGCGCGCTGCCCTCGGTGGACGAGTGGCTGGAACTGCGCGAGATGCGCAATGCTTTTGCGCACGACTACCCTGAGGATAGCGAGTTGCAAGCGGCAGTACTGAATCGTGCATTTGTGGCAGCGGACAGACTGGTTGAGATTTTGCATCACGTTAAGGGATTTGCGGCACGTTATGAACACGAGTAGCCATCTACAACCAGGTTTTGAAATTCAGCGTGGCTTCACGCTGGTCGAGCTGATCATGGTGATGGTCATCGTCGGCATCCTGGCGGTATTCGTCGCCCCGCGTTTTTTTGAAGCGAATGTATTCAAGTCGCGCGGCTTTGCCGATCAGGTGCAGGCCACGTTGCGCTACGCGCAGAAAGAAGCCATCGCGCAACACCGCAATGTTTGCGTGGCAACCGCTTCCAGCTCAATCAGCCTGACCATCGCCAATTCCAGCGGCGCAACGGCGCCCTGTGGCCCCAATCTGGTTTTGCCGGCGGGGGGTAATTCCATCAGTGCGCCATCCGCAGCGATTACGCTTACGCTTTCACCCGCAACTCCTACAACTTTTATTTTTGACGCATTGGGCAAGCCATGGGATGCGGCGGGTGCGACTCCCAGCGCTCAGAAGTCAATTACCATTAGCGGTGTGACGAACCCTGTTTACGTGGAGGCCGAGACCGGCTATGTACACTCGCCATAGGCAGCCAGGGATGCAGAAATGAAAATCGCCGAATTCCTTCACTCGCTGTCGGAAGGGCAAGTCCGGTATGTGCTGGTTGGTGGGATGGCCGTGCAATTGCACGGATTCGTGCGTTCCACTTTCGGCATCGATCTGGTGTTGGCAATGAATGACGAGAATCTGGTGCGGTTTATTGAGGTGGCTAAACGATTTGGATTAACTCCCTCAATACCGGTGCCAATTGATTCGTTAAGAAATGCCGCGCAAATCGAACAATGGCATCGTGAAAAAGGAATGCTGGCGTTTGCGTTGAGAGAGCCGCAGATTGGCGGCGGCGTGGTGGATATTCTGGTGCGACCTGAAGTGCCGTTTGAGCAACTGATGGAGAATGCAGTGGCAGGAAAGCTGTTCGAGCAACAAGTCTGGATAGCGGTTATCGATGATCTGTTGACGATGAAACGCATCGCGAATCGTCCCAAAGACTGGCTCGACATCGAGGCGTTGCAAAAAATAAAACGGGGAGAAGACCCGAATGTTTGAGGCCGGGGCGCATGTGCGCAAAATCATTCCAGAAGAAACGATGCTCATCCGTTTGGCGCAGTCTGAACAGATGCGGGAATTCTTCATTCAGATGTGGATGCAAAATCCCGGACTTGCAAAGCAGGGTGGAATCAAGGTGCGGGATTTGATGACCCGGCTTGAGGTCGATGCGCCGCAGGTATTCCCGCAGCCGCCATCAACCGTGGCAAGCGCCAAACAGCGCGGCATCAGCCTGGTCGAGCTGATCATGTTCATCGTGATCGTCAGCGTGGCGCTGGCGGGCATACTGCTGGTGATGAACGTCACGACCAAAAGCAGCGCCGATCCGCTGGTGCGCAAACAGGCACTGGCGGCTGCAGAATCGCTGCTGGAGGAGATCGAGTTGCAGGACTTTAATCCGGCAACCGGTGCAGTCTTAGTGGGTACAGTGACACAGGGGAATCGTGCATCTGCTTACCACATCGTCAGCGATTATCAGGGCTTTGCCACGACCGGGATTTATACTGTGGATGGAATTGCTCCGATTGCCAAGCTGGGTAATTACAACATAACGAGCGTTAGCGTGGCTAACGCGGCACTGGGTAGCATTACGTCAGGCAGCGGTAATGCGGTGCTCATCACCGTGACCGTGACCGATCCTCAGGGCAATCAAATTGCAATCGATGGATACAGGACGGCTTATTGATGCATACACATAACCGGCAATATGGCTTTACCCTGGTCGAGATGATCATGGTGATCGTCATCACCGGCATCATCGGCGGCATGGTGGCGGTGTTTCTCAAGGCGCCGATCGACCAATACATGGATGTCGCGCGCCGCGCCGAACTCACCGACATTGCCGACACGGCCATCCGCCGCATGGCGCGCGATGTGCGCACTGCGGTGCCGAACAGTGTGCGCGTTCCGAGCAGCCCCGCGCAATATGTGGAATATCTGCCGACCAGGGATGGCGGGCGCTATCGTGAGGCGCAGGATTGCACAGTTGTCTGTACTGGCAACGTGCTGGATTTCGGCGTTGCGGACGGCAGCTTCGACATCATCGGCACGGCGATCAACTTTGTGGCGGGCGACTATATCGTCGTCGGCAGCACGCAGTCGAGCGGCAATCCACCCTACGACACAACAATAACAGGCGTCCTGCGTGCCTATACCAGTTCAGCAGGATTAACGGTGCAAATGGACAACACGGCGCTGCCGATTTGGGCAGAGCTGTCTTCGCAACGCTTCGATGTGGTGGATGGCGCACAGCAGGCGGTGACTTATTCATGTGAAAACTTCGGCACGGATCCGAGTGGGAATGGTACTGGGCAACTCAAGAAGTATTGGATGTACGGTTTCTATACCGCGCAACCCGTCCCGCCAATAACACTCCAAGCGCCCGTGCCGCCCAATCCAGGGTCGGTACAAAGTGCGATCCTCGCCGACAAGGTTAGCGACTGTAAGATTGATTACGCTCCCAATCAGCGCTTCGGACTGCTGGCGGTTCGTTTGACGTTGACCAGCGGCGGCGAAAGCGTGAGTCTGTATAACGAAATTCATGTGAACAACGCGCCATGAATCAGAAGACAGAAGACCGAAGGCAGAGGGTTGTCATTCCGAGTGCAGCGAGGAATCTTAAGATTTCTCCCGTTGGTCGAAATGACAACGGAGGGGGTCGGAATGACAGAGACTTTGCTCGGAATGACAGAGGCTGTGCTCGGAATGACATGAGAGGTGTTTTGGCCATGTCTCGTTTTCAGCGATTTCAACGCGGCTTCAGCCTCGTCTCAGCCATCTTCCTGTTGGTGGTGATCGCGGCACTGGGCACATTTGCCGTCACACTTTCCACCTCCCAGCAACAGAGCGCAGCACTCGACGTTATGGGCGCGCGCGCCTACCAGGCGGCACGTGCCGGGATCGAATGGGCGGCTTTTGGTGTGTCGCAAACAACGCCAGGGACGGCAACATTACCGGCATCATTGTGGGCGGGATGTGCAACCGGAGCTACTTTCGCTGCGGGAACATTGGGAGGAACACTGGCGCCTTTCAGGGTAGTAGTGACCTGCACCTCGAGCCCATACACGGAAGGCACCAACCCGGCACCAACGATTTACATTTACGATATTATTTCGACCGCAACCGGTGTAAATGGCGCAGCGGTTGGCAGCGTGGGTTATGTCGAACGCGTCATCAGCGTGAAGCTGGGCAAGTGATTAACTTGGTTCATCATCGTTCCCATGCCCCGCGATGGATCATAAGGGCACCTCTAAAAATTCATTTTTTGTCATTAAATTCTTTTTGTCATTTCGAGCCCATTCGACTTTGCTCAGGGCAGGCTCCGCGAGAAATCTTTATATCCTTAAAATCAAGGAGCCGGAAAGATCGTCACGTCTCTGCGCTCCTCACGATGACAATAGTTGGAGGTTCCCATAAATTATCGTTTGCATGAGGTGACACCCCGCAAACAATGCAGTAGGATGTGACACCTTACCGGCCCAGGAGCTTGCTGTGGAAACCGTAAAACTCTCGACCAGGGGACAACTCGTCATCCCGAATGAAATTCGCAAAGCACATCACCTGGCAGCGGGCACCGAATTCGTCGTCTCTTTTGTCGGCGACGAAGTCGTGCAAGCCCTGAAGATGTTGATGGGCTTGCCCAACTTCAAACCAAAATCGTTCGAGGCAGTTTGCTTTGCTATGCAGTGAACTGGTACGTTGCAGGAATTGATTTCGGCGATGCCATACACCTTGCCTTGAGCGCCGGAGATGGCGCCTTTGCCACCTTTGACAAAACACTGGGAAAAGTAGCGCAACAGAACGGCATCGCTCCGCAGGTACAGGTATTAAAACGCTAACCTCACTCGTTCAAATGTGTAGAAAGTGGAGTCTAGAAAGTGGAGTCTGACCCTATTTTCCACCCATCTATTTTGACCCTATTTCTATTCTATTTCTATTTTCCACGTTTTCCCTGAATTCAATGTTGCAGGGAGTTGAAAAATGAACAGCGTCCTGACTTGTAAGAAACATGGCTTGTATCCGATTATGACGCTGTTTTTTTATAAAGCAGCGAGCAGACTTCTGGTCATTCTTTTTTTAACTACAGTTTTTGTATTTCCTCAGAATGAAGCGCACGCGGCAATTACCGTTGCACAGGTGACTCAGGCGGCGACGTCCATCGCAGCCACCACCCAGACCACCGCGGCTTTTACGCCCGTGGCGGATACGCTTTATTTGATGTGGACTATCCAGACCATCGGATTCGGATTCGGCCCACCCACGGTGCCTACGGTCGCATGCGCTAACGGGCTGACTATGGTGCAGGTCAATACAGTTACGTTCGGCACCACCGTCACGCCACTTAAACGTCTCACTTTGTTTCGCGCCATGAAGCCTTCCGGTCTATCGAACAACACCTGTACGATTACCTGGGGTCAAACAGCTACCGGTCAAGGGCATGTCATCGTCGCCTATACCGGGGCGGATGCTTCGGGAACCGATGGTTCGGGCGCCGTCGCGCAAAGTGTCACGGGGCGCACCGACAATGCGACTGCTGCGGCAGGGTTGTCCATTACCTTGGCTGCGCTCCAAACCGGCAGCACGACTGCCGGAGGTTTTTCCAACTCCATCAATGTCGCCACTGCTCTAACGGCGGGAACCGGTTATACGCCTGGAACACTTGTCAGATTTGCTACCCCAAATACCGCGCTTCTTGCGGAATGGGATTTAACTGGAACCACCACGGTCAACATGACCCAAAGCGCCACGTCCAACATTGGCGGCATTGCGGTCGAGGTGCAACAGCCCGCCACCGTCATCGCCGATGGCGCAGCCCCCTCGAACGTAACTATCGCTCCGAGTGCCGCGATCACTGACCTTGACTACTTTACGCTGGCGACAACCGGGGGGACGGATACAGTCACGGCCGTGACCGTGACCCTTGGTCCTGCCGGGGCATTCAACAACATCGCACAGGTTGACCTTACCGACAACAGCAACCTTGCCCGCTGTACTGCGGTGACCAACCCCGCAAGCAACACGATATCGTTCACCACCTGTACGTCAAACGGCGGCATTCCGGTCACGACCACCGCAACGACGTACAAAGTGCGCATTACGCCGAAGACGCACGCGGCCATGCCGCCGCCGGCGGTGGGACAGAGCTATGCGACCACGGGAACCGTGACGGCGTATACGAGCGCCAATGTCAGGAAAACAGGCACAGACAGCACAAGTGCCATAGTGACCGTGGACAACCTTTCGCCAAACGGCGCCACGGCGGTGAGCGAAACTGCAGGCGATTTGCAGGTGACCCTTAACTGGACCACTTCGGCATCGACTGACTTCAGCCGTTCGGTGGTGCTCCGCTGGACCGGCGCCACCGCCAGCACGGAAGTGCCCGCCGAGGGAACCGACTATGTGAACGGAAACACCATCACCACCGCCACCGTGGTGTGCGTGCGCACGGCTGACGCAGTTTCCACCGCCGTGAGCGGCGTTGATGGCGCGGGCGTCGGCGGTTGCAGCGCAACCGCCCTTGCCAGCGGCCAGGCTTACACCTACAAGATTTTCCAAAAAGATTCAAACGGCAACTACGATGTGGGCGTGCCGATGGGGACAGTCACCACGCTCCCGAGGGTTGTTTCGATCAATTGCCCAGTCTCCTGTGCGGCGACCAGTGCGGCGACGGTTTCGTGGACGGTGACATTCAGCACGAGCGTGACCGGGGTGGACGCCTCAGCCTTTGCGCTAGCTGCAAGCGGTCTAAGTGGCGCCTACATTACAACAGTGACAGGCAGCGGCACGACCTGGACGGTCACCGCCAACACCGGCATCGGCGCCGGCACGCTCGGCCTGAACCAGACTGGCCCCGGTTCGGTTGTTCCGACATTGAGCGGGACTTTCACCGGGCAGGTCTACACCATCAGCGCCACACCGGCGCTGGCCGAATACCGCATGGACGAGGCAAGCTGGAACGGGACGGCCAACGAGGTGGTGGATAGCTCCGGCAGCGGGAATAGCGCCCAGTCCTTCAACAGCGCCAGCACCGACGGCACGACCCCGGCCATCGCGGGCAGCCCCGGCACCTGCCGCTACGGGGTGTTCGACAACGGCGCCACCATCACGGCGGGATATGTCCAGACACCGCTGCCTAACCTGACCACCGATTTCACCGTCACCGCATGGATCAGGTCGACCAACAATACCATTGCAGGGCAGCGCATCCTGATCGATGACCAGAACAATACTGGCGGCTACGGCATCAGCCTGGGCGATGGTAGTGCGGGAAAAATCCGTTTCTATTCGCGCGGCATCACGCCGGTCATTCTCGATTCGACTTACACCATCGCGAATAATACTTGGTATTTCGTGGCCGCAGCGGCGGACATCACCAACAAGAAGCGCACCATCTATGTGTTTAATTCGGCTGGTGCGTTACTGAACAGTACCTCCGAGGCGGCGTGGACGGGTGGCGCCTGGGGAACCGATGCGGGGCCGGTTTCAATCGGTGCAGAGGTAAATGGGCCTCCCCAAACAGAACTGCCGGCAAGCTTCCATTTCAAGGGCAATCTGGACGAGGTGAGGGTGTATCAAAAGGTGCTGAACCAGAACGCGCTTGCAGCCATCGCGACGCAAACCCATGTCTGCCCCATCATTGCGCCCGATCATCTCGTCATCCAGTCATCCGGCAGCGGGCTCACCTGCGCCGCCAGCACGCTGACCGTGGTTGCCTGTCAGGATGTTGCGTGTGGGATACCTTATACCGGGGGTGTATCCGGCACACTGAGTGCAACCGGCACGCCTACTGTTAACTGGGATGGCACGACCGGCGGGGCGGCGGGAGCCGGATTCGTGATTCCGAACGGCAGCAGCTCGGTGACCAAGAACGTGCAGGTCGCCACGGCAGGCAGCGTGGTGTTCGACGTTTCATCCGCCACGCCCGCGCCGACCAATGCCACTACCTGTAACTTTGGCTCCCCAACCTGCACTTTCACCGCGAACACAGCGGGCTTTATTTTCTCTGACACCTCCAGCCCCGGGAACTCTTATACGATTTTCCCGCAGGTCTCCGGCATTGCTACACCTGCGCTCTATCTGCGCGCCGTGCAGGCTTCCACCACCAACCCGGCGGTCTGCACCCCGGCGATCATCAACTCGACGACCTCGGTGAACATGGGTTATACCTGCAACAACCCGGCAGCTTGCCAGCCCGGCAACCTCGCCACCATCAACGCCACCGCCATCGCACCGGCAGGCACGGCAGTCAGCCTGCCTTTCGACGCCAACGGCTCGGCGCCCATCACCGCGCGCTACGACGACGCAGGGCAGATTACGCTCAATTCCTCCGCGACCGTTACGCCGTTCGGCGGTGGCACGGCCATCACGCTCAGCGGCAATAGCAATGCCTTCGTGGTTGCACCGTACCAATTTGTATTTTCCGGCACTACCGCTGCGCCAATCAAAGCGGGGAACAATTTCAGCACTACAGTGACTGCCTATAATGGCTTGGCGACACCCACGGCGACGCCCAACTTCGGCAAGGAAACGACGCCGGAAGGAGTGACGCTGACGTTCAGTAAATGCCAGCCCACGGGAACAAGCTCATCCAATGGTGCGTTCAGCGGCAGCACGGGTTCATTTGCCAGCGGTGTGGCAAACGCAACCAACCTGAACTGGAGCGAAGTCGGCAATGGCGACCTGGTTGCCACACTAACCAGCGGCAGCTACCTTGGTTCCGGCTTGACGGCAACCGGCAACACCGGCACTGGCGGAACAGTTTGTAATGGCGGTGGCGCAGGCAACGTTGGCCGCTTCATGCCAGACCATTTCGACACCGTGGTGACACCCGGTATGCAATGCCCAACCGGACTAACGTGCCCCACTGTAATCTTGGCTAACGATCAGGGTTTTGTTTATTCCGGCCAGCCGTTCACGACCAACGTCTATGCCAGGAATGCCGCGGACGGAACGACGGCGAACTACGACGGTACGGCGAATACCAGTCCCAACTTTGCAAAACCCGTGACGCTCACCGCTTGGGATGCACCGGGCAGCACAACGACGAATAATCCACCGGCGGCTCCTCCCGGCTCCTCGCTGGGGAACGGTGTAATCGCTGCCGCCTCTTTCAGCCAGGGCACTACGTTTCTGGGCACGCCCGCTACGCCGATCTATACTTTTGGCACAACGCCAACCAGTCCGACCGATATCTATATCCGTGCGGCAGATGCGGATGCCACTTCACTGCGGGTGCCAGCCAATACCTCGGTTGAGGGCGGGATCAAAGTGGTCAGCGGACGCATCAGGATATCCAATGCGCTAGGTTCGGAGTTGCTGCAACTGCCCATCGCCTTGACCGCGCAATACTATAATGCGACCTCAGGATGGATAACCAGCAGCACGGACAGTTCGAGCAGCTTCGTGGTGGCGACGCCGCCGGCAACGAGCGCCGTAAATTTTGGCAATTTTCAACAGAACCTCACGGCGATATCCGTCGTGGGTTCCCCGCAGACGGTGACGCTCTCGAGTGGCGCGGGTGGATACACTCTGGCCGCTCCTGGAAGCGGCAATAAAGGCAGCGTGGATATGTCCATTCCCGCAGTAACCGGGGCAAGCTGTTTAGTTGCACCTATTCCGCTGGGATGCTATCTGCCCAGCAGCACCGCGCGCGCCACCTTCGGCGTGTACAAGGGCGCGAGCGAGTTTATCTACCTGCGTGAAAATTACTGATGAGCAAAGCTCATCAGTAATTTCGGCGCCAAGCCAAAACTGCTGAGGCACGTGAGTCGCCCCAGTAGTTTCAGTGCAAGCAAATGCGCGCAAGCGCGTTATGGCGTAGCTAAAATTATTGACGTGCGGGTGGCTGGCAGGATTTCTCGCCGAGCCTGTCCCGAGCGGAGTCGAAGGGTTCGAAATGACACATAGGCTGTCATTTCAAGCGGAGCGATAACCAGCGACTTGGCCGCTGTTTTTGAGCGGCCTAGTCGAATGGCTAGTAGTTTTATCAGAAATCTTAAGATTCCTCACATTCGTTCGGAATGACAGGGTGGTGTTCGGAATGACACCCAGTCTGTCATTTCGACCAGCGGGATAACCAGCGACTTGGCCGCTGTTTTTAAGCGGCTTAGTCGAATGGCTAGTAGTTCCATCAGAAATCCTGAAGCGAAACGCAGGATTCCTCGCATTCGTTCGGAATGACAGGGTGGTGTTCGAAATGACAGGTGCGCGTTCGGAATGACAGGTAACGTTCAGGATGACATCATCCAGTCTGTCATTTCGAGCATGGCGAGAAATCTCAGGATTCCTCACGTGCGTTCGGAATGACAGGGCGGCGTTCGGAATGACACTTCTCTGTCATTTCGAGCATGGCGAGAAATCTTAAGATTCCTCACGTGTGTTCGGAATAACAATGTGTTGGCGAGGGGGTGCGATGCAGGAAAAAAGCTACTACGTTTACCTGCTGACCAATTGGAACAATCGGGTGATGTATGTTGGGGTTACCAACAATCTGGAACGTAGAATTTACGAACACAGAAATAAATTGGTCAAGGGTTTTACCGAAAAATACAACGTGAATAAATTGGTGCACTTTGAGGTGACGGGTGACGTGACTGCTGCAATAGCCAGAGAGAAAGAAATCAAGAAATGGCGGCGGGAGAAAAAGGACGCGCTGGTTAACGCGAGTAATCCGGGATGGGTGGATTTGAGCGATGGGTTTTAGGGTTTTTTTTAGGCAGGATTCCTCACGGAGCCTGCCCTGAGCGAAGTCGTAGGGTTCGGAATGACACATAAGGTTGTCATTTCGACCAGCGGGATAACCAGCCTGCGTGTGTTGTTGGGGCTTTAAGCCCCTTACAACCACGGCGTACCCCTTGCGGGTGTACTTGGCCGCTGTTTTTAAGCGGCTTAGTCGAATGGCTATAACCAACCACTTGGCAACCGTCTTCTGGTTGCCTAGTGGGATGGCTAGTTGTTTTACCAGTAGTTCCATCAGAAATCCTGAAGCGAAACGCAAGATTTCTCGCTACACTCGAAATGACAGGGCGGTGTTCGGAATGACAGGTGGGCGCTCGGAATGACAGAGTGTTCGGAATGACGCTCACTTGTCATTCATTTCGACCGAAGGGAGAAACCTTACGGGAGAAATCCTGAAGCGGAACGCAAGATTTCTCGTTAACAGTTTGTTGAATTTATCGGTATTTGAAAATGTAGAAATTCTTTGACCTCTCAGGAAGCTCTACAATCGATTTTTAGATCACTGGGAGGGGTAAAGTGACCCCAGAAATTCACTGTTTTTCAGCAGCTATTGAGAATTTCAACAGACTGTTAACACTCGAAATGACAGATGGGCGCTTGAAATGACAGATGGGCATTCGGAATGACAAGTAACGTTCGGGATGACATCATCCAGTCTGTCATTTCGAGCATGGCGAGAAATCTCAGGATTCCTCACGTACGTTCGGAATGACAAAACTGCGTTCGGGATTGGTTATAAAACTTATTGACAACAATAGGTTATTGAATTATCTTCGCGCCAATTATGAAAATACCGTCGATTTCATTTAAAACAAAAAGCCACGATGCCGGCTGGTTCGCGATCAGCTTGGGTGCGCATGGCATTTATTTGACGAAAATCAAGTTTGCCGGGGCGATGCCTTGCGTGGTGCGCTGCGAATATTACGAGACCGGCGCGGTGTCCGCATCTTCATTGGAAAAGCTGCGCCGCGAGGCGGATATCGGCAATCATGACGTCACCACGCTGTTGGCGCCGGGAGAATATCAGATGTTGCTGGTCGAGGCGCCCAATGTTCCCACCGATGAGATGAAGACGGCGGTACGCTGGAAAATCAAGGACGGTCTGAACTTCCACATCGATGACGCCACGGTGGATATGGTGAGCATTCCCGCCAACAAATATGCTTCGGGGCGCCCGCAATCCCTGTATGCGATCGCTGCGGCGAATATCATTATCCAGGAGCGCATCAGGTTATTCGAGCAGGCCAAAATCAAGCTGGATGTGATCGATATTCCGGAAATGGCGCAGCGCAATATCGCCGCGCTGTTCGAGCGGGATGAGCGCGCTCTGGTGGTGCTGGCATTCGATGATAACGGCGGTCTGATGACGTTTACCGCAGGCGGCGAATTGTACTTGTCGCGGCGTATCGAAATCAGTGTCGGGCAGTTGCTGGATGCCGATGAGAATTTGCGCCGACAATACCGGGATCGCGTCGAAACGGAGCTGCATCGCTCGCTGGATTATTTTGACCGTCAGTATAATCATCTGCCGGTTGATCTGGTGTTGGTTTGCGTGCCGGACAATACCGGTTTGGTGGAGTTTTTGGCTTCGGAACTTGATGTTGCGGTGCAGAAACTGGACTTGTCGCAGGTGATGGACATCAGCGCCGTCCCGGCGCTTGCCGACAGCGATTTTGTTGCGCACATCCTGCCAACGCTGGGCGCGGCATTACGCCAGGAAAGCCGCGTGCTATGAAGGTACCTCTAAAAATCCAGATTTCATCCCAACTGCTGCGTTGCGGAAGAAATTTCTTGCTTACATATAGTCCATATGCGGCGCTGCGAAATTTTTTCTGCGCCTTGCATTTGGGCGAACTCTGAATTTTTAAAGGCACCTATGAGCCAGCAGATCAATCTGTTCAACCCGATTTTCATGAAGCAGCGCAAGTATTTTTCGCTGCTGGCGATGCTGCAGGCGCTGGGCATGATCATCGCGGGCTCGCTGATTTTTTATGGCTATGCGATTTATCAGGTTAACCAGCTCAAGCTGCAATCGGAAGAAAGCGCCAAACGCTACAACGCCGAGCAGATGCGTTTTGCGCGCTATGTGGCCGAGTTTTCCCCGCAACAGGCCAATCAATTATTGCAGGACGAGGTGCAGCGTTTGGAAAAGCAGAGCGCCGGACAGAACGAAATAATCGAGACGCTGAAATCCGGTGCGATAGGCAATACCATCGGTTATTCGGAATACATGCGCGCCTTTTCGCGCCAGGTGGTGCAAGGCTTGTGGTTGACCGGCTTCAAGGTGACCGGCGATGCTGCGCAGATCAGTCTGAGCGGCGGAGTAGTGAATCCGGAGTTGCTGCCTGCCTATATCCAGCGCCTGGGCAAGGAGCGCATCATGCAGGGCAAGACTTTCTCCACCCTGATAATGCAGCAATCCAGGTCGGATGAGGGTGCGGGGGGTGGCCAGACGCCCGCCTCCGCGGCGCGGCGCTATGTTGAGTTCACCTTGTCTTCCAGCCCGGATAGCGAGGCCAAAAAATGAAGCGTTACTGGGAACGGGTTCGCGCTGCGATAGATGATATGTCGTTGCGCGAGCGCGCGATGATTTTCGTTGCCGCCGCCTTTGCGGTGATTTCGCTGATGAATGTGATATTGCTTGACCCGTTGCTGGCCAGGCAAAAAATGTTGTCGGCACAGGTGGTCCAGCAGCAGGAAAAAATGAAGGAGTTGCAGGCGCAGATGCAGAGCCTGTTGCAGGCAAAACGCGACGACGAACATTCGCCGTTGCGCGAACGTCTGGCGCAGCTCAAGCAGCAACTGCACGAACAGGATGGCTATTTGCAAAGCCGCCGGGATCGCCTGGTCGAGCCGGACAAGATGGCCGACCTGTTGAAGCGGGTGCTGGATAAAAATGGCAGGCTGCAACTGGTCGAATTGAAAACCTTGCCGGTGAGCCTGCTGATCGAAAAGCCGCAAGCAGGGGACAGTGCGGTGCAAGCCACTGCCGCGAATTCGCCGGACGGGCCGCTTCGACAGGCTCAGGGCACGCAGAAACAGCAAGGTTCACAAAAGCAAATCTTCAAACACGGCGTGCGTATCACGGTGCGCGGCGGGTACCTGGACTTGATGCGTTACGTCACCGCGCTGGAGAAAATGCCCGCGCAGATGTTTTGGGGGGAAGCAAGTTTGAGCGTGGAAAAATATCCCGATGCCGTGTTTACCTTGACCGTATACACCTTGAGTCTGGATAAGACATGGCTGGCAGTTTAATCAGAAGACAGAAGACAGAGGACAGAGGACAGGGGCCTTGTGCGGCTGTGCCGCGATTGTTTGCCCGGGTTTTGGTCTTCTGTCTTCTGTCCTCTGTCCTCTGTCCTCTGATGGCTGAAGACTTGCCCGATCCCACGCGCCCGCCGGCAAGCATTTTTGCGCCTGCTGCCGGGGCCGGGCGGGAGGCAACGGAGAACCGGTCGTCCGGCTTGCATACGGTCATCATTTCCGAAACTCGCCGCGCCGCGATCATCGATGGACAAACCGTCGAATTGGGCGGGGAACATGGTGGCGCCAGGTTGATTGAAGTCAACGAGGGCGGTGTCGTGTTGCAGCGTGCGCAAAGCAGGCAAGTGTTGACGCTGTTCCCGGATGTGAAAATCACCAGAATACAAACGCCCGGACAAGAATCAGCGGAACAGGAATTACCGAATAAAGAATCGCCGAATAAAAAATTGCAAGTCAAGCAACCATCGTCCGGCAAGATGCAGTCCGGCAAACATAAAACCAGGCCGGTCACACGCGAGGAGAAAAAATGAGAACCCTGTTTCTGTCTTCCGTCTTCTGTCTTCTGTCCTCTGTATTGGCAGGCTGCGCTGCTCCGAAAAGCCAAAATCAAACAGCAGATTCGATTCAGCGCGAAATGAATCAGGCCGCGCAGGATAGCGTGCCGCAACCAAGCAAACCGGAAGCGGTGAACAATGCCTTGCTGCCCCCTCTTGCGGTGGGCATGCCGAAGGTGGATAACAAGTCGCTGGACACGAAATTCGATTTGACGGTGAACAACACGCCGGCCAGCCAGGTGTTCATGTCGATCGTGGCGGGCACGCGCTACAGCATGTTGCTGAACCCCGATGTCAGGGGCAACATTTCGCTGAACCTCAAGGACGTGACGGTATTCGAAGCTCTGGAAGCGATACGCGAGATGTATGGCTACGATTACAAGATAGACAGCAGCCGCATTTACATACAGCCGCTGACCCTGCAGACGCGGATTTTTCAGGTGAATTACCTGACCGGGCAACGCGACGGCACTTCGTCGCTGAGAGTGATTTCCGGATCGGTGTCGGATGCCCCTACACTTGGCGCACCGGGCGCTGCACCCCCCGTAACAGGTGTGCTTCCAACAAGCCCTGTGGGACATTCTCTGGAAAGCAGCAAGGTGACCACGACCAGCAAGTCCGATTTCTGGGATGAACTGGGAAAGTCGCTGACTGCGATCGTCGGCAACGACAAGGGACGCAGCGTGGTGATCAGTCCGATGTCGGGCGTGATCGTGGTGCGCGCGATGCCGGATGAGTTGAGAAATGTCTCTGCATATCTCAAGGCCTCGCAGATATCCGTCGAGCGCCAGGTGATACTGGAAGCCAAGATCGTCGATGTGCAATTGAACGACAGCTTCCAGTCCGGCGTGAATTGGAGCGCGTTCAAAAATAATCCGAACAGCCGCACTTCTGCCGGGCAATTGTCGCCCGGCGCCACTCTGGCTACGGCGGGGTCGATAACCAATGGCCTGACGACGGCTATCCCTGGCGCCAGCCTGGCCCTGGCAGCGTCTGCGGCTACGGGGCAGACTGCGGGCGCATTGTTCGGCCTGGCCTTCCAGACCAGCAATTTTGCCGCGCTGTTGAATTTCCTCGAGTCGCAGGGCAACGTGCAGGTGCTGTCCAGCCCGCGCATTGCCACGCTGAACAATCAGAAGGCTGTGCTCAAGGTCGGCACGGATGATTTCTTTGTCACCAATGTCTCGACGACGACGACGACCGGAGGAACCGGATCGACCACCACCCCGAACGTCACATTGCAACCGTTCTTTTCCGGTATTGCGCTGGATGTCACGCCGAGCATCGATGAGAACGGCGAGATCATATTGCATGTCCATCCTTCCGTCAGCCAGGTCAGCACGGTCACCAAGACCGTGGATCTGGGCAGTTCAGGCGGGTCGATCAGTATGCCGCTGGCTTCCAGTTCGGTATCCGAAACCGACAGCATCGTGCGCGCGCGTAATGGCCAGATCGTGGCGATAGGCGGTTTGATGCGCCAGGCAGCGTCCAACGACAATTCCGGATTGCCGGGCTTGCCCAAGTCAGTGTTCGGCCAGACCAATCAGCACAGCGAAAAGCGTGAATTGATAATTCTGCTGAAACCGACCGTGGTGGACAACGACAAGGATTGGTCCGATGACATCACGCACAGCCGCGATCGCTTCAGCAACATGAACGGGCGATCCAGATGACGGAGGACAGAAGACAGAGGACAGATGGTTGTGTGCCGCTGCGCGGCACGCTCCTGAAAACTGCGCGGCGCTGCCGCGACAAAACCTCTGTCCCCTGTCCTCTGATGGAACTACTAGCCATTCGACCAGGCTGGCAAACGGCTTTGCATAGCCATTCGGCTAAGTCACCTAAAGACGGTGACACAAGCCGCTGGTTAACGCCAGCCAAGCCTGTCCTGAGCGTAGTCGAAGGGTCGCTGGTTATGTTTTCTGTTCTCTGATATGTATCTGCAACACTTCGGTCTGCGCGAACCACCTTTCAGCCTGACTCCCGACACCAGTTTTTTCTTCGCTTGCTCAAGTTATCAGGAGGCTCTCAATACCTTGCTGGTGGCGGCACGCAACGGTGAAGGCTTCATCAAGATTACCGGCGAGGTGGGCAATGGCAAGACGCTGCTGTGCCGCAAATTTCTCGCCACGCTGAATCAGGGACGGAAATCCACCACGCCGATCGGCACCCAGGACCAGTCCGCTGATGCAGCATCCACGCCGCGCTTCATCACCGCCTATATCCCCAATCCCTATCTTGAACCGAGCAGCTTGTTGCTGGCGCTGGCGGAAGAGTTTCGCGTGCCGCTGGAAAAAAATACCGACCAATATTTGTTGCTTAAAGGCTTGACGCGCGCGCTGCTGGATTGTGCGCGCAATGGCCAGCGCGCGCTGGTTTGCCTGGATGAGGCGCAGGCGATGCCGCTGGAAAGTCTGGAAGTGTTGCGCCTGCTCACCAATCTTGAAACCGAAAAGCGCAAACTGTTGCAGGTGGTGCTGTTCGGCCAGCCGGAGTTGGATGAACGCCTGAAACATCATTCGGTACGCCAGTTGCGGCAGCGCATCAGTTTTCAATATGGCCTGCAAGGCTTGCGCAGGAATGAGCTGGAACGTTATTTGCGCCACCGTCTGGCAGTGGCCGGATTTGCCGGTGAAACATTGTTCAGCGCCGGGGCGGCGGGCAAGTTGCACCGTATCACCGGCGGCACACCAAGGCTGGTCAACATCGTCGCCCATAAGGCATTGATGCTGGCGTTCGGCGCTGGCAGGCAGCAGGTGTCGGCCAGGCATATCCGCGACGCGGCAGCAGACACGCCCGAAGTGCGCCGCGATTGGCTGCCCTGGGCGCTGGCCGGTGCGGCAGTGCTCGTGTCGCTGGGGATTGCGTGGGCGTGGTTTGCAAGGATGGGGCTGCAATGAGCGTCATCAATCAGGTGCTGAACCAGCTCGAACAGCGCGGAGCGCATACCGCAGTTGAGCAGACCATGGTGCGCGCCGTGCCGCATACCGGACGCAACTACACCATGCCTTTGCTGGCATTCGTGCTGGCGCTGATGGCCGGGATCGCCGCATGGCAATGGGCACAGACACGCAAGCCTGTCCCGGGCTCGGTCGGAGGGCCGGGTGCCGCAGCGGCGAGCAGTGCAACAAAGGCCGCGCAGGGATCCCGGCATCCGGAGAGCGCAGGCAATTCTACAAGCGCTAACGAGCTTGATAAATTGACACTTCAGCATCAACCCGCACAGATGGTCGCGCCGGTATCGGGTGTTTCAAACGCATCGGGTGTCTCAGCCGCGTATCTGCCGGCCTCGCGACTGAGCTTTGAGTTGAGCTCGGTGCCATTGCCTTCCACGCTTCAACAAGATTCAAAGCAGCTTTTGACGGATAAAAAAAGCACTGCCAAACATCCGGGCGTAGCGGTGAGGCCAGCCAAGGCGAAAGCCAAACATCGGCCAGGGAAAACCGCTACAGCAAATGCAAAAGCCGCCGCTCAAACACCGGACGGCGCATTGCCGATGAAGCATGTCAGTCCCGAGCAACAGGCCGATGCAGAATTTCGCAAAGCGGTGGCGTTGATGCAGCAGGGGCGCATCGCCGAGGCAATGGCGGGATATCGGGCGGCATTGCGCCTGGATGCGGGCCACGATGCGGCGCGGCAGGCGTTGGTCGCCTTGCTGCTGGAGGACAAGCGCGGTGCGGATGCGGAACGCGTGTTGCAGGAAAGGCTGAACAGCAAACCCGACCATACCGGCTTCACCATGATGCTGGCGCGCTTGCAGGTGGAGCGCGGGGCGGTTGCAGAGGCAACAGCAACACTGGAAAAAGCTTTGCCCTATGCCAATTCGCAAGCCGATTACCAGGCGTTCCTGGCGGCATTGTTGCAACGCTTGAATCGCAACGACGAGGCGATCGCGCATTATCAGATTGCTTTGCAACTTGCCCCGAACAACGGGATTTGGCTGATGGGCTACGGTATTTCCTTGCAGGCCGTGCAGCGCAATGCCGATGCCAAAGTTGCGTTCCAGCACGCGCTCGGCACACAAACACTCAGTCCGGATTTGCAGGCGTTTGTGCAGATGAAAATCAAAGGGCTTTGATTTTCAGGCATCAGAAGATAGAGGACAGAGGACAGAGGACAGAAGACAGAGGGGTTGTTGCGGCTACGCCGCGTCTTCATAAAGAAATGTGCCGCATAGCGGCACACAAAAATCTGTCCTCTGTCTTCTGTCCTCTGTCCCCTGAACGCGGTAGCGTTCGCGCCACCACCCATGCATTGATTTGAATCGCGCCTTTTTTCGATATGGCCTCGGCAAGTGCGTTCAGGCTGGCCCCTGTGGTCAGCACATCATCCACCAGGGCAACTCGTTTGCCGGTCAAATCCATAGCGCAGCAAAATGCGTTGCGCACGTTTTTCTTGCGCTCCTTCCACGGCAAGGCAGATTGCGGCGGGGTGTCGCGCACGCGCTGGCAGGTGTTAGCCAGCAGTTTTAGTTTCAGTTCGCGGGCGACTGTTGCCGCGAGCAACAGCGATTGATTGAAACCGCGCTCGCGCAGTTTGGCGGGATGCAGCGGCATGGCAATGACGTAATCCGGCAAATTACTTTTATCGATTCGCTGCACCAGCTTTTTCGCGAAGGCGTGCGCCAATGCCAGTTGTTCGCCGTATTTCATGCCTTGTATCAACTTGTCGAGCGGAAAGGAATAGCCGAATACGGCGGTGGTGCGGGCGAATAACGGCGGCTGTGCCAAACAGTGCCCGCACTCTTCGCCGGAGGGTGTCGGCAACGCGCAGACCGGGCAATGCGGCGCATTGAAATAGGGCGGGGCAGCGTCGCAAGCCGCACACCACAGTCCGTCATCGCTCATGCTGCCGCAAAGTACGCAGGGTTGCGCAGGCAGAATCCGCTTAAATCCTGTGCGAATGTTCAGAAATCTTCCGCTTAAAATTGACAAGCTATCTCCCTTTCAAGGATGATGCGGCTCTGTCCAACTCAGGCTCATTGTGACAGTCCCCGCTCGATTGTGATACGCGCAGGTCTGTCATTTGGAGATAACGCATCAACTAAACTTTATGAACACACAAACCATCGAATTCGTCCGTTCTGCTGATCCATCCGGCAAACAACCTGCCGCTGCGCAACGCTGGAGCGTGGCCGAAGTGGAAGCCTTGTTCAAACTGCCGTTTGCCGATCTGATGTTCCGCGCGCAGCAAGTGCACCGCGAGAATTTCGATCCGAATGCGGTGCAGCTCTCCACCCTGTTGTCGATCAAGACCGGCGGCTGTTCGGAGGACTGCGGCTATTGTCCGCAGTCGGCGTTCCATTCGACGGGCGTGGAGAACAGGAAGATGCTGGAAGTGGAAGAAGTGGTCAAGGCGGCAAAAGCGGCGCAGCAGAGCGGCGCGGACCGTTTCTGCATGGGTGCGGCATGGCGCGAACCCAGCGAGGAGGATATGGCCGGCGTGGTCGAGATGGTCAAGGCGGTGCGCGGCCTGGGCATGGAGACCTGCGCCACGCTGGGCATGTTGAACGACAGACAGGCCGAACAGTTGCGCGCCGCCGGGCTGGATTACTACAACCACAACCTGGATACCTCGCCGGAGTTTTACGGAGACATCATCAGCACGCGCGATTACCAGGACAGGCTGGACACGCTGGAACGGGTGCGCAAATCCGGAATGCATGTGTGCAGCGGCGGCATCGTCGGCATGGGCGAGAACCTGACGCAGCGCGCCGGATTGATCGCGCAACTGGCCAATCTCGAGCCTTATCCCGAAAGCGTGCCGATCAACAACCTGGTCAAAGTCGAAGGCACTCCACTCGCACAGGCCGAGGACCTCGATCCGCTGGATTTTGTGCGCACCATCGCGGTCGCGCGCATCACCATGCCGGCTGCGCGCGTGCGATTGTCGGCAGGCCGACAGCAGATGTCGGATGCGATACAGGCGCTGTGTTTCCTCGCCGGCGCGAACTCGATTTTCTATGGCGAGCAATTGCTCACCACCGGCAATCCTGAAGCCGAACGGGATCGCGCTTTGCTGGACAAGCTTGGCATGTATCCGTTAGCGGAAAAAATGTAGGGTGGATAAAGTGCCGTCAGGCGCGTATCCACCGTGCGCAGGTGGATACGACGCTACGCGTCTTTTATCCACCCTACGTGGTTTGGGTAGAAAGTTTTTTTTATGCCTTTTGAAGCATTACAGAATGAACTCGACGAACGCGCCGCACTCGGACTGTTGCGCCAGCGCCGCATGCTGCAAAGCCCGCAGGCGCCGCACATCATCGTGGACGGCAAATCCTATCTTTCGTTCTGCAGCAACGATTACCTGGGTCTGGCCAACCACCCGCAACTGATCGCAGCGCTGCAGCAGGGCGCGCAGCAACATGGTGTGGGGGCAGGCGCTGCGCATCTGGTCAGCGGCCACGGCGCAGCACATCATCGGCTGGAACATGAACTTGCGTCCTTCGTCGGCAAACCCGCCGCACTGCTGTTCTCTACCGGGTACATGGCGAACCTGGGCGTCGTGCAGGCGCTGGCCGGCAAGGGCGATACGGTGTTTGCCGACAAATTCAACCACGCTTCGCTGAACGACGCGATGCGGTTGTCGCGCGCCAAAGTGAAGCGCTACCGCCACAACGATATGGCCCAGTTGGCGCAACTGCTGGAGCAGGTCAAGGTTGGACGAAAACTGGTCATCACCGATGCGGTGTTCAGCATGGACGGCGATCTCGCGCCGTTGCCGGAACTGCTGGCGTTATGCGAACAACACGATGCGTGGCTGCTGATCGACGACGCGCACGGTTTTGGCGTGCTGGGCGCACAGGGGCGCGGCTCGCTGGCGCATTTCGGCATCGCGTCGCAACGCGTGATCTGCATGGCGACGCTGGGCAAGGCGGCCGGGGTGTTCGGGGCGTTCGTCGCGGCTGAACAGGTGGTGATCGATACGCTCGTCAACCATGCGCGCAGCTATGTTTACACGACTGCCACCCCGCCGGCACTGGCGAGCGCGCTGCTGGAGAGCCTGCAGCAGATCGCACACGGCGATGAACTGCGCGGCCATCTGCAACGCCTGATCGTGCAATTGCGCAGCGGCCTGCGCGGCCTGCCGTGGTCCGTGATGCCCTCCGCAACCGCGATACAACCCTTGCTGGTTGGCGGCAATCAGGCGGCATTGAAGCTGAGCGAAAAGTTGCGCGAACGCGGCATCTGGGTCGCGGCGATCCGCCCGCCCACCGTGCCGCAGGGCACGGCGCGCCTGCGCATCACCTTGTCAGCCGCGCATCATGCGGCGGATGTGGCGCGTTTGATCGAGTCGTTGCATGAGCTTGCACGTTAAACGCTATGAATATGCAGGAACGGGGGGCAGCGGCGCGCCGCTGCTGCTAATCCACGGCTGGGGCATGCACGGCGGCATGTGGGACGGAGTCGCGGAACAACTGGCGCAGAATTTTAATGTGTATGCGGTGGATTTGCCGGGGCACGGGTATTCCAGAGGACAGAGGGCAGATGTAGGATGGGTTGAGCGCAGCGATACCCATCATGTGCCGAATGTTGAAGGCGATGGGTATCGCTGCGCTCAACCCATCCTACGCGACATTGTTGATGCATTATCCGTGCAATTCGATGAACCCCTCACCGTATGCGGCTGGTCGATGGGCGGGCAGATCGCGTTGCACTGGGCGATGCGCGAGCCGGAGAAAATAAAACGACTGGTGCTGGTAACGAGCACGCCCTGCTTTGCCGAGCGCGACGACTGGCAGTTCGGTATGCCGCAACACACCCTGCTGCAATTCGCTGCCGATCTGGAAAAAAATCACGCCGCGACTTTGCGCAGATTCCTTGGGCTGCAAGTGCGCGGCAGCGAAGGTGAGCGGGAGTTGCTGGCGACTTTGTGCGAAAGTCTGTTCAGTCACGGTGAACCCGATCTGGGCGCGTTGCGGGGCGGCCTCGATATCTTGCGCGATTGCGACTTGCGCAGCGCATTGCCGGACATCAAGCAGCCTGTGCTGGTGGTCGCGGGTGAAAAAGACATGATCACGCCGCCGCAGGCCTCGCAATACCTGGCAGGCCGCTTGCCGGATGCGCGACTGGTAACGATCAGGGGCGCGGCGCATGTGCCATTTCTGTCGCATACGGAAGAATTCACAGAACACGTTAAGAACTTTTTTAACGAGTAGAAGCATGGACGAATTTGCAATAGACAAAAAACTGATGCGCCGCGCCTTCAATCGCGCGGCGGCAGGTTACGACGCGGCGGCAGTGTTGCAGCGTGAAATTTGTATGCGGATGCTGGAACGGCTGGAATACATCAAGCTGCAACCGGAGCGCATACTGGACGCCGGCAGCGGCACGGGCTGGGGCACGCGCCGCCTGGCGCAACGTTATCCGGCTGCACAGGTGATCGCGCTGGACATCGCCATCGGCATGTTGCAGGCCGCACAGGGCCGCTCCAGTTGGTGGCAAAAATTATTCGGTGGCACAAAGCAAATGCAGGTGTGCGGTGATATCGAAGCGCTGCCACTGGCGGCGAAGAGTGTCGGGATGGTGTGGTCGAACCTGGCGGTGCAGTGGTGCAATGATTTGCCGGCGACCTTTGCCGAATTGCACCGCGTGCTTAAAGTCGACGGGCTGCTGATGTTCAGCACCTTCGGGCCGGATACGCTGAAGGAATTGCGGCAGGCGTTCAACGGCGTGGATGGACACAATCACCTGAACCGATTCGCCGACATGCACGACATCGGCGACATGCTGGTGCATAGCGGTTTTGCCGAGCCGGTGATGGATATGGAATACTTGACGCTAACCTACGATGAGGTGCGCGGTGTGTTGCAGGACCTCAAGGCGATAGGCGCACACAATGCCACCTCAGGACGGGCGCGCGGGTTGACGGGAAAAAATGCCTGGGCGCGGCTGGTGGAAAATTACGAGCGCTTGCGCAGCAACGGCAAGCTGCCCGCGACCTTCGAAGTGGTATACGGCCATGCATGGAAACCGCAGCCGCGCATGACCAAAGAGGGTGAGGCGATTATCAGGACACCGTTTAAATTGAAATGAGATACTCCAGCAGGGTCGATGCCGTCGTAGGGGCGTATGGCAATACGCCCTATCACAGTTCATCAGGGCGTATGCCATACGCCCCTACAAATTAAAATGAATTATTTTGTAACCGGCACCGACACCGGCGTCGGCAAGACGCTGATCGCTTGCGCCTTGCTGCACGGTTTTGCCGCACAGGGCAGGCGCGCGGTCGGCATGAAGCCAGTTGCCGCGGGCTGTAATGACGATGGGCAGAACGAAGATGTGTTGCGATTGCGCGCCGCCAGTAACGTGGCGGTGGGCTACGGGCAAATCAATCCCTATTTTTTTCTGCAGGCGATCGCGCCGCATATCGCCGCACAACGTGCCGGCGTCATCATTCAATTTTCACGTATTGCACAGTCCTATCAGGAGTTGGCCGCGCAGGCGGATGTGGTGATTGTGGAGGGTGTGGGCGGATTTTGTGTGCCGCTCAATGCGCAACAGGACAGTGCCGATCTGGTGCTGGAGTTGGGCCTGCCGGTCATCCTGGTGGTTGGCATGCGCCTGGGTTGTTTGAATCATGCGCTGCTCACGGTGGAGGCGATCGCCGCGCGCGGCTTGACGCTGGCGGGCTGGGCGGCCAATGTTGCTGATGCTGGCATGGCATCGGTTGAGGAAAACGTCGCCGCGCTGCAACAGCGGATCGCCGCGCCGTTGCTGGGTATCGTGCCATATTTGCCGCAGCCGGATGCGCGCGTTGCGGCCAGGCAGCTTGATCTGGATCGTTTGGGCCAACTGTATAATGAAGGGGGCATCTGCTAAAAGTGAAGGAAAGGGAGCCTGCCGGGCGGCCGTTGCGGGATACCCGCGTGCTGCTTGCTGGGGTATGATAAGCGTTCAGAGGACGGATGTTTTTTTGAACGGGGATATTTATGAATCAAATTTTTGCAGTGCCGTGGGGTAGGGGGGAAGGCAGGCTTTTGTGTGCTGCTGACCGCAGGTCAGTTTATCCCGAGCCTGTCGAAGGGCGGCACGTTAAATCAAATTCGCGGCATAGCCGAGACACCACCTCTGATGAAACCTCTAGCCATTCGACTAGGCTGGCAAACAACGCCAGCCAAGCCTGTCCTGAGCGTAGTCGAAGGGTCGCTGGTTATGTCTTCTGTCTTCAGTCTTCTGTCCTCTGTTATGGCTGAGGCAAGCGGCGATTTGTTGGCCAATAAGTTGCTCGTGTTGCTGCGCGAATCGCGCTGGATATTACTGGTCGCATGTGCGCTGTATTTTACTGTCGCGTTGTATGGCTATGATCCGGCCGACCAGGCCTGGTCGCATAGTGTCAGCGGCATGCACACCAGCAATCCGGGCGGGGTGATGGGCGCGTACCTGTCCGATCTGTTATTTTATCTGTTTGGTTTCTCCGCCTGGTGGTGGGTGCTGTTCATGCTGCAGCGCGTGTGGGCGGGATACCATAATTTGCGCGCCGACAGCATCTTCAGCAAACGGGCATTGTGGGTCTCGGTCGCCGGGTTTGCGGCGTTGTTGCCGGCCAGCAGCGCGCTTGAGTTTCTCCGCTTGTATACGCTGAAGGTCGCATTGCCGCTCGTCCCCGGCGGGATGCTCGGTGAGGTTTTGGGCAAGGCATTGGCGCGCGGGTTCGGCTTTACCGGAGCGACCCTGCTGCTGCTGACCCTGATCGCCACCGGTTTCAGCCTGTTCAGCGGTTTGTCCTGGCTGCGCTTCGTGGACTGGCTGGGTGAACGGATCGAGGCCGCCTTTCAATGGGTTCGCCTCGCCTGGCAGACACGCCAGGACAGGCGTATCGGCATGCAGGCGACAAATGTGCGGGTCGCCGTCGTCGAAGAGGAAAAAAAGAAACGCGTCGAGGAGCACCAGCCCATACAGATTGAAATGCCGCTGATGGAAGTGGCCAAGTCGGCGCGGGCCGCAGAAGAAAAACAGGTTCCGTTGTTCGCCGATATGCCGGACTCGCCGTTGCCGCCGTTGCATTTGCTGGATCAGGCGACACAGCAGATCGAGGTCGTGTCCGCCGACACGCTGGAATTCACCTCGCGCCTGATCGAGCGCAAGCTGAAGGATTTTGGCGTGGAAGTGAAAGTGGTGGCAGCCTATCCCGGGCCGGTGATCACGCGCTATGAGATCGAACCCGCCGTCGGTGTGAAGGGCAGCCAGATCACCAATCTGGTGAAGGATCTGGCGCGCGCATTATCGGTGGTGAGCATACGCCTGGTCGAAACGATACCCGGCAAGGCATACATGGCGCTGGAGCTGCCCAATCCGAAACGGCAGGTGGTGCGCCTGTCAGAGATACTCAGCTCGCAGGTGTATGCCGACATGCATTCCGCGCTGACCATCGCGATGGGCAAGGATATTTCCGGCAAACCGGTGGTCGCCGATCTGGCCAGGATGCCGCATGTGCTGGTGGCGGGCACCACGGGTTCCGGCAAATCGGTGGCGATCAACGCGATGATTCTGAGTTTGCTTTACAAAAGCACGCCGCAACAGGTGCGCCTGTTGCTGGTCGATCCGAAGATGCTGGAGCTGTCGGTGTACGAAGGCATCCCGCACCTGCTCGCGCCGGTGGTGACGGACATGCGCCAGGCCGCTTCCGGACTCAACTGGTGCGTGCAGGAAATGGACCGGCGCTACCGGCTGATGTCCACGCTCGGAGTGCGCAACATCGGCGGCTACAACCAGAGAGTGCGCGATGCCGTGAAAGCCGGGAAGCCGGAGACCAACCCGTTCACGCTGACGCCGGACAACCCGGAGCCGCTCGAAGAGTTGCCGCTGATCGTGGTGTTCATCGACGAGCTCGCCGACCTGATGATGGTGGTGGGCAAAAAGATCGAGGAGTTGATCGCGCGCCTGGCGCAGAAGGCAAGAGCTTCCGGCATCCACCTGGTGCTGGCGACGCAGCGTCCCTCGGTGGACGTGATCACCGGGCTGATCAAGGCCAACGTGCCGACGCGCGTGGCGTTCCAGGTGTCGAGCAAGATCGATTCGCGCACGATCCTCGACCAGATGGGTGCGGAAGCGCTGCTGGGGCAGGGCGACATGCTGTATCTGCCGCCGGGCACCGGCTACCCGCAGCGCGTGCATGGCGCATTCGTGTCCGACCAGGAAGTGCATCGCGTCGCCGAATATCTGAAGGCGCAGGGCGAGCCGCAGTATATCGACGGCGTGCTGAATTCGCTGGAAGAAGTATCGGAAGAGGGCGGCGCGGCGGGTGAAAGCCTGGATGCGGAAGCGGATCCGCTGTACGACCAGGCGGTGGAAATCGTGCTGAAGAATCGCCGCGCCTCGATCTCGCTGGTGCAGCGCCATCTGCGCATCGGCTACAACCGCGCCGCGCGCCTGGTCGAGCAGATGGAAGCGGCCGGCATCGTCTCGGCGATGCAGAGCAACGGCAACCGCGAAGTGCTTGCGCCTGCAAGGCAGGAGTGAGGATTGAGGAGCGAGGATTGAGGCAACCCGCCGCCCCGCTTTTAACTCAATCCTCGCTCCTCAATCCTCAAGGATAAATGATGAAATATATTTTTGCTGTTTTGATGCTGTTCGTTATACCGATTTCCGCCCACGCCGGCGCCGTCGAAAAACTCAAGGCCTTCATCGCTGAGACGCATTCCGCGCAGGCGAATTTCACCCAGGAAGTGCTGGATCAGAACGGCAAGCGCATCCAGAACGCGTCCGGCATCATGGAGTTCCAGCGCCCCGGAAAATTCCGCTGGACTTACCAGAAGCCCTACGAGCAACTGATCGTCGGAGACGGCAGCAAATTCTGGTTGTACGATGCCGACCTGAATCAGGTGACGGTCAGGAAGCTGGATGCGGCACTGGGCAGCAGCCCCGCCGCGCTGCTTTCCGGCAGCAACGAGATCGAGCGCGGATTTACGCTGGCTGAAGACGGCAGCAGGGATGGCCTTGAATGGCTGCAAGCCACACCCAAAGGGAAAGGGCCGGGAAACAAAGGACAAGACAGCAGCTTCAACAGGATCCTGATGGCATTCAACGCGCAAGCCGAACTGGTTGTGATGGAGTTGAGCGACATGTTCGGGCATAAAACAGTGCTGCGTTTTTCCGCCATGCGGCGCAACCCCAGGATACCGGAACAGCAGTTTCGCTTTGCGCCGCCGAAGGGCGCGGATGTGCTGGGCGAATAGGATATCGGCATCCCTTGGCCAACCGGGAAATGGAGCGGTTACGACACGGTGTGGCGAAGCCCTCTGGTGCGGGAGCAACCGCAGCCGCCCTTCTCGCAGCGGAAGGGTCGTCGCAATGCGGCGGGGAACCCACCGGCGTACTCCTTGCGGGTGCACCGGATGCTTCGCAACACCGTGTCAGGGCGGCTAGCATGAGCCGCATCGCGTTCGTGTGGGAGCTTGGCGCCTCGTACGGCCATATCTCGGGGTTGCTGCCCTTTGCAAGAAGGCTCAGGCAACGCGGGCACGATGTGGTGATGGTGCTGCGCGAGTTGCACAACGTCAGCAACATTTTCGGCGATGAGATTCCCGTTCTGCAAGCTCCGTTATGGTTGCCGCCGATGCAGGGGTTGCCCGAGCCGCCGCTCAACTATTCAGAGATTCTGATGCGCTACGGATATTTCAGTGCGGACGGACTTGCCGGATTGGTCAGCGCGTGGCGGTCGCTGTTTGCGCTGCTGGGCAGCGATGTGATCGTGGCGGACCACTCCCCCACGGCGCTGCTCGCGGCGCGCAGTATGGGGTTGGCTGCAACGACGCTGGGCACCGGTTTTTATTTTCCGCCGCGGCAGACACCGATGCCCAATATGCGCCCCTGGCTGAATGTGCCGCCTGGCCGCCTGGAACACTCGGATGCGCTGGTGCTGAACAATATGAACACAGTGCTTGCCATGCACAAAGCCCGGCCTATGGTCAGCGTGAGCGAGCTGTTCGAGACCTGCGAAAATTTCCTTTGCACCTTTGCCGAGCTGGACCATTATGCGCAACGCGAACCGGCCAAATACTGGGGCGCTTGCTGGAATATGGAAATGGGGCAGGATACTGCATGGCCGGACGGTGAAGGCAAGCGCGTGTTCGTCTATCTGGAACCGCAGAGCCGCGATTTTGCCAAGGTGCTGGAAGCCATCGCGGTGCTTGGCCTTCGCGCCATCGTGTGTGCTCCGGGCATTTCGGATGATTTGCGGCGAAAACATGAGAACCCGCGCACCATCGTTTCGACTAAACCGTTCAGGCTGGACAGGCTGCTGGCGGAGTGCGACCTTTCCATCGGCTATGCGGGTCACGGCATGACGGCGGGCATGTTGATGGCGGGTGTGCCGCTGCTGCTGTTGCCCACCCAGCTTGAACGCTTCTTGCTGGCCACGCGTGTTGCGGCGACGGGGGCGGGTATCGCAGTGAATCCCGAAGCGCCGCTCCCCGATTATCCGGCTTTGATTCGTATGATGCTGGATGCGCCTGGTTATCGCGGGAATGCCAGGCTGTTTGCGAAAAAATATGCCGGCTTCGATCAGCGCGGGCAACAGGAAAATATCGTGGCCAGAATCGAAGAAATTGCCATCGAAGAAATTGCCATCGAAGAAATTGCCATCGAAGAAATCGCCTCACGAAATCAAGTGAAAGCATGACCGCCGATACACGCGAACTGTTTGCCGAAAACGTTGCCGCCGCGCCGCTGGCGGAACGACTGCGCCCCAGGCACATCGACGAAGTGATCGGACAATCTCATTTGCTGGGCGAGGGCAGGCCGCTGCGTCTGGCCTTTCAATCCGGCAAGCTGCATTCGATGATCCTGTGGGGGCCGCCGGGTGTGGGCAAGACCACGCTGGCGCGTCTGATGGCCTCGGCCTTCGATGCCGAGTTCGTGCCGCTGTCCGCCGTATTGTCCGGCGTAAAGGACATCCGCGAGGCCATCGCGCAGGCACAGCAGGTGCTGCAACAGCGCGGCCGCCACACCATCCTGTTCGTCGATGAAGTGCACCGTTTCAACAAGTCGCAGCAGGATGCTTTTCTGCCTTTTGTCGAACAGGGTCTGGTGACTTTCATCGGCGCGACCACCGAGAATCCGTCGTTCGAGGTGAACAATGCCTTGTTGTCGCGCGCGCAGGTGTACGTGCTGCATGCCTTGTCGGCGGAGGAACTGGAACAACTGCTCGAGCGCGCGCGGCAGGTCGCCCTGCAGGGATTGGAGTTCGATGATGACGCACGCGAACGCATCATCGGTTACGCCGACGGCGATGCGCGCAGATTGCTCAATGCGCTGGAACAAGTGCAGACTGCGGCACAAACCGCCGCCGTGAACAGGATAGACAGCGCATTCCTCGACAACACGCTCGCGCAAAACCTGCGCCGTTTCGACAAGGGCGGCGAGGCGTTCTACGACCAGATCTCCGCGCTGCACAAATCGGTGCGCGGCTCCAATCCGGATGCCGCGCTGTATTGGCTGGTGCGCATGCTGGACGGCGGCGCGGACCCGCGCTACCTGGCGCGGCGCATCGTACGCATGGCGTGGGAAGACATCGGCCTGGCCGATCCGCGCGCGATACAGATGACACAGGATGCCGCGCTGACTTACGAGCGGCTCGGCTCGCCGGAAGGCGAACTGGCACTGGCGCAGGCGGTGCTGTATCTGGCCTGCGCGCCGAAATCGAACGCCGGGTATGTCGCGTATAATGCCGCGCGCGCTTTCGTCAGTCAGGACGGTTCGCGCGAAGTGCCGCTGCATCTGCGCAACGCGCCGACCAAACTGATGAAGCAGCTCGATTACGGCAAGGGCTACCGCTATGCGCACAACGAGGAAGAAGGTTACGCGGCGGGCGAAAATTATTTCCCCGATGACATGCCTGCGGTGAGTTTTTACCAGCCCACCGATCATGGGCTGGAAGCGAAGATTGCAGAGAAGCTGGCTCATTTGCGCGAACTGGATGCGAAGGCGAAAAAGAAAATGTAGGGTGGGTTGAGCGTAGCGATACCCGCCAAAAAAAACAGGGTGAAAAGGAAATGCTAGATACACAACTATTGCGCAACGATTTGGCTGGTGTCGCTGCACGTCTTGCCTCACGAGGCTTTGTGCTAGAAACGGCGAAGTTTGAACAACTGGAAGCGCAGCGCAAAACCATCCAGACACGCACACAGGAATTGCAGGCCAAGCGCAACAGTTCGTCCAAGCTGATTGGGCAAGCCAAGGCGAAAGGCGAGGATACGTCGGTAATCATGGCAGAAGTTGCGACACTGGGTGACGAGCTCAAGCAAGCAGAAGCTGGCCTGAATGAGTTGCTGCAAGATTTAATGGTCTTTCTTGCGTTTATTCCCAACACACCACATGAGAGTGTGCCGCATGGCAAATCGGAAACCGATAACGTCGAGGTGCGCAAGGTCGGCAATATCCCCAAGTTTGATTTTGCGGTGAAGGATCACGTCGACCTGGGTGAAAAACTAGGTTTGGATTTCGAGACCGCCGCGAAGATTGCCGGCGCGCGCTTCTCGGTGCTGAAAGGGCCACTGGCGCGGCTGCATCGCGCGCTGGCTCAGTTCATGCTGGATACGCATATAGAACAGCACGGCTACACCGAGACTTACGTTCCTTACATTGTGAACGCGGATTCGATGCGTGGTACTGGGCAATTACCAAAGTTTAAAGAAGATTTGTTTGCGGTGCTTCCGGGTGATATATCGCTGAACAATATGCTTAATATAGGGACGGTACAATTAGCTCAATCGACTTATTATTTAATCCCTACCGCCGAAGTTCCCGTGACCAACATGGTGCGCGGCGAGATCGTGCCGCTGGAACAGCTGCCGCTGAAGTTCGTCGCGCACACGCCGTGTTTCCGCAGCGAGGCCGGTTCCTACGGGCGCGACACGCGCGGCATGATCCGCCAGCATCAGTTCGACAAGGTGGAACTGGTGCAGATGGTGCATCCCGATGAGTCTTACGCCGCGCTGGAGCAATTGCTCGGCCATGCCGAAACGATCTTGCAGAAACTGGGTTTGCCCTATCGCGTGGTGAAACTGTGCACCGGCGACATGGGTTTTTCCGCGGCGCTGACTTACGACATCGAAGTGTGGCTGCCGGCGCAGAACACCTACCGCGAGATTTCCTCGTGCAGCAACTTCGAGGCGTTCCAAGCACGCCGGATGCAGGCGCGTTTCCGCAATGCGCAGGGTAAGCCGGAGTTGCTGCATACCTTGAACGGTTCCGGTCTGGCGGTAGGTCGCACACTGGTCGCGGTGCTGGAGAATTATCAGCAGGCCGATGGCAGCGTGGTGATCCCCGAAGTGCTGCGTTCCTATATGGGCGGCAAGGAAAAGCTTACGCCATAAATAAATGAAGATCGTCCATCTGCTCGGCATCGCCGGGGTCGAGTCGCATGAACAGCCCGCCGCGCGGAAGTGGGGAAAGCGGCTGGAGTGGCCGATGATGTTTGTGGCGTTGTGGATCCCGATGCAATGGTATCTGGAGGAAACGCAGGCGATTTCTCCACTGCTGGCGCGCATCGCCGACTGGCTGGTGTGGTTGGCGTTCCTCGCCGAAACTGCACTGCTGAGCGTGCTGGTCAGGAACAAGCGCGCATACCTGCGCGGCAACTGGATGAATCTGGTCATCATCGCTGGAGGCATGCCGCTGCTCTGGAAATTTACGCCGCTGGTGGGCTTGTTGCGCAGTTTCCGGCTGGTGATGGCTGTGGTGATACTGGCGCGTTTATCCAAATCGGTACGCATGCTGCTTTCCCGCCATCAACTGGGCAACACGCTGGCTGCAGCTTTCGTCACCATGGTGATGTCCGGCATCATCATTTCGCGCATTGATCCTTCCATCGGAACCGTCTGGGATGGCATGTGGTGGGCCTGGGTCACGATGTCCACGGTGGGTTATGGCGATGTGGTTCCGCACAACATGGCCGGAAGATTGTTCGGTTCGTTGCTTATCCTGTTCGGCGTGGTGCTGCTTTCGCTGTTGACCGCGAATCTGGCGGCGTTCTTCATCGGCAGCGATGTCGAAAAAGTCGAACGGGATGAAAAAGAAGCCGACCGCTTGCTCAGGGACATATCCGCGCGGCTGGAACGTATCGAACGCCGGCTGGAGGAGCGGCAATCAACCGAGGATGACTAGAGGTTCGCTAGGGTAACAGGCGTTGCATCGGCGCCACCAGCCGATAGGAAACTCCCTCCGGCACGGCTGTCGGTTGGCCGGGTTCCAGCCGCTTGAGCATGTCATAGTAGCTGCGGATGCTTTCCACCAGAATCACCGCCTCGCCGCCGCGCGCATAACCGTGTTTCAATGTGCTGTAATATTTTGGCCGGTTCAGCAGCGGCATCCATTTTTTCACGTCCGACCAACTGTCCGAGTTCAATCCGGCGCGCTCGGTCAGGATGCGCGCATCTTCCAGATGACTGTAGCCCTGATTGTAGGCGGCCAGCGCCAGCCAAGTGCGGTCGGGTTCCGGGATGCGATCCGGCATCTGCTCCTTGAGCAGCAGCAGATATTTTGCGCCGGCGAGTATGCTTTCGCGCGCATCCAGACGATTGCTTACCTTCATCTGGTCTGCGGTATCCCCGGTCAGCATCATCATGCCGCGCACATTGGTGTAAGAGGTGGCGAGCGGATTCCACTGCGATTCCTGATAAGCCAGCGCCGCCAGCAATCGCCAGTCTTCTCCGGTCAGCGTGGCGGCTTCTTCAAACATGCGGCGGAAACGCGGCAGGACGGTATTGATTCCGGTGATGAAGGCGGCGGCATCCATCTTGTCCAGACGGTTGATGTGACCGTAGTAGCGATCCAGCAAGCGATGCAGCGTGCCGTCTTGCTGGATGCCGGTGAAAAAAATCTGCACTTGTTTGAGTAATTCAGGATCGGCATCCCCGGGGAAACCCCAGGCGAGTCTGGAAGGCGGGGCAATATCGAGTTCGGCGACCAGATTGGGGTGATAGTTGCGCGCTTCGGCAAGCTGCAGTTCGTTGGCAGCCGCGCAATCCAGGTTGCCTTCGCCGGCTTCGGCCAACAGGTCTTGCGTGGTGAGATCGTGATGGGTTTGCCATTGCAGCGAGGGCAAATTGGCCTGTGCCTCGCGCAGTGCCGCCTCATGAGCCGATCCGGCCGTCACCGCCAAGTTTCTGCCCGCCAGATCAGCAAGGTTTTTTATGGGGGGACTGTCGCCATTACATACCACCAATTCGCGCACACTCTGGTAGCTGGGGCCAAAGAGCAGCGCGGCAGAGTTGCTCCCGGTACGCAGCGGAACGGCAGCAAGTTGTGCCTGGTGTTTGCGTAACGCGGTAAGGACTTCATCTTGCGGCAGCGGAACCGTTTCGAGCGTGGCGTGCAATTGCTCGGCGAATAATCGTGCCAATTCGCGCTCCAATTCCGACTCCGGCCCCAGCTCGGTTTCCGGAACCACCACCACCAGCTTGCCGGCATTCCATGGCGGAATCTGATGATCACAGGCAGCCAGCAACAGGCATAAGCTGACCAGTACTGTTTGCACACATCGAGTCGGGTTCCGCATATGAACATTCTGCACCAAATCGGAGGTTGCTGGTAGAATGCGCGCCGCTGTTTGTCGACTCACCCGGAGAGGTGGCAGAGTGGTCGAATGTACCTGACTCGAAATCAGGCGTGGCGTTTACGCTACCGTGGGTTCGAATCCCACCCTCTCCGCCACGGTGTCTGCAGCCATGATAAGGGCACTTCCAAAAATCCGGATTTTAGCTGCGGCATAACCCCAAGCCGGACGAGCCGGAGCCAAAAATGTAGGGTGGATAAAGCGCGCAGCGCGTATCCACCAATCCGCCGAGACCATCCATTGGTGGAAACGCTACGCTTTTTCCACCCTACCTTAACCCGATTCAGGTTCACTCGAAAAGCCGTGCCAGTGCTTGATTTACGGTATATTCTTGTCACAAATTGCGAAGACTTAACCGATAAGAGATTAAGGTTGGCCTGCACAGCAACTTCGTTGTGTCGCAATACAGCGTTGTTCGCGCCTTGTCTTGCTTATAACCAGCCACTTGGCGCATGTTTTATCGCGCTTGGTGGCTGGTTGTTTCATCGGAACTTTGAATTTTTAGAAGTGCCCATAAATCAACCGGGCTGCTGCAGGGTTCCTCAATTCCTCAAAGCGTTTGCTGTTTCGCGGCAACAGCGTCGTGACAGCCGGCTTTGATCCACTCCAGCCATCCCGCCAGGCCTTCGCCTCTGGCGGCCGATACGCGGATCACCTGTATGTCCGGATTGACGCGGCGCGCATTTTCCACGGCGAGATCGGCATCGAAATCCAGGTGCGGCAACAGGTCGCACTTGTTGAGCAGCATCAGGTCTGCGGCGCGGAACATGTCGGGATATTTGAGCGGCTTGTCCTCGCCTTCCGTCACCGAGAAGATCACCACCTTGTGCGCCTCGCCCAGATCGAAACCCGCCGGACAAACCAGATTTCCGACATTTTCGATCAGCAGCAGGCTGTCGTCTTTCAGGGCCAGCCGTTGCATGGCCTGGCCCACCATATGCGCGTCCAGATGGCAGCCCTTGCCGGTATTGATCTGCAGCGCGGGCGCGCCGGCGGTGCGGATGCGCGCGGCATCGTTGTCGGTCTGCTGGTCGCCCTCGATAACGGCGAGCGGCTGCGTTCCATTCAAAGCAGTAATGGTTTTCACCAGCAGCGTGGTCTTGCCGGAGCCGGGACTGGAGACCAGATTGAGCGCAAAGATTCCGTGGGATGAAAAGTGGCGGCGGTTGGCATCGGCATAGTCGTTATTCTTGGCGAGTATGTCGCGCTCGATCTTCACCATGCGTGACTGGCTCATGCCGGGTGCATGCGCGCCTGCCGGTCCCGCGCCAAAATCCATAGTGTCGCGAGCAGGTGAGTTGCCATGCGTGCGGTCGTGCGCATCTGCATGTGACGCACTCCCTTCACGCGCACGATAGTGCATCTCCTCGCCGGGTTTGTGCTGCCGTGCGAGCGCATGGCTTCCGCCAAGTGCCCGGCCTCCGATCAATGTCTGGCCCTTTCCGCATCCGCATGTCATGCACATAATATTCTCCTTGAAGGAGTTGCTATTCCACTTCCAATTCCTTGACCCTCATTTCCTCGCCGCCCGTCACCTCGATCTGAAAGCCGCCGCAATTCGGGCAGGGCTCATAACGGGCCGACACCGCCACGTTGCAGGCGCACACCGGGCACCAGCCCTGTCCGGCGGTCTCGATGATTTCCAGCCGCGCATCCCGGGCAACGCTGTCGCGCGTCACCACATCGAAACAGAAACGCAGCGACTCCTTTTCCACGCCGGCCAACTGGCCGATTTCCAGCCACACTGCCCTGACCCTGGCATACCCATCCGCTCGCGCCCTGTCTTCAATGATTTGCAGCACGCTTTCGGCAATCGACATTTCATGCATGGCGAACCTCTGTCTTGTATTCCACACCCCGATATTCCACACCCCGAAATTCCATACCAAGGGGGGTGCAAGGGGGTGAGCGTTAACGCATGGGCTATGGTGAACCTCTATTCCATAAATGGCAATTCCTCGAACCAGGCAGCAACGCGTCGCCGGTGCGGGAAAGTCAGTGCTCATCGGGTTTGCAACAAATTTGCGCGTTGAAAATGTACAATGAACATACACGCGGCTCAAGGTGAGCATACTCAGGCTAATGACAGTGCAACGAAAAATCTTCATCCTCTTTATCGCTGTGGCCGTCTTGGGAACATCAGGTGCCGCAGCCTGGTATTTCCGTAACCACCGCGCGTCCAGCGACTATGCATTGACGCTGTATGGCAATGTCGACATCAGGCAGGTGCAGTTGGCGTTCAACGGCTCGGAGCGGATAGCCACGATGCAGGCCAGGGAAGGCGAGCAAGTCCACAAAGGCCAGTTGCTGGCGAAGCTGGATACCGTGCGGCTGGCGAGCAATGTCGATCTGCAGCAGGCGCAACTGGCGTCGCAGCAGCAGGTGGTTGCCCGTCTGGAGGCGGGCAGCCGTCCGGAAGAAATAAGCAAGGCGCAGGCTGATGCGGAAGCCGCGCGCATCGCCGCCGACAATGCCACGCATACTTATCAAAGATTAAAAGAGCTGGTGTCGAAACATTTCGTCGCGCAGCAGCAGGCGGACGACGCGCTGGCCGCAGCCGATGCGTGCCGTTGTGACGGCTTGGGTGCCGCTGCTGCCTGTGGTCGCGCCGCTGCCGGTGGGTAGCCACCGAAACAGAAGTGCCACCCCGCCGTGCCGCATCGCACTATCTGTGGGCCATGTTGCTGGCGCGCATCTATGAAGCGCTTCCGCTGGTCTGCCCGGTCTGTCAGGCACAGATGCGCATCATCGCCAGTAATATAAATTTCGCGTAGCGATTCGATTGCCCCCTCGCCCACTTGTGGGAGAGGGATGGGGTGAGGGAAGCGGGCATGCACGCTATCACCGAGGCCAGTACCGTGCGGGAAGATTCTGGATCACCTCGGCGAATCGGCGCAGCCACCGAGAATCGCCCCGGCGCGCGGCCCGCCGCTGTGGGAGGCGACAAAGGCTTCGGAGCGGGCGGGCAATGACCCCGAATGGGATATGTCGGCGCAGCCTGTACCGGAGTTCGAATTCGATCAGCGCATCGCTTGGTGACGAGCAATTTTGCTCACCTTGGATGGGACTGTGCGCCGGGTTTAGCGTGTGCCGATTTTTGGTGTTGACGCGACCAATTCTTACCGTGGGAATGGGCGAAATGCGGAATCTGTCATGGTTTTGACGATGGAAATCGGATTGGCGGGGTGATGTGGGGCGAAGTGTGTTGACTTGTGTGGTTGAATTTCCTACCCTTTACCTTTTACCCTTTGAGATTGCTGTGCACATGGGTGGCTGGATGTGCATGGCAGTTGCAGATGTTGTACGCCAGTATCTTAATCACACGCACGGAAACCGGGGAGAATTGTTTGCTTCTGAAACGTGAGGATCGCAGGATCAACATCATCGGCGGGCTTGTTCTGGTGGGGCTGACCCTGGCAGCGGGCATTTCCGTCTATGTCGTGATGCTGCGGCAGGCGGAGTCCATCCTCAGCCGCAGCCTCGAAGCGTCGCTGCAGAACAAGGTGCATTTGTTTGAAAGCCAGATCGATCAAGGAATGGCCGGCATGCTGGTGGCTGCGACACGGCCATTTGTGATTGACAACCTGCGGCTGCTTGACGCGGACTTAAACAATGCCAAAGGGCAGGACGGGTTGCTGCAGGTCGCCGAATCATTTCTGCCGACTGGTTTTTCGGGGGTAGCATTCTACAACGCACGGGGAGGCGAAGTGGCGCGTGCAGGCCGCTTTTCCCGGAATCCGGAGCTACGCGTTCCCCTGAATGAAAAAAACCGCGCATTCCTGTTGTGGGACGGACAATTCGTTCTGCATGCCAGTATGGATGTCCTTGATCAACAGGAACGCCGCATCGGCACCGTCATGATGGAAACGAACCTGCCGCTGCTGACCCGCATCCTTCTTGAAGTAGGGTCAATCGGTAAAACGGGTGAAATTGGCCTGTGCGCGCCATTGGAAAAAGGCATGCAGTGCTTTATGAGCAGTATTTCCGGCAAGGAAATCGGGCATCAGCATCGCGAGGTAGAGGGCAAAGCCTTGCCGATGCACTATGCCCTGGAGGGGAAAACCGGCATTGTTTTTACGCAGGATTACCGCAGGGAACCGGTGGTCGCTGCCTATGCCCCCGTGGGCAAGCTTGGCCTCGGCATGGTGCTGAAGATCGACCGGGCGGAGCTGTACAGCCCGGTAACCGAGCAACTGAAGTTCATCGTGCCGTTACTGGCCATCCTGGTGCTTGCCGGGATGCTGCTGTTGCGCTGGATGGTGACGCCCCTGGTGCGCAAACTGGTCGATTCGGAGCGTGAAACGCTGGCTGCCAGCATCATGATGCGCGACAGCGAAACGCGTGCCCGCGCAGTGCTGGACAGCATCGATGAGGGCATCATCGCAATTGGCGAAAGCGGTGTGATCGAAATCTTCAATCCGGCTGCGGAACGGATTTTCGGCTATTCCGGAAGCGAGATCGTCGGCCGGAATGTCAGCCTGCTGATGCCGGAGCCGTATCGGGGTCAGCATGACGGCTATCTTAAGCGCTATCTGGAAACGGGAGAGTCCAAAATTCTCGGGGTGGTCAGGGAAGTGATGGGCGTGCGCAAGAACGGCGCCAGTTTTCCGCTGGAACTTACGTCGAGTGAAGTCCGGGTCGAGGCGCGGCGCCTTTATATCGCTTCGGCAAGGGATATCACGGCCCGCAAGGAAGCGGAGCAGCACATTATGTATTTGGCGAACCACGATGTGCTGACCGGTTTGCCCAATCAAAATCTGCTACAAGATCGCATCCGGCAGGCGGTCACCCAGGCACGCCGGAGCAATGAGCGGGGTGCGGTACTGTTTATCGATCTGGATCAGTTCAAGACCATCAACGACTCGCTTGGTCACGATGTCGGCGATCTCTTGCTGAAAGCCGTTGCGGAAAGGCTCATGTCCGGCCTGCGCAGCGGAGATACCGTGGCGCGCCAGGGCGGAGACGAGTTCATCGTGGTATTGCCCAGCGTCACCAATGCCCAGGATGCGGGAACCGTGGCGCAGGAACTGCTGGATGCAATTGTGCCGCCTTATCAGGTCAAGGGAAGTGAGCTGCACACCAGCGCCAGTATCGGCATCGCCATCCTCCCCGACGACGGGGAAGACGGCGATACGCTCCTGAAGAACAGCGATACCGCCATGTACCATGCCAAGGAAGCCGGACGGAACAACTACCAGTTCTTTACGCCGGGAATGAATCATCTGGCGGCGGAAAGGCAGTCCCTGGGAACGTTTTTACGCCACGCATTGGCGCGCAACGAGCTGCTGCTGTATTTTCAGCCGATGGTCGACATGGCCAGCGGCAAACTCGCGGGCATGGAGGTATTGCTGCGCTGGCAGCATCCCGAACAAGGGCTGATTCCGCCGCTCAAGTTTATCCCGTTGGCTGAGGAAACCGGGTTAATCGTGCCGATCGGCGAATGGGTGCTGAAAACAGCGTGCTTGCAGTTGAAAACATGGCAGGACCAGGGGTATGACGTGCCGCTGCTGGCGATCAATCTCTCCGCCCGGCAATTCCGTCAAAAAACGCTGGCGGAAACCATCGCGCGCATTCTGGACGAAACCGGCGTGGCGGCGCGCTTCGTGGAACTGGAAATTACCGAAAGCATCCTCATGGACAATACCGATGAGGTGGCCGAGACGCTGCGCCAGTTAAACGAAATGGGGCTGGAGATTTCCATTGACGATTTCGGCACCGGCTACTCCAGCCTGAGTTACCTGAAGCGCTTCCCGATCGACAAGCTGAAGATCGACCGCTCGTTTGTGCAGGATATCGCCACGGACCCGGACGATGCCGCCATTGTCACGGCCATCATCGCCCTGGCCCACAGCCTGCAGATGAAAGTGATCGCGGAAGGCGTGGAAGAGGCGGCGCAGCTCGCCTTCCTGAGCCGGCAAGGGTGCGACCAATACCAGGGGTATTATTTCAGCAAACCGTTGCCGGCTTCGGAGGCGGTCACGAAGCTGCAAATGAGGCGCACGACACCTTGAAAATACGCTATCTCCACCTGGTGCATCATTTTATCTCCGCCACGCGCAAGCCCGGCCACTCCCGCCCCGGCTGGCGGGAATGGGTCTTGGGGTTGTTCCTGCAGGCGGCTTTTCCCGTGGCGGCGGCGGATGTGACCATAGGCGTGCTGGCGTTGCGCGGGCCGGAATGATGGGGTGCAAGCTCTTGATTGAAGTCCCCGGAGTCACCGGGTAGAGTAGAAAACAGGCCTTCGCCTGCCCTCCCTCATCAAACCGTACGTGCGGTTTTCCCGCATACGGCTTTCCGATGTTCGTGTAGTGTTGCATTCTGTTTGGAACTTGACCGCCCTATAGGTAGTCAACAAGGACGCTGCGCAATAAAGCCGCGCAGCGGTTACTTTTACGGTTGAGCGACCGCTTTCAGGAATCTTGAAGGACTGATATGGGTCGTTTGCTGCACTTCGTGAATGACCGGTTTCGGGCAGCGAATTACCGTGATTGAGTATTGTCTACGGGTCGTTTAGTGACACTCAGCATATCCGCGGTAGCGGATCGTCTTCCAGTTCTTCCAGCATCCGTTCTCCGCCCAGTTCGGTTTCCAGCACCACATGCGCGCGGCCTTCGCCGATGCTGCCGATGATCGCGGCGTCGCGCCCCTGCGGCAGCGCCTGCCAGCGCGCCAGCGCGTCGCTCGCCTGCAATGCCTCGACCACTGCCACCACGCGCCCTTCGCAGGCAAGGTACATCGCATCGTAGCCGAGTATCTCGCACACCGCCGTGACCTGTTCGCGCACCGGGATCGAGGGCTGATGCAGACGCACCTGCAATTTGGCGGCGCGGCAGATATCGTGCATCACCGTGGCCAGGCCGCCGCGCGTCGGGTCGCGCATGAAGTGCAGGCCGCTCAAAGGCAGCAGCACCTGAGTCAGCGGCAGCACGCTCGCCGCGTCCGACAACAACTCGCCATGCAAACCGAACTGCTCGCGCGCCAGCATCACCGCGATGCCGTGGTCGCCCACCGGCCCGCTGACCAGCACCGCGTCTCCGGGATGAATTTGATTGATCCCGAGTTGCAGATATTTTGGCCGCACGCCGATGCCGGTGGCGGAGAGGTACAAGCCGCCGCCTTCGCCGCGCCTGACCACCTTGGTGTCGCCCGCCACCACCGCGACGTTCGCAGCTTGCGCGGCCTGCGCAAGGCTGATGACGATGCGCTCCAGTTGCGCGATTTCGAAGCCTTCCTCGATGAAGACGCTCAGCGTGAGGAAATGCGGCACAGCGCCCGACACCGCGAGATCGTTCACCGTGCCATGCACCGCCAGCGAGCCGATCGTGCCGCCGGGAAACTCCAGCGGCTGCACGGTGAAGCCATCGGTAGTCACCATCAACTCGCCATCCAGTGCAGGTAGCGCCGCAGCATCCACATTAACATTGAGCAGCGGATTGCCGAGATGTCGCGCGAATAATTCTTCGATCAGCTCGCGCATGTAATGCCCGCCGTTGCCGTGGGCCAGGCTTATATGCGTGTCATCCATGCCGGTAAGTTGCCTCTATCACTTGACCGAGCGCCAGGCCGCCGTCGTTGCACGGAACCTGCTGCGGCAGGTACACCTCGAATCCGGCAGCGCCTAGTTGCTGCATCGCAAGTTCGGCCAGCAGTCTGTTCTGGAACACGCCGCCGGTCAGACCTACTGCATCGAACGGCGCATGTGCATGGATGCGCTGTGCTTGCCTGACAATGGAATGAGCCAGGCTCAGGTGGAACTGCATCGCGCGCTGCGCCACCGGCACATCGCCGCGACGCAATGCGTGCAACAGCGGCGTCCAGTCGGCGAAGAGCAGACCGTTCCCTTCTTCGTGCAGAGGCAAATCTATCGCATCAGTTTCACTATGAGTCTTATGACCAATTGCAGCAGCCTCCAGCAACATCGGCCCCTGTCCCTCGTAACTCGCTGTATCGATCAGCCCGAGCAGGCTGGACGCGGCATCGAACAAGCGGCCCGCCGCAGACGTAGTCGGCGCATTCAGGCCATGCTGCCACGCGCTTTTCAGCAGCACCGCATCGCGTGCATCCGAATGCCATCCGAGACCGCTTTCCCAGCACAGCGCGGCAGCGGAGCGCCACGGTTCGCGTCCGGCGCGTTCGCCGCCGGGCAGGCGGAACGGTTTGAAACCGGCTGCGCGTTTCCATGCGCCCGGCTTGCCATGCAGCGCCTCACCGCCCCACAGCGTGCCGTCCTCGCCCAGGCCCACACCATCCCACGCGAAGGTCAGCCAGGATTTTTCGAGGCCGCTCTCGAAGGCCGCAGCCGATGCGTGCGCGTGGTGGTGGTACACGCGTTGCACTGGCAAGTTCTGTCTCTCCGCCCAGCGGCTGCTGGCATAGCCGGAGTGCGCATCGCAGACAACGGCTCGCGCCGCAACGCCGTACAAATTCTGCAAGTCCGCGATCGCCTGCCCGAAAATCTCCAGGCTGCGCGGCGCGTCGAGATCGCCGATGTGCGGCGACAGCACCACGCGATTGTTCCAGCCAAGAGCGATGGCATTCTTCATGTGGCCGCCCACCGCAAGCAGCGGTTGCGGCAAGCTGAACGGCAGATCGAATTCCAGCGGCGCGATGCCGCGCCCGGCGCGTAAAAGACGAGGACTACCCGCGATGACGCGCAACACGCTGTCATCCGCCGGGCGCGCGATGGGGCGGTTGTGGTGCAAAAAGGCTTGCGCCACCTTGCCCAGCCGCGCCCCGGCCCCGGCGTTATCGGTCAGCACCGGCTCGCCGCTGACATTGCCCGAAGTGGCGACCAGCGGCGATCCGAAGCTTTCCAGCAGCAAGTGATGCAGCGGACTGTAAGGCAGCATCGCGCCGATCTCGCGCAGCCCCGGCGCAATGGAATCGGGCAAGGTTGAATCTGCGCGCCGGGGAATCAGCACGATCGGGCGTGACACATCGCACAGCGCAGCCTGCGTCACCCCATCGAGTTGCAACTCCTTGCGCACGCGCTGCAAGCCGTCCTCGCCCTGCCACGGGAACATCAGCGCCAGCGGCTTGTGCGGCCTGTGCTTGCTGTCGCGCAGCCGCGCGATGGCCGCAGGGTTGAGCGCATCGCACATCAGGTGATAGCCGCCGATGCCTTTTACCGCGACGATCTCGCCGCGCCGCAACGCCGCGACACAGGCGGCCAGCGCCGCATCGCCTTCGGTATTTTCATGTGCAGCGACGAAACTCAGTTGCGGCCCGCACACCGGGCAGGCCAGCGGCTGCGCATGGAAGCGGCGGTTGCGCGGGTCTTCGTATTCGGCGCGGCAGCGGGGACACAATGGAAATTCCGCCATCGTGGTGTTCGGCCTGTCGTAAGGCATGCGCGTGATCAGCGTATAGCGCGGCCCGCACTGCGTGCAGTTGATGAAAGGGTAGCGGTAGCGCGCATCGTGCGGATCGAGCATCTCGCGGCGGCAATCGTCGCAAAGATAATTATCCGGAGGAATGTGTATATTATTCCAATCCCGATTCTTCAGTGATACTGCGTTGGCTTCCTCTCTTGTTCCTTGCCGTGCTTTTTGCATTGTCACCGTCACTCGCCCGTCGCCGCCTTGTCTAACTTTTGAACCGGAATTGGAATCCGGCTGCACTGGCGCGGTAGCGCTGGGCAGTATTTCAAAACCGTTCAACTCCCGTAGCGGAATAGGCTGGCAGGAAACCACATGCGGACGCGCCAGCGGCGGCGCAGCGGAAACCAGCGCAGCCGCGAATGCATCCACCACGGCGTGTTCACCCTGCGCCTCGACCAGCACCTCGCCGGTGAGATTCTGCACGACGCCATACAGTCCGAAACGCTGCGCCAGATTGAACACGAAAGCGCGATACCCCACGCCCTGCACCCGCCCGCCCATCAGCCAGCGGCGGGCTTCAATCATTGCATCGCTGCGCGGTTTCATCGGTGAATTTACAGGGTATTGCGGATATCCGATTTTGGTGAGTGTTTAGGGAGTTGGAAACTATTGAAATACCATTTATAAAACCCGCGTAGGCCGGAAAAGCGTAGCGTCTTCCGGCGTTTGTGAGCCATGCGGCGGATAACGCTACGCTCATCCGCCCCACAGGGGACGTGGTGAATGCTGGGGGCACGATTAACGGTAGTTTAAGAATTTCGGGTCTTCGCGTAATCGAGTGGGTAGAATTTAACATGAAAGCCTCTGCAAACCTTTTGGTATCGGGCAAAATGAGTCTTGTACTTGTTCCAGAAAATGGGAGGATTTACCGATGGCCATCT
>Ga0315268_10000444_pt1 | contig 48465 bp, 47 predicted proteins | sample C1_top_MG_FD_204535 | JGI IMG/M metagenome (GOLD analysis project Ga0315268, IMG submission 204535) | Sediment microbial communities from Yellowstone Lake, YNP, Wyoming, USA - C1_top | ecosystem: Environmental > Aquatic > Freshwater > Lake > Sediment | place: USA: Wyoming | collected 2017-08-01 | reverse complement strand
CAGGAGCAGTATTGGTGAGGAGGTGGTAAAGCGTGGCACCAAAAGCGTAAATATCACTGCGTGCGTCGGTATGACCACTATCCCCGCCGTATTGTTCCAGAGGAGTATATAATGCTGTGCCTTGACCCTGGAGAATGGTGATCGTCACCTCACCGGAGGCCAGAAGCTTGACTAAACCGAAATCCACCAGTTTCAGGAGGCCGCTGGGTGTAAGCTTGAGATTGCTGGGCTTTATATCCCGGTGTAATATGGGTGGATTTTGCTGGTGAAGATATTCCAGGGCATCACAGAGCTGATTAGCCCAATTCAGTACATCTTCCTCGGCCAGAAACTGGTTGGCTTGACGGGCTTCCAACATCAGTGTGCGTAAATCTTTACCAGGCACGTAATCCATAACCAGGTAATCGCGAGTAGTGATTGAGAAGAAATCAGATACTTTCGGTAAGTTAGGATGGTCTAGCCGGGCTAGAATGGTTGCTTCACGCAGGAATTGCTCACGTGCCTCACGTAGCAGGTCAGGTGAGAGAGTGCGGTCATGCTCCACTTCTTTGAGGGCACATTGTCGGCCCTGTAAACGCAAATCATCCGCCAGGTAGATCGAACCCATCCCGCCCTGGCCGATAATGCGGATTATCCGATAGCGACCGCGAAGAACTTCCCCGGCTTTGAGAGGTACCGGCATAAATCAGTATCCTTACAAGAACTCGCAACCTGTGTCAGAATCAGCGAAGGTTTAATGTCGGCGTTATCGCTGCCAGGTCACCCTTTCAAACCATTGCCAAAAAACCGTCTCTGCTATATTATACTAAAAGGATCAGCAAATGGAAAACAGAATGGATCATCCAGGGACAGATTTGCCGCTATTAATAGGCCAGACAGGGCCATTAAATGGCGAGCGATGGGGAATTAGCCAAGCGTTGGTAATTGGCCGGGAACCATCCTGCGATATCCTCATTCCAGATCGCCAGGTCTCTCGCTATCATGCGCGCATTACGCCCGATTCTCAGGGGGTGCTCGTAGAGGATTTGGGCAGCAAAAATGGCACTTACTGCAATGGTAAATTGATCGATGATCCTATCTATGTTCAAGATGGAGATGTCCTGCAGATTGCTCTGGTGCAGGCTTTTGTTTTCCTGAGTTCAGATGCAACAGTGCCGGCAGAGTTCCAGCCAAAGCCCTCCGAAAAAAAATTGTATTTGGACCAGCGATCTCGACGGGTCTGGGTGATGCAGAAAGAGGTCATCCCTCCACTCTCGGCTCCTCAATTTCGCTTTTTGCAGCTTCTTTATGAAAACCAGGGTCAGGTGGTTTCGCGCCAGGAATTGATTCTGGCAATCTGGGAGGATAAAGAAGCGGTGGGAGTATCAGAACAAGCCCTGGATGCCCTGGCGCGCAGGTTACGCGAACGCCTGGCAGCGCTCGATCCCCAACATGCGTATATCGTAACAGTGCGCGGTCATGGATTGCGCCTGGATAACCCGGAAGAATGAGATCGGGGTTCCAGAAAAAGAAGAATGCACCGAGCTGATCATCATTTTTATACACTGCCGGCTCGCTGCACCCTTTACTGTGTTGATTTGAGACAGCCTCTTTGCCTATTTTGATTGATTCAATTTAGATTGCATAGAAAATCTCAGGGCAGCCCGATAAATGGCCTGGACCTGGTTGACCACCTCTTCAGGTTGGTCTTGCGATTGGCCTTGGGCGACCATTCCACTTAACATCTGTAAAAATTCGGGAGTAATCAGGTCAGCATGCGATTCCAGGACTTTCTGACGTTCCTCAGGAGTTTCAACAGACAGTAATTCCTGTAAGAATTGCAGTTCTGGGCGTGGTGGACTGAGCTTTTGTAGAATCTCAATAATCTTATTTATTTTTCCTAGTTTCTGCTGATCCCCAGTACGGGTAGCGGCATCTTGTTCTGCATGAACCATATCCAAGAAGAGATCATTGATCCGGTCCAGGTTGTCGGTGATGGCTTTCTCTGGATCCGGTGCTGTCATCACCTCATGGAGCAATTCGCGAGTGGCATCCATTTGTGCCTGGACTGCTTTATCAATTTCTTCCGTCATTTTAAGCAGTTTCTCGCGTAAGTCGATTAACTTTTGTTTCTGCTCACTCCCGGCGTTATCGATGCGATTTGTTAGAAGTTGGAAAAAGTTGTAATCCATCCCGGAGCGAGCCAGATTGACCAGAGTGGTCAGGCGGATTTCGGTTGGGGCGTCGATCACCAAATCTAATAGCTTTTCTCGAGTCAATCCGCCACTCTTGCTGGCCTCTTGAAGAGACTTAACTGCCAGTTCGGCTTCTTTGGCCTGAGATTGCAATTGTTGGCCATATTGAGTTTTGGTGAGCAGATTTTGCTGCAATGAGGTCAGCATGCGGGCTCCTTGCTGATCGCCCTGGGCCAGGCTGAGTTCGATGATCCGAGAGAGAATACTAAAAAGGTCCTGATCGATCAACGCTTCTTCTTGTTTGATAATTTCATCTTGCACCTCAGGTGTAGCGGTGGCCAGGCGCTGGATCAGGTTCAGGCGCTGCTGCTGAGCCTGCAACATTTCTCGAGTGATACCGTCTGCCTGTAAGATACGCTCGATCAGTGAATCCATGGTCAGCATCGTCTGAGGTCGCAGTAAATAGGCCTTCCGTTTCTCCGCGGGCAGTTTATTCGTTACCTGGGTGATCATAGGACCGATCAGGCGCTCCTGGTCATTAATGGGCAGGCCGAGTTCAGATGGAAAAAAGGTTAATAAAAGCTCTTTTTCTGGATCGTGGTAGACAATGGGAGTACTGAGTACTCCTTCGTAGCCGCAACTGGGACAGCGAATCAGATTGTAAGCACCGCTAAGGAGCAGTTGCTTGGCCTTTGGGTTCGTGTTCATATCAAAAAGTTGTTCAATGTTTGCAGTGACGGGTTGACGGCAGCGCGGGCAAGAGGTGGTGGTTTGCGGCATTAGTTTGATCTCGATTCTGTCAAATGATTGGGCAATTATACCATTTACAAGATTAACCCCTTAACGAGGAAGTGAGAAACAAATTCGCGCCCCCTTACCGGATTCGGGGTCAACCCAGATACGACCTCCGTGGGCTTCTATAATGGCACGCGTGAGGTAAAGACCCAGCCCGGCTCCCTTGGTGTGGCGAGCCATATCTGGCGCTCGGTAGAAGCGATCGAATACGTGAGGAATATCTTCTGGAGCAATACCTGGTCCCTGGTCGCTCACGCATACGACAGCAAAATCGGGTCGGATCTGCCCGGAAATCCGGATTTCGCCACCTGGGGCATACTTTATTGCATTATTGACCAGGTTGCTTAATACCTGCTCCATCCGGACTTCGTCAGCTAAAATGACCGGATAATCAGGAGGAAAATCGACAATGATCTGGTGTTGGGAAGTTTGTGTCTGAAAGCGCTTGGCAATCCGCCCGGCCAGGTCCGGCAGCGATATGTCGCTACGCTTTATGGGAAGTCCTCCGGCCTGGAGGCGCGAGGCATCCAGGAGATTTTCGATCATTAATGCCAGGCGATCGGCTTCTTCTTCGATCACTTCCAGGCTGTCATTCACGATGGAACGATCCCAACGGGCATCTTCGCGGCGTAGCGTGCTGACATAGCCCTTGATCAAGGCGACCGGCGTCTTCAACTCATGACTTACAATGGAGATGAAAGTGCTTTTTAGCTCTTCGGCCTGCCGGAAACGAGTAATATCCCGCACGGTAGCGATAATGCTGATTAAGGACCCTTCCGCTGAGAGGAGTGGGGCATAGGTGATACCCACTGGCAAGGTTGGTTGTTGGTTGCTGCGCTTCAGATCCCCTTCGATGTAGAGCTGAGCATGAGCGGTCAGCGGCCAACCACCCGCCTCTGCCTGTTCAAGGGTGAGCCCATGAGGAGGATTGGCCCAAGAGATGATTTGTTCATGCGATTGGCCCTTGATCTCTTCCACGGGAATGTTGACCATCCGAGCAAAGGCGGGATTGGATCGTTCAATGGTGTGATTCGGAGACAGGATGATGATGCCATCAGCAGCCGAGTCGAGCAAGGCGTCCATGCGCTGTTTCTCATGACTGATTTGGGTATAGAGTTGCGCATTCTGAACTGCAATCGCTGCCTGGCTGGCAAAACTGCCCAGTACATTTCGATCATTGATGGAAAAGACCCCCTGGTAATTGCGGAAGATAAAGATTACCCCAACCACCTGACTGCGAGCCACCAATGGCAAGCCAACTCCAGTGAGTAGCCCCATACTGGCTTCATACGTCACGTCTAGAAGTATGCGGTTAATTTCCGGCAGTTCTAGATTTTCGGGATCATCCGTATTGGCGGGCAGGTTAGCCAGTTGTGATTCCAGGAATCGCAGGAAGGCCTCGGGCAGGCCATTGGAAACGAGAACCCGCCATCCACTGGATTCTGAGCGTAAAGCGATTAGACCGGCCTGCCCGGCCAGTATTTCAATGGAGATATTGAGAATCCTCTCCAGCAGTTTATCCAGGTTAAGTTCTTGAGTTAAGGCGCGAGCAATCTCCAGTAAGTAGTCCCGTTGGCGGACACGGAAATCCGGGAGTAGCAGGTTCATAAGCCTTTCTCTGCCAGGGTGATGGCTTCTTCCAAAGTGGTTAATCCCTCTTCCATTTCTTTGAAGGTGATGCAAAGCGGTGGAGAGATACGGATGCTGCTCTTGCCGCAACCTAGAATCAGCAGGCCACGCTCAAAGGCCAGGTTAATGACCTGGTCGCGCAATTGAATGGCAGGTGTCTTAGTGTTTCGATCCTGCACGAACTCGACCCCGATCATCAACCCTTTGCCGCGCACTTGACCAATGGTGGGATGTCGTGACGAGATTTCCTCCAATATATCCAGGGCATAATCACCCACCTGGGTAGCGTTGGCCATATATTGATCTTCAATCAATTCCAGGGTCGCAAGAGCAGCGGCGCAGGCCAAAGGGTTTCCTCCATATGTGTTTCCGTGGGAGCCCTTGGGCCAGGTAACCAGGGGTTTACGGGCGATCATCGCGCCCAGTGGCACCCCGGAAGCAATACCTTTGGCTGCACAAATGATATCTGGTTCCGCACCAAAGTGCTGAATTCCCCACCATTTCCCAGTACGCCCTACTCCCGCTTGAACCTCGTCAATGATTAACAAGATGCCGTAGTTATCGCAGAGCTTACGCAAGGCAGGGAAAAAACCAGGTGTAGGGAAGATATACCCGCCCTCTCCCTGGATCGATTCCACCAGGATAGCAGCAACTTCCTCAGCGGGGACGATTTTATCTAATATTTGTTCTTCAATGTAACGTATAACTGTCTTGCCGTAGTCCTCTCCGGCTTCCATATACAGTAACGGCCGATAAGAATCTGGGTAAGGGACGTGGACCACACCATTCATCAACGGATAAAACCCTTTGTGGTAGGTGGTTTTGCTGGCTGTCATGCTCACTGCGCCCAGAGTCCGGCCGTGGAAGCTTCCCAAGAAGCCAATGAGTTGGCTGCGCCCTGTGGTATATCTGGCCAGTTTTATGGCTGCTTCAATGCTTTCAGCGCCTGAATTGGCCATGAATGAGATGGCTGGCCCTTCGAAGGGAGCAATCTCAGAGAGTTTTTCCCCCAACTCGACCCACTTAGGATGATAAAAATCAGATGAGATGTGAAGGAACTGTTCTGCTTGTTCCTGGATTGCTTTGACCACCTTCGGGTGACTATGGCCAGTGGAGACGACTGCAATGCCAGCGTTAAAGTCCAGAAACCGGTTGCCATCCACATCCCAAACCTCGCACCCTTTGCCATGATGCATCACAAAGTCATAGCTGCGTGGGTAGGATGGTGAAATGACAGCGCGATCGCGCTCGATAATATCCCTGGCTTTTGGCCCTGGCAAAGTGGTCAATTTCATAGGTATCCTCCTGAACCTGGAGCAAATAGTGATCCATCGGTTGGTAATCCAACCGTGTTTTTGAACCCGCTGATTCAATTATCAGATTATTGAATTATATCATCGGGGAGACATCAACCCTGAGCCATTTGGGCCAGCGCCAGGCACCCGAGCAAACCAGCATTGTCACCTAATGCAGCCAATACGATCTGCAGATCCTTGACATACTCAGGAGACATCACATTAGAGTAAAGCGCCTTTCGCAAAGGTTCAAGCAATATTGGGCCGCTGCGAGAAACCCCGCCGCCCAGGATGATGATCGATGGATTGTATAAATGCAAATAGTTTGCCAGCCCCATCCCCAGATATGTTCCTGCCCGATTATATGCTTCACATGCCAGCGGGTCGCCCTGGTTGGCTGCCTGTGCGATTTGTTGGGCATTCGGCGAGGGATCTCGGGGTAAGGAAGAACCTCTCCCATGGGCAAGCTGATCAGCAACGTATTTGGCAATGGCCGTTCCAGAAGCATAAGCTTCCAGATGCCCCCGCAATCCGCAGCTGCAGGTGGGACCATCCGGTGAGATGATGATGTGGCCCATTTCGGCTGCCAGGCCTTTTTCTCCCAGGACCAGGCGGTCCTCCAGGATTACCCCTCCGCCGATACCAGTGCTGATGGTGATATAGATCTGGTTATGGAAACCGACCCCGGCTCCGAAGCGCCATTCCCCCAAGGCTGCCATGTTGGCATCGTTTCCGACTGCAACCGGTACACCAAATCGTTCTTGTATTGCTTGTTGGAGCGGTAAGTTGACCCAGCCTGGGATGTTTGGCGCGGAAAACAGGATACCACGTCGGGGATCCAACGGTCCGGGAGCTGCCGCAGCAATTGCCAGTACCTGGTGTTCAGTAGGCCACAATTCGGCGATAAAGCTAAGCAGCCGTTCCATGGCGGTACCTTTTCCTTTGGTCGGGAAGCGATGTTGATCGAGAGGTTTGGTACCTTGCTGGGGATAGACTGCAACTCGTATTTGTGTTCCACCTATATCCACTGCGATGTATACATTCATAGGAAAAATTATAGCATGAAATGAATCGGAGCAATTCATGTTGACGGGGGGGTAAAAGGCTGCTATGATAGTACCCGTATGCCTAGCAAGACAGAAAATTGGTGGCAGAATATAAGGAAAGAACTCCGAGGGAGGATGCAGTGGCTGACTCCTGGGTTGGGTATCAAGCGCTGGATTATCGTGATCCTGACCGGTACTACTTTGTTAGGGATAGGGTTCGCTATTCTGCTTTTAACCTTCAATGGCACACAACCCGACTCGGTGATTTCCATCAATTTCCTACCCATGCCTTTTAAAATTCTAAATCCTACGGTGAAAGGCATTATCTTTACAGGATTGGGTCTAGGGATTATTCTGCTAGGAATCTGGCGTTTGAACCGGGCTTTGCTTAAACCCTTCGTCCGTCCCGGCAGCCCCATCCTGGATGCAGTCAGTTCCTACCGGCGAAAGGAACGTGGTCCTCGCGTGGTAGCTGTCGGCGGTGGAACAGGTCTATCCGCCTTATTACGAGGCTTAAAGAACTTTACCACTAATCTGACCGCCATCGTCACGGTAGCAGATGACGGAGGTTCTTCTGGAGAATTGCGGCGGACGATTGGCATTCTGCCTCCTGGTGATATTCGTAATTGCCTGGCTGCGCTTTCTAGTGATGAAGCCCTTTTGACTCAAATCTTCCAGTATCGGTTTTCCTCAGGCGCCGGTCTTAACGGGCATACATTGGGCAATTTATTGATTACAGCCATGGCAGATATCACGGGTAGTTTTGAGGAGGCTGTAGCCGAGGTCGGCAGAGTGTTAGCAGTGAAAGGGCGAGTTTTACCCTCGACTCTTCACGATGTGCGTTTAGTGGCGGATGTTCGCCTGCCATCACAACCTGAGGGAAAGCTGATAAAAGGTGAAAGCAAGATCACCAAGGTTTCTGGCCAGGTGAATAGGGTATGGTTGGAGCCAGATAATCCCCTGGCGTTTCCGCCGGCTATCCAGGCCATCCTTAACGCTGACCTGATTGTGATTGGTCCAGGCAGTCTATTTACCAGCATTCTGCCCAACTTGTTAGTACCTGACCTAGCCGAAGCAGTGAAGGCTAGCCGGGCTTATAAGTTTTATGTCTGCAATCTTGCTGGGCAGCCTGGTGAGACAGAAGGTTACACTTGTGGGGACCATGTTCGAATGATTGAAAAACATTTAGGTGGGCGGCTGTTTGATTTGATCGTCTGTAATCAGGATTTCCAGAGTATTCTTCCGGAAGGAGTCGATTGGATCCGGCCAGAAGAAGGCCTGGAAGACGATTATCCAGTGTATTTTTCCAACCTGGTCGACCATGAAAGACCCTGGCGGCATGATTCGGATAAGCTGGCACAGGTAATCATGGACTTGTTCTATGAAAGAACCGGGCCATTAGCGAATCGTGAGGAATTTTGAACTCTCACATCACCATGTTTTGCATGGTAAAATAATTCACAAACTTATACGGAGGATTTTCTATGACAATCAAAGTCGGTATCAATGGTTTCGGTCGAATCGGCCGGCAGGTATTTAAAGCTATCAATGAACGCGCCGCTGATACTTTGGAAGTGGTTGCGGTCAATGATTTGTTCGATCCCAAAACGAATGCTCACCTGTTGAAATACGACTCCAATTATGGAATCTATCCCGGCACGGTTGACGTGGTCGGGAACGACCTGGTTGTGGATGGCAAAAAGATTATGGTGTTTGCCGAGAAGGATCCTGCCAACCTGAAGTGGGCTGATTTGGGCGTCGATATCGTCATTGAAGGTACTGGTATCTTCACCGATGCAATTGGCGAACCTGCCAAAGGCAAACCTGGCGCTAATGTGCATATCCAAAAGGGTGGTGCAAAGAAAGTGATCATAACCGCCCCTGCCAAGAATGAAGATATTACCATTGTGCTGGGTGTAAATGACTCCAAGTATGATCCAGCGAAACACCATGTAATTTCTAACGCCTCCTGCACAACGAACTGCCTGGCACCTGCAGCTAAAGTGGTATTTGACAAATTTGGAATTGTCCAGGGTGTGATGACAACCATCCACTCTTATACCAATGACCAGGTGATCCTGGATCAGGGTCACAAGAAAGAGATGCGTCGTTCCCGTGCCGCTGGTCTAAACATTATCCCTACCACCACTGGCGCAGCCAAGGCTGTAGCACTGGTTATCCCCGAACTGAAGGGAAAATTTGACGGGTATTCTCTGCGTGTCCCGACCCCCACGGTATCGATTGTAGACTTCTCGGCTCTTGTCGAAAAGCCCACTACCAAGGATGAGTTGAATGCAACTTTCATTGAAGCTTCGGAAGGCTCACTGAAGGGCATCCTGGGTGTGACCCGAGGTGAGTATGCAGATCCGTTGGTCTCGATGGACTTCAAAGGCGATTCCCGTTCCTCGATTGTAGACCTTCCGAATAATATGGTCATGGGTGGCACACTGGTCAAGGTGGTAGCCTGGTATGATAACGAATGGGGTTATTCTTGCCGCACTGCCGACCTGGCCAAACTGATTGCCAAGAAGCTCTGATTTTTTAAGATTTAATACAAATTCTGAGGAGAACGTAATGCGTAATCTGCTGGTCAATCCCGATTAGCCAGGTTACGCATTATTTTTCCCGATTAAATCCTGGGAGGAAGACCTATGTTCAATAAGAAAACAGTGCGCGATGTGGATGTGAAAGGTAAAAAGGTCCTCATGCGGGTGGATTTCAACGTTCCGATTAAGGATGGTGTGGTGGGGGATGACACCCGCATCCGTGCCGCTTTACCGACCATTCAGTATCTGCTGGAAAGAGGTGCGGCAGTAATTCTATGTTCACACCTGGGTCGGCCAAAAGGTGGACCGGACCCGAAATTCAGCATGCGACCCACGGCTGACCATCTGAGTCAGCTTCTCGGGAAGTCAGTAGCTTTTGCTGAAGATTGCATTGGACCTGTTGCTGAGGCAGCCGCCAAGGCGCTTAAGCCTGGTCAGGTTCTGGTGTTGGAAAACACTCGCTTTCATCCTGAAGAGGAAAAGAACGACCCGGGCATGGCCCGCCAATTGGCAGGCCTGGCAGATATCTATGTAATGGACGCCTTTGGTTCAGCACACCGGGCACATGCTTCAACAGAGGGCGTGGCGCATTTTCTGCCTGCCGTCGCTGGTTTCTTGATGGAAAAAGAAATCCAATACCTGGGCCAGGCGATTAGCGATCCTAAGCGTCCCTTTGTTGCCATTCTGGGTGGGGCGAAGATCAGCGATAAAATTGGGGTGATCAAGAATCTGCTTACCAGGGCAGACACGGTTCTGATTGGGGGTGGCATGGCGAACACCTTCTTTAAGGCACAAGGTTACCCGGTAGGAGATTCGCTGGTTCAGGATGAGGCCCTGGATACCGCTCGCAAACTCCTGAAATCTGCTGGGACCAAGTTGCGCTTACCGGTCGATATGGTCATCGCTGATAAATTCGATGCTACTGCAGCTTCGAAGGTGATGGCGGTTGGGCCGGTGCCGGATGGTTGGCGTATCCTGGATATCGGACCTCAAACTGTAGAGGCCTATGGCAAGGTGATCAAAGATGCCGGGACAGTGGTATGGAACGGGCCCATGGGTGTGTTTGAGATGGAACCCTTTGCCAAAGGCACTTATGGGGTCGCAAATGCCGTGGCAGCCAGTAGTGCAATAAGCGTCATTGGCGGCGGAGAATCAGTGGCTGCAATTCAGCAGTCTGGCCTGGCAGATAAAATCACTCACATTTCCACTGGCGGTGGTGCCTCGCTGGAGATGCTTGAAGGTCTTGAGCTTCCCGGTGTGACAGCACTTCAAGACAGGTAATTTGTAGAGGATGGATAAAAGGGCTTTGAGCGGGATGTCCTGTTCAAAGCCTTTTTATTTGGGGAACCAATGAGTGATGAGTGGTGAGAGAAAGGGCATCCGTATGAAAAGAACAGAGATTTCCCAGCCTCAGAATCGCCCCGACTTGTTGATTGTCGTCGCCGACCAGTGGCGCGGTGATGTCATGGGCCACCTGGGGAACCCGGCAGCGATCACCCCCAATCTGGATGCCCTGGTCCAGAGCGAGGCGGTTTCATTTAGCCAGGCCTATTGCCAGAACCCAGTTTGCACCCCCAGCCGCTGTTCTTTTATGAGCGGGTGGTATCCCCACGTACATGGTCACCGCACCATGTATCATATGTTACAGCCTGGGGAACCCATGTTGCTTAAAGACCTGAAGGATGCAGGATATTTTGTCTGGTGGGGTGGAAAGAACGATGTTGTACCCGGGCAATATGGCTATTCAACTTATTGTGATGTGCATTTCTGGTCAACCACGCAGATCAAGCGTCCCATGCGTGCTGATTTGCACAGCTCTTCTGACTGGCGAGGTGATCCGGGTAGCGATACTTTTTATTCCTTCTTTTACGGAAAGATCGAGAAACCGACTGATTTTCCAGTGGATGAACCGTTTGTGTACGATGCTGAATGGCACACAGTTTTTGGAGCTATCGATCAAATCCAGCACGCTCCCCAAGGCCAACCATTGTGTGTCTATCTGGCGCTTGGTTATCCTCACCCTCCTTATGCAGTTGAAGAGCCCTGGTTCAGCCAGGTTAGACGAGAACAGTTGCCCTCGCGTATTCCTGCCCCTTTGGATTGGCATGGCAAACCTTCTATCCTGCGAGGAATCGCTGAAAGACAGAACCTGCAAAACTGGAGCGAGGAACGCTGGACTGAATTGCGTGCCACGTATTATGGGATGTGTGCCCGGGTCGATTACCAGGTGGGGCTGATTGTGAATGCACTCAAAGCTTCTGGTCGTTATGACCGGACTGCCCTTTTTTTCTTTGCCGATCATGGTGATTTTACTGGCGATTACGGTTTGGTGGAAAAGACTCAGAATACTTTTGAGGACTGCCTGACGCGTGTACCCTTAATTATCAAACCGCCTGCGGGAATGGAGAGACAGCCAGGGATTTGTAATGCTCTGGTGGAGCTGGTCGATTTCCGCGCCACTGTGGAAGAATGGGTCGGTCTTGTACCAGGGTATGACCATTTTGGGCGTTCACTTCTACCTTTGATCAGGGGAGAGGTTATCGAACATCGCCCAGCGGTTTTCTGCGAAGGTGGCAGGTTACGAGATGAACGACAGGCAATGGAGCTGGAAAGCGATCAAAGCCCAGAGGGGCTGTATTGGCCGCGTCTCAATGTGCAGAGCGGCGATGGCCCTGAGCACACGAAGGCGACCATGTGTCGTACCCACGACTTCAAGTATGTTCATCGCTTGTATGAACAGGATGAACTTTATGATTTAGTGAATGATCCGCATGAGTTGCACAACCGAATTGATGAACCGGGCCTGGATCAGGTTCGGGGCCAACTCAAGGATCTCCTCTTAGATTTTTATTTATCGACAGCCGATGTTGTCCCAATGAAGGTTGATCAACGCTGGTGAAAATTCAAGGCGTTGAAAGCAATCTTTCAGTCCGTATGGAAGACTTCTTCCATTGAGGCCCACCACTCTCCTTCTTTTCGAGTGGGGAGTGGTTCCTGGCAAGGATCGGTCAATTTCCACCATTCCTGGGTAACCGGGTCAGCAGCCATCTTGGCCATATCTGCGGCGTAATCTTGTCCATGATATTCGAAGTAGCTGAATAAGAAACCATCTTTGAGGTATATTGAGTAATTGTGGATATTACTTTCAGAAATTGTCTTAAGAACTCCTGGCCAGGCGGCTGCGTGAAGCCGTTTATACTCATCGAGTTTCTCAGGCTTCACTCTGATCACCATCCCAAAACGTTGCATGTTCATCCTCCTTTTTTGAAAAATTATATACCCGATCTTCTTAACCAACTTTCCTGATAGTAAAATAAAGTCTTATATTCTTTGGGAATTTTTTGTATCTTCCTCCATGCATATTGTGCTGGCTTTTCATGTCTAAAGTAGGAATAGATGAGTAACCCGGGATCTTTCCCGTCGACTTCACGCCGGCCATTTCACTTGATGGTCAAACCCACTGGAGCGCGCTGCAATTTGGCATGCCAGTATTGTTTTTATCTTTCCAAGGAGAAACTTTATCCGCAAGGTACCTTCCGCATGTCTGAGGAGGTTCTGGAAAGCTTCACCCGGCAGTATATCCAGGCTCAGCCGGGAAATGAGGTTACTTTTGGTTGGCAGGGTGGCGAGCCGACATTGATGGGCATCGATTTCTTCCGCCGGGCGGTCGAGTTGCAGGAGAAATACCGCCGACCTGGGATGCATATCCTCAATTCACTGCAGACCAACGCTACTCGTTTGGATGATGCATGGTGTCAATTCTTTCATGACCACCAGTTCTTGCTCGGAGTCAGCCTGGATGGACCTCAAGAATTGCACGACAGCTACCGGGTGGATCGAGCGGGGCATCCCACCTTTGATCGGGTGATGGCAGGAATCGATTTGCTCAAGCAATACAAGGTAGAGTTCAACCTCCTGGCCTGTGTCAATCATCTCACTGCCAAACAGCCACGTGAAGTCTATCGCTTCTTTCGCGATCAGGTCGGTGCGAAATTCATCCAGTTCATACCGGTCGTTGAGCGATCTCTGCAACCTGGAAAAACGGTCTCGGACCGCTCGGTCAATGGCTCAGATTATGGCTCGTTTCTTAAGGGAGTATTCGATGAGTGGGTGCGTACAGACGTTGGACTGGTTTACGTCCAGTTGTTTGATATTGCACTGGCGGCCTGGTCAGGTTACCCGCCCGGATTGTGCGTCTATGAAGAAACTTGTGGATATGGCCTGGCATTGGAACATAATGGTGATCTGTATGCCTGTGATCATTTTGTGTCTCCGGAATATTTGCTAGGGAATATTACCGAAAAGCCGATGGTCGAAATGGTGGAATCCGATCAGCAACGGCGCTTTGGTGAAAAGAAGAGCTCTAACCTGCCGCGCAAGTGCCATGCCTGCTCGGTAAGGTTTGCTTGTAATGGCGGGTGCCCCAAAGACCGCCTGATAAAGTCGGAGGATGGAGACCCTGGATTGAATTATCTATGTAAAGGGTTTTACGCCTTCTTTACGTATATCGATCGACCCATGTGTACTATGGCAGCTTTTTTGCAGGCAGGCCGCGCTCCAGCGGAGATCATGGATATACTGCCGAATGAGAAATCTAGAAAAAGACACAAATAATCTTTGGAGAAGCCTCAATGTATATCTACATCTGCTTTGACGTGGAAGACTTGGTGCATCTAGATTCTGATGATGTCCCGCGCGATATTGCCAATCTCATGTCAGATGACGGTGTGATCGCTTCAATGTTCGTTGTCGGTGAGAAAGCGCGCTTGTGGGAGCGACGTGGACGCTGGGATGTTATCGCTGCGGTCGGTCAGCATGATGTTGGTCTGCATACTGACCATCACTCGGTCCATCCTGTGGTGTGTGAATATCTGGAGGATAAAGGTTGGAAAGATGGGATCACCGAGGCCATGCGCCAGGAATCACCGGGAGTGCAGGACCTGGTGCGCCTGTTTAACCAGTTCCCTTCCACCTGGGCGACTGGCGGATCAAGCTGGGGGCCACAAATTCCAGCAGCTACCCGTTTGTTGGGCCTTCCCTCTAATGTTTATTCGCATGCCCGGGCTGGAGAACGGGATGTCTGCTGGTTTGCCGGACAACTGTGTTACTTTGGCGAGGTGGCAATCCCCGGATATGAAGATACTTATTGTGACGACGCAGTCTTTGCGGAAAACTTGCCGGACCTGCTTCAATATATCGAACAGCGGCAGCGTGCTGGAGATACCAGCCTGCCATTGTTTGGTGGGCACCCGACCCGCTTTCGGCACAAGGTCTTCTGGGATGGCCTGAACTTCACCAAGGGAAAAAATACCCCACCTGAAGAATATCGCTTCGCACCATCCCGAACTGATGAACAGTACCAGATGGCCTTGCGTAATCTGCGCCGCATGATCCTGGCAGTCAGGGATCTACCCGGGGTGAGACTCACCTCACCTCGCGCGTTGAGCAAGAGGTATGCTCCAGAAAACCAGATGCTGACGAGATTGGCAGTGCACCGCATCGCCCAGCGAATCGCTGACAACCTCACGCTCCAAACCGACGATTGGTTGGCTTCTCCAGCGCAGGCATTGGATCTTCTGGCGAGAGCCATTTTACGAATGGCACAAACTGACCAAAAACCCAATTCCATACCATTGCGCACCGTGTTGGGGCCAACTTTGCTACCACCCATCCTGGAAAGGCCAGTATCGATTGGCTTGAAGGAGATGCTGGAAGTCTGCAGGAAATTGGTGGACTTTGTTAGCAAGAATGGACAACTTCCTTCCTCTGTGATAGCTGGCGGCGTAGCCTTAGGCCCTGGACCAATTCTGGGCACGTTGGCGAGGGTTTTCTTGGGCCAGGATGCCGACCAGAAGCCAGAGAAGGTGACCTTCCAAACTGGCATCGAGGAGCCAGAGATCGCCCTGCGGCTTGCCCAGGAGCAGGTCTACGAACGAATTCCCGGTTGGCCCCCGCACGCGGATGATCTCAACCTGAATAACATCGCCTTGCATACTCGCTTGCAAAGTTGGAGCTTGAAGCCGGCTGTTTTGCAGGAATAAAGGGTTGATTATCGGTATTCCTTCTTTTCTTCCCGCCATAAATCGTTCTTGGAAAATGCTGGACAAATTCCAGCCTATAGGGTAAAATCCACCTTCGCATTCGGTACTTATTTTTTGGAGGAAGACTTTGGCAAATATTAAGTCTGCGATCAAGCGTAATAAGCAAAATGAAAAGCGGCGTATTCGAAATCGCGTTTTCCGCGGTCGTGCTCGCACCTTCGTTGCGAAAGCCCGAGAGACCATTCAAGAGGGTAACCAGGATTTGTCGGTTGAGGCGATCAAGCAAGCGATCAGTACTTTGGATAAAGCCGCTGAAAAGGGTGTTCTGCATAAGAACAACGCTGCTCGCCGGAAGAGCCGATTGATGAAGCAATTGGGTGAGCTTAAATAAGCGTTTCAGCGCTCCCAGCATGATGGGAAGATTGTATTTGAATTACCTGCAGCGGGAGTCATCTCCCGCTTTTTCTTTGTAAAAGCTTTGAGGTGGCATGTTTGAGGCAGAACAGAGCGCGGTTGCAGACAAAATCCGTACTTATTGTGCTAAAGAGAGTCTTCCAGAACCTCCCCTGCAGTGGAGTTGGATTCCCTTCAGCGGTCATTGGGGTATCTCAACCTCTTTCTTTCAAGTGGCAGCCCAGGAGGCTCGTCAGGGGAAGAAAATCAATGTTGCCCAGCGCGCTCAGGAAGTTGCCCAGTCGGTAGCTGATTACCTGGGTCGGCTCGAAGGATTTGAGAGAATTGATGCGGTAAAGGGGTATCTTAACCTTTATTTTTCCACGTCTGAATATGCCCGGCGGGTCGTAGACACCGTGATTCAGGAAGAAGATGGTTTCGGACGGGTGGCGCGCCGCAACGAGCGCGTGATGGTGGAATTTTCTCAACCAAATACCCACAAAGCCTTTCACGTAGGGCACTTGCGCAGTGCTATCCTGGGAGATGCTCTTTGCCGGATCCTGGATTTTAACGGTTACGATGTCGTGCGGGCAAATTATCCCGGCGATATTGGCTTGCATGTCATCAAGTGGCTTTGGAATTATCAGAAGTTCCATTTGGGTGAGCGGCCCGAGCAAGACATTACCCGTTGGATGGGCGCGCTTTATGCGGAGGCCAACCGTCGCCTGGAGGAAAATCCTGGTCTGGAAGCCGAGGTGCGCGAGCTTTATGCTCGCTGGGACCGGCGTGACCCCGAGATCGTTGCCCTTTGGGAGGAGACCCGGCAATGGTCGCTGGATGGATTCACGCAGATGTACGATCTGCTGGATATCCACTTTGATCTGTATTATTTCAATAGCATGGTTGAGCATCCTGGCAAAGAGGTCGTCGATGAATTGATCGCCAAGGGCATTGCTCAGGATGAACGTCCTACCGGGCCAGTGATTGTCAAAATAGATGAACTCCTGGGCTTGACTCAGGAAAAATATCGCGTGATGGTGATCCTTCGCTCTGATAACACCGCCCTTTACTCGACCGAAGACCTGGCTCTGGCAAAGCGGAAGTTTGCCGATTTTCCCGATTTAGTCAAGTCCTATTATGTGGTCGATGTGCGCCAGTCTCTGCATTTTCAGCAGGTGTTTAAAACCCTGGAGATTGCTGGCTATGAGTGGGCATCGCGCTGCCAGCACATACCTTACGAGCTGGTCAGCCTGCCGGGGAATGTCGTGATGGCTTCGCGAGAGGGCACGGTGGTTTTGTTGGAAGACCTGATCCGCGAGGCGAATGCGCGTGCGTTACAGGTGGTGGAAGAGAAGAACCCGGAGTTGGATGAGACGCAGAAACAGGCCGTAGCACAGGCGGTGGGGATTGGCGCGATTAAATATCCGATGCTGGCTCGTGAGAATGCTAAAATCGTCACCTTTGACTGGCAGGCGGCTTTAGATTTCAATGGCCAGGCTGCACCTTACATCCAATATGCCCATGTGCGCGGGAACAGCATCCTGGCAAAAAATAAAGATCCCTTTCCGGGGTCACTGGTGCCTGAATACGAGCTTTCTAGTGTAGAGGTGGAGTTGGTGGAATTAATCTCCCGTTTTCCAAAGGATATCCAATGGGCAGCGGTTGAGTTGCGCCCGCTTTACGTGGCGAATTTAGCCTATGAGCTGGCGCGCGTATTTAATGATTTCTATAATCAATGTCCGGTGCTACAGGCGGAAGAACCTGTTAAAAAATTCCGCTTGCGGTTGGTCAGGGCTGCTCGGCAAGCGATTGCCAATTGCCTGTATTTGCTCGGGATCACAGCACCAGAGGTCATGTAATTCTTCTCACTCACCCTGCTTCAGGATATAAACAAGGGTGAGTGGAAATTTCAAATCTAAGGAGAATCAGTATCTATGGCTCCCATCCGAACCATTATTATGGGCGCAGCAGGGCGCGACTTTCATAACTTCAATGTCTTCTTCCGAAACAATCCGGACTACCAGGTAGTGGCTTTCACTGCTACCCAGATTCCGAACATTGAAGAGCGTAAATATCCAGCGGAATTGTCCGGAACGCGTTACCCTCACGGGATCCCTATTTATCCGGAGAGTGACTTACAGTCTCTGATTGCCGATCTGGCCGTGGATCAGGTGATTTTTTCTTACAGTGATGTGCCCCATGAGTATGTGATGCACAAGGCTTCCACGGTGCTGGCTTGCGGGGCGGATTTTCGTCTGATGGGGTTACATTCGACCCAATTGAAATCGAGTAAACCGGTGGTTTCAGTCTGTGCGGTTCGGACCGGCTCGGGGAAGAGCCAGACCACCCGGCGTGTCTCCTTTTTATTAAGAGAGATGGGTTATCGTGTGGCAGCGGTGCGCCACCCTATGCCTTATGGCGACCTGGTTCGCCAGCGCGTACAACGCTATGCTACCTATTCGGATCTGGATAAGAATGATTGCACGATCGAAGAACGGGAGGAATACGAGCCCCACCTGGATAATGGTGTGATTGTATATGCCGGTGTAGATTACGAGGCTATCCTGCGACAGGCAGAACAAGAGGTAGATATTGTGCTGTGGGATGGTGGGAACAACGATTTTCCCTTCTTTGTGTCCGATCTCAATATTGTCGTGCTGGATCCCCATCGGCCAGGTCATGAGACGAGATACCATCCTGGCGAGACCAACTTGCGTATAGCCGATGTGTTTGTGATCAATAAAGTGGACACTGCTATTCCTGAAAATGTGATTGCTGTGCGTACAACTGCTGGCCAGATCAATCCCAAGGCCACGATCATCGAAGCTGCCTCACCTTTATTCATTGATAATCCTGCAGCGATCCAGGGCAAGCGAGTGCTGGTAATTGAAGATGGTCCTACCCTGACCCATGGAGAGATGGCCTATGGAGCAGGATGGGTAGCAGCCCGGCGCTTCGATGCAGCAGAAATAGTTGACCCGCGCCCCTATGCAGTTGGCTCGATTGCTGCTACCTACCAAAAATATCCAAATACAGGTGCCATCCTGCCAGCGATGGGGTATGGCGATGAAATGGTTCATGACCTGGAAGCCACGATCAATCGCGCTCCAGTCGACTTGGTCCTCTCTGCCACACCCATTGACCTGACCCGCATCATTAAGGTCAATACACCGATGCAACGAGTACGCTATGAATTGCAAGAGATCGGTCGACCGACTCTGCGGGACGTGCTGAGCGCTCGTTTCGGAAAATAAATGGTTTCTGAGGCCTGGAATAATTCCGGGTCATTGATAGCTTGAGAAACTTGCCAAATGTTCCTTGACGAGATCACGATTTATGTTCGATCTGGAAAAGGTGGAGATGGGATGATCCACTTCCACCGAGAGAAGTTTGTGCCACGCGGAGGACCCGATGGGGGGGATGGCGGTCGGGGTGGGGATGTTATTCTGGAAGTGGTTCCCACCCTAAATACCCTGGCATCTTTCCGGCATAAGGAACGTTTTATCGCTCAGGACGGTAAGCGAGGTGGGACGAACAACCAGACCGGGCGATCCGCCGAATCACTCATTATTCCTGTTCCACCAGGCACCCTGGTTTACCAGCAGGATACGGGTGAATTTCTGGGTGACCTGGTTACTTCCGGTCAGCGCCTGCTGGTTTGCAAGGGCGGGCGTGGCGGGCGGGGAAATGGGCGTTTTGCCACGCCGAGTGACCAGGCGCCGCGCAAAGGTGAGCGTGGAGAGCCAGGCCAGGAACGCAACCTGCGTCTGGAGTTGAAGCTGATCGCGGATGTAGGCATTGTTGGGGTGCCTAATGCTGGTAAGTCCAGCCTTCTGGCAGCAGTTACCAATGCCAGGCCAAAAATCGCCGATTACCCTTTCACCACGCTGGAGCCAAACCTGGGGGTCGTTGAGCTGGATTTGAATACAACCCTGGTCCTGGCAGATATTCCCGGTTTAATTGAAGGTGCTCATATGGGTGTGGGATTAGGAGATGCCTTTCTGCGCCACATCCAGCGTACGCGCCTATTAATTCATGTTCTGGATGGCCTGGCAGAAGACCCGCTGCTGGATTTTGCCCAGATCAACAGTGAGTTAGCGTTATTTGATGAGCAGTTAGCGAAGAAACCTCAAATTGTTGTGCTTAATAAAATGGACTTGCCCGAAGTCCAGGCTCGTTGGCCAAATGTCAAAGCCGCTTTAGAGGGACGCGGTTACCAGGCGATGCCGATCTCAGCGCTGGCACGCACTGGCTTGCAGCCCCTTCTATGGAAGGCGGCTGAGGTAGTCAGCAGCATACCCCTCCCACAATCTCCGGCAGGACTGCCCGTGTACCGGCCTGTTGAAGATCCGCGCGCTTTTACCATCGAGCGCGTATCAAATGGCTGGCGGATCCATGGAAAGGCCATCGAACGGGCGGCAGCCATGACCTATTGGGAATATGAAGGGTCGATTCGCCGGTTCCAAAAATTGATGGACACTTTGGGTGTCGATCAAGCCCTCCGCAAGGCAGGGGCGGAGAATGGAGATACAGTCTATATCCAGGATTATGAGCTGGAGTGGCAGGATTGAGACTGGGCATCTTTGGTGGAACCTTTGACCCTCCTCACCTCGCCCACTTGGTTCTGGCGATGGAAGCTGCAGATCAGCTAGGCTTGGAGAAGGTGTTGTGGGTGTTAACACCGGATCCGCCCCATAAACAAGAGCGGATCATCAGTCCTGTATCTCACCGCTTGACGATGGTTTCATCTACAATTGCGGAGAATCCCATCTTTGAGCTTTCACTGGTTGATATTGACCGTCCCGGACCCCATTATGCCGTCGATACGGTGAAATTGCTGGGTCGGCAATATCCTGGTTTTGAACTATATTACCTGATTGGCGGCGACTCGTTGCGCGATTTGCCTGCCTGGCGCGACCCGAAGGTGCTAATTGACCGATGTGATGGATTAGGAGTCATGCGCCGGCCGGGGGTTGAGCTTCACCTGCAGGAACTGGAACACAAGCTTCCTGGACTCAAAGGCAAACTGGTCTTCTTTGATGCCCCTCTTCTGGATATTTCCTCGCAGGATATCCGAGACCGGGTAGCCAGTGGCAGGCCATATCGTTATTTTGTTCTGCCTGGAATCTACCATTATATTGAAGAAAACCTTCTTTATAGGTAAGGTGCACGATCCTTTTTGCGTGCTTTTTTATTTCTGGATTAATTGCAGGCTGCCAACTCCCATCTCCACTTCAAAGGTAAGCCGGGCGCCCTCCCCTTCCGTTTCATAGGTGTTATTGTTTCGGCTCCAATTCCCATCGGTGGTAATGTTGTTCAACCCACCGGAGATTTTGATTTTACAGGGCATTCCTTGCGGGATGATAATTTTCGTCTCACTCACTCCACCTCTGATTCGTACCGTTGCGTCTCTTTGCAGTTGACCTGAGAAGTCCAGCCGGTAAGACCCCGCACCACCTTCAAAGCTCATTTCGGAGAAGTTTGCGTTTGCCAGACCGGTCAATTCGACATTCGAGGCGCCGGTCTTGTACGCCAGCTTATCCATTTCGACTGGGTTTACCCGGTCGAAGACGATTGTGGCGGAGCTGGCGCCGTCGTTCACGGTCAGGTTCTTGAGTGGTACACCGCTGAAATCAAGCTTGCCTTCATAGGCGCCTGCGTTCACCTCCAGCTCCACCGGAGTGTCTCCTAGTTTCAGATTCCACTCGTTGATTACATCCTCGGTTGGCACAGCGTTCACCGGTCGATTTTGCTTGAGGATCACCTGGCCATTGCTGCGCACAATCTCTGGCTTCCAGTCGGCAACATTATAAAGAACGGTTCCTTCGACCAATCCTTCGGCTCCGCCCGCGATCTGCAACTTGCCGGCCCCCATGCGGATTTCCAGGCGGGCAGGGCTTTGGCCTTCTGGAATTGGTTCGTTGATTTTGAGGGTTTGCGTTTCGCCTGTTTTGAGAGTCTTGATTTGAATCTCGGGGATTGTGATCGTGCAGGCTAGCGATGCAAGCAACAGTACACACAATGCGATTAGAAGAGAGGGTTTCATTTTACATTAACTCCAGAAAAACATATTGTAGGGGCGAGGCAAGATGGGTTTGCATTTTTCATTTCCTCTTTCGCCTTGCCTCTATCATTCCGGAGGCAAGGACTCGTCGTGAGTCTCCTGAGATGCGGAGGATTTCTCAACAGAAGGCGCATCTGGAGGTGAAGGCTGGCTCACAATAGCAGGGGGAGGCGTTTGGGTGGGCAAATATACTTGCGTGCCGAAGCGGCTGATCACGACCGCACCCAGACCAATCACGCTCAACGCAAATGGCGCCAACCAGCCGATGCACCAGACATAGCTGAAGAAAAATGCCACCAGTGAGACGATCAGTGTGCCTAACCCGGCGCTGACCGGGCTTGCCCAATCTTGTTTCAGCATGACCGCCAGGCGTTTCCCGACTTCCATCCCTACTGCTATCCACCCGAACAATAGAGCGATCAATGTCACCAGGATGCCGATTAACCCTAGTGGCAGCAGGATAATGGTGATTGCAAGGATTAAGATCAGAGCTGGAGCGACGATCAGGGTGAGCAATCCAACCCCGCCGGAAAGCAATGGCTGATCAGAAAGAGTTCGGACAACACGATCGGTCGGATTGGGCAAGAATAGAGCCGTCAGCATGGCCAGTAAAGCCAACATGATGGACTGAATGGTGGTAATAAGGATTTTTCCAAAAGGCGCCAGGACCTTGCTTACTACTCCCTGGCCTAAGTTCCCTGGATTGAGAATCTGGTTCGGGATCTGCAGATTGAAGCTGCCCGGGCTTCCCAGATCCACCTGGCCCTTGATTTGTGCTCCAGGGTGGCGGCTTACAGTTCCACCGATACTGGTTAAATCACCCTTGATCACTGCGGTCTCATTAATTTTCAACGAACCACCGATGGAAGCTACACTTCCTTCGATGTCACCGGATATTTCCACGTTACCACCGGTGATAGCTACATCGCCATTGACCTGAGAGCCTTTATCTAGGGTAGCAGTGCCACCGATGATTACCAGATCGCCATTCAGTGTTTCACCTTCTTTCAAAGCAAAGGTACCGCCGAAAACGACTTTTCCTCCGTTTTGATCGGTTCCTTGGGCGTATACGTGACCCGGCAGTCCGAAGATCAAAGCCATCAGGATCAGGCAAGCCAAAGATAGCTTAAGTTTTTGTTTCATAGTTTCCTACTCCTTGTCTTGAAATGCGCCATAGGGTGAGAACCCAGAACAGGCTAAGACCAGCCAGGCCGGTGCTCAAAAGAACCCAAATGGCAAGAGGGATGATCGGAGGGAGTGCGGAAATCAGGTTGAAAGCGATTCTTCCAAGCTGATTCCAACACAACACTAAAGACATCACATTCTGCATACCGGAAACAAGTAATCTCATGGGGCTGGTTATCAGGAGGGAATAGCCGACCAGCATAGCCAGTAGAAACAACAATCCTACTAACAGGATGTTGCGCGTGAAGCTTATTTGTTTCGCCTGCTGTTGTGCCCGGCGGTGAGCCAGGCTGTCGTTCCAGCGTCGGCTGAATCCGGGCTCTGGAGCAACTGGTGTTGAAGTTTGAATAGATAGTATTGCAGCTTGTAGATTTCTCTGCAGTCGCTGGCAGGTGGAACAATCCAACAGGTGTTGCTGCAGAGCATATTCTTGCTCGCTGTTCAGCTCGACCTGATCGATGATCCAGGTCTCAAAAAGATTGTGCTCCATAGGTGTTCCTTTCTGAGTTGACGGAAGCGGGTTGAGCTTCTTGCCAGCGCTCAGCAAGCAGACGCCGGGCACGATGGAGACGACTCTTCACAGCGCTTACCGATAATGAAAGAGCTTCGCTGATCTCTTGTTCAGAGAGATCATACCAATAACGTAAGATGATCGCTGCCCGGTCCTGACCGTTCATATCAACCAGCAAGCTGTGCAGCAGCCGGTCGCGTTCGATTTGGCCGACCATCTTCTCTGGATCCGGGGCAGGATCAGGAACAATTTCCTCGGTGATCTCGTCCAGGGCAAAGCTGGGCAGCCGGCGACGGCGTTGTTGGTCGATGCAGTAATGAGCAGCGATGGAGAGCAGCCAGGTGGCAAAAGGGCGTTGAGGGTCGTAGCGCTGGATAGATTGGTAGGCACGCCAGAAACTTTCCTGGGCAGCATCTTCTGCTTCCTGGGGATCCCCCAGCATCCGGTAGCACAAGTTGAAAACAGGCGTCTGGTAGTGCTCAACCAGATTGGTGAAGGCTTGATCATCACCCTGGATGGCATGTTGTAGCCACTGTGTTTCTGCTTGATTCACCTCTGGCTCCTGTGGTGATCACTTTCTATTACATATACGGAGATATAAAAAATTGGTTGCATGAGGGAAAGCCTCTTTTCACTCAATCAGCAAGCGATCCGGTGGATGTCTATAAGTTACGAATAAAAAGGAAAATTGCATTTTGCAATTGTGGAATGCAAATGAGCCTGATACAATAATACTCGATGATTCTTTGTGGATAAAGAAAATCGGGGGAATCCCTGGAGGATGGCATGGATTTTGACCGACCGCACCGCCGCTTGAATCCGCTGACTGGACAATGGGTCCTTGTATCACCCCATCGTGCAAAACGTCCCTGGCTGGGGCAGGTAGAAAAGGTTCCTCCAGAGAACCTGCCAGAATATGATCCCAATTGTTACCTTTGCCCGGGAAATACGCGTTCCACAGGCTTGGTGAATGAGAATTACACTGGCACTTTTGTTTTTGACAATGACTTTCCAGGCTTGCTTGCCCCATCCGGTCCGGAGGAAATGCCCCTTCGCGGCCAGGAGTTACCTCAAGGCCTTTTCGCAGCTCTCCCTGAAGTGGGTGTTTGTCGTGTGATCTGCTTTACTCCGCATCACCATGTCACTTTACCAGAGATGCCCCAGGAGGAAGTGGAGCGAGTCGTGCGAACCTGGGCGGAACAAACAGTAGAGATCGGACAACGTCCCGAAATCGGCTATGTGCAAGTATTTGAGAATAAAGGGGCGGCGATGGGTGCTTCCAATCCGCACCCACACAGCCAGGTCTGGGCCACGGGATATATCCCCAATGAGCCGGCGGCGGAGGTGATCCAGCAGGAGAATTATCGGCGTGCACATGATTCTTGCTTGCTGTGTGATTACCTGAAGTCAGAGAGGGTAGAACGGAGACGGATCGTAGCGGAGAACGATACCTTCACGGCTCTCTCGCCTTTTTGGGGGATCTGGCCATTTGAAGTTATGCTCATCTCCCATCGCCATATCGGTTCTTTGCCAGAGTTGGAGGCTAATGAGGTGGCAGGGTTGGCGGATATCATCCACCAAGTGACTGTTCGTTATGACAACCTCTTCGAGATTTCTTTTCCTTACTCCATGGGTTTCCACCAAACGCCATGCGATGGTGGAAAATATCTCGGCTGGCACCTGCACGCCCATTATTATCCCCCACTATTGCGTTCAGCTACCGTGCGAAAGTTCATGGTCGGCTTTGAAATGCTCGGCATGCCACAGCGTGATCTAACCCCCGAGACTGCTGCAGAACGGTTGCGCAGCATGAGTTCATTGCATTACAAATCATGGAACCAGTAAATTAAAATACCACTTCCTCTTTTCCAGATAGCTTGATATTGATCCGTTCTATCACTTTATCCAGATGGCGCGGCTGGTGTACAAAATCCAGGTTATCAGTGCGGATGGTGAGTACCGGGCAAAAATCGAAAACCCTAATCCAATCGTTATAATACGATTCCAGCAAAGATAAGTACTCGGCGGTTATTCCGCTTTCGATATCACGACCTCGTTCGTGGATCCGTTTGACCAGGATAGGCACCGGGGTTTTCAGGTAGATCAGCAGAGAAGGCGCCGGCAAGCTACGGACGACAAGGTCAAATACTTTGCGGTAAGAAAGGTAATCCCTTTCCGATAAATTGCCCATATGATTAAGGGCTCGGGCGAAGATATAGGCGTCCTCATAAATACTGCGGTCGATAATTGCAGAGCGTGGGTCGTTCCATAGCTCCAGGTGTTGCTCAGCACGATGGCCAAGGAAGAATATTTGGAGATGGAAGGACCAGGCGCGCATGTCAGCGTAAAAGTTGGAGAGATATGGATTATCTGCCACTGACTCGTAGGCAGTGCGCCAACCTAATCGTTCTCCAATGCGTTCAGTCAGGGAGGTTTTTCCGGACCCAATGTTCCCTGCAACCAGAATCAGTCTTTTTGGCATGAAAGCTCCTTCCTCAAAGCCTGAGAATCATTATACCTCCATGATGATATAATCATTTTCGGTTTTAATGAGCCAAAATTCATAGATTAACAGGCCTTTTGCATCTGATAGAAGACCCATCAAGGAGGTGCGTTTTGTCGCCAATGGATGAAATGGAACGAATAAATCGGCTGGCAATTGTGACTACAAAAGGCAACGCGATCGAGCGGTTGACCCAGCAATTGTCGGAGAATGGTTTTTATTTTACCTTGCTGGATACCAGCAGCGGCGGTTTATTGGAAGGGCCGACAACCTCATTGATGATTGGAATTCCCGAGGCTCGTCATGAACAACTGCTAAAACTGGTCCGTGTCTGCTGTTACACACACCGGAAATATATCCCGGCTCGTATGGATAATCCAGAGCTGTTTGTGCAGCCCAGGTTGATCGAAGCCGAAGCAGGTGGGGCATTGATTTATACGTTAAAAGTCGAACGGTTTGAACGATTTTAACTAGGCAGAGGGATTTCTGAGATGAAATTAATTCTGGCAGTAATACAAGATGTAGATGATGGGGCTGTGATCCGCCAACTGACCAGTCATGGTTACCGGGTAACCCGGATGGCAAGCACCGGTGGTTTTCTCCGGCGAGGCAATGTGACTCTGATGATAGGGGTGGAGGATGACAAAACGCAGTCAGTCATTGATCTGCTGCATGAAAGCTGCTGTACTCCCGAAGAGCCAGAGAAAAAGCATGTCACACTGTTTGTGGTGAATGCCTTGCATTTTGAGCAGGTGTGAGCTCTATTCATACCGGATTGAAGCCCAGTACACCAGGTTTTGATGGCACCATACCGCACATCGCCCATTTTTCTTAACCGCGCCTGGCAAAAGATGCTGGATATCATGGCAGGGGGTAGTTGGTCCAGGCAGCTTTCGGAAGCCATCCAGCATAACCTGCGTGCTTTCTTTTGGGATGGCGTGCTGTCTGCTTCCAGCGATGCCATCACCGTGAATTATTTCACGCTTTTTCTGCTGGCATTAGGAGCCACCAGCACCCAGATCGGTTTACTCTCCTCACTTTCGAACATGGCTGCTGTTTTGGTTCTATTACCCGGCGCGATGCTTGTCGACCGTCTGGGTAAGCGCAAACCGTTGATCTTGTGGACCGGCGGTGGTTTCTCCCGTCTGATGTTGCCTGTCTACGCTCTTATCCCGCTTCTAGTTCCTCACCCGGTAGCCATCTACCTGGCGATTGGACTCAAAGTCCTGGCTGATGGATCGGCCAATCTGGCACTACCGGCCTGGGTATCCATGAGTGCGGATATCATTCCACTGGCCTGGCGAGGTCGTTATTTTGGCACTCGAAACCTGGTGATGGGCATCTGTGGTATGGTGATCACTTTCCTGGGCGGTGAGTTCATCACCAGGAGTGGTGCCATCTCCGGATACCAGTGGGCTTTTATAGCAGCATTTGCAATTGGGATGATCTCCACGTTTGCTTTCTCTCAAATTCGTGAGCCGAAAAGACCTGCTGTGGTTTTGCCCGTCCAAACTTATACGCCTATCGCGTTGCTCCAAACGCTTCAATCAGATAAAGCCTTTCTGGTATTCTGCTTGTTCAACCTGTTCTGGAACTTTTCTATTTCGATTGCAGGACCGTTTTTTAGCGTTTACCAGGTGCAGGTTTTGAAAGCTTCAGCAACCATGGTAGGAATACTCAGTATTGTCTCCAGCCTGTCCAGCCTGCCGGCTCTACGGTTCTTTGGCCCATTGGCTGACCGTATTGGATCCAGGCGTGTAATGGTCATCACAGGGTTGCTTATACCTATCGTACCGATTGCCTGGGTATGGACTACGCAGCCCTGGCATGGCATACCCATAAATATCCTGAGTGGGTTCTTATGGGCTGGCTTTAGCCTGGCTCAATTTAACATGCTGCTCATCATCTCGCCGGATGAACACCGAGCGCGCTATTCAGCTATATTCCAGATCATGGTGGCGATCTCAGCAGCCGTGGGAGCAGCTTTAGGGGGTGTTATTTCGCACCAATGGGGATATCACACAGTCTTTCTTCTTTCGGGGATTGGGCGATTCTTATCAATGTTAATTTTCATCCGCTTTGTGAGTTGGGCAGATCTTGAGAAGCATTAAGTAAAGCTTCATTGAATGTCTTGATCTGCTGTGCCGCTTCACGAAACATAGATATCTCGGGTTTACCTTGTCCTTCGGGAAGGGTTACACCTTCGGCATTCATCCCATTTCGCCTGAACACTCTATACAATTCTGTATCTGCCCCGCGCTGTCTTTCGCGTTCCCTCATCCATAGATTGTCGATGCAGGCCACTTTCGTCGCCGGCAGGTTCTTTTCATGTTGTAGATAGAGCATTTCCAACGGCCATGGGTCGAACAGCACCGTTCAGGCAAAAGGCTTGGCACGGCGCATCATCGCTACCGCCAACACGACGCATACGCCGTGATGGCTTCGGTTGCAGCGACAAAACCTTCCGTTGTACTTGATTGCATAGGGAAAACAAACCAGTTGCGCTGAAGACTCATCCCATAACTCACCGCGTTTCCCATGAGAGGATCATCAGATTGGCCTTCTATGCATCCATCTCTTGCCCAGATATACATATTGGGTAGCTCCTTTCGCATTTCTTCCACAAAGAGAGCGATCTCATCTCCCGATGAGCAGCGAGTGTGAAAGTACAAGAAGTCAGAAAACATTGTACAAATCCTTTCTAATTTTATACAATAAGGTAAAATTATATATACAATATATTTACAAAATTAGTTCAGAAACGCTATGAAAGAGAATCCTCCCACCTATAATCTTAAGGCTGTGATCCATGAGACTGGCCTGACTCCAGCAACCTTGCGTGCCTGGGAGCGCCGTTATGGATTGCTCAAACCGCAGCGTTCGTCAGGTGGGCACCGCCTGTATACCCAAAACGACATTGAAATGCTCAAATGGCTCGTGGCGCGGCAAGCAGAAGGCCTGAGTATCAGCCATGCCGTTGAAATGTGGCACAGCCAGAGAAAAACCGCTGCAGCCCGGCTCCAGTCCAATGCTGCCTTGCTGACGGTTCCTGGTACCGGGGACAATATGCTGGATCAATTGCGCAACAACTGGCTTGCTGCCTGCCTGGCCTTCGATGAGCCAGCAGCCGAGTTGGCGTTGGCTCAGGCCCTGGCTATCGCAGCACCCGAGCTGGTCTGCACCGAGCTTCTGCAAAAAGGGCTGTCGGAGCTCGGTGAGGGTTGGTATGCAGGAACAGTCAGTGTACAGCAAGAGCACTTCGCCTCGGCACTCGCCATCCGCCGTTTGAATGCCCTATTGGCGATTGCACCCGCCCCCACCCAGCCTGGTCGTCTCCTGGCAGCCTGCCCGCCTGGTGAAGCACATGATCTGGCCTTGCTCATGCTGGCCTTCATCCTCCGCTGGCGTGGCTGGGAGGTGGTCTATCTTGGGGCCAATGTTCCGCTGGTTCGTCTGGATGCTACCCTGCGTACCACCGCACCGCGCCTGGTGCTCTCTGTTGCCCAAACCCTGCCAGGCGCCGCTTCGTTGCGGGAGTTGGCTGGATATGTGAACGCGCACAGGATTCCGCTGGCCTTCGGTGGTGGTATCTTTAACCACATCCCTGATCTTATCGAGCGTATCCCAGGCTATTTTCTTGGCCAGGAATTAAACACCGTTCATCAGGTGATCGAGCTTCTGGTCACCTACCAGCCTGCGTTGCCCAGAGCCCAGGCAATTTCTCCTGCTTACCTCGCTGCGTTGGCTGCATTCAAGGAAAAGGAAGCCCTGATTGTCTCGTCCGTCAATGCAGCTCTGAAAAATGGACAAATAGACTCCCGGCACCTGGAAGAAGCAAACGCCAACCTTACTCGCGCGGTTGAATCGGCTCTCGCTCTGGGAGAGATCCGTTTTCTCGACTACTCCGTCAACTGGTTGAACGGTCTGCTCACAAACTACAACCTGTCCCCTGTGTTGGCCACTCAATATTACGCGGCCTACCGCCAGGCCGTTGAACAACACCTTGGCAGCCGGGCTGAACTGCTTCTGGACTGGTTGGCGAAGGTCGAACCGGCTACCCGATAAATGGATATGCTCTCACCTTAAAGTTTTAGGAATTGAAAAGTATCTTTTCCCTCTACGCTCAGTCCATTGGCCTCAGTTCACAAACTACAGGCTATCTGCAGGCTTATGACAGCCTTCTATCAGTGATTACCCGGGCTGGGCGGACCGGCTTCCTGACCCGCCGCTTCCGTGAGAATTGGCTTATCATCACTGGCCTCTGGCTGATGGCCTTTTCACTCCTGGCCTGGTCATTCACGATCCATCTCTGGGCGCTGCGCATGGTGATGCTCCCTCTGGCGCTGTCTGCGGGCGTGCTCAACACCATCCTCCAAAGTAGCATCAGCAAATCAGTCAGCCGTGAGGAAGTGGGTGGTATCCTGGGAATTTCTTCCTCGTTGGAAGCCATCACACGCGTCGTTGCGCCTACTAGTCACTCCCACCTAACCCCCGAAACTGAGGTTGGCCATGCGTAAAAGCTTTCGCATTGTTTTACTGGTTGTGATCCTGATACCCATTGTAGCCACCATCGGGTTTTTGGCGTGGGGTGAAACCCCGGCAAACCCAATGCCTGAGGCGCTGTCAGCCCTACAGTCTGATGCGCAAGTTACCGTCACGACCGGACATTGGCTGGTGTTCATGCCTAATAGGTTGAAGCCCGTGACCGGTTTTATATTTTATCCAGGTGGTCGCGTGGACTACCGCGCCTATGCCCCACTCGCCCACCAAATCGCGGCGAATGGATATCTCGTTGTCATCGTGCGTATGCCTCTCAACCTGGCTGTTTTCGGCGTTGACGAAGCGAACCATGTGATCGCTGCTTACCCGGCTATTCAACATTGGGCAATCGGAGGTCACTCGCTGGGAGGTGCCATGGCTGCCAACTTTGCCAGGAATCATGGAACTGAAGTCGACGGTCTGGTGCTTTTGGCAGCTTACCCTGCATCTGGCGACGATTTATCCTCCTCTGGGCTGCGTGTCGTCTCGATCTACGGTACGCTTGATGGCTTAGCGAACAGCGAAAAAATGGATGCCTCACGCCCCTTGCTGCCGCCTGATACCACCTGGGTGCCCATTACCAGTGGAAACCACGCTCAATTTGGTTGGTATGGTGACCAGGCCGGTGACCATCCTGCTGGTATCTCGCGAACCGACCAGCAAGCCCAGATCGTTGCTGCTACCCTCGCCCTACTGGAGAAAATAGAATGATTTATGTCCACCGCTTCCAGGTGCATGTCCCTTTGTCACTCGTGGCCGAATTTCACAGTCGCGCTGCCAGTATGCCTGTCATCACACCGCCGCCAATAATCGTTCAGCTGCATCATGCTCCAACCGCCTTGGCGGAAGGCGACGAGATGGATTTCACCCTTTGGCTTGGCCCATTCCCTATACACTGGCTGGCGCGTATCGAGGCCGTTTCATCCGGCGGTTTTACGGATCGTCAACTGCGCGGCCCATTCAAGGAGTGGGTCCACCAACACAAGTTCATTCCAGTAAATGAAAAGATAACTGATGTGGTGGATCTGATTACCCTGCACCTGTGTTCTCACCCAGTCTGGTGGCTGGTTGGCATGGCAATGCGCCTGGGCCTTCCCATCCTATTTGCCTATCGGGCACGAAAAACAAAAAGGTTATTGCAATGAATTTATTACTTGGTAAACACTGGCACAATCTTCCCACGGAAGAAGTATTGACCTTGTTGGATAGCGATACCAATCAGGGATTGGATATCTTTGAGATCAAACATCGCCAGGAACGCTTTGGTCTCAATATGCTGACGCCTAAAAAGGCCCAAAGTCCGTTGATACGTTTCATAAATCAGTTCAACAACCCTTTGGTGATCATTTTGATGGTAGCTAGCGCAGTCACGGCGGTGCTGAAGGATCTTGCCGATGCATTGGTGATCTTTGGGGTGATACTGATCAATTCAATCATTGGGTACATACAAGAATCGCGCGCCGAGCATGCGATTGCCGCATTGGCTAAGACTATTTCTACCGAGGCGATGGTCATCCGCAGCGGTAAGACGAATCGCGTTTCGGCTGCAGAGCTTGTACTAGGTGACATTGTCCAATTGCAAGCAGGAGCGCGCGTGCCTGCCGATTTACGCTTGGTAACCTCGCGTGACCTTCATGTGACCGAAGCAGCTCTCACTGGTGAATCTCTCCCGGTCGAGAAGGACGCCACATTGCTGATTCCACCCGATTCCGTTCTGGCGGAGCGGCGAAACATGGCTTATGCCTCTACCCTTGTTACCTATGGCACGGCCACCGGCATTGTCGTGGCTACTGGCGACAGCAGTGAGATCGGTCGTATTTCACAATTGATTTCCAGCGCAATAGAGTTGGAAACACCACTAACCCGTAAGATTGGCCAGTTTAGTCGGTACCTGTTGGTTGCCATCCTGCTCTTATCAGCTCTCACCTTCATCGTTGGAGTGTTCCGAGGCCAACCAGTGGTAGATACAATGATGGCCGCCATCGCTCTGGCAGTTGGTGCAATTCCGGAGGGCTTACCCGCCGCGTTAACGGTGACCCTGGCCATCGGCGTCTCGCGCATGGCACGTCGCCGCGCTATCATCCGTAACCTGCCAGCGGTTGAAACCCTCGGCTCGACCACTATCATCTGCTCGGATAAGACTGGCACACTCACTCAAAACCAGATGACGGTTCAAGAGATTTGCACCCTTGATGGAGTGTATACAGTTAGCGGAGTAGGCTATCAACCCAATGGCAGCATTTCCGGAGAGTGGCATCGAGATGTTGCCACCATCGAGACACTCAAAGCAGGCCTTCTGTGCAATGACAGCCAGTTAGTCGAGGACGCCGGTCGTTGGACCGTTCATGGCGACCCGACTGAGGGAGCACTACTGACTGCGGCCCACAAGGGTGGATTGAGCCTTGATAGGAGTATTTACCCCGCTCGAATCGATTCCATCCCATTTGACTCGCAGCACCAGTACATGGCAACCTTGCATGCCGATGGAAAAGTGTACGTCAAAGGTGCCGCAGAATTATTGCTCGATCGCTGTTCAGGTGCTCTCGACTCATCCGGGCAACCAGTAGCCTGTGGTAGCGATGTGTTTCGTCGGGCGATGGAAAGCATGGCCTCTCGGGGATTGCGAGTACTAGCCTTCGCCCGCATTGAAAAGCTCGGCGCACAGAAAATCAACTTCGCTGATATCACCAATTTAACCTTGCTGGGATTGCAGGGGATGATGGATCCACCCCGGCCAGATGCGGTAGATGCCATCCGAGCCAGCCAGCAGGCAGGGATCACTGTGAAAATGATCACCGGAGACCATGCTCTCACTGCTGCTGCCATCGGGCAACAAATCGGTCTGTGTCAGGATGGTTGTGCCAACGTTCTAACCGGGGCAGAACTGGCAAAGCTATCGGATGCCGAATTGATCGAGCAGGTCGAAAAGGTGAATGTATTTGCCCGTGTAGCCCCCGAGCAAAAGCTTCGCTTGGTAGAAGTCTTACAGGCGCGCGGTCACATTGTGGCGATGACCGGTGATGGGGTGAATGATGCCCCTGCCCTCAAGCAAGCCAACATCGGCGTGGCTATGGGGATCACTGGCACAGATGTGAGTAAAGAGGCGGCTGATATGATCCTGACCGATGACAACTTTGCATCTATCGAAGCTGCCATCGAAGAAGGTCGCGGCGTCTTTGATAACCTGACCAAGTTCATCGCCTGGACTTTGCCCACAAACATGGGTGAAGGTCTGGTGTTGCTAGCTGCCATTCTCACCGGTGCCACCTTGCCGATCCTACCGATCCAGCTCTTATGGATCAATATGGTCACGGCTGTGTTGCTGGGGATGTCCCTTTCCCTTGAACCCAAAGAACCTGATTTGATGCGTCGCAAACCACGCGATCCACAAGCGCCGATCCTCAGTGGAACATTGATCTGGCGTATTTTGCTGGTCAGTTTCATTATTTTAGCGGGGGCCTTTGGGTTGTTCAAGTACGAGTTGGCACGTGGCACATCGCCCGCTGAGGCTCGCACAGTGGTTGTGAATGTGATCATTTTTGTTGAGATCTTCTATCTGTTCAACGCTCGCTCTCTCACTCGTTCCCCATTCCAATTGGGTTTCTTCTCTAACCCTTGGGCGGTGGGTGGGGCTGTCCTGATGGTGTTGACCCAGTTTCTGTTTACCTACATCCCGCTGATGAATCGCCTCTTTGGTAGTGTTCCAATCCCCCTTGCCCTCTGGTTGGATGTGCTGGCGGTTGGCCTGACTGCCTATATTGTGATCGAGGGTGAGAAATGGCTGCGGCGCAAATGGGCACGTTGAGCAGTTTATCATCTAAATCTAATCTTATGTTACCGAAATTCTTATATATTACGGTCATAATATTGTACAAACGCTATACAAAAATACGAAGGAGTTCGACATGAAATGGTCTTGGAAAGTTGGTAGGTTTTCAGGTATCGATGTTTTCATTCATGCCACCTTCCTGCTTATTATCGGTTGGGTTGGTCTCAGTTATTGGCAGCAAACCCGTACCTTTTCAGGAACCCTGGAAGGAATTTTGTTTACACTCATTTTGTTTGCTTGTGTTGTCTTACACGAGTTTGGTCATGCCCTCACTGCTCGCCATTTCGGTATCAAAACCCGCGATATCACGCTCTACCCCATTGGCGGTGTGGCGCGGCTTGAGCGTATGCCTGATAAGCCTGCCCAGGAATTTTGGGTGGCACTGGCCGGTCCGGCTGTCAATCTGGTCATTGCAGCGGTGCTCCTTAGCTGGCTGATCTTCTCCGGCAGACTGACATCGCTCGCCGGTTTGAATTTGACCGCCGGTTCATTCATTGAGCGATTGACGATGGTGAATATTTCGCTGGCATTGTTCAACTTGATCCCAGCCTTCCCCATGGATGGTGGGCGAGTCCTGCGTGCACTTCTGGCCATGCGCTTGGAATACACCCGGGCGACGCAGACCGCCGCTACTTTGGGTCAGGGTTTGGCGCTGCTATTTGGCTTGATCGGCCTGTTAGCCAATCCCTTGTTATTGTTTATCGCCTTCTTCATCTGGATCGGCGCGGGTCAGGAAGCCTCCATGGTGCAGATGAAAACCGCTCTGGGCGGCATTCCAGTGGGCAAGGTTACTATCACTGACTTCCACACCCTCTCTCCGCAGGATACCCTCGCGCGTGCTGTTGAACTCATCCTTGCCGGTTCGCAGACCGATTTTCCGGTCGTCGAAAATGAGGCCATTGTCGGTGTGGTGACGCGAAATGATATCTTGACCGCCTTGTCACATCAGGAACAGACTGCGTCCATCGCCGCGATCATGCGTCGTGATTTCCAAGTGGCGGATGCCAATGAAATGCTCGAACCGGCTTTCGCCCGTTTGCAAACCTGCGCCTGCCACACTATGCCGGTTACCTATCACGGAAAATTGGTCGGTCTGTTGACTACCGATAATATAGCAGAATTTCTGATGATTCAATCTGTCTTGCGTCAGTCTCGCAGACAGGAAGCTTTTCTGCGGCCCTGGAATATCAACCCGAAAGTGGGATAACGTAATGTCACGTGTGATCGTGATTGGGGCAGGTGTATGAAAGGCGTAAGTACGAGCTTACAGCAAAAGCGCTGGACGCTGCGGAACGTGCTGTCCCCGGTTTACGCGATGCTGCCCGGCTGGTGATGCCTGGCACGCCGATCACCTTTCAGCGGTTCACGCGTCGCAAATGGGGTTGGGTGGGCGGTTTTCCGCAGACTGGCCTGATGCGCACGCTTGGCTCGCAACTTGATCGCAACCTGTGGTTGGTAGGCGATTCGATCTTACCTGGCCAATTCACCGCCGCGGTGGCGCTGGGGGGTTACGGGTGGCGTAGGTGATTTTACGCAAGATAGGAATACTTGAGGTGATTGGAGCAAATTTTGATAAGGAGCGAGATTATGACAGAGTTAGAATCTTTTAGCCGTCAACAGTACCTGAACCTGGAAACCTTCCGCAAGAGTGGTGTGGGGGTGAAGACCCCTGTCTGGTTTGTGCAGGATGGCGATACATTGTATGTGCTTACGGTATCCGATTCTGGCAAAGTCAAGCGTATTCGCAACAATAGTCATGTGAACATCGCCCCATGCAAGATGGATGGTGCGCTGCTCGGTGACTGGGTTTCGGCGGAGGCTCGTGAGGTGAAAGGCCAGGATACCGATCGCAAGGTCGACCGCCTGCTTGGAAAGAAATATGGCCTGATGAAAACGATGTTTGGTTTGATTGGCAGCTTGCAGGGCCGAAAAAACACCATTTTGGAAATGAAAGTGAATGAGTAAAATGAAAGATATACTACGACAAATTTCTGTAATCTTGACCATCCTGTTTACAATCGTCATCAACGGGCTGGCAAACGCCTTGCCCATCAACGGGCAAAATACTGGAGAGATCTCCGATCGCTTCCATGTCTACTTCGTCCCGGCTGGATATGTATTCTCGATCTGGGGCCTCATCTACCTGGGATTGATTGCATTTGCCATCTTCCAGGCATTGCCCTCCCAGCGGGAGAATCCCCGTCTTCGAGCTACTGGTTGGTGGGTCGCCCTGGGTGGGCTGGCTAACTGCACCTGGATATTTCTATGGCACTACGAGCACTTCCCCCTGACCTTGGTTGCCATGCTGGTATTGCTTGGCACGCTCATCGTTACCTACCTGGGTCTGATAATTGGCCGAACCTCCGTTCCCGTCGCCGAGAAGTGGGCAGTGCATTTACCTTTCAGTATCTACCTGGGCTGGATCACGGTCGCGACTGTGGCAAACGTGACGGATGTGCTTGATTTCCTGAAATGGGATCGATTCGGGATTGCCCCCGAAATCTGGATGAGTATTATGCTGGCGGCGGTACTGGTGATTGTGGCTCTGATGAATATCACCCGGCGGGATGTGGCTTACACAGCCGTCATCCTGTGGGCTTTGGCGGGAATCTCGGTCAAACATGCTTCGGTGGCTGCCGTCGTCATACCCACCTGGATCACCTTTGGATTAGTGGTGTTGACGCTGGCGATAGCCTTTTTTGTGCATCAACCTGAGCGAAAATCTGGTGTCGCCTCATAAGATCATAGAAGCGGTCGTCTGTTTTCTGAGTTTAATACATCCATGGGAAAAGACTTATGCCAAGAGTTTCCTTTAACACCCCTGCCCCAGATTTCACCCTGCAGGACTTCAAAGGGGAAACCATCCACCTTTCCGATTTCCTTGGTAGATCGCACGTGCTGCTGGTATTCAACCGTACCTTTCATTGACCATTCTGCCAACGGCACATGGCGCAGTTGCGCCAGGATTATCAGGCATTTATTAATCGGAAGGCTCAGGTGATCGTCGTTGGTCCGGAAAATGCTGAAGCGTTTGCAGCCTATTGGCAGAAGAATGACCTGCCTTTCATTGGCTTGCCCGACCCTAAGGCCAGCGTCCTTAAACTGTACGGTCAGGAAGTCAATCTGTTCAAGTTAGGACGCATGCCGGCCCAGGTGATCGTAGATAAGGCCGGTTTGGTGCGTTTTGTGCATTACGGTCATTCGATGTCAGATATCCCAGAAAATTCTGAAATTCTATCATTGTTGGATCAATTTAATGATAATTGGGGGTAAATATGAATGTTTTGATGATACTGAAGATCGTAGCTGCCCTGGCAACCGCAGCTACTGGAGTTCTGGCCTTTGTAAAACCCAGCGCGGCTTATGGGTTCACTGGCCTGCGTGCGGAGGGGAAGCGCGGGGTATCGGAAATCCGCTCTGTACTCGGCGGATTGTTCATCGGGTTGGGAGTCGCTCCGCTCTTTCTGGGCGCATCTACCTATCTCATGTTGGGGATTGGCTATCTGGCGATCCGCAGCACGAACGTTTTCGATTTTCTTCGATAAATCGTATGCTCAGTCAAACCTGATCAGCCTGGGAATTGAAATTGTGCTGGGCGTAATTCTGGTCATTTAGGGATGTTTCCTATGTCTGTACGCATTGTCACCGATAGCACGTGCGATTTACCTTCTGGAATAGTCTCCTATTTGGATATTTGTGTCCTCCCCATCCACATTCACCTGGGCAATCGCGACTACTTGGATGGTGTTGACATGACACACCAGGAGTTTTATCAACAATTACCTGCCTTTACCGATCATCCGACGGCGACGGTTCCCTCTTCTTTGAAATTTCGGGCTTTGTATGACTCGCTTGCTGAGGAGGGCGCTACCGAAGTGTTATCCATTCACATCTCTAACTCGTTGAGCTCCATAGTAAATGTCGCCCAGACTGCTGCAGCCGAGACCACTTCTATACCCGTCACCGTGTTCGACTCGCGTCAGCTTAGCCTGGGAACTGGATTTCTGGCGCTGACTGCTGCGGAATTGGCCCTGGCAGGAAGTACCGTCAAGGAGATCCTGGCTGTGCTTGAGAGGCAGATCAAGCGTACGCACGTCTGGGCAGCACTCGATACGCTCCAATACCTGCGTCGTAGCGGACGGATGAATGGGGTGATATCAACTATTGGTGAGTTGCTTCAAATAAAGCCCATCCTGAAGATGTATGATGGGATCTCTGGGGTGGAACGAGTCCGCACGCGCAGAAACGCCATCCAACGCCTGCTGGATAATTTGCTTTCATTTAGCCCATTTGAGAAGCTTGCTTTCCTTCATTCGGGAGCACTCGATCAGGTGCGGGTGTTGCAAGAGGGAGTGCGTGATTTCCTCCCCAATAAGGAGATCTGGCTTGAGGTCATTAACCCTGTGCTGGGCACACACCTGGGACCGGGTGTAGTCGGTTTTGCATGTGTCTCGGAAGAATAGTGAGGAGGAATAGGATGCCTTTTCTATTTGTATATGCGATCGGGCTTGCGGTTATTCTGGGGCTTATGGCACTGCTTTGGCTCATCAGCTTGATTCTGAAAAACTCTAGCATTGTGGATATTTTTTGGGGGACGGGTTTTGTCATTGCCAGTTGGGTTTATTTCACCCTCACTCCTGACGGATACCTCCTGCGTAAGCTGCTGATCGGTACACTGGTGATGATTTGGGGGCTGCGCCTTTCGATCCATATTCTCCTGCGCAATTGGGGCAAACCTGAGGATTTCCGCTATCAGGCCTGGCGTAAGGAAGCCGGCGAGTCTTGGTGGTGGCGTAGCTTCTTCAAAGTATTTCTCTTTCAAGGTCTCATCCTCTGGATCGTTTCTGCTCCTTTGCTGGCCGCCCAGCATAATGCCCGGCCAGGTTATCTCACCTGGCTCGATTTCCTGGCGATTCTTGTCTGGTTGGTTGGCTTTTTCTTCGAAGCCGTGGGCGATTGGCAGCTGGCGCGCTTCAAAGCCAATCCGGCCAATAAGGGCAAAGTTCTCAGCACCGGCGTCTGGCGTTATACGCGCCATCCCAATTATTTCGGCGATTCGGCCCAGTGGTGGGCCTATTTCTTCATTGCATTGGCAGCCGGCGGTTGGTGGACGATTTTTAGCCCGATCATCATGACCACCATGCTGCTGCGCGTATCCGGCGTAGCTCTTCTCGAAAAAACTCTTAGAGAAACCCGGATATAAAGAGTACATCGAAACAACCAGTGCATTCGTCCCCTGGTTCCCGCGCAAGAAAGAGCCTGTTAAGAAAGGAAGATTCCCATGAAAATCGCAAAGAGTATTGCTCTGGTGGGTCTGTTAGCCATGACTGGTATCTTGATCTATGGCTTCACCGTCGGGAATTTTTCCGCCGAAGGGGCCAAACTGCTGGCAATGCCCTGGGGGATTGTATCGCTCGTAGACTTGTACGTTGGTTTTGCCTTGTTCTCGTGCTGGATCGTATTCCGTGAAAAGGCTCTTTTGCCATCGGTCATTTGGGTGATCTTGATGATGGTATTGGGTTTCTGGACAGGTGCCCTTTATACATTCATAGCGATGCAGACCAGCGGTGGCGATTGGAAGCGCTTTTGGTATGGAAAGCGCTCAATAATCTAGACGAAGCACTTTACTGGTTTGTGAGTATGACCATTCTAAAACCCAAACCAACCATTCAATTGGTTTTCATAAATATCATTGGGGGTATTGCTGTCCTTGGAAGCTATGCTTATGGCATCCTTACTCACCCCGATGCTGGCCGAATCCTCTGGGGTGGGGTGCCTCAGAGTATTCGGCCACTCTATACAGCCGGCATGTTTTTGGCAGCCGTAGGTTATTTTGCTTTCACTTACTTCATTCTCTTTCGACTCTGCCCGCCGGATACTCAGGTGACCAGCCGGTTCGGATTTGGGTGGTTCAATGCTCTTTATATAGGCATCTTAATCCCCTCTGCGCTTTGGCTGCCACTCACCTTTCTGGCGCTGGAGCATCCAGGTCCGGTTCTATTATGGACGGTGAGGATGGTATTGGCGGTGGTGGGAGTGTTCTCATTGGGCTTGTTTGTCGCATTGTTGCTGGTTGGGCCGCGCCGACCTTTGTGGGCTTACCGGTTAGCTCTCGTTGGAAGCGTGTGCTTTTGCATCCAGACGGTAATCCTGGATGCGATCCTCTGGGGATCATTCTTTAGTTTGTGAAAACAGCTCGATGGAGTTGGTAAAGGGGCCTTTTCTTAATTGTCGCTTATCTCTGACCGCCTTCTGGGAGTGATTGGTCGTTCAAGGTGCTTCCTTCCCTGAAGAGGCTCATCGGGAATGGCTTTCCATGACCAGGATATACCGTTCCTATTCTCATACTTACCAATTTCAGGACACTTGCCTTGGCTGCTGCAAGGTTATCGGTAAGCGAATTAAGAGCTGGTTTGTTCGTGTTTTCAAGCAGGTCACCACAGAAGAGACTGTCATTGGCTGTCAGGATTCCGATGGATCCTTTGGAATGCCCTGGAATGGAGATGATTCGAGCCTTAATACCGTATTCAGAGAGGTCGTCCCCATCTTTGACAAGAAGATCAGGCGCGAATCGTTCCGACCTTCCAAATCCGGTGAAGATAGGAATCAACATCCTGATGAAGAAGTTCGGTTTATTTCTGTTCACGAACATATCTCCGTGTTCGACCATGCCCAAATCGTCGTAGTGCATGGCGATCTTGCTGCCAAACCTATTGCGGAGATAGGCAGCATTCCCGGTATGATCGAAGTCTCCATGGGTCAAAACGATGAGCTTGAGAAGGCCAGGCTTGCAGCCAGCGTTCTCAAGTTCTTTCACAAGTTCCTTGCGGTTGTTGGAACCTCCTGTGTCGATCAGGATATAGCCCGTATCGGTCCCGATGAGATAGCAATTCACACTTCCCATCCGAAAAGGGAATGGCATGCTGATCGTTTGAATATCGTTCCTCATTTTCTTAACATTTGGTTTTAAAATACAACTTGCGTTGTGCTTCCTTCGTGATTATTGGTCTAGGAGTAGGTCACTGTAGGATTGGTGATCCTCACCCTATTTTAACAGGATTTACGATAAAACGTTTCCTGGTTGCTGGCGGGGAAACCGCTCTCTGCTTTGATAAGAATAAATTCCGCAAATTCCAATCTGCCATCCGTCTGCGGATGGCGACTTCAGCATCCTCCTCACTTTGCACAGCTATTAGAGATTGAGGCATGAATTCCTTCAAAGATATAAATAGTGAATAATTTGTTTAGGAGATGCATAAACAAGTACCGCCTGGATTCATCCAGGCGGTACTTGTTTTATTCTGAGAATTCTATTGCTCTGAGGTCTTTTGATCGTTTTTGTCGTATATGGTGGCTGTCCATGTGCCGAAGTCAATATAGTCTCCGTGTCCTTCGCAGATAGCGGCTCCCTCGGGGGGCGGTTCTTTGTAACCACCATAAGCCTTGAAGGTCAACATCTTCCCCTTGAGCGAGCCGGTGCCGTAAAGAGTACCTTGCTCAGAAAGGTTAGGATTATCCTGGCCAGGCCAGGGCCAGTTGATGATACTGTATCCCTGCCAGCCTCCATTGCCCTTCACAAGCTGGGAAGAATCGAACCCTGCGCCTTTGGAGCTGATCGATTCCCAATTCTCATTGAATGTAATATCAACCCACAAATACTTGGTGTCAATACTATAAAGCACTTTCTTTTTATCGGTTATTTGAAAGGTAACGTTTTCATTGATCATATCCGTGACGTGCAAAACATACCCTTCCCACTCCATCTTAATTTGCTTATTACAGACATAGGTTTCAAAGTTCACCACCCTTGGTTTGGCTTTCGCCATAGCCGGCTGGGGATTATACAGAACTGCCGTGATTAGCATGACGCACATTAGAATAATATAGAACAATCTCCTTTTCATGTGACACTCTCCTTAACATTTTTCTATCTCAGGGAAAAAGGGATAGGTACAAGATATCCGCTGTTATTCTTTGAAGGTCACCTCCTTTGACAAAGGGATAAAGGATGGTTGCTAGTTTCTACTCGACTTATAAAACAAAAAACCGTTTAACCTGACTATAGGATAAACGGTCCATCTTATTCTGATCTTAGTTGCAGACTAGCCAGGAAGGCTGGCCTCCCGACCGATTGCGATCGCTTCGGCAAGGGCCTCCTCTGTAGATAATACCCCGCCTTCCCTGAAAGCAGCTGCGAAAGTTTCGGCGTCAATCTGGACGTGTAAGACGTCCAGGTTGCGCTCGAATTCCTGCTTATCCCACTGTTCCATCCATGCCAGTCCGGCTTCGAGATCGGATCCAATTGCTCCCATCAACCTCGTCGCCTGAATGGTTTGTCCCCTGGTCAGCGCTATCCCTGCCAGCCATACGAGATAGATCTGGATGTGCTCACTTCTTGCCTCTTGGTCTTTTCGTAACCCCTCCAGGAAATACGCCGCCGCCTCCTGGATCAATCCCTGGCGAAGGGCTGCCATTCCCAGGGCTCGCAGTGATAAAGCGATAGCAGCTTTGTTGCCTAATTCACGGCTCAGTGCCAGCTTCTCCTGGAAACAAGCTACCATCTGAGGGTAATCCTTTAAGAACCAGGCAGCCATCCCTACAAAAGATAAATGCCGCATGATGATAAATTTTGACCCGAATGCCCGGGCTAACTTCAGCGATTGCTGTCCATATTGGAAAGCCGTGGCAGCGTCACCCTGTTGCAGAGCGATTGAGCTGAAGAAAGCGGTGGTCTCTTCGATAAATAATTCGTCCCCCGTTTCTTGAAATAGCTCGTGGCTCTCTTTCATCAACCTTAATGAGGTCGCAACATCCGTTTTGGAGAGGATCATCGCGTTCATGCACAGCGCAAACGCCAGGCACCATTTATCTTCCAGTTGCCGGCTGATAGCCAGACCTTCCTCGGCCAGGGCGCGCGCCCTGGTCAGCTCGGTGGGTGTTGGCTCTATGATCTCGGCAATCGTCAGGGCATGGCCTAGCTGGCAATAGGCTACTGCAATCTGTCTTTTATCGCCTGCCTCCCGAAATAAGTTAACGCTTTCCTCTATAAATTGGCAGGCTTCTTCCCTATCGTAATATTCTTGTAAAACCCCGGCTGTCAGGCAGGCATGTGCCCGGATTTTCAGAGACTCCAGGTCGCTATCGTTGAGGAGTGAAAGCCCTTTTTTGAGCCAATCCATGCCTTCATGGCTGGAGCCACGCAAAAACCAATAATAGAACAGTGCTGTTGCCAGGCGCAAGCCGTCGCCGACCCTCCGATTCTGTGCACTTCCTGTAGACCAGCGTAGGGCGGCGCGCAGGTTATCGATCTCCTCATCCAGGCGGTCCAGCAACAACAGACCTTTTTCGGCTTTTAGTTTCTGAGCAACATCTTCTCCCCATTGGAGGTAATAGCGCAATAGGTCTTCGTACAAACGCTCTGCTTCGCCGGACTCAGCCAGCTTTTCGAGGGCATATTGCCGGATAGTCGTCAGGAAAAGGTAGCGGGTGACTTCACCCTGTTCGGACTTCACCAGGACCAGGGACTTATGGATGAGCTGAGTCAGTAAATTAACGACCTCTCCCTGATCACCTTCCCACACGGCTTCAGCGGCTTCTAGCGTCCAACCGCCCTCAAAGATGGATAGCCGTCGAAATAACTTCTTCTCCGTCTCCGAGAGCAAGTTGTGGCTCCAGTCGATCAAAGCTCGCAGGGTTTGGTGCCTGGATAAGGCCGTACGGCTGCCACCCACCAGCAGGCTGAAGATATTCTCAAGCCTGGCCGAGATTTGGTGAACGCTTAACGTTCTAACCCGGGCTGCAGCTAACTCTATTGCCAGGGGAAGACCATCCAGTTGCTGACAGATTTGCACAACGATGTCAGAATTGGAAGCATTCAGAGTAAAACCGGGCAAAGCTGAGGCGGCCCGTTCGGTAAAGAGCCATAAAGCGTCGTATATTGAAAGCTCCTCCCGAGGGGGCAAATGGCGTGGGTCTGGCATGGATAGGGGAGGCACTTCATAAGTTGATTCACCGGCGATTCCCAGCAGCTCCCGGCTGGTTGCCAGGATGTGGACGTTTGGGCAAGTCCGCAGGATCAGATCAATATATTGGGCGCAAGCCTCGATGAGATGCTCACAGTTATCCAGCAGCAGCAAGATATGCTTCTCATACAGGTAGTCAAGCAGCTCGGTTGTCAAAGTGCGGTTTTGACTTGTTCGCACACCAAATACTGCAGCAATCGCCTGTAGTATATATTGTTGATCCACCAGAGGCGCCAGTTCTACCAGCCAGACTCCCTGAGGATATTCCACCCATAGCTCCTCGGCTACCCTGAACGCTAGGCGTGTCTTGCCTACCCCACCAGCGCCCACCAGGGTCACCAACCGGGAACCAGACAGGAGCTTTTTGACCTGGACGATCTCCTTCCCACGCCCGATGAAGCTGGTCAGTTGAGCCGGCAAATTATGTTGTGGCTTTCTTAATGGAGTGCTGATAGGCGGGTATTGCCCCGTCAGGATCTCCTGGTACAGGTGGGTGCTTTCTGGAGCAGGCTCGACTTCTAGCTCGCGGCGTAGGACGTCTTTCAAGGCCTGGTACGACCGCACAGCCTGCTGCCGCTGCCCAAGTGAAGCATAACATCGCATCAACCCGACATGCGCCTCTTCACAGGCTGGATAAAGCTTGTGAACTTCCTGGAATATACCAATCGCTGAAGTATATTCTCCCAACCTTTCAAGGAGTTGTGCATACGCCAGCATATGACTCTGGTGTTCGAGGCGCAGGGATTCACGGGGTGCATCTGCCCAATCCTTGTACAGGTCCTCAGGTAAAAGGTCGCCCGGGTATAGATCCAACGCAGCCTGGTAATCCGCCGGGTGGTAACTGCCTTGCGCCTTGTTGATGGTCGCACGAAAGGCCTCTACATCAACCCAAACGGTTTCTCCCGGACATAGGAAGAGATTTTCATCCTGAAGGAGCAGGAAACGGTGCGTGCCTGTGGGCTCTAGAATTCGACGGGCAGTAAAAAGCACCTGGTATAGATTATTGGCTGCCGCCTTGGGCTCGAGTTCGGGCCACAGCAGTTCCATCAGCTGATCCCGGTGCAGGCGCTGATCTTGGGTTAATGCCAGCAGCTTGATTAGGTCACGGGCTTTGGTTGACCTCCACCGGCTCGCTGGAATTTCCTGATCTCCAAGGCTGACCCGGAACCCTCCTAGCAGATAGATGCGTAGCTCTGTAGATTCCCCTGCCATAATGTGGAGTTACTCTCAGTCGCTCAAGAAGGATAGGTGAACAAGATCTTAGTATCATCATATAACGCCTATATCGTGGTGTCAATCACTGGAATCCCGATTCTGGCTTTCACTTTGTGCATTTTGAGTCGCCTGTGTACGCGTCTTGCAACTGTGAAAGATAGTTTACCCCGCGAAGAATACTAATCCTTATATCTGACCACTTCTTGAATTGGCCGGCGAGGGCTGCGGTAAGTATTGATGATGTTCTCAGGGTTGGGATAACCGAGTCCGATGCCAATCACGATATTCATACTCTCCGGGATATCCAGTTCTTGGCGCAAGATATCTGGCTGAGAGACAAAAGCTGAGGCAATGATCGAATCCACCCCATAGCTCTGAGCTGCCAGGCAGATCGTTTGAGCCAATAGCCCCAAATCGAAGGTCGAGGATAGGCCCTTATCCATGCAAATGATCGCCATGACCGGTGCGCCAAAAAGCCGGGAGCCCCACTCTATGAAGATCTTGCCTGATGCCGGGTCAGCCGGATCCAATCCCAATAATTTCATGCGTTCGTTCCTGATGGTAGTCATCCGTTCCTGGATAAACGCAGGCAGCGGTGGTAGATTGCCAGGCCCACCTGGTCTCGGAGCGCCTGCATCAGCCCGCACACGTTCCTGATATGCCCTGCGGATGTTTTCCATGGTCGTCCCGCTGGCGATAAAAATCTCCCAGGGTTGGCTGTTACCACCCGATGGGCTCCGGGTGGCAGCCTCCATGATTTTCATAATAATGTCTTTGGGAACCGTTTTGGCAATGAAATCCCGTACACTGTGCCGTGCTTGAATAGCCTCTAGAACCTCCATAATCGGGTACCTCCTGATAAGCGATATACATTGCCTGTTTTGCCAGGATATGGATTCTGGTTAGATAGTCCAGCGTGTGCTGGATTCCCTCCTTGCATTTGCAGACCCGGGCGAATTGACCTTAATCGGATTCTATCACCCTTACCCCGTTCTTTATCAATCACACCCTCTACCGGTCATCCCATTTACGAAATAAGGGAGCAGTTACGCATAATAACCATTCAATGAATGAAATCACAACCTGAGATCGCCCAGTTCGTGCTGGGCGATCTCAGTAATCATGATAAAATTTCAAGTCACTTGTGCTTATCTTTAACACTACTCCCTGACGAGGTTCTCCGGAAGATGAATCAGATAACTGAAGGGTTGACCAAACAAATCGCTTATTCTGTGGTTTCCTGTGATGGGATCGAGCTGATCCAACCCCTGCAGGTAGGGCTGGGTTCATGGCAAAACGAATTATTGCTATTTATAAAACCGGAATTATTGATGGCAGATCACTCTACCCCAAGAGAAAATGCCATCGATCTCGTTTTCCAAAAACTAAAAGAATTTGATGCATATTCCGATGGCATCATCATTGTGGGAGGTAAAGTACTCGAAGAGAAGGGCATCATGGACCAGCATTACGGTTTTATCAACCGTCTGTCTCGCTTCGCTTCCAAAATGCTCAGTCAAGAGGAAATCCAAAAGGTTTATGAAGCTTTGGATCTACCCCCATCGGCAGGTTATGAGATCTTAGGTGGGCACGAGTATTTGGCCAGGTACACCAAAGAGGATATTCACAGCTTAGATAGATTATGGTTCACGAAAAAATCGATCAAACTTAGAAGCGGTTTCTATATTCAATGGTATGAAAAGGATGGCGATAAATTTATCCTGGTAAATGGTTTTCATCCTGCCCAGTTGGCTCATTTTACCGACCCATCTCACCGGATTGTGCTTTTCCTGGTCCACTCCAACGCAGAGTGGAGAATTTTGAAAAACCAGATGGTAGGGGCCACATTTCCGGAAAAAGCGGACCCTAAGTCGATGCGGGGAGTGCTTTATTCTTGCCCCCATGAATTTGGTTTGGAGACTGTCAGTATTGCCAATAACGGGGTTCATTTATCTGCCGGTCCCTTTGAAGCAGTGTTTGAAATCGTAAATTTTTTGGGAAAGATATCGGGATTGGATTTAGAAAAAACCCCTGCCCTGGCATTGCGTAAGATGGTAAACCACGGTGTTCCGTTGGAGAAATCTCTTTCAATCCTTAAGAATCCGCAGATTGAAATAGCTGGTAAGACGGTGGACCTTTTTACTGCGACCGAGGATATGGATACCGAACCAGCCATCGAATATTGGAAAAAGAATAGGTGAAGTTACTTTCGTACCTTCGCGTGGAACAATATCGCTGATTGAGGTTTGGTCACCTGACCGCCAAACTGCTCCAGCACTTTGCGAATGCCTGTATAGAGATTTTTCCTGATTGTCTCATCTAACCCGCGGTGGACTGAAAATGTCCTCAGAAGTTTGAGATATTGTTCGCTGGTGAGTTTTATTGACCAAAAGTACTGTCTGATAGTCACATCGCCAAAACAACCGCTATTTGAAAAATTTCTCCAAATTATTTCCTTGATCCATTCTGCAGTGATTGATTTATCCGGATTCTCCAGGCCAGGTGCTGTGGTTTGATATACCTCTTCAATGGCTTTGGACCATTCTGTCGCTGGGTCAACTGGCACATTCCAAAAGAAGGCGGCCGAGCCCGAATCTTTTAAAGCTCTGGCAACCTTAGGATAGCCGACTTCTGGCGGTATCCAATGAAAGGAGTCGGCCGCAATCGCCAAATCAAAG
>Ga0315268_10000443_pt1 | contig 48574 bp, 58 predicted proteins | sample C1_top_MG_FD_204535 | JGI IMG/M metagenome (GOLD analysis project Ga0315268, IMG submission 204535) | Sediment microbial communities from Yellowstone Lake, YNP, Wyoming, USA - C1_top | ecosystem: Environmental > Aquatic > Freshwater > Lake > Sediment | place: USA: Wyoming | collected 2017-08-01 | reverse complement strand
AACTTTGGTGAGGACAAGCTTGTCCTCACACTATAAAGTCCTTTTCAATTTCTAATTTGCGGACTGGCAGCAGTGATCACCACAAGCGCAACGCAGCAGGCAGCTTGTATTATTTTTCTATAGCTGCACAATGCAAAAAGCCGGACTAGTCCGGCTTTTTGCATTGTGCAGCTACGCTGAATTACTATTCTGCAGTATCTTCTACAGCCTGCAATTCTGCTGGACGATCCATCAGTTCGATGAGTGCCATGGGGGCATTGTCGCCCTTGCGGAAACCGAACTTCAGAATGCGCGAATATCCGCCATTGCGGGCAGCATAGCGCGGGCCCAGTTCGTCAAACAGCTTGACCACCATTTCACGGTCACGCAGGCGGGCAAAAGCCAGTCTGCGATTAGCCAGACTCGGGTTCTTGCCCAGAGTCAGAATTGGCTCGGCAACGCGGCGCAATTCCTTGGCCTTGGGCAGAGTAGTCTTGATGACTTCATGGCGCAGCAATGAAACAGTCATGTTGCGCAGCATGGCCAAACGATGGCTGCTGGTGCGGTTAAGTTTTCTAAGTCCTAGACGGTGACGCATGATTATCCTCTCTTACTTCTCTACTGGCGCGGGCCAGTTTTCCAATTTCATGCCCAGAGACAAGCCGTGTTCGGCCAGCACTTGCTTGATTTCGTTCAGCGACTTGCGGCCCAGGTTAGGGGTGCGCAACAAATCATTTTCGGTGTACTGAATCAGGTCACCGATGTAATGTATGCTTTGTGCCTTCAGGCAGTTCGAGGAACGAGGGGTCAACTCCAGATCGTCCACAGGGCGCAGCAACATCGGGTCAACCTTCGGCGCTTGCGGCTTTTCTACAGGAGCAGGCGTTCCTTCCAGTGCGGCAAACACAGAGAACTGCTCTACAAGAACGCGTGCGGCATATCGTATAGCCTCTTCCGGATCGATGGCACCATTAGTCTCGATGTCCATGATCAGCTTGTCCAGATCGGTACGCTGCTCAACACGTGCGCTTTCGACGGCATAGCTGACACGGCTCACAGGACTGAACGATGAATCCACAGCGATATGGCCTACAGGACGCGATTCGCCCGGTGTCTGGCGCGCAATTGCGGAAACATAACCACGGCCCTGCTCAACCTTGATTTCCATATCAAGCTTGCCACCCGCAGTCAGATGGGCAATCACGTGCGATGGATTGACGACCTCGGTATCGGCATCGACTATGATGTCGCCAGCGGTAACTACACCGGCGCCTTCCTTTTTCAGGGTCAGCACCGTTTCGCTGGAGTTGTGCAACTTCAGCACGACACCTTTCAGGTTCAACAAAATTTCTACTACATCTTCCTGCACGCCATCTATCGATGAGTATTCGTGCAATACACCGGCAATCTTGATCTCGGTTGGCGCAAAGCCCGGCATCGAGGAAAGCAGGATGCGGCGCAATGCGTTGCCAAGTGTGTGCCCATAACCACGCTCAAACGGTTCCATCACGACTTTTGCCTGTGTGCTGGAAACTCTTTGAACGTCAATGATGCGAGGTTTCAGAAAATCATTCTTATGCATATCCGACTCCGCGTGGATTACTTGGAATACAACTCAACGATGAGGTGTTCGTTAATCGTGGCTGGAAGTTCTGAACGCTGCGGCTTGGCCTTGAACGTTCCCTTCATCGCCTTGGTATCAACCTCGATCCACTCCGGAAAACCGCGCTGCTCGGCAGCCTGCAAAGCGGCCTTGATGCGCAGTTGTGCACGCGACTTCTCGGCAATCTCTACCACATCACCCGAGCTAACCTGATAGGACGGGATGTTAACGCGCTTGCCGTTCACAAGAATGCTGTTATGACGTACAACCTGGCGCGCTTCGGAGCGCGATGCGCCGAAACCCATGCGGTATGCAACATTATCAAGACGCGACTCGAGCAACTGCAACAGGCTTTCGCCGGTAATGCCCCGCTGCATTTCTGCAGCGCGATATGTCAGGCGGAACTGCCCTTCAAGCATGCCGTAGATGCGGCGAACTTTTTGCTTTTCGCGCAACTGGCCGCCATAGTCGGACATGCGTGTGTTTTTCTTCTGTCCGTGCTGGCCAGGTGGATAGGCGCGACGTTCAACCGCACATTTGTCGGTAAAACATTTTTCGCCCTTCAGAAACAGCTTTTCGCCTTCACGGCGGCACTGACGGCACTTTGGGTCAAGATTTCTAGCCAAGGCTATCTCCTAAAATTAGATGCGACGCTTTTTCGGCGGACGGCAGCCGTTATGCGGTACGGGGGTGATGTCAGAAATGCTTGTGATCTTGAAGCCAGCAGCGTTCAGAGCGCGAACTGCGGATTCACGACCCGGGCCAGGACCCTTGATGCGCACTTCCAGATTCTTGACACCGCATTCCACAGCCGCTTTGCCTGCCACTTCAGCAGCGATCTGCGCTGCGAACGGCGTGCTCTTGCGCGAGCCTTTGAAACCGTTACCACCACTGGTAGACCAGGCCAGAGCATTGCCCTGCCGGTCAGTGATAGTCACGATAGTATTGTTAAAAGATGCATGCACGTGGGCGATACCCTCGGCTACGTTCTTTTTGACTTTCTTGCGCACTCGCGTGCTGGTCTTAGCCATGTCTCAAATCCCCTATTAAATTACTTCTTGGCGCCAGCAACAGACTTACGCGGCCCCTTGCGGGTACGTGCATTGGTGCGGGTACGCTGGCCGCGCACCGGCAAACCGCGGCGATGACGCAGTCCACGGTAGCAACCCAGGTCCATCAATCGCTTGATGTTCATGGATATTTCACGGCGCAAATCGCCTTCCACGGTAAATTTGCCAACCTCGTCACGCAGCTTTTCCATCTCTGCGTCGGTGAGATCTTTGATCTTGGTGGAAGTATTAACCCCGACAGCTGCGCATATTTCGCGCGAGCGGGTGCGTCCTACGCCATAGATCGCGGTTAAGGCGATTACAGCGTGTTGGTGATTGGGAATGTTTACCCCAGCAATACGAGCCATGCAGCTACCCTATCGTTCAAAAAATAAAATTAAACTATATCCAAGTGCGACAGATACAATCAGCCTTGGCGTTGCTTGTGACGCGGATCGCTGCTGCAGATCACGCGCACTACCCTATTACGCCGCACTACCTTGCAGTTGCGACAAACTTTCTTTACCGATGCCTGTACTTTCATTTGCTTCTCCTAAATGCGTAATCGTTACTACTTGGCGCGGAAAATAATGCGCCCTTTAGTTAAATCATACGGCGTCAATTCCACAGTCACCTTGTCGCCGGGTAAAATTCTTATATAGTGCATGCGCATTTTACCGGAGATATGCCCCAGCACGATGTGCCCATTTTCCAGCTTTACTCGGAAAGTCGCATTGGGAAGGGATTCAACAATCTCCCCCTGCATTTGCATCGCATCTTCTTTTGCCATCAGCGCGCTAACCCGCCTTTGAAATTGGCCTTCTTCAACAAGCTCTCATACTGATGCGTCATCATGTAAGACTGTACCTGCGCCATAAAATCCATCGTTACAACCACCAGAATTAGCAGAGAAGTTCCCCCGAAATAGAAAGGTACATTCCACTTAACCACCAGGAATTCCGGCAACAAACATACAAGAGTAACATAAAAAGCACCGATAAGCGTTAATCTCATCATGATCTTTTCTACGTAGCGCGCAGTCTGGTCGCCGGGTCTGATACCGGGCAGGAATGCACCACTCTTCTTCAAGTTGTCCGCTGTTTCCTTGGGGTTGAATACCAACGCCGTGTAGAAGAAACAGAAGAAAATAATCGCAGTCGCGTACAACAACACATAAATCGGCTGCCCCGGCGACAATTTCTCACTGACATCCTTGAGCCAGGTCATGTTTGCGCCACTACCAAACCAGCCTGCCAATGTAGCCGGGAACAGGATGATACTGGATGCAAAGATCGGAGGAATCACCCCAGCCATATTCAGCTTCAATGGCAGATGTGAACTCTGCGCCCCATAAACCTTGTTTCCGACTTGACGTTTCGCATAATTGACGAGAATCTTGCGTTGGCCGCGCTCAACAAAAACCACCAGTGCTGTAATCGCCACAATACCGATCACAAGGAACAGCACCAGAGGAATGGAGAACGCACCGGTACGCGCCATCTCCAGGGTATTTCCAATAGCACTTGGCAATCCCGCTGCAATACCGGCAAAAATAATCAGCGAAATTCCATTACCCAGACCCCGTTCGGTGATCTGCTCACCCAGCCACATCAGGAACAATGTCCCTGTTACAAGTGTAATCACCGTGGTCATCTGAAACATCGCGCCTGGATGCGGAACCAGGCCGGGTTGCGCCTGCAATGCGGCGGATATACCAAATGCCTGAAACAACGCCAGAACCAATGTGCCATACCGCGTGTACTGGGTAATCTTTCTGCGACCAGCGTCGCCTTCCTTCTTCAACTGCTCCAGCTGCGGCACCGCAATCGTAGCCAACTGCATGATGATGGAAGCCGAAATGTACGGCATGATACCCAGTGCAAAAATCGTGAAGCGCGAAAGAGCGCCACCCGAGAACATGTTGAACATTCCCAGGATGCCACCCTTCTGCGACTTGAACAGATCAGCAAGCACGACAGGATCAATACCCGGAACTGGAATGTGCGCTCCAATGCGGTATACCACCAAGGCGCCCAACAAGAACCATAGACGGCTCCCGAGGTCACCATACTTGCCCTTGCTTACACCACTATTCTTGACCGCAGATTTCAAAACGTCCCTTACTCTGCAATGCTGCCGCCGGCAGCTTCAACAGCACTCCGCGCACCCTTGGTCAGCGCCAATCCCTGCAACTTAACCGCACGCTTGATCTCACCTGCCAATACAACCTTTGCAGTCAAAGCAGTAGCGGGCACTACGCCAGCCTGTTTCAATGCCAACAGGTCAATCACATCGACCGGCATTTTTTCAAGATCTGACAATCGAACCTGTGCGGTGTCGTTGCGTGTCAGCGAGACGAAACCGCGCTTGGGCAAACGACGTTGAAGCGGCATCTGACCGCCTTCAAAACCCACTTTATGAAAGCCGCCTGAACGAGACTTCTGTCCTTTGTGACCACGTCCGCAAGTCTTGCCCAGACCGCAGCCAATACCACGACCTACGCGACGCTTGGCGTGAGTGGAACCTGCAGCCGGTTTAATTTGATTGAGTTGCATTTACGCCTCGCACTTCACTAGGTAATACACTTTGTTAATCATGCCGCGCACTGCCGGCGTATCTTCAACTTGCACTGTATGGTTGAGTCGACGCAATCCCAAGCCACGCACACATGCGCGGTGAGATTCCTTGGTGCCAATCACGCTTTTCACCAGCGTTACCGTCAATTGCTTCTTGGTCAATGTCTTAGCCTGTACCATGATTACCCCTGGATTTCTTCGATACTCTTGCCGCGTTTGGCGGCAATTTCCGACGGAGAATTGAGCGCCTGCAGACCGTTCAAGGTAGCGCGCACAACGTTATAGGGATTGCTCGACCCGATGCACTTGGCCAGTATGTTATGCACCCCAACTGCCTCGAAAACAGCGCGCATAGCACCACCGGCAATAATCCCGGTACCCTCAGAAGCAGGCTGCATGTACACCTTGGCTGCGCCATGACGCCCTATGACCGCATGATGGAGCGTGCCGTTCTTCAGGCTGACCTTGACCATCTTGCGACGCGACTCTTCCATCGCCTTCTGCACGGCGACAGGCACTTCCTTCGACTTGCCCTTGCCCATACCGATGCGGCCGTCACCATCGCCAACCACTGTCAGAGCGGCGAAACCCATGATACGGCCGCCCTTCACAACCTTGGTAACACGATTGATAGAGATCATCTTTTCGATGAGACCATCACCACGATCCTCTGGTTGCTGCATTTTTCCTTGTGCTTTAGCCATCATTTACCCCAAGTTAAAACTTCAAGCCATGCTCGCGCGCAGCTTCGGCCAGCGCCTTAACGCGGCCATGATATTTGTTGCCGGAACGGTCAAATGCAACCTCTACGATGCCTGCGCTCTTGGCCTTTTCAGCTACGCGCCTGCCAACTACCGCAGCAGCCTTGACGTTGCCGCCATTAGCCAATTCCTTGCGAACTTCAACCTCAAGGCTGGAAGCGCTAGCCAGAATCTTGCCGCCACAAGCAGAAATCACTTGCGCATAGATATGCAGGTTAGTGCGATGTATCGCCAGGCGATTAGTCTTTTGCTCAGCAATGCGGGCACGAGTTTTACGTGCTCTGCGCTGACGCGATTCATTCTTGTTTAACATATGCGCCTCGATTATTTCTTCTTGGTTTCTTTCAGGATGACAACCTCATCTGCGTAACGCACACCCTTGCCCTTATAGGGCTCAGGCTGGCGGAATGCGCGGATCTCGGCGGCCACCTGTCCGACCTGCTGCTTGTTGGAACTCTTCAGCAAGATTTCAGTTTGAGTAGGCGTCGCAACGGATACTCCGGCTGGCATCTTATAGGTCACAGGATGAGAAAAGCCAAGCGTCAGATTAAGCGTATCACCTGCAGCCTGAGCACGATATCCGACGCCGACCAAAGTCAACTTGCGCTCGAAACCTTTACTCACGCCGACCATCATGTTCGCTATCAGCGCGCGTATCGTGCCGGACATTGCATTCGCCTGCATCGAATCATTGCTGGCTTTGCACTGCAGCAACTCACCTTCGCGCTGCACTGTTACATCACTGGTCAATGCTTGCTTCAAAGTGCCCAACGGGCCCTTTACGGAAACTTCGTTTGCGGCCAGCGATACTTCGACACCGGCTGGCACTGCGATAGGATTTTTAGCGACTCTAGACATGTTTACCCCGTTACGCGACGATGCACAAAACTTCGCCACCAATTCCATTGGCGCGAGCTTTGCGGTCTGTCATCAAACCCTTGGATGTGGAAACTATGGCGATACCCAAGCCATTCATCACCTTGGGAATATCTTCACAGCCCTTGTACATACGCAGGCCTGGACGACTGACGCGCTGAATCTTTTCGATTACAGGACGCCCTGCATAGTATTTAAGGCCAATTTCCAACGTAGGCTTACCTTCGTTGCTGGAAACATTAAAGCCTTCAACATAACCCTCATCTTGAAGAACCTTGGCAATGGCCACCTTGATCTTAGAAGAAGGCATGTTAACTGTTACTTTTTCCGCCATCTGCGCGTTTCTGATGCGCGTCAGCATGTCGGAGATCGGATCACTCATACTCATAAATTCACCCTTACCAGCTTGCCTTGATTACACCAGGAATTTCACCGCGCATTGCAAATTCACGCAATTTTGTACGACCCAGACCGAACTTACTGAACACACCACGCGGACGGCCAGTCAGTGAGCAGCGATTGCGCAAGCGCACTGGACTGGAATTACGTGGCAGGGCCTGTAATTTTTGACGCGCGGAAAAATGCTCCTCCTCGCTGAGCTTCACGTTTGCGATTATCGCCTGCAACTCTGCTCGCTTAGCAGCATATTTCTTTACTGTTTCACGACGCTTTAAATCACGGTTAATGACAGATGTCTTAGCCATTTTGCCCTCAGTTCTTCAATGGGAATTTGAATGCCTGCAGAAGTGCTCGCGCCTCTTCATCAGTCTTGGCACTGGTGGTAATCGTAATATTCATACCGCGCAATGCATCAATCTTGTCATACTCTATTTCCGGGAAAATAATCTGCTCTTTGACACCCATGTTGTAGTTGCCACGGCCATCAAAGGACTTACCAGAAATTCCACGAAAGTCGCGGATGCGCGGAATGGCAACTGTCACCAGACGATCCAGGAATTCATACATGCGCGCTTTGCGCAGTGTAACCTTGCAACCCACCGGATAGTTTTCACGTATCTTGAAACCTGCAATGGATTTCTTGGATTTGGTCACAACTGGCTTCTGACCTGAAATCTTCTGCATGTCAGATACTGCGTGCTCCATCACCTTCTTATCAGCAACTGCCTCACCGACACCCATATTCAGGGTGATCTTTTCAATGCGCGGCACTTCCATAATGGACTTGTAGCCGAACTTCTTCATCAGCTCTGGCGCCACAGTACCCTTGTAGTAGTCAAACAAACGAGCCATGCTCTATTACCCCTTTACGCGTCAATCACTTCGCCGTTGGACTTGAATACGCGCACCTTGCGGCCATCCTCCAGCGTCTTGATACCAACACGGTCAGCCTTTTTGGCAGCCGCGTTGTAAATGGCAACATTGGATGCATGAATCGACATCTCAATTTCCACGATCCCACCAGCAACACCCTTCACTGGGTTGGGCTTCTGGTGCTTTTTAACCTTATTGACACCACTCACCAGCAGGCGATCTTCAAGCACGCGCAGCACATTGCCGCGACTGCCCTTGTCCTTCCCAGCGATTACAATGACATCATCATTCTTCTTAATCTTGCGCATGATTTTTCCTTGACTGCGTTTCGTCTTGCTTACAACACTTCCGGCGCCAACGACACGATCTTCATAAAGCGCTCGGTGCGCAATTCACGCGTTACCGGGCCAAATATACGCGTGCCGATAGGCTCCAACTTTGCATTCAGCAACACTGCAGCATTGCCGTCAAACTTGACCAGCGAACCATCCGAACGACGAACACCCTTGGCGGTACGCACAACCACTGCGCTGTAAACCTCGCCCTTTTTTACACGGGAACGAGGCGCCGCATCCCTGATGCTGACCTTGATCACATCACCGATGGCCGCATAACGGCGCTTGGAACCGCCCAGCACCTTGATGCACATGACAGACCGCGCACCAGTATTATCGGCGACATTCAAAACCGTTTGCATTTGTATCATTTTTTAAATCTCCAACTTAATCCGCTTGCTGCGGCTAGTTTTGGAACCCGTTCGGGTTAGGCCGCCGCAAGCGGCGGTGAAACGAAGCCGCGCATTATATCCAGACTTGGCAGTATGCGCAAGCGATAAATGCAATTAATTTAAAATGACCGTTAAGCCAATTGAGCCTTTTCCACCAACTTGGTCACGCGCCAATTTTTTGTTTTGGCCAGGGGGCGGCACTCTTCAATCGCCACCACATCACCCAGATGGAACTCATTGTTCTCATCGTGCGCATGATATTTTTTGGAAACACGGAGCACCTTGCCCAGCAACGGATGTTTCACCTTGCGCTCGATCAGCACAGTTACAGTCTTATCCATCTTGTCACTTACTACCGTGCCAGTCAGCGTACGCTTTAGATTAGTTGCACTCATTTCTGCGCACCCTTTTCTGTCAAAATTGTTTTCACACGGGCTATGTCACGGCGCACCTTGAGCAACTGGCTATTATTGCTCAGTTGCTCAGTGGCAACCTGCATGCGCAGACCGAATTGCGCCTTGGTCAACGACAGCAGCTCCTGCTCCAGGTCCCCTGCGGATTTAACTCTCAGTTCACTCGCCTTCATGATTATGCCCCTACCTGTCTAACAACAAATGTGGTGGCGATAGGCAGCTTGGCAGACGCCAGGCGAAACGCTTCGCGTGCGATCACTTCATCCACGCCATCCATCTCATACAACATCTTGCCGGGCTGAATTTCAGCAACGTAGTACTCGGGATTGCCCTTACCGTTACCCATACGAACTTCAGCTGGCTTCTGTGAAATTGGCTTGTCCGGAAAAATGCGAATCCAAATCCTGCCGCCGCGCTTGATGTGGCGCGTCATGGCACGACGTGCCGCCTCAATCTGACGGGCCGTCAAACGACCGCGGCCAACGGCCTTCAGACCAAACTCCCCGAAGCTTACCTTGTTGCCGCGAGTTGCCACGCCGGTATTACGGCCTTTTTGCTCCTTGCGGTATTTCCTTCTAGCTGGCTGTAGCATGTTTTGCCCCCGACTTTCTTACTCTCTTTTCAGGCTCGGACACTGCTGGCGCGGACACCTCTTCCAATCCAGTCTGATCACCCTTGTATACCCATACCTTGACACCGATGATGCCGTAGGTTGTCTTGGCCTCTGCCGTTCCATAGTCAATATTCGCGCGCAGTGTATGCAACGGCACACGACCTTCGCGATACCACTCGGTACGAGCGATTTCAATACCATTCAAACGGCCAGCACTCATGATCTTGATGCCTTGCGCGCCCAGACGCATCGCATTCTGCATTGCGCGTTTCATCGCACGGCGGAACATGATGCGCTTTTCCAGCTGGGAAGTGATGCTCTCTGCGATCAATTGCGCATCAATTTCAGGCTTGCGGACTTCTTCGATGTTCAGTGCGACATCAGGCAGACCCATGCGCTTTCTAAGCTCCACGCGCAGCGTCTCAATATCCTCACCCTTCTTGCCAATCACAACACCAGGGCGTGCGGTATAAATGGTGATCTTCGCATTTTTTGCAGGACGCTCGATGACAATCTTGGATACGCCGGCATTCGCCAACTTCTTCTTCAGGTAGTCACGAACTTCGATATCTTTGAGCAGCATGCCGGAAAAATCTTTGCTATTGGCATACCACTTCGAAGTCCAGTTCTTTTGCACGCTCAACCGGAAACCGATTGGATGAATTTTCTGTCCCATGTTTATCCTCAGTTCCCGACGGTTATCGTAATGTGGCAGGTCTGCTTTTCAATGCGGTTGCCGCGGCCCTTGGCGCGCGCACTTTGACGCACCAGAGATGCAGCCTTATCAACGTAAATTGTTGAAACTTTCAACTCGTCAATATCGGCGCCATCATTGTGCTCGGCATTGGCTATCGCAGACTCCAGGCCTTTCTTGATAATGACGGCGGCCTTCTTCGGGCTGAATGTCAACAGGTTCAGCGCCTTGTCCACCGGCAGACCACGGATCTGATCCGCTACCAGACGACCCTTCTGGGCCGACAGGTGAACACCTTTTACTACTGCAGTTGTGCTCATCATGCCTCCTATTTCTTGACCGCTGCTTTTTTATCGGCAGCGTGTCCCTTGAATGTGCGGGTCAGCGAAAACTCGCCCAGTTTATGCCCGACCATATTCTCGGAAATATAAACCGGAATATGTTGTTTGCCGTTATGAATAGCAATCGTCAAACCGACAAAATCCGGCAAAACTGTTGAACGACGCGACCAGGTTTTAACCGGACGCTTGTCGCTGGTCGCGCGCACAGTCTCCACCTTCTTCAGCAGATGCGCATCAACGAATGGACCTTTTTTAATGGAACGTGCCATATTTTCCTACCCCTTAGTTCTGAAAGCGGCGGCGAACGATCATGCCGCTGGTGCGCTTGTTACGACGCGTACGGAACCCCTTGGCCGGTACACCCCACGGGCTAACTGGATTTCGTCCAGCCGCAGTCTTGCCTTCACCACCACCATGCGGGTGATCAACAGGGTTCATGACGACACCACGCACGGTAGGACGCACACCGCGCCAGCGCATCGCACCGGCCTTGCCGATGGAGCGCAGACTGTGTTCGGCATTACCGACTTCGCCCAGGGTCGCCTTGCAATCAACGTGCACCTTGCGGATCTCGCCGGAGCGCAAACGCAACTGCGCGTAAGAGCCTTCGCGCGCAAGCAATTGAACCGATGTCCCGGCCGAACGCGACAGTTGCGCGCCCTTGCCCGGCATCATTTCGATGCAATGTATAGTCGAACCAACCGGGATATTGCGCAACGGAAGTGCATTGCCAGCCTTGATAGGAGCCTCCGATCCGCTGATCACTTGCGCGCCCACTCCCACGCCCTTGGGCGCGATAATGTAGCGACGCTCGCCATCGGCGTAACACAACAAAGCCAGATGCGCAGTGCGGTTCGGATCATATTCGATATGCTCGACTGTAGCCGGAATTCCGTCCTTGTCGCGCTTGAAATCAACCACACGGTAGTTCTTCTTATGACCACCACCCATGTGACGGGTAGTGATATGCCCGTTATGGTTGCGTCCAGCCGTTCTATTCTTTTTCTCCACCAGCGCTGCATGAGGCTTGCCTTTATGCAGTTCAGGGGTGACCACGCGCACTACTGCACGTCGACCAGGAGATGTTGGTTTAAGCTTCATCAGTGCCATGATATTTATCCTTGCTCGCCAGCGGCAAAATTGATTTCCTGACCAGGCGCGAGACATACATATGCCTTCTTCCAGTCCTTGCGCCGCCCGATGTACTTGCCGAAACGCTTTTGCTTGCCCTTAACGACGGCAACTTGAACGCTATCGACATTAACCTTGAACATCAACTCCACCGCAGCCTTGATTTCAGGCTTGGTCGCATCCGGCACCACACGGAAAATCACCTGCTCATTTTTTTCGGCGACAAAAGTCGCCTTTTCCGAAATCTGCGGGGCGAGCAATACATTCATCAAACGCTCCTGACTGAATTTTTGATTGCTCATGCCAGCATCTCCTCAATTTTCGCCATTGCGTTACGAGTCACCAATACTTTGGGGAAACGAACCAGACTGACCGGGTCTGCCTGATGCGCCTCAACCACCAATACATTTGGCAGGTTGCGCGATGACAGGTACAGATTTTCGTCAAAGTTATCGGTAATGATCAGCACGCGGTCAGCATGCAAACCCATACCCTTCATTTTGTCGGCAAGCAACTTGGTCTTGGGTGCCGCAAGCAGCAGACTATCAACCACTGTCAGTCGATTGTCGCGCACCAGCTGCGAGAATATCGATGCCAGGCCGGCGCGATACATTTTGCGATTGATTTTTTGTGTGTAATTTTCTTCCGGGCCATTCGGGAAAATCTTGCCGCCGCCGCGCCACAATGGGCTCGAAGCCATACCGGCACGGGCACGGCCTGTACCCTTTTGGGCCCAGGGCTTGCGCGTACTCTTGGAAATCTCGCTGCGTCCCTTTTGCTTGCTATTCGAAGAGCGGGCATTGGCCTGATACGCAGTCACCAACTGATGAACCAGCGCTTCGTTGTATTCGCGACCAAACAGATCATCGGAAGCGGACATGCTTGATGCGGCCTGACCGTTGTCGTTAATTACTTTGAGTTCCATTATGCACCTGCCTTCACTGCCGGACGCACAACCACGTCGCCACCCTTGCAGCCGGGGACGGCGCCCATCACCAGCAACAACTGGCGGTCAGCATCAATACGAACAATTTTGAGATTCTGAACAGTGCGCTGCACGTCGCCAAGATGGCCTGTCATGCGCTTACCGGGAAACACGCGGCCTGGATCTTGCGCCATACCGATTGAACCGGGAACGTTGTGCGACTTCGAGTTACCGTGGCTGGCACGGCCTGATTTGAAATGGTGACGCTTGATCGTACCAGCGTAGCCCTTACCGATGGTCACACCGGTAACATCAACCTTCTGGCCAACCTGGAACATATCGACACCGATTACACCGCCAGCTTGCATGCCAGACAGCTGCTCGGGAGTAACGGTGAATTCCTTCAGCACGCTACCGGCCTCGACACCAGCCTTGGCAAAATGGCCAGCAGCTGCTTTCGTTACGCGACTGGCGCGACGCACTCCAAATGCCACTTGCACAGCGCTGTAGCCATCCGAACCTTCGGATTTTATCTGGGTAATGCGATTATTGGACACGTCCAGCACTGTGACCGGCAACGATGTTCCGTCATCGGTAAAAATGCGGGTCATGCCAATCTTACGACCGACAAGTCCTAAACTCATTTTATATATCCTTCATTAAGGGGCTGACTACAATTGGCCAGCCGATCCGTTACTGCTAAAACTCACGTCTTACGTCCAACTATTTATTCTTGACTATTGCAACTTGATTACCACATCCACACCTGCCGGCAAATCCAGCTTCATCAATGCATCCACAGTCTTTTCCGTTGGATCGATGATATCCATCATGCGCAAATGCGTGCGTATTTCGAATTGGTCACGCGATGTCTTGTTGACGTGCGGGGAACGCAATACATCGAAACGCTCAATCTTCGTCGGCAGAGGGATAGGACCTTTAACCACAGCACCGGTACGCTTCGCGGTATCCACGATCCGCAACGCGGACTGGTCAATCAAACGATAATCGAACGCCTTCAGGCGTATGCGAATTTTCTGACTTTGCATGATATTCACTCTACTTTTTGCAGCCCGATTTTAAATTCGGCTGCGGATTAAAGAACGATGTCGCGTGGGCAGATCCACACGAGGGCGCGCATTGTATTCTTAGTTACAAAACTTTGCAAACCTAAATACGGTAAAGGGTGACAAGTGAACAGTGACCTTACAACCGTCACTCATCACCCATCACCGCTTTACTTACTCGATGATCTTAGCAACCACACCCGCGCCGACAGTACGGCCGCCTTCGCGAATCGCGAAACGCAGGCCTTCTTCCATCGCGATCGGGGCGATCAGTGCGACCGTTACCGATACGTTGTCGCCTGGCATCACCATTTCGGTGCCGGCTGGCAGTTCAACCGCGCCGGTCACGTCGGTGGTACGGAAGTAGAACTGCGGGCGGTAGCCCTGGAAGAATGGCGTGTGACGGCCACCTTCGTCTTTGCTCAGCACGTAGATCTCAGCGGTGAACTTGGTATGCGGCTTGATTGAGCCGGGCTTGCACAAAACCTGGCCGCGCTCGACTTCTTCGCGCTTGGTGCCGCGCAGCAGTACGCCGACGTTGTCGCCCGCCTGACCTTGGTCGAGCAGTTTGCGGAACATTTCGACGCCGGTGCAGGTGGTCTTGAGTGTGGGCTTCAATCCGACGATTTCGATTTCTTCGCCGACTTTGACGATGCCGCGCTCGATACGACCGGTCACGACGGTGCCGCGACCGGAGATGGAGAATACGTCTTCAACCGGCATCAGGAAGGCGCCATCCAGTGCGCGCTTGGGCTCCGGGATGTAGCTGTCGAGTGCGTCGGCCAGGCGGAAGATGGATGGCTCGCCGATTTCCGATTGGTCGCCCTGCAGCGCCTTGAGTGCGCTGCCGATGATGATGGGGGTGTCGTCGCCGGGGAAGTCGTATTTGGTGAGCAGTTCGCGCACTTCCATTTCGACCAGTTCCAGCAGTTCGGCGTCATCCACCATGTCTGCTTTGTTCATGTAGACGATGATGAAGGGTACGCCAACCTGGCGCGCCAGCAGGATGTGCTCGCGCGTTTGCGGCATCGGGCCGTCGGCGGCCGATACGACGAGGATAGCGCCGTCCATCTGCGCTGCGCCGGTGATCATGTTCTTGATGTAGTCGGCGTGGCCCGGGCAGTCAACGTGGGCGTAGTGGCGGATAGCTGTTTCGTATTCCACGTGCGCGGTGTTGATGGTGATGCCGCGTGCCTTTTCTTCCGGCGCTGCGTCGATCTGGTCATAGGCCTTGGCTTCGCCGCCAAATTTCTTCGACAGCACGGTCGTGATCGCCGCTGTCAGGGTCGTCTTGCCATGGTCCACGTGGCCGATGGTGCCCACGTTTACGTGCGGCTTGGTACGTTCAAACTTGCTCTTTGCCATGATTTAAAGTTCCTGGTTTATTTAAATTTCTGGGTTATCTAAAATTATTTCCTGCTGGTCATAACCGCTTCGGCCACATTCTTTGGCGCCTCGGTGTAATGCTTGAACTCCATCGTGTAGGTAGCACGCCCCTGAGTTGCCGAACGCAACGAGGTCGAGTAGCCAAACATCTCGGACAAAGGCACTTCAGCTTTTACAGTCTTGCCACCGCCGATCATGTCATCCATACCCTGCACCATGCCGCGGCGTGAGGACAAGTCGCCCATCACCGTACCGGTATAGTCTTCGGGCGTCTCCACTTCTACCGACATCATAGGTTCGAGCAACACCGGGCTCGCCTTGCGCATTGCGTCCTTGAACGCCATCGATGCCGCCATCTTGAATGCGTTCTCGTTGGAGTCCACATCGTGGTAGGAACCGTCAAACAGCGTAATCTTCACATCCACCACTGGGAAGCCGGCCAAAACGCCGCTGGGCAGCGATTCACGCAAACCCTTTTCCACAGCCGGAATGAACTCGCGCGGAACGGTACCGCCCTTGATAGCATCGACGAACTCGAAGCCCTTGCCGGTTTCGTTCGGCTCCATCTTGATCCAAACATGACCATACTGACCGCGGCCACCTGTTTGCTTGGCATACTTGCCTTCGACTTCCACCGTTTTGCGGATCGCTTCGCGGTAGGCAACCTGGGGAGCACCAACATTGGCCTCCACCCCGAATTCCCGCTTCATGCGGTCAACCAGAATTTCCAGATGCAGCTCGCCCATACCGGACATGATGGTCTGGCCTGACTCTTCGTCGGTGCGAACGCGGAACGAAGGATCTTCTGCTGCCAAACGGCCCAGCGCTATACCCATCTTTTCCTGGTCAACCTTGGTCTTCGGCTCAACCGCTACGTGGATCACCGGCTCCGGGAATATCATTCGCTCAAGAATAATCGGCTTATTAGGATCGCACAGCGACTCGCCGGTGGTCACGTCTTTCAGACCGATACAGGCGGCGATGTCGCCCGCCAGAATCTCATCGACTTCCTTGCGCTCATTCGCGTGCATCTGCACGATGCGGCCGATACGCTCCTTTTTGCCACGGATAGGGTTATAAACCGTATCCCCCTTCTTCAGCACGCCGGAATAAACGCGCACGAAGGTCAACTGACCAACAAACGGATCTGTCATCAGCTTGAATGCGAGCGCAGAGAAGGTTTCACCATCATCCGCCTTGCGGGTAGTTGGGACACCTTCTTCGGTCTCGCCTGTTACGTCAGGGATGTCGACCGGGGATGGCAAATACATAATCACCGCATCCAGCATGCGCTGCACGCCCTTGTTCTTGAACGCGGAGCCGCACAACATCGGCTGAATTTCACACGCAATGGTACGGGTGCGAATACCCAGAATGATTTGCTCTTCGGTCAGATCGCCATTTTCGAGGTAATTATTCATCATTTCCTCGGACGCTTCGGCAGCCGTCTCGACCATCTTGCCGCGCCATTCCTTGGCAGTTTCCAGCAAGTCCGCAGGAATCTCCTTGTACTCGAACTTCATCCCCTGAGAAGCCTCGTCCCAGATGATTGCCTTCATCTTGACCAGATCCACCACTCCGACGAAGCCCTCTTCCGCACCAATAGGAATCACCAGTGGAACCGGGTTAGCTCTCAGCCGGGTCTGCATCTGCGTGACCACCTTGAAGAAGTTCGCGCCGGTACGATCCATCTTGTTGACGAATGCGAGGCGCGGCACCTTGTACTTATTGGCCTGACGCCACACCGTCTCCGACTGCGGCTGTACACCACCCACCGCGCAATACACCATGCACGCACCATCCAGCACACGCATGGAACGCTCCACTTCGATGGTGAAGTCCACGTGCCCCGGCGTATCGATGATATTGAAGCGATGCTCGGGATAGGAGTTGTCCATCCCCTTCCAGAAACAAGTGGTCGCCGCGGAAGTAATGGTAATGCCGCGCTCCTGCTCCTGCTCCATCCAGTCCATCGTGGCCGCACCATCGTGCACCTCACCGATCTTATGGCTCACCCCTGTATAAAACAGGATGCGCTCGGTAGTCGTTGTCTTACCAGCATCAATGTGCGCACTGATGCCGATGTTGCGATAGCGTTCGATTGGTGTTTTGCGTGCCACGGTAATTACCTAACTTAAATAAATTTGAAACTGAAAATTTAGAAGCGGAAATGCGAAAACGCCTTGTTTGCCTCGGCCATACGGTGCACTTCTTCACGCTTCTTGACCGCACCACCACGCCCCTCGGACGCATCGATCAACTCTCCAGCCAAGCGCAGACCCATGGACTTTTCGCCACGCTTGCGCGCCGAATCCTTGAGCCAGCGCATCGCCAGCGCCATACGACGGGAAGGACGCACTTCAACAGGAACCTGATAGTTGGCACCACCCACACGACGGCTCTTCACCTCAACCTGTGGCTTGGCATTGCTCAACGCCATATTGAAAACTTCGATCGGATCTTTTCCGTTCTTCTTCACGATCTGTTCCAACGCGCCGTAAAGAATACGCTCGGCAACAGACTTCTTGCCCGCCGTCATCAGGACATTAACGAACTTGGAAAGATCCTGATTGCCGAATTTTGGATCCGGCAGGACTTCGCGTTTGGGGACTTCTCTACGTCTTGGCATATCTTGGAACCTCGAAATTATCTGGCTAATTAAATTACTAGTGAAAAGTGATAGGTGACAAGTGAAAGATTCAATCCTTTCACTAATCATTTCTCACTTGCATTTAGGCCTTCTTGGGGCGCTTTGCACCGTACTTGGAACGGGACTGCTTGCGATCCTTCACACCCGCAGTGTCCAGACTGCCGCGCACCGTGTGGTAACGCACACCCGGCAAATCCTTCACTCGACCACCGCGGATCAACACCACCGAGTGCTCCTGCAGGTTGTGCCCTTCACCGCCGATATAGGAAATCACCTCAAAACCATTAGTGAGACGAACCTTCGCGACTTTACGCAGCGCAGAGTTAGGTTTTTTAGGCGTCGTGGTGTACACGCGAGTGCACACACCGCGCTTTTGCGGGCTCCCAGCCAATGCTGGAACTTTGCTTTTTGTTGGCTCGGCCGCACGGCCTTGTCGCACTAACTGGTTTACGGTTGGCATTTTATATTCCCGAATACAAAAAATTCTTATGCATCAATATGATGAAAAACAAAATCCGTCACGAAAAGATAAACCCTTAGCCCGTGACGGCTAAAAAGACCGCGCATTCTATTTAGGAATGCACGGCCTGTCAAGCGACGTGCGCGTCGTCCTGCGCCGCCTCAAGCATCTCGCCCTCGACCATTCTGCCTTCCGCCATGTCCACACCCATGCGCTGCTTGCGCCGCGTGGAATGGTAAGCCAGACCGGTTCCTGCCGGAATCAGACGACCAACGATGACGTTTTCTTTCAGCCCGCGCAGGTCGTCCTTCTTGCCCATGATCGCAGCCTCGGTCAGCACGCGAGTAGTTTCCTGGAAGGAAGCCGCTGAAATGAACGAATCGGTGGACAAGGAAGCCTTGGTAATTCCCAGCAACATAAATTCGAAAGTTGCAGGCTGCTTGCCTTCCGCTTCAACGCGCTCATTTTCTTGCAACAGGTCGGCACGCTCAACTTGCTCCTTCGGAATGAAAGTGGTTTCACCCTCATCCACGATCTGTACGCGGCGCAACATCTGGCGCACGATCACTTCAATGTGCTTGTCATTGATCTTCACGCCCTGCAGACGATAGACGTCCTGCACTTCGTCGGTTATGTAGCGCGCCAGTGCCGCCACGCCCAGCAAGCGGAGAATGTCATGCGGATCAGCCGGACCGTCCACGATCATTTCACCCTGATTGACCACCTGACCATCATGAACCAGAACATGCTTGTCCTTGGCAATAAGGAACTCGTGCGCCACACCTTCGACATCGGTGATGACCAGACGCTGTTTACCCTTGGTATCCTTTCCGAACGATGCGGTACCGGTCACTTCAGCCAGCATGCCTGCATCCTTGGGCGAACGCGCCTCGAACAGCTCTGCCACGCGCGGCAGACCGCCGGTAATATCGCGCGTCTTGCTGCTTTCCTGCGGAATACGCGCAAGCACTTCACCCACACCGACGTGCTGTCCATCTTCTACGGTGATAATACAACCGGTCTGGAAAGTCACCGAAATCGACTGCTCGGTACCGGCGATCTTAATTTCATTACCCTCGCCATCCAGCAGTCGCACCATTGGACGCAACACGCCCTTGCCCTGCGCGCTGGCGCGTTTCGGGTCAATAACAACCAGCGTGGACAAACCGGTCACTTCATCGATCTGTTTGGCGACGGTAGCGCCCTCTTCCACGTTCTCGAAACGCACACGACCGGCATATTCCGTGATGATAGGACGGGTATGCGGATCCCAGGTGGCCAGCACTTCACCCGCGCGCACGGCAACACCCTCACGCACGGTCAGCATCGCGCCATACGGCACCTTGTGGCGCTCGCGCTCGCGACCGTGATCGTCGGTCACCATCACCTCGCCACTACGCGCCACCACCACCAGATCACCACGTGCGGTGCTTACAGTGCGCATGTTTGCGCTGTACTTCATCAGACCGTTGGATTTGCCCTCGACCTGGCTCGCCACTACCGTACGCGATGCCGCACCACCGATGTGGAAGGTACGCATGGTCAGCTGGGTGCCCGGCTCACCGATGGACTGCGCAGCAATCACGCCAACAGCCTCGCCCACGGTCACCAAGCCGCCGCGCCCTAAGTCTCGGCCATAACACTTGGCACACAGACCGTAACGCGTTTCACAGGTCAGCGGCGTGCGTACATGCACCTCGTCGATACCCAGCGTCTCGATCTCTTCCACCATGTCCTCGTTCAACAGCGTACCTGCCTCATACAGTGTTTCACTGGTTTCCGGATTGACGATATCCAGGCTAGCAACACGACCCAGTATGCGCTCGCGCAACGCCTCAATCACCTCGCCACCCTCAACCAGAGCCTTCAACGCGGCGCCGGTGGTGGTTCCGCAATCATCCTCTACCACCACCAGATCCTGCGTCACGTCCACCAGACGACGCGTCAGGTAACCAGAGTTAGCTGTCTTCAGCGCGGTATCGGCCAGACCTTTACGCGCACCGTGCGTGGAAATAAAGTACTGCAGCATGTTCAACCCCTCGCGGAAGTTCGCGGTAATCGGGGTTTCGATGATGGAGCCGTCCGGCTTGGCCATCAGACCGCGCATACCGGCCAGCTGGCGTATCTGCGCCGCGGAGCCGCGCGCGCCGGAGTCTGCCATCATGTAGATGGAGTTGAACGACTCCTGCATCACTACCTTGCCCTTGGCGTCGGTGCGGACTTCGCCTGTTGCGCGATCTATCACCGGCTCGCTGCCCAACTGGTCCATCATGGCTTTGGCCACCACATCACCGGTGCGCCCCCAGATGTCCACAACCTTGTTGTAGCGCTCGCCCTGTGTGACCAGACCCGATGTGTATTGCACATCAATCTCGTGCACTTCCTTTTCCGCTGCGCCTATCAGCTCGTTCTTCTGAGGCGGCACCAGCATGTCATCCAGACAGATCGAGATACCGGCGCGCGTAGCGTAGGTGAAACCTGTTGTCATCAGCTTGTCTGCCATGATCACCGTGTCGCGCAGTCCGCAACGGCGGAAACTGGTGTTGATCAGGCGCGAGATTTCCTTCTTCTTCAGCGCCTTGTTGATCAGGCTGAACGGCAAACCGGCCGGCAATATTTCCGACAGGATGGAACGACCCACGGTTGTTTCGTAGCGCGTCAGTTTTTCGTGTTTTTCGCCGTTTTCATCTGCATGAATCTCTTTCAAGCGCACTACAACCTTGGCCTGCAGATCGACATGGCCGGATTCATAGGCGCGCAACACTTCGGATACGTTGGCAAACATCGAACCTTCACCGATCACGCCCACTTTTTCGCGCGTCATGTAATACAGACCCAGCACGATATCCTGCGACGGCACGATGATAGGCTCGCCGTTCGCGGGCGACAGCACGTTATTGGACGCCAGCATCAGCGTGCGGCATTCCATCTGCGCTTCCAGCGACAACGGCACGTGCACAGCCATCTGGTCACCGTCGAAGTCGGCGTTGAACGCGGTACAAACCAGCGGGTGCAACTGGATCGCCTTGCCTTCTATCAGCACTGGCTCGAATGCCTGGATACCCAGACGGTGCAGTGTTGGCGCGCGGTTCAGCAGCACCGGATGCTCGCGGATCACGTCTTCGAGGATGTCCCACACCACTGGCTCTTCCGCATCCACCATGCGCTTGCCGGCCTTGATCGTGGTTGCCAGGCCCATGATTTCCAGCTTGTGGAAAATGAATGGCTTGAACAGTTCCAGCGCCATTTTCTTGGGCAAACCGCACTGATGCAGCTTGAGCTGCGGCCCCACCACGATCACCGAACGACCGGAGTAGTCGACGCGCTTGCCCAGCAAGTTCTGACGGAAACGACCGCCCTTGCCCTTGATCATGTCGGCCAGCGACTTCAGCGGACGCTTGTTGGCACCGGTCATCGCCTTGCCGCGGCGGCCGTTGTCCAGCAGCGAATCCACCGATTCCTGCAGCATGCGCTTCTCGTTGCGCACGATGATTTCCGGCGCTTTCAGCTCCAACAGTCTCTTGAGACGGTTATTGCGGTTGATCACGCGACGATACAGATCGTTCAGGTCGGAGGTCGCGAAGCGGCCGCCATCCAGCGGTACCAGCGGACGCAGCTCCGGCGGCAACACCGGCAGCACGGTCATGATCATCCATTCCGGCTTGATCCCGGAAGACACGAATGCCTCGAGTATCTTCAGGCGCTTGGCATATTTCTTGATCTTGGTTTCGGAGCTGGTCGCTGCCAGTTCGGCGCGAATTTTTTCAACCTCGGCCGGCACGTCCAGCGCGCGCAGCAGCGCACGCACACCTTCCGCGCCCATCACTGCGGAAAACTCATCGCCGTACTCTTCCAGCTTCGCCAGATAGTCATCCTCGGACAACAGCTGAGCGCGGTTCAGCGGCGTCATGCCGGGCTCGGTCACAACGTAGGCTTCGAAATACAGCACGCGCTCGATATCGCGCAGCGTCATATCCAGCACCATACCCAGACGCGACGGCAGCGACTTCAGAAACCAGATATGTGCAACGGGCGATGCCAGTTCGATATGTCCCATGCGCTCGCGGCGCACCTTCGACAGTGTCACTTCAACGCCACATTTCTCACAGATCACGCCACGATGCTTGAGACGCTTGTATTTTCCGCACAGGCACTCGTAGTCCTTGGTCGGGCCGAAAATCTTCGCGCAGAACAGGCCGTCGCGCTCAGGCTTGAAGGTGCGGTAGTTGATGGTTTCCGGCTTCTTTACTTCGCCGTAGGACCAGGAACGAATTTTCTCGGGCGAGGCCAAGCCGATCTTGATCGCGTCGAACTCTTCTTTTTGCGTTACCTGCCTGAATAAATCCAGCAATGCTTTCATTTGTAGCTCCTTTTAGGATCGAGGATTGAGGATTGAGTATCGAGGAGGAGCTGTTAACTCAATCCCCGATCCTGAATCCTGCTTAGTGGCGTTCCAGATCGATATCAATTCCCAAGGAGCGTATTTCCTTGGTCAGCACATTGAACGATTCCGGCATGCCGGCCTCAATCTTGTGATCACCCTTGACGATGCTCTCATATACCTTGGTACGGCCGTTCACGTCGTCCGATTTGACGGTCAGCATTTCCTGCAGCGTGTAGGCTGCGCCGTAAGCTTCCAGCGCCCACACCTCCATCTCACCGAAACGCTGGCCACCGAACTGCGCCTTGCCGCCCAGCGGCTGCTGCGTCACCAGACTGTACGGGCCGGTGGAGCGCGCATGCATCTTGTCATCGACCAGATGGTGCAGCTTGAGCACGTGCATGTAGCCCACTGTAACCGGCCGGTCAAAAGCCATACCGGTACGGCCATCGTGCAACGCGATCTGGCCCGAACGCGGCAAATCAGCCAGTTCCAGCATATGCTTGATTTCCTCTTCGTCCGCACCGTCGAAAACCGGCGTGGCGAAAGGCACACCGCTCTTCAGGTTGCGGCACAGCTCGATCACTTCATCATCGCTGAAAGCCGCGATGTCCACGGTCTGCCCGCTGGTGTTGTATATCTTGCCGAGAAATTTTCTTACATCGGCAATCTTGGCCTGCGACTCCAGCATCTTGCCTATCTTCTTGCCCAGACCTTTTGCGGCCCAGCCCAGATGCACTTCCAGAACCTGTCCGATGTTCATACGCGAAGGCACGCCCAGCGGGTTCAGCACGATATCGACTGGCGTACCGTCCGCCATGTACGGCATATCCTCTACCGGCACGATGCGCGACACCACACCCTTGTTACCGTGACGACCCGCCATCTTGTCGCCTGATTGCAGGCGGCGCTTGACGGCCACGTACACCTTGACCATCTTCTGCACGCCCGCTTGCAGCTCATCGCCCTGGGTCAGCTTGCGCTTCTTCAGTTCAAACGCGGCATCGAATTCCAGACGTTTCTGCGCCAAGCTTTCCTTCACCTGCTCCAGTTGCTCGGCCGCCTCATCGGTGGCGAGACGAATGTCGAACCAGTGATGATGCTCCAGAGCGGACAAATAATCCTTGGTCAGCTTGGTGCCCTTGGCCAGCTTCTTTGGCCCGCCATTCGCGACCTTGCCCAGCAGCAACTTTTCCAGGCGGGTAAACACGTCCTCTTCGACGATGCGCATCTGGTCGGCCAAATCTTTCTTGTAGCGGTTCAGCTCGTCATCGATGATCTGCTGCGCACGCTTGTCGCGCTGCAGCCCCTCGCGCGTGAACACCTGCACGTCGATAACGGTGCCCGAAATGCCAGCCTGCACGCGCAGACTGGTGTCCTTCACATCGGAAGCCTTCTCGCCGAAAATCGCGCGCAGCAACTTCTCTTCCGGCGTCAGCTGGGTTTCGCCCTTGGGCGTGACCTTGCCTACCAGCACGTCGCCGACGGCGACTTCGGCGCCGATATGCACGATGCCGCACTCATCCAGCCGCGCCATCTGGCCTTCCGAAAGATTGGGGATATCGCGCGTGATTTCTTCCGAACCCAGCTTGGTATCGCGCGCCACAACGGTCAGCTCTTCGATATGAATCGAGGTGAATCGATCTTCGGAAACAACGCGCTCGGAAATCAGAATCGAATCCTCGTAGTTGTAGCCGTTCCACGGCATGAACGCGACCAGCATGTTCTGCCCCAGCGCCAGCTCGCCCATGTCGGTGGAAGCGCCGTCGGCAATCACATCGCCGCGCGCGATCACATCGTTCATCTTGACCAGCGGGCGCTGGTTGATGTTGGTGTTCTGGTTGGAGCGGGTGTATTTGGTCAGATTGTAGATATCCACGCCGACTTCGCCAGCGGTTGTTTCATCATCGTTCACGCGCACCACAATGCGGCCTGCGTCCACATAGTCCACGCGCCCGCCGCGCCACGCCTGCACGGTCGTGCCGGAGTCCACCGCCACGGTGCGCTCGATGCCGGTGCCCACCAGCGCTTTTTCCGCGCGCAGGCATGGCACAGCCTGACGCTGCATGTTCGCACCCATCAGCGCGCGGTTCGCGTCGTCGTGCTCAAGGAACGGGATCAGCGATGCCGCAACCGACACAACCTGCGCCGGAGCCACGTCCATGTACTCGATCTTGTCCGGCGTGGCCAGCACGAATTCGTTGTGCTGACGCGACGACACGATGTCGTTGGTAAACTTGCCCTTGCTGTCCAGTTCGGCATTGGCCTGGGCGATGGTGAACTTGCCCTCTTCAATCGCGGACAGGTAATCCACCTCGTCCAACGCCTTGCCCTTCGCTACGCGGCGATACGGGGTTTCGATGAAACCGTAATTATTCGTGCGCGCATACAGTGCCAGCGAGTTGATCAGGCCGATGTTCGGGCCTTCCGGCGTTTCGATCGGGCACACGCGCCCGTAATGCGTCGGGTGCACGTCGCGCACTTCGAAGCCTGCTCTTTCACGCGTCAAACCGCCCGGGCCCAGCGCCGAAATACGGCGCTTGTGCGTCACTTCCGACAGCGGGTTGGTCTGGTCCATAAACTGCGACAACTGGCTGGAACCGAAGAACTCCTTCACCGCAGCGGAAATTGGCTTGGCGTTGATCAGATCATGCGGCATCAGGTTGTCTGTTTCGGCCTGACCCAAACGCTCCTTGACAGCACGCTCCACCCGTGCAAGACCCGCGCGGAACTGGTTTTCTGCCAGCTCCCCCACGGCGCGAACACGGCGGTTGCCGAGGTGATCGATGTCGTCGATTTCGCCGCGGCCGTTGCGCAACTCAACCAGTATCTTGATCACAGCAACGATGTCATCGTTGGACAGTATGGGTGCGCCAGTCAACTCTTCGCGGCCGACGCGGCGGTTGAATTTCATGCGACCGACTGCCGACAGGTCATAACGCTCTTCCGAGAAGAACAAGCCGTTGAACAGGTTTTCCACCGCATCTTCAGTGGGCGGCTCGCCGGGACGCATCATGCGGTAAATGGCTACACGCGCGGTCCACTGGTCTACAGTTTCGTCGGCACGCAAGGTCTGCGAAATGAAAGCCCCCTGATCCAGGTCGTTGGTATACAGCGTCTGGATCTTGGCGATGCCCGCTGCCTGCAGCTTGCCCAGCAGGGTTTCCGTGATCTCGTCATTGGCGTTGGCGATGATTTCGCCGCTGTCCTTGTCCACCACGTTGTGCGCCAGCACGCGCTCCAGCAGGAAATCTTCACCCACGGCCAGCTTGTCGATGCCAGCCTCCTCAATTTCACGGATGTGGCGCACGGTGATGCGCTTGCCGGAAGCAACGATAACCTTGCCCGCCTTGCCCATGATGTCAAAGCGTGCGGTTTCACCGCGCAGGCGTTCCGGCACGACTTCGAATTGAATGCCCTTCTTGCCCAGCAGGAAAGTATCAAACTGGAAGAACTCGGCCAGTATCTGTTCGGGCGTGTATCCCAGCGACTTCAGCAGTATCGTGACCGGCATCTTGCGGCGGCGGTCGATACGGAAATAGACGTAATCCTTGGCATCGAACTCGTAATCCAGCCATGAGCCGCGATAGGGAATGATACGCGCCGAGAACAACAGCTTGCCCGAGCTGTGCGTCTTGCCGCGGTCATGCTCGAAGAACACGCCAGGTGAACGGTGCAGCTGCGATACGATCACGCGCTCGGTACCGTTGATCACGAAGGAACCGGTGTGTGTCATCAGCGGAATTTCGCCCATGTACACCTCCTGCTCCTTGACTTCCTTCACGGTTGGCTTGGATGCCTCTTTGTCCAGCAAAGTCAGGCGTACGCGTGCACGCAACGGCGAGGCGTAAGTCAATCCGCGTTGCTGGCACTCTTTCACATCAAACGCGGGCATGCCCAGCGCATAGCTGACGAAATCGAGGCGCGCATATTTGTTATGGCTCTCGATCGGGAAAATAGAATTAAAAGCGGCTTGCAAGCCATCATTCACGCGCTGCTCGGGCGAAACATTCGCCTGCAAGAAAGCGCTGTACGATTCCAGCTGAGTGGACAGCAAGAAGGGCACCGGCAAGGCGCCGATACGCTTTGCAAAACTTTTACGGATACGTTTTTTTTCAGTAAAAGAATAATTCATAATATCTCCACGGCCGAGGGAAAACGAAGTTTAAGTGCAGAAATTACCTGTTGGAAATTCCGCACAAAAAGACAATGGACAAAAAGCTTTTTCAGCTTGCTATCCGCTGCCTTCTTAAAGCGGCAAAAAGGCTGACGGATGCCCGCCAGCCTTTTTGCACAGACTAAAGACTACTTGATTTCAGCGGTTGCGCCTGCTTCGATCAACTGCTTCAGAACTGCATCAGCGTCAGCCTTGCTTACGCCTTCCTTAACTGGCTTGGGAGCGCCGTCCACCAGATCCTTGGCTTCTTTCAGACCCAGACCGGTGATCGCACGCACGACCTTGATCACGTTAACCTTGCTCTCGCCAGCGCCAGTCAAGATCACGTTGAATTCGGTCTGCTCAGCAGCAGCGGCGGCGCCGCCACCAGCGGGAGCCGCAACGGCAACAGCAGCAGCAGAAACGCCGAATTTTTCTTCCATTTCCTTGATCAGTGCAGACAGCTCCAACACGGTCATTTGTGCGATTGCGTCCAGAATGTCAGCTTTATTAACAGCCATGTGTATCTCCTAAAATATTAATTCAAAAAGTTTGCCCGGATAATTCCAGGGGCGTTAAGCAGTAGCTGCTTCGGCTTCTTTCTTGTCGCGAATCGCAGCCAAGCCACGCACAAATGTGCTGGTTGCAGCGTTCATGGTTGCCATCAACATAGCGATCAGTTCATCGCGGCTTGGTGTTGCGGCCAGCACCTTGACTTCGTCCGCAGACATCACGGAACCGGCCATAGAGCCTGCCTTGATCACCAGCTTGTCGTTCGTTTTGGCAAAATCATGCACCACTTTCGCCGCTGCAACGGCGTCCGCACTGATGCTATACACCAGTGGGCCGACCATCTTTTCCGCCAAAGCCTCGAACGGAGTGCCTTGCACCGCGCGCCGTGCCAACGTGTTTTTCAACACGTGGAAATACACCCCTGCATTGCGCGCATTCGCACGCAATTTAGTGATGTCGGCCACACCTATGCCACGATACTCTGCCAAGACTATAGTCTGAGCCTGCGCTACCTGTGCGCCCACTTCAGCCACTACCGCCTGTTTTTCTTGCAGATTAAGACCCAAAGTCTTCCTCCATCTTCAACTGGAACACCCAACCGAGGTTGCGCATCCCATCGTTAACAACCATGTCCTGACCAGGATTGCTCCTGCTCACGGGCACACCATCTGCGTGGGTTGACGGGCTTCCCCGCCAATTAAACTTCCGGCCAACTCGCCTTCAGTACCTACGGTCTTTGATGCTGCCTACCCGGCCAGCAATCCAAAGTCAGTTTTGCGGCCGGCGCAATCGCGCCAATCCGCAGATTCAAAAACTTATGCAGCCAGACTCGCCTGCTCTACGCGTATGCCGACACCCATCGTGCTGGAAACGGATACCTTCTTCAGGTAAACGCCCTTGGCTGCAGCAGGCCTTGCCTTGTTCAGCGCATCGATCAACGCCAGCAGGTTCTCGCGCAGCGCTTCCGGCGCAAACGAGGCACGGCCGATCGTGCACTGCACGATGCCGTTCTTGTCGGTGCGATACTGCACCTGACCCGCCTTGGCATTTCTCACTGCACCGGCGACATCGGCCGAAACTGTTCCGACTTTAGGGTTAGGCATCAGGCCGCGCGGGCCGAGGATCTGACCCAGCTGACCGACGATGCGCATCGCATCGGGAGACGCGATCACAACGTCGAAATCCATCTTGCCGGCCTTGATGCTTTCAGCCAGATCGTCGAACCCGACCACGTCCGCACCGGCAGCCTTGGCTTCTTCCGCCTTTGCGCCCTGCGCAAATACGGCCACACGCACGGTCTTGCCGGTGCCCTTGGGCAACACCACCGAACCACGCACCAATTGATCCGACTTGCGTGCATCGATGCCCAGATTGACGGCCACATCGATGGACTCGTCAAATTTTGCCTTGGCGGTCTCTTTCACCAGCGCCAGCGCATCGGTCAGAGGATACAACTTGTTGCGGTCAACCTTGGCGACCAGCGCCTTATATCGTTTGGAAATGTGTGCCATGTTATACGCCCTCCACGGTGATACCCATGCTGCGCGCGCTGCCAGCAATGGTGCGCACTGCCGCGTCCATGTCGGCAGCAGTCAGGTCTGGCATCTTGGTTGTTGCGATTTCTTCCGCTTGCTTGCGGGTCAGCTTGCCTACCTTGTCGGTATGTGGCTTGGGGCTGCCCTTCTGTATTCCGGCCGCCTTCTTGATCAGAATGGTCGCCGGCGGCGTCTTCATGATGAAGGTGAAGCTCTTGTCCGCGTAAGCGGTGATCACCACAGGTATCGGCAAACCAGGTTCCACACCCTGGGTCTGGGCGTTGAACGCCTTGCAGAATTCCATGATGTTCAATCCGCGCTGACCGAGCGCAGGACCGATAGGAGGACTTGGATTTGCCTTGCCGGCAGGGACTTGCAGCTTGATAAAGCCGATGATTTTCTTTGCCACGTTGCTACTCCTTATAGTGGGTTATACGCATACCGTTCATGCTTCGATACGCTCCCCGGTTTAAAACAACCGTGAATGGTAAATGGTGATCAGTGACAAAATCTGCATTGTCACTTTTCACCGTTCACGCATCACGCTTCTAACAAAACTATGCCTTTTCCACCTGGCCAAAATCCAGTTCCACGGGCGTCGCACGGCCGAAAATGGTCACCGCAACCCGCAGCTTGTTCTTGTCGTAATTGACGTCGTCCACCGTGCCATGAAAATCCGTGAATGGACCTTCCTTGACACGCACTGCCTCGCCCACCTCGAACAGAACCTTGGGCCTGGGCTTTTCCACTCCGGCCTGCATTTGCTGCATGATGGTCTGAACTTCTTTTTCGCTGATCGGCGTCGGTTTCATTGCCGAGCCCCCCAGGAAACCGGTGACCTTGGGCGTGCTCTTGACCAGATGCCAGCTTTCGTCGGTCATCTCCATTTCAACCAGCACATAGCCCGGGAAGAATTTACGTTCGCTGATGCTCTTCTGACCCGACTTCAGCTCAACGACCTCCTCCACCGGCACCAGAATCTGGCCGAACAGGTCTTGCATGCCCGCACGGGCAATGCGCTCAACCAGCGCACGATGCACGCTTTTTTCGAACTGCGAATACGTATGAACAACATACCAGCGCTTGCTCATCACTCACTCCGTCCCATCAGTTTATTAACCAGCAACATCAAGCTCGCATCCACAGCCCACAGGAACAGCGCCATGATCACCGCAAACAGGATCACGATTGCAGTAGTCTGCATCGTTTCCTTGCGTGTCGGCCACACCACGCGCTTGGCCTCGGCCACGGAGTCCTTGCCGAACGCAAACAATTGCTTGCCCGGCGCGCTCGTCCAAGTCACGCCGGCAGCGAGCAGCAGACCAAGCAGCACCACCGCCAACTTGACCACGGCTGCGCTTTCGTGCAGCGCGTAGAACGCCGCAATCCCCGCTACGACCAGCAGGAATGCCACGCCTAATTTAATCTTGTCCGCCATGCGCGTTTTTGTCCGTTTGTATTGGCAGGCCAGGAGGGTTTCGAACCCCCAACCCTCGGTTTTGGAGACCGATACTCTACCAATTGAGCTACTGGCCTAAAAAATCCAGTGAATGGTGACAGGTGAACAGTGACCTTACAACCGTCACTCATCACCCATCACCATTCACCGCTTTACTTACTCGATGATCTTAGCAACCACACCCGCGCCGACAGTACGGCCGCCTTCGCGAATCGCGAAACGCAGGCCTTCTTCCATCGCGATCGGGGCGATCAGTGCGACCGTTACCGATACGTTGTCGCCTGGCATCACCATTTCGGTGCCGGCTGGCAGTTCAACCGCGCCGGTCACGTCGGTGGTACGGAAGTAGAACTGCGGGCGGTAGCCCTGGAAGAATGGCGTGTGACGGCCACCTTCGTCTTTGCTCAGCACGTAGATCTCAGCGGTGAACTTGGTATGCGGCTTGATTGAGCCGGGCTTGCACAAAACCTGGCCGCGCTCGACTTCTTCGCGCTTGGTGCCGCGCAGCAGTACGCCGACGTTGTCGCCCGCCTGACCTTGGTCGAGCAGTTTGCGGAACATTTCGACGCCGGTGCAGGTGGTCTTGAGTGTGGGCTTCAATCCGACGATTTCGATTTCTTCGCCGACTTTGACGATGCCGCGCTCGATACGACCGGTCACGACGGTGCCGCGACCGGAGATGGAGAATACGTCTTCAACCGGCATCAGGAAGGCGCCATCCAGTGCGCGCTTGGGCTCCGGGATGTAGCTGTCGAGTGCGTCGGCCAGGCGGAAGATGGATGGCTCGCCGATTTCCGATTGGTCGCCCTGCAGCGCCTTGAGTGCGCTGCCGATGATGATGGGGGTGTCGTCGCCGGGGAAGTCGTATTTGGTGAGCAGTTCGCGCACTTCCATTTCGACCAGTTCCAGCAGTTCGGCGTCATCCACCATGTCTGCTTTGTTCATGTAGACGATGATGAAGGGTACGCCAACCTGGCGCGCCAGCAGGATGTGCTCGCGCGTTTGCGGCATCGGGCCGTCGGCGGCCGATACGACGAGGATAGCGCCGTCCATCTGCGCTGCGCCGGTGATCATGTTCTTGATGTAGTCGGCGTGGCCCGGGCAGTCAACGTGGGCGTAGTGGCGGATAGCTGTTTCGTATTCCACGTGCGCGGTGTTGATGGTGATGCCGCGTGCCTTTTCTTCCGGCGCTGCGTCGATCTGGTCATAGGCCTTGGCTTCGCCGCCAAATTTCTTCGACAGCACGGTCGTGATCGCCGCTGTCAGGGTCGTCTTGCCATGGTCCACGTGGCCGATGGTGCCCACGTTTACGTGCGGCTTGGTACGTTCAAACTTGCTCTTTGCCATGATTTTTCCTCATCAACACCGAAATTAACGCAAAAAAATAACCGTTAAAAATTTCTCGATACAACAACAATACTGGTGCCCAAAGCGGGAATCGGACCCGCGACCTCTCCCTTACCAAGGGAGTGCTCTACCACTGAGCCATTTGGGCCAACTCAAACTGGAGCGGGTGAAGGGGATCGAACCCTCGTCGTAAGTTTGGAAAACTTCTGCTCTACCATTGAGCTACACCCGCATGCGCCAGACAACCGCAGCCGAGCATTTCATCCCCGCCCGACGCAGCTTTATTTTAGCCGGCAAACCCGGACTGACCCACAAAACAGGCCAATCAAGCCACATGCAACAACATGAAGCCAAAACATTTGGTGGAGGGAGAAGGATTCGAACCTTCGAAGGCAGAGCCGTCAGATTTACAGTCTGATCCCTTTAACCACTCGGGAATCCCTCCAAACGAACTCGCAATTATCCATATTCTCGCCCACCTTGTCAAAGGTGTCTGCAAGACTTCGCAAAAAGAGGGTTATCCTTTCCGGTACAGTGCGGACTGTGCGTGCGCCTGCAAGCCCTCGCCATAGGCCAGCGTTGCGGCGATTTCGCCCAGCACAGCGGCGCCCTGTGTGGACACATGAATCAGGCTGCTGCGCTTCTGGAAGTCGTACACCCCCAGAGGGGAGGAAAAACGCGCGGTGCCCGAAGTCGGCAGCACGTGATTGGGGCCGGCACAATAGTCGCCCAGCGACTCGGAGGTGTAACGCCCCATGAATATCGCTCCGGCATGCTTGATTTGCGGCAGCCACTGCTGCGGATTTTCCACCGACAGCTCAAGGTGCTCGGGGGCGATGCGGTTTGAGATGACACACGCCTCTTCCAGATCGGTTACTTCTATCAGTGCGCCGCGATTTTCCAGCGCGGTCTGGATGATGTCCCTGCGCGGCATCTGCTGCAGCAAGCGATCCGCGCTTTGCGCCACCGCCTCAATAAATCCCGCATCCGGCGACAGCAGGATGGCCTGCGCCAGCTCGTCATGCTCCGCCTGGGAAAACAGATCCATCGCAATCCAGTCCGGATCGGTGCGCCCGTCGCAGATCACCAGAATTTCCGATGGCCCGGCCACCATATCGATACCGACCACGCCGAATACGCGACGCTTGGCTGCTGCGACATAAGCGTTGCCGGGACCGACAACCTTGTCCACGCGCGGCACGGTTGCCGTGCCGTATGCCAGCGCGGCCACCGCCTGCGCGCCGCCTATCGTGAACACCCTGTCCACCCCGGCCAGATAGGCCGCCGCCAGCACCAGCGAGTTCTGCACCCCGTCCGGGGTCGGCACCACCATGATCAGCTCAGCTACCCCGGCCACTTTTGCCGGCAACGCATTCATCAGCACCGAAGACGGATAGGCCGCTTTGCCGCCCGGCACATACAAACCGACCCGCTCCAGCGGCGTCACTTGCTGGCCGAGCATAGTTCCATCCGCCTCGGTATAACTCCACGATGCCTGCAACTGCTTCTTGTGGTAAGCAGTCACTCTGCTCGCAGCCCGTTCCAGCGCATCGCGCTGCACAGCGGGCAAGCCATCGAACGCAGCGCGCAATGTGGCTTGCGACAACTCCAGTTCCGCCGCGTTGCTCACATCGAGGCGATCGAAGCGCCGCGTGTATTCGAGCAGCGCCGCATCGCCGCGCGTGCGCACATCGGCCAGTATCGCGGCCACGGTCGCCTCCAGTTTTTCGTCCGCCGTCGACTCGAAGGCCAGCAAGCTATCGAGTTGCGCATCGAAATCTGCCTGTTTGCTTGAAAATCGCCTGATGTCCATATTGTCCCGCCTGATTATTGGGTTACAGCCTGCCCGAATGCATCCAGCATTGGCTGAATGAGCGCGCGCTTGAGCTTCAGCGAAGCCTGGTTCACCACCAGACGCGAGGAAATTTCATAAATTTCCTCCACCGCCTTCAGATTGTTCGCCTTCAATGTATTGCCGCTGCTGACCAGATCGACGATGGCGTCGGACAGCCCCACCAGCGGTGCCAGCTCCATCGAACCGTACAGCTTGATCAAATCCACATGCACACCCTTGGCGGCGAAATGTTCGCGCGCGGTCTGCACATACTTGGTCGCCACGCGCAGCCGCGCGCCCTGGCGCACCGCCGAGTCGTAATCGAAATCATCGCGCACCGCCACCATCATGCGGCAGCGCGCAATGTTCAAATCCAGCGGCTGATACAAGCCGGTGCCGCCGTGTTCGTTGAGCACATCCTTGCCCGCGATACCCAGATCGGCGGCGCCATATTGCACATAGGTCGGCACGTCGGACGCGCGCACGATGATCAGGCGCACATCGGCACGGTTGGTCGGCAGAATCAGCTTGCGCGAAGACTCCGGGTCTTCCAGCGGAGAGATGCCGGCTGCCTGCAGCAGCGGCACGGTCTCTTCAAAGATGCGGCCTTTGGATAGGGCTATGGTAATCATGTTTTTATCTTTCATAACGCCCTCTCCCCAGCCCCTCTCCCGCAAGCAGGAGAAGATGACGCGACAGCGCCAGGAGAAGGGCTTATTTCAAGCTGCGCTTGTGCCGGCTAAAATTTATTTGATCCGGCGAATATTCGCCCCCAACTGCGACAGCTTGGCTTCGATATGCTCATAGCCGCGATCCAGATGGTAGATGCGGTCTATCACCGTTTCGCCCTGCGCCACCAGCCCCGCTATCACCAGACAGGCCGAAGCGCGCAAGTCGGTCGCCATCACCGTGGCGCCCTCCAGATGCTCCACGCCGCGCACCAGCGCGGTGTTGCCTTCCACGTCTATCTGCGCGCCCAGTCGGCGCAATTCCTGCACGTGCATGAAGCGATTTTCGAATATCGTTTCCACCACCATCGCACTACCGTCCGCCACCGTATTCAGCGCCATGAACTGCGCCTGCATGTCGGTGGGGAACGCCGGATAAGGCGAGGTGCGCAGATTGACCGACTTCGGACGCCCGCTCATTTCAAGATGAATGCTGTCGCCTTCACTGCGCACATGCGCCCCGGCCTCGATCAGTTTCTCCAGCACTGTTTCCATGATGTCTGCACGCGTATTGCGCAAGGTAATGCTGCCGCCGGTCGCCGCAGCCGCCACCAGAAAAGTGCCGCTCTCGATGCGGTCCGGCATGATGCGGTGCGCCGCGCCATGCAGAGCATCCACGCCGGTGATGACGATCGTGTCGCTGCCGACGCCCTCGATTTTTGCGCCCATCGCAATCAGGCAATGCGCCAGATCGACCACTTCCGGCTCGCGTGCGGCGTTTTCCAGTATCGTCACGCCGTCCGCCAGCGCCGCCGCCATCATCAAATTTTCTGTACCGGTCACGCTGACGATGTCGAAGAAAATTCGCGCGCCCTTGAGGCGCGTCGCCTGCGCGTGGATGTAACCGTGCTCGATGGAAATCGTCGCGCCCATCGCCTGCAGCCCCTTGATGTGCAGGTCGACCGGACGCGAACCGATCGCGCATCCGCCCGGCAGCGACACGCGCGCCTCGCCGAAGCGCGCCACCAGCGGCCCCAGCACCAGCACTGCCGCGCGCATGGTTTTCACCATGTCATAGGGAGCTTCCAGCTTGTCCACCTGCGCCCCGCACAGCGTCATTTCACCGGCTGCCACATCGGCCGTCACGCCCATCTGCTCTAGCAGCTTGCGCATCGTGGCGACGTCGTGCATATCAGGCACATTGCTTATCTGCAACGCATCCGCGGTCAGCAGGCTGGCGCACATGATCGGCAATGCCGCATTCTTGGCGCCGGAAATGCGCACTTCACCGCGCAAGGGGGTGCCGCCTTGTATTGCCAGTTTTTGCATTGATTGTCCTAAAGCATTTAGCCACGGATGAACACGGATTCACACTGACAAAACCCGAACAGCTTGCTGTTATCCGTGGTTATCTGTGTTCATCCGTGGCTGGATTTTATTATTGCTGCTCCTGCCACTCTTGCGGCGTTAAAGTTTTCATCGACAACGCGTGAATTTCCTCGCGCATGCGGTCGCCCAGCGTCTGGTACACGCGCTGATGACGCTGCACGCGGCTCTTGCCCGCGAACTCTTCGCTCACCACCACCGCCTCGAAATGCTGGCCGTCACCGACCACGCTGAGATGCACGGTGTGCATGCCCTGCTCGATATTTGTCTTGATGCTTTCCGGCGTCACGATCATATTTATTCCAGTCAAAAAATCTTAAAAACGCAGTTTGTATCCCGAACGCAACATCGCCAGCGTGACTGCTGCCAGCACCAGCAAACATCCCCCCACCACCGCCAGACTGAACCACGGCGAAATGTCGGACGCGCCGAAAAATCCGTAGCGAAAGCCGTCTATCATATAAAAAAACGGGTTGAAACGCGACAAACCTTGCCAAAACGGCGGCAGCGAGTGGATAGAATAAAACACGCCGGACAGAAAAGTCAGCGGCATGATGATGAAATTCTGGAACCCCGCCAGCTGGTCAAATTTTTCCGCCCATATGCCGGCCACCACGCCCAGCGTGCCCAGCAATGCGCTGCCCAGCACCGCGAACGACATGATCCACAACGGGAACTGCAGCGGCGGCTGCGCAAAAAACAGCGCCGCCAGATAGACCCCGGCCCCCACCACCAGCCCGCGCACCACCGCCGCCAGCACATAGGCCGCAAAGAATTCGCCATAGGAGATCGGCGCCAGCAGCACGAACACGATATTGCCGGTGATCTTGGACTGGATCAGGCTGGACGAGCTGTTGGCGAACGCGTTCTGCAACACCGACATCATCACCAGGCCGGGGATCAGGAACGCGGTGTAACGCACGCCCGGATACACCTCGACGTGCTGTTCCAGCACATGCGAAAAAATCAGCAGGTAGAGCAGCGCGGTCAGCACCGGCGCCAGCACCGTCTGGAAACCCACCTTCCACACGCGCAATACTTCCTTGTAGAACAGCGTATAGAAGCTCAGCATATCTGCCTCATTGCACGCCCCTGCCCACGACCCGCAGGAACACTTCTTCCAGATCGGCTTGCAGCAATTCCATTTCCAGCACCGCCACGCCCGCCTCGCGCAATTGCGCCAGCATGGGCTCCAATGCCTGATAGGACGGCAACGCCAGCAGGCAATCCCCGCCCGTTTGCTCGACCACTTGCGACAGCAATGCGTCCGGCAACGCGCCGGACAGCTTCAGCCTGACGCGGCAACCGGCTATGCTGTTGAGCAGATTCTGCGTGCTGTCCAGCGCCACGATCTGCCCGCGCTTGAGCATTGCAATGCGGTTGCACAACGACTCCGCCTCTTCCAGATAATGCGTGGTCAGCAGCACCGTATGCCCGTCATGGTTGAGACGCTGGATGAAGCGCCACATGCTCTGGCGCAATTCCACATCCACGCCGGCGGTGGGTTCGTCCAGCACGATCACCGGCGGCTTGTGCACCAAGGCCTGCGCCACTAGCACGCGGCGTTTCATGCCGCCGGACAAGCGGCGCATATTGCTGTCCGCCTTGTCAGTCAGATCCAGATGGTGCATCACCTCGTCTATCCACGCATCGTTGCCACGCAATCCGAAATAACCGGACTGCAGACGCAACGTTTCGCGCACGGTGAAGAAGGGATCGAACACCAGCTCCTGCGGCACCACGCCCAGCAGGCGGCGGCTGGCGCGGTATTGCGCGACGACATCGTGTCCCATTATTGACAACTGCCCCTCATCCGGCAGCGCCAGCCCGGCCAGCAGATTGATCAGCGTGGTCTTGCCCGCGCCATTGGGGCCGAGCAGACCGAAAAATTCGCCCTGCTCGATGCGCAGATCCACGCCCGACAGGGCATGCAGGCTGCCAAAGTGCTTGTGCACCTGGCGAACATCGACGGCGGGGAGCATAGTGAAACGGCGGGACTTAAGACTGCGCAGCGCCGCACAACGGCAGCAGTTCAGCCACGCCATACAGGCTGATCAGGCTGATCAGATTTTCCGGCACGTTGTCAAAGCACAGCGCCACCTGATTGCGCTGCGCACGGCGCAGCCAGGACAGCAGCAGACTGACCGCTGCAGAGTCCACCGCTTCGACTGCGGCCAGATCGACCACCAGCTTGCTCACCGCCCGCAGATCGGCACCGACCAGCGCGCTGACCTCGTCCTTGGTCAGGCGGCCAGACACCTGCAAACGGTCGCCGTCGCGCGCGATCAATTTGCGCCCGTCTTGCGCAGCGGCGTGGTGGCAGCAAGCTGATTTTTTTCGACCAGCGCCTTGATCAGACCCGCGATCCCGCCCTGCTGTATCTGCTCGTTGAATGTGCCGCGATAGGTTGTGACCAGGCTTGCCCCCTCCACCGACAGATCAAACGCCTTCCAGCCGGTAGCGGTCTTTTCCATGTCGTAGTCCACTGCAATCGGCTGCGCGCCAGGCTTGACGATCAACGTCCTGACAGTCACCTCATCGGCGCCTGCAGGCATTTTGAACGGCTTAATTTCGACGGTCTGGTCGCGGTAGCGCGTGAACGCGCTGGTATAGGTGCGCACCAGCAGGTTGCGGAATTCGGTGATCAGCGTCTGCTTCTGTTCCGGTGTCGCGGTGCGCCAGGCTTTGCCGACCGCCAGCCGGGTCATGCGCTCGAAATCAAAATGCGGCAGCACCTTGGCATCCACAAGCTGCAGAATTTTCTTCTGATCCCCTGCCTGTATATCCTTGTCCTGCTTCACGATGGCCAGCACATCCCGCACGGTGTCCCGGATCAACACGTCCGGATCCGGAATGTCCGCCCGTGCACCGATGGAGACACCCAGCAGCAGCATGCCCAGCATCCATGCAAAAAATTTGTTCATCGCGTTCTCATTCATTATTGTTTCTGATCGCCGCTTTCGGCCTTGTTGTAAATGAACTTGCCTATCAGATCCTCGAGCACAACGGCCGACTGGGTCTTCTTCAGCTCATCCCCGTTCGCCAGCATTTTTTCCTCGCCGCCGGGCATCAGGCCGATGTACTGCTCGCCCAGCAAACCCGAGGTGAGGATGTTGGCAAACGTGTCTTTCGGAAACTGGTAGCGCTTGTCTATGCTCATAGTAACCCGGGCTTCGTAGCGCTCGGTGTCCAACGTGATCGCTGTCACCCGCCCCACCAGCACGCCCGCGCTCTTGATTGAAGCCTGCGGCTTGAGCCCGCCGATATTGGAAAAATTCGCGCGCAACTCGTAAGCCTCGGACACGTTGTAGGTGCTCAGGTTCCCCACCTTCAGCGCCAGCACCACCAGTGCCGCGAGACCCGCCACGACAAATACACCTACCCATAAATCCAGCGCGGTGCGTCCCATCCTAATCCCCTCGAAACATGAATGCGGTCAAAATAAAATCCAGAATCAATATCGCCAGCGACGACTGCACCACGGTGCGCGTGGTTGCACCCGACACACCTTCCGCGGTGGGCGGTGCATCATAACCTTCGAACAGCGCAATCGCGGTCACCGCCAGGCCGAACACAACACTCTTCAGCACGCCGTTCAGCACGTCGTGCTGAAAGTCCACCGCGGACTGCATCTGCGACCAGAACGAGCCGGCGTCCACGCCGATCAGCACCACGCCCACGACATAGCCGCCGAACACACCCATCGCGGAAAACATCGCCGACAGCAGCGGCATCGAAATCACGCCGGCCCAGAAGCGCGGCGCGACCACGCGCGCGATCGGATTGACCGCCATCATCTCCATCGCGGCAATCTGTTCCGTGGCTTTCATCAGGCCGATCTCGGCAGTCATGGCCGAGCCGGCGCGGCTCGCGAACAGCAGCGCGGCCAGCACCGGCCCCAACTCGCGCACCAGGCTCAGCGCCACCAGCGACCCCAGCGCGGATTCCGAACCGTAGCGCTTGAGCGTCTCGTAGCCCTGCAAACCCAGCACCATGCCGACGAACATGCCCGCCACCAGAATGATGATCAGCGACATCACGCCGGCGGAAAAAATCTCCTTCACCGTCAGGTTGAAACGGCGGAAGCTGGTGGCCGAATAGAGCAGCGTCAAAATGAAAAAACGCGTGGCATATCCGGTGCGCCACACCGCATCGATGACTCGATGCCCGATCGCACGCACACTTTTGACGATAGCCATCAGACAGACACTCCCAGATCCCGCTTGTAGTCGCCGCCGGGAAAATGGAACGGCACCGGGCCGTCCATTTCGCCATGCACGAACTGGTGCACGAACGGCTTGTCGGACGCGCGGATTTCGTCCGGCGTGCCTTCGGCGACGATCACGCCGTCGGCGATAAAATAAATGTAGTCCACGATCTTCAGCGATTCCTGCACATCGTGCGTGACGATCACCGAAGTCGCGCCCAGCGCGTCGTTCAGGCGGCGGATCAGGTTGCCGACCACGGTCAGCGAGATTGGGTCCAGGCCGGCAAACGGCTCGTCGTACAGAATCAGCATCGGATCCAGCGCCACCGTGCGCGCCAGCGCCACGCGCCGCGCCATGCCGCCGGACAGCTCGGCCGGCATCAGATGGTGCGTGCCGCGCAGCCCCACCGCATGCAGCTTCATCATCACCAGGTCGCGGATGATCTCTTCCGGCAGATCGGTATGCTCGCGCATCTGGAAGGCGACGTTGTCATACACCGACATATCGGTGAACAGTGCGCCGAACTGGAACAGCACGCCCATCTTGCGGCGCATCTCGTACAGCCCCTTCTGATCCAGCTGGTGTATGACCTGGCCGTCTATTTTCACCTCGCCCCGCGTCGGCTTCAGCGCGCCGCCGATCAGCCGGAACAGCGTGGTTTTGCCGCAGCCGCTGCCGCCCATGACGGCTATCACACGCCCCTTGGGAAAGGTCATGTTGATGCCATTCAGGATGGGGCGACTGTCGTAGGAAAAATTGACATCGCGAATTTCGACTAGCGCTTGGGGTGACACCGGATCAAAGCCCTGCTTGTTTTTAGACCGCGCATTCTAAACCACGCCACCCCCGACCACAACCGAACCCACCCGCGCGCCCTATTCCAATAAGGGAATTACGCTCTTCACCGCTAACCAAAACGAATTTTCATCAGCAGCACCGCCCCGGCCAGCAGCAGCGTGATGCTGTTGGCGATGATCATGGGCCACAAGCCGAGCAAGCAACCATATGCCAGCCACATGGCCACGCCGCAGGTAAAAATGACGTACATGCCGAGCGAAATATCGTGCGTGTGGCGCGTGCGCCACACCTGCCAAACCTGCGGCACAAAGGCCGCAGTCGTGAGTGTCGCGGCAATGCTGCCTACCCAGTCCAGAATGATCATCGCTCAGTAGCTTTCCTGCAGGCTCGTGTCAACGCTGCGACCGATGCGGCAATTCCAGATATTGCCTGGATTGCATTTCGATCAAACGGCTGGCGGTGCGCGAAAATTCGCCAGCCGCCCCCCCCTCGGTGCAAATTTCCTCCGGTGCAGCCGCCGAGCTCGCCACCAGCCGCACATTGTTGTCATACAGCACATCGATCAGCCAGGTGAAGCGTCGCGCTGCGGAGGCATGCTCGGCGGTCATCACGGGAATGCCGGACAAAAAAACCGTGGGATAGATGCGGGCGATTTCGAGATAGTCCTCCTGCGCGTGCGCGCCACCACACAGCTCGTTGAAATCGAACCAGATCACATTGCGCGCAACTCTTTGCACCGGAATCCATCGCCCCTGAATTTCTACCTGCCGCGCATCGCTGCCCGCCCCGGCAGATATGCGCTCAAACAATTCCTCTATGCGCGCCGCGCTGGCATCATCGGCCGGCACGATGAACAGCGGCTCGCGCGCCATCGTCCGCAGCCTGTAGTCATGACCGCTGTCCACGTTCAGCACCGTCAGCTCGCGCTTGATCAGCGCTATCGCGGGCAGAAAATTCTGCCGCTGCAAACCGTGGGGATACAGCCCTTCGGGCGGGTAATTGGAGGTGGTCATCAGCACCACGCCGCGCTCGAACAGCGCGGCCATCAAACGGCCCAGTATCATCGCATCGGCAATGTCGTCGACGTGAAACTCGTCCAGACACAGCAGGCGGCTGGACGCGGCAATGTTATCGGCCAGAGCAAGCAGCGGGTCTTTCTCGCCGGCCAGCGACTTCATTTCGCGATGAACCTCCGCCATGAAACCATGGAAGTGCACGCGGCGCTTGCGGCGGTAGGGCACACAGACATAGAACACATCCATCAGGAATGTCTTGCCGCGCCCCACCCCGCCCCAGAAATACATGCCCTTGGGCACCTCCGGGCTGAGCAGGCTGCGCCCCAGAAACTGATTGCGCCTGGACTTGAAATCCACCAGCTGATGCCACAGCACATCCAGCGCATCGATCGCGGCTGCCTGCGCCTCATCCGGTTCAAAGCCCGGCAATGCGCTGGCGGCCTGATACCACGCCTTGGGGCTCATGCTGCCATCGGCTGGCAGCGTAAAGAAATGCTGGGGCATGAGTCTTACGGGTGCTTGCGCTCGCCTCTCAGGCGCGCCGCCAGGTCGTGCCCGCCGCGCTGTCTTCCAGCACGATGCCCGCCTCCAGCAACTCCTTGCGGATGCGGTCTGCTTCGGCGAAATTTCTGGCCTGCTTGGCGGCGATGCGCGCGGTAATTTGCGCGCTGATCTGCTGCTCGCTCAAGCCGCTCACCGCACCGCCTTGCAGAAATTCGACCGCATCGCGCTGCAACAGGCCGAGCGTTGCGGCCAGCGCTCTGAGTTGCGCGGCCAATCGGGATGAATTGGTTTTGTTGGCTTCGCTGGCCAGATCGAACAACACCGCGACCGCTTCCGGCGTGTTGAAGTCGTCGTCCATTGCGGCCTGGAAACGCTGCGCGTAGGCTTCGTTCCAGTCGACAGCCTCTGCCGCACCGCCGGAGGGGAGATTTTTAAGCGCAGTGTAAAGCCGCGTCAGCGCGCCCTTCGCATCGTCCAGATGCGCGTCTGAATAATTCAGCGGGCTGCGGTAGTGAGCGCGCAGAATGAAGAAGCGCACCACTTCTGCATCGTATTTTTCCAGCACCTCGCGGATGGTGAAAAAATTGCCCAGCGACTTGGACATCTTGTCGTTGTCCACGCGCACGAAACCGTTGTGCATCCAGTAGTTCACGAACTGGCATTGATGCGCGCCTTCGCTCTGCGCGATCTCGTTTTCGTGGTGCGGGAACTGCAGATCCGCGCCGCCGCCGTGGATGTCGAAATGCTTGCCCAGAATTTCCGAGCCCATCGCCGAGCATTCGATATGCCAGCCGGGACGGCCCTTGCCCCACTTCGAGTCCCATTTCACCTCTTCCGGCTCGTCTTCCTTGGCGTGTTTCCACAGCACGAAGTCGAGCGGATCGCTCTTGCCGTCATTCACATGCACGCGCTCGCCGGCGCGCAAATCTTCCAGCGATTTGCCGGAGAGCTTGCCGTAGCCGTCGAACTTGCGCACCGCGTAGTTCACATCGCCGTCCGTGGCAAGATAGGCCAGACCGTTGGCTTCCAGCTGCGCGATCATGTCCAGCATCTGTGGCACATATTGCGTCGCGCGCGGCTCGAAGTCCGGCGGCAATATGCCCAGCGCGCGCTCGTCCTGGTGCATGAAATCGATGAAGCGCTGCGTCAGCGCGTGGATGGATTCGCCGCGTTCCGCCGCGCGCTTGATGATCTTGTCGTCGATGTCGGTGATGTTGCGCACGTAGGTGACATCCAGCCCGCTCGCCCTGAGCCAGCGGTACACCATGTCGAACACCACCATCACGCGCGCGTGGCCGAGGTGGCAATAGTCGTACACCGTCATGCCGCACACATACATGCGCACCTTGCCGGGTTCGATGGGGATGAAGTCCTGCTTGTCGCGGGAGAGCGTGTTATAGATTTTTAGCATTTCTAAACCTTACCGTTGCCGTCATTCCCGCGAAAGCGGGAATCCAGCGGCTTTTCAAATGTGCAGTTCGACTTTGTCTCCGCTTCGCGGAGGATTGTTTATTGACTGGATTCCCGCTTTCGCGGGAATGACGATCAAGCCTGCTCTTTCGCCCAGGAATCCTTGAGCGTCACCGTGCGGTTGAACACCAGCTTGCCGCCCGGCTGGTGCTCGCGCCGGTCGGCGCAGAAATAGCCGAGCCGCTCGAACTGGAAGCGGGTTTCCGGCGCCGCATCGCGCACGGCAGCCTCGACCCAGCCCTGCACCACGGTAAGCGAGGCCGGGTTCAAATGGATGCAGAAATCCACATCCCTGTCCGCATCCGGCTCCGGCACCGTGAACAGGCGATCGTACAAACGAATCTCGGCAGGCAGCGCGTGCTCGCACGACAGAAAATGGATCACGCCCTTCACCTTGCGCCCTTCCGGGTTTTTTCCCAGCGTGGCGTGGTCGATGCTGCAACGCAGTTCGGCCACATTGCCCGCAGCATCCTTCAGCACTTCGTCGCAGCGCATCACATAGCTGTGGCGCAGGCGCACCTCGCCCCCCAGCGTGAGGCGCTTCCAGCCCGCAGGCGCGACTTCGGCGAAGTCGTCGGCCTCGATGAACAATTCCTTGGCGAATGGCACCACGCGCTTGCCGAGCTCGGGCATGCTGGGATGAAAGTCCGCTTCCCTTGCCTGTGCGCCGTCGGCATTGGTGATGGTCACCTTGAGCGGGTTGATGATCGCCATCACGCGCGGAGCGCGCAGTTCGAGGTCTTCGCGGATCGCGCCTTCCATGATCGCCATATCGACGATGTTTTCGCTCTTGGACACACCGATGCGGCGCGCGAATTCGCGTATGCCTTCCGGCGTGTACCCCCTGCGGCGCATGCCGCTGATGGTGGGCATGCGCGGATCGTCCCAGCCGCTCACGTGTTTCTCGTTCACCAGCTGCAGCAGCTTGCGCTTGCTGGTGATCGTGTAGTGCAATTCCAGGCGCGAGAATTCGATCTGCTGCGGATGGCAGCCGATGCTGATGTTGTCCAGCACCCAGTCATACAGCGGCCGGTGATCCTCGAATTCCAGCGTGCAGATGGAATGGGTGATTCCCTCCAGCGCATCGGAAATGCAATGCGTGTAGTCGTACATCGGATAGATGCACCACGCATCGCCGGTGCGGATGTGGTGCGCGCGGCGGATGCGGTAGATCACCGGGTCGCGCATATTGATGTTGGGCGAAGCCATGTCGATTTTCGCGCGCAGCACCCTGCTGCCGTCGGCGAATTCGCCGTTCCTCATGCGCGCAAACAAATCGATGTTTTCGGCAACCGGACGATCGCGGCAGGGACTGTTCCGGCCCGGCTGCGTCAGCGTGCCGCGATATTCGCGCATCTGCTCCGGCGTGAGGTCGTCCACATAGGCCAGTCCCTTGTTGATCAGCTCGACTGCGTACTGGTACAGCCGCTCGAAATAGTCGGACGCCCAGCGCACTTCGCCGTCCCACTGAAAGCCCAGCCAGCGCACATCATCCTGTATGGACTGCGCGTACTCGTTGCTTTCCTTTTCCGGGTTGGTGTCGTCGAAACGCAGATTGCATTTGCCGTCAAAGTCCCGCGCCAGCCCGAAATTCAGGCAGATGGATTTGGCGTGGCCGACATGCAGATAGCCGTTCGGCTCGGGCGGGAAACGGGTGACGATGCTCTTATGCTTGCCGCCGGCAAGATCAGCCTCGATGATGTTGCGGATGAAGTGTGAAACGGGCGCGGGGGCGTTGCTGCTCATTATTCGTCGGTTCTTTCGCTTAAGGTCACGGTCTGTCACTTCCCCGGCCGGAGACACGCAGCCGGGTTCGCACGGCTGCCGATTTTACCTGAAAAGATGCATGCCCAAGCAACGCATGCTGAGCGTGGCGCGGGCGGCCTTGCGGGCCGACGCGATAACTTGTGAAACAAATAGTTTTCTTTGGTAGAATCCCCGCTGCTTCGGGGGACTTAATTATGATTCGAAGCCCAAATTCAGAGTTACCTTTATAAAATGAACACTGCCGTAAATCATTTCGGGAAAACACACTAATGGACATACTCAACCGTTTTTGCCAACGTGCCACACTGTGCGGAGGCGCACTTTTGCTGTGCTTCAGTCTCACTGCCGGCGCGGATGAAATACAGGACATCAACAAACTGTTCAAGCAGGGCCAGAATGCGCAGGCGCTGGAACGCGTCAACACCTTCCTCGCCGCAAAACCCAAGGATGCGCAGGGGCGCTTTCTGAAGGGCCTGATCCTCACCGAGCAGAACAAGCCCAACGATGCCATCCGCATCTTCACCGAATTGACGGAAGAGTATCCCGAGCTGCCCGAACCCTACAACAACCTGGCTGTGCTGTATGCCAGCCAGGGCCAGTATGACAAAGCCAGAATCGCGCTGGAAATGGCAATCCGCACGCACCCCAGCTACGCCACCGCGCACGAAAATCTGGGCGACATCTATGCCAAGATGGCGAGCCAGGCTTATGACCGCGCGCTGCAGCTGGATCGCAGCAACACCACCACGCAAACCAAGCTGGCGATGATCAAGGATCTGTTCACCGGCAGCGCAAAGAGCGGCAAAGGCGGCAAGCCTGCGCACGTTGCAGCAGCCCCGGCCGCACCCGCAGCCAAAGCTGAAACAGCCGCGCCTGCTGTCGTGGCTGCTGCAACACCCGAGCCCGCCGCGAAAAAATCGGCTGCCGGCAACACGGATGAAGTGCTGAAGATGGTCCATAACTGGGCTGCCGCATGGTCGGCCCAGAATGTTGACGCCTACCTCGCTTTCTACAGCAAGGATTTCAAGACTCCCGGCGGTGAAAACCGCAGCGACTGGGAAGCGCAGCGCAAGGATCGCATCAGCAAACCGAAATCCATCCAGGTCGGCATCAGCGCCGCCAAGGTTGAATTCACCGATGACAGCCATGCCACCGCAAACTTCAAACAATCCTATCGCGCCACGCACATGAGCACATCCGCCAGCAAGACACTGGTGCTGGTAAAAACCGGCGGCAACTGGCTGATCCAGGAGGAGCGTTCCGCCAACTGACAGCATGCGCATCTCTTTTTTTCTCACAATGGCGCTCACTCTCTCCCCGGCCTATGCCGGGGAGAGAGCAAGTGTTCCGAATTCGCGCAACATGGAAGCACTCTTGGTGGAAAGCCTGCTGTCGGTGTCCGGCAACAAGCTTGATGCCGCGCTGAACGATGTCGATTCACTGCTCAAGATCAATCCAAATTTCAAGCTCGCGCAACTGATCAAAGGCGACCTGTTGCTGGCGCACGCACGTCCGCTCAACAGCCTCGGCAACGTATCGGACTCGCCGCAGCGCGTGGAAGATTTTCGCGATGAAGCTCGCGTGCGCCTGCGCCGCATACAGGAACAGGCCACTGCCGCGCAGGTGCCGAAATTTCTGTGGAAACTCGATGCCGAGCAGCGCCACGCCATCGTCGTGGATACCAGCAAATCGACCTTGTACCTGTATGAAAACGTCAATGGCGAGCCGCGCTATGTCGCCGATTACTACATCAGCAGCGGCAAGAAGGGCAGCATAAAATCTTCCGAGGGAGACCAGAAAACCCCGCTGGGCGTTTACTTCGTCCAGAGCAGCCTGCCCAAGAGCCAGCTCACCGATTTATTCGGCAGCGGCGCCTTCCCCTTGAGCTATCCCAACGAATGGGATCGCAGGCAGGGCCGCGACGGCCATGGCATCTGGCTGCACGGCACGCCCAAAGACACTTACAGCCGCCCGCCGCGCGCCAGCAACGGCTGCGTGGTGCTGTCCAACCAGGATCTGGACAATGTTGCCAAGGTGCTGCAGGTCGGCGTCACGCCGGTGATCATCACCAACCAGATGGACTGGAGCAGCGACAAGGACAAGGCCGACCGCAGCGCATTGCTGAGCACACTCGATCAATGGCGCACGGACTGGGCCAGCCTCGACACCGACAATTACCTCAAGCACTATGCGCGCGATTTTTCCAGCAGCGATGCAAATTTCTCCGCATGGGCGAAGCAGAAAAAGCAGGTCAACGCCGGCAAGTCATGGATCAAGGTCAACATCTCCAATGTCAGCGTGTTCGTCTATCCCAACCAGCCCGATCTGGTGGTGGTCAACTTCGACCAGGATTACTCCAGCAGCAACCTGTCCAATCGCATGAAGAAGCGCCAGTACTGGATGAAGCGCAATGACAGCTGGCAAATTGTGTACGAGGGCGCGGCATAAAATTTCCGGAACATTTGCGCAAGCTTGAATCTTCAGCGCAAATAAAAAATTCTTTCGTTTACTCCCACAAGAGGACTGCAGATGAATATTTTCAAGGCACTTTCCACACTTTTTCTTGGCTGGCTGCTGTGCTTCAACACGCAGGCCGCAACCGCTTCCCAACCTCCCACCTATAAAGGAAAACCTCCCATGGTCAAACTGCATACCAACCACGGCAACATCACCCTCCAGCTGGATGCTGAAAAAGCGCCGGCTACGGTCCAGAACTTCCTGAATTATGTCCGCAGCGGCTTTTACGACGGCACCATTTTTCACCGCGTGATCGACGGTTTCATGCTCCAGGGCGGCGGCTTCGAGCCCGGCATGGACCAGAAAGCAACCCTGGCGCCGATCCAGAATGAAGCCGCCAACGGCCTCAAGAACGAGATGTATACCGTCGCCATGGCGCGCACCTCGGACCCGCATTCGGCCACGGCGCAGTTCTTCATCAACGTGAAGGACAACAGCTTCCTCGACTACACGGCGCCCAATGCCAACGGTTATGGTTACTGCGTTTTTGGC
>Ga0315268_10000442_pt1 | contig 48591 bp, 37 predicted proteins | sample C1_top_MG_FD_204535 | JGI IMG/M metagenome (GOLD analysis project Ga0315268, IMG submission 204535) | Sediment microbial communities from Yellowstone Lake, YNP, Wyoming, USA - C1_top | ecosystem: Environmental > Aquatic > Freshwater > Lake > Sediment | place: USA: Wyoming | collected 2017-08-01 | reverse complement strand
GAAGGCCAAGATTTACACCCCGCACATTCGAGACGCCAGCCCATTCCTGGGTTGGCCCCGTCACGAGACGAAGATACGCGGGCGCTGCGGACGGGGCAACAACTTTTGGTCAGTTTGGCGCAATCACGGCATCTTGTTATGCGTCTTGTGTGCTATGATTGAGTCAGCTACCCTGTGCTTGGTGCAACCATCAGGAGAAGGCAAATGGACAAAAACAGCAAAGCTGGAGCGACTCGTCCCTTTCCGCATAGCCGTGAGGTAAGTCGAGCCGCAGCCAAGAAGACATCGCCGCCAAAGAAAAAGGCAGCCGTCAAGGCGCGGGCCAAAGCGGCCCCGACCGATCTTGCGGGCCAGCCTGAAGCGGAGAATGCCATACGTGAGGAAGACGACTGGGTAAGTCGCCAATTGCCCACCTACGACTAGCCGAGCCTTCGCCGTCTGGCGGTGACGAGCACACCTGCCTGCCGTGGCGCCTGGAGACGGTGGCCAAGATTACTGTTCCTCGCCTCCTTGCGGCGATGTGGCTGCGAAGCGCTGCGTGCCTGGCCGTGAGAGCACGAGTGTTCCGACACACACCTTCCCACCAGTCCTCAGGCTGCTGCCCGGCCCAGCCCGGACGCGGGAAGTGGGTTCGGTGAGCACTCGCTTCTGAAGCCACAATCACGCCATCCGACCGCACCAGATCGCTCTTCGTCCCGCTGGTACCGATGTCGTGTGAGAGAATGAGGGGATCGGGCATGGCACCGGCCCCTTCACGAGGGCATTGCCTCCCACGTCAGCGCGATCAGGTGGTCGGCCAGTTCGTCCGCCTGCTCACCCCAAAGCTCGCGCAGTGTCGCGCCGGCGTCCTCTCTGGTTTGGGGTGCGTTGTCAGTCGCGCACAACAACGCGGCCGCGGCGCCTTTGGCCAGGTGGACCGGCTCAATGCCTTGGGCCAACGCCAGCCGCATCGTGCCAAACAGCCGATCATTGTACCCCAGCTTCCGCCGGGCGTCGCGCGTGACGCGCGAGACCAGGTCGTTCAAGTGTGGATTGACCATGCGCTCAATCAAGTCGTCCGCATAGGCCCGATAGCCGTTGCCGGTGAAAAGTGGGTCATGGATGTGCTCGTATTTTTTCACGAGCGCCGCGCCCGATTCGTCAATGAAAGCCGCGCGTGCGGCGGCCATGATGTCGCCGTGACCAGCGGCCTCGGCCATCGTGGCCAGCCCTCGAAGCCGAGCCAGATACCCGATCAGCGCATGAATGGCGTTGTGACCGTAGAGCTTGGCTTCTTCAAACGGCAACAAGTCGTCCTTTTCGACAAATACCTCGATGCCGCGCTGCGCATCTGCCAGCGTGACGCGCGATATAAGGATGTGATTGAAGCGCTCCACCAGTACGGCTCGCGGGGTATCGGGCGTCAGCGGCGCCAGGCCGAGCCGGCGGATCGTGTCGGCGTCGGTGATCACGCCGCTCATCTTGCCGATGACCGTGTTGAGCGTTTGCAGCTTGGTCAACGCATCGGCCCGGACCCGAGCGCTCAGCCGCTCGGCAAGGATTTCGGCCGCGCGGTTGTGATTCTCCGCCGCGTAGATGATCACCGGCTTCGACGGGTCGCGCCGCTGGAGGCCGTCGGCGAGCAGTCTCGTTACGCTCGCCGCGTCGCCCGTATCGTAGAACTGCACACTGGGCAGCGCCGTGGCCATCTCGTCCGCCGCGGCGATCGCTTCCACCAATTCCTGGCGGGCTGATTCCTCGGCGGGCTGACACAAGCGGACACCCTCGACTGCCACCTTTTCAATGCCATCAGGATGCGCAATGTTGATCGCGTACCGTCCGCCGGCTGTACGCACGGCGCTGACCAGCATCGCATCGATCTCCGCGATCACATAACGATCGAAATTGCCCGAGCGATACGCCTCGTAGAGAAAAAGCGCGCTCTGGATCGGTCCGAAGCCGAAGCCGACGAATGTCTTTGCCCGGCCCCGCACTTAGCCACTCCCTCCCGCAACGCGCAGCAGTTCCCGTTCGGCTGCGCGGGTCCATTTGCCGTCGTCGAGTTTCTCGGCCACGGTCGGGAACCGGTTGTGCAACTCGGCCAGCGGTATCAGGCCCAGGTGGTGCAACATCGGATAGACGATGATCTTTCCGGCCATGGTCCGGTTCTCCACCGCGGCGATGCCATCGGTCGCCCCCGCCATGCCGCTGATCGCGTCCACGGAGGCGTTGGTGTCGAGTTGATCGCGCTCGACCTTGCGCAACACGATGCGCATATCCTCGATGGTTGAACCGCTGGTGCCAAACATGAAACAGCGCTTTTCGATGTACGCATTGAGGTCCAGATCGTGTTTTGTTGGCGCCGGGATGCCGGCGAAGATGTTGATGATCGCGCCTTCGTCGGCCTTCTGGATCGCGTCGGCGACGAGCGCCCCCAGGGGGGCCATCAACGCAAAGTAGGTGAACGTTCCGTCGAGGTGCTCGCGCTGTGGATTCACCAACCGCAATGCCACGCCGTTGGCCTTCGCCATCGGCTCGGCCTTGCGCCGCAGGCCCTCGATTCGCCGAGCGTCGAGATCCGTGCCGACGATGCTCAAGCCCGAGAGGCCGCTGCAAATGTTGCGAATCACGTGCATCTCGCCCATCGGCCCCCCCGCGCCGACGACGAGGATTCGGTCGTTTTCGCGGATCTCGCCGGTGGCCGGGATGTGTTGGTACGACTCAGCCGCGTGGTCCCCCGTGGTCCCGACCCAGCGGGTCATGCCGTAGTGCACGCGCCCGACGCCGACCGACACCAACTGGCCGATCCTCCGGCCGCCCAGCACGATGTTGATGATCCCGCCGGGGGCGAGTTTGTCATTAAGCACCTCGATCGTTGCCTTGTCGGAGCCAAAGTAAACGATGTCGTCGAAGCTTTCGCCGGCAAGATCGGCGACTTCGCCCGGCGAAAGCGTGTGCACTTCGGCCGGTTCGCCGCCCGGCGAAAAGCACTCGGTGACGCCTTTCGCCTGATGCCCCTCGGCCACGACGGCCAACAACCTGCCGCCGGCCTTGAGGGTGTTTCGTTCGCGGGTGGCGTAGGACGCCTCGACGCACGCCCACGGTTCGGCCAAGGCCACCGCCGAGGCGCTCTTGTCCTCGCCCGCCGGAATCAGAAAACGATTCCCATCCGGCGCAATGACCACGCGCTCGTCGAGCAGCGTGTATTCCTGCAAGCCGCCCTCAAAGTTGTAGCCAAACGCGGCGTTGGAGCCGCCCGCCGTGGGCAACTGGCGGTAGTCGGCCTGCACAAGGCAGCGCTGGCCAACCTGGTGATGTTTCACCTGGTCACCGACGGCAACGATCCGGCAGACGAGTTCGTGTCCCGGCACGGTGGGCAAGCTGCCGGGCACGTAGCTTTGCATGCCTTTCAGAACCTCCGGCTCGATTCCGCCGACGATCTCGGACTTGCGCGGGTGGTGGTCGAACTGTTTGAGCAGCTTCAAGTCGGAAAAGCACAAACCAACGGCCTCGACCTTCACCAGGATCTCATGCGGCCCGGGCGTTGGCACCGGTTTCGATGGGTTCAATCTCAACGCGCCCGGACCAACGAGCTGGACGGCGTGTTGGGACTTGGGGAGTGTGGCGGTCATGTCATGGACACCCCGCGTTACTGACCGGGATACTGTTGCTCATGCCTCAACTCAACATAATCTGCCCACCCGTCACCGGCAGGGCCTGACCTGTTTCGTATTGCTGCTCGATCAGATAGAAGATCGCTTTCATCACGTCCGCCGCGGTGCAGCCACGCCCCATCGGCACTTTGGCTTCGTAGGCCCGACGCACGTCCTCGATGGTCTTCGCGCCCGGCACCTTGCCGGTCCGCAGGTACTGTACAAGCAGACCGTTTTTCGGGTCGGACCATAGCGGGCCGTCGAAGAAATTGCCGGGGCAGACGGAATTGACCTTGATGCCATCGGCCACCAGTTCCAGCGCGAACGACTGGGTCAAACCAATCCCGCCGAACTTGCTGCCCGCATACGCCGCGTTGCGGCTGGAACCGACCAGACCCGACTTCGAATTGATTTGGATGATGTCGCTCATGTAGGCTGGGTTGGCCCTGTGCTGGGTGGCTAGAATTGGCGCGGCTTTTTGAACGCACAGGAAATAACCCTTGTAGTTCACATCCGTGACGAAGGCGAAGTCCTTTTCGGGTTGTGTCTTGACGGATTCGGCTCTCAACACGCCCGCGTTTGAGATGAACAGGTCAAATCCGCCGTAGGTGCGCACGACTTGATCGATGCACTTGGCGATCGCCCCAGCGTCGGTGACGTTGATCGGCAGGCTGATCGCCCGACCGCCGCCGCACACGTTGCACAGGTCGTAGGCAGCGGTGGCCGCGCCCTGCTCGTTGATATCGGTCAGCACGACGTGAGCGCCCTCGGCGGCGAGACTCTGAGCGATCTCCAGACCGAAACCCTGAGCGGCGCCGGTCACAATGGCGACTTTGCCTTTCAGGCGACCGGGTGCGGCGGCGCCGGCGGCGGCGACTTGCTTGCGGTACGCCTCAACTTCCCAGTTTTCGATGAACAGGCGCTGGCGATCCGTCAGGTAACTAACGCCCCCGGAACCGCCAGCCAGGCGCGTCGCGCCGGCCATCACCTTGATCGCGTCGAGGTACACTTCGCGCGCGGTGTTGGCCGTTTTGAAATCGTCGCCAGCGGCAAACAGGCCCACACCCTGCAGCAGCACCACCTTGGGCGGAACGCGGGTTTCCCTGGCGTGCTGCTCAATCGCGCCTCGCAAACGCGAGATGAGCGCGTCCTCGTCCTCACCGTCTTTTGGCTCGAACCACAGGGGAAAGCTGTTGCAGTAAACGATCTGGTCGGGCGTCAGCGGTCCGGCACACGCCATCGCCTGGCCGGCTGCCGTCCCGATCAAGCCTAAGGCGATGTCCGAATCGTCGAAGGTGACGACCTTCAACGGCCCGGTAGGCTCCTCGGCGAGCAGAGCGCGCAGGGCGGGACCGATCCTTCGCACGAAGCCGTTTGCGTCGCCGACGCGCGTGACCCTGCCAATCGAGTTCGTCTGCCAGTCATCACCCAGCCGGGCAGCGATCTTCTGCAGAATCTCATCGGTGTTGGCTCGGATCGCGGACGGCTCGTCGCCAGCGACGATCAGGCCGTGGTTCGCCATCAGGATCCCCTTCGGCTGCTCGCGCCGCGTGCGCGCGCGATAGTCTGCGAGCGCCTGCTTCAACGTCTGGGCGAGCATGAAACCGGGATCCACATACGGCACCCACACGATGTCATCCCCGAAGATCTGCTCGGCCAGCGCTTGGCCGCCGGCGTGACAGGTCAGCGTGTTCGCGATCGTCGCGTGGCTGTGCACGACGTACCTGGCCGGGACGAGGTGATGCAGCAACACCTCGACCGACGGGCGCTGGTTCTTCTCCGGTTCGCATCGCGCCCGGCTGATCCACTCCTTGAATTGCGACTCGCGCGTTTGGGGGTCTTCGTCCAGCGTGGCGTTGGCCAGCTCGCTCAGCTTCTTGCGGTCCATCCTCACAAAGCCGTCGCGCGCCATTGTGGCCAGCGCCGTCCCGCTGCCCTTCACGTACAGGAACTCAGCGATCTTGCACGAAGTGTTGCCGCCGCCGGCGAGCACCATGGACGGGTCGGATCCGAAGAAACGCGACAGCTTGACAATCACGTCGAGCGGATCGTCGCTGGCGAGGAAAGTGGGCCAGTCCCTTGTGTTGGTCATGGTGGCCAAAGTGGCTTGCTCAGGTCGTCAATCTGAAATCCGGGGTCCGGGACGTGAGGCCTGATTCCCTCCGCACGCTTCGCGATATCGCTGCATCACGGCTGCGCCGATGCTCGCAAAGACTTTGATGCGTTCATCTGCCGACGCGTAATCCGGATTCGGATTCCCTTTGTCATCTACAAAGCCACACTCGCCGTGCAACGCCAACCACTGATGCCCCGCCACCACGCAGGCGCCTTCCCAGAAGAGCGCTCGCAGATCGTCGGGCACGTCGCCGTCCTTGCAGAACGGCTCAAACGGGATCAGGTCCAGCGTGTTATGTTCCGTGCCGGCCGTGATCGCCAAGCCGGCTTCGCGCATCTTCCTGGCATACCGGCGCAGCACGTCAATCTTGTTGCGGATCGTGATCCACTCCACGGCGTGAATATTCCGGCCCTTGATTTCGGCAATCAACTTGTCGGGCGACTCCTCGAACTGACTAATCGGCGATGCACCATCCGCGAGCGTTGGGTAGCACGGAATGCCGCCGAGTTCCAGGATCAAGCGATGCGCGTCGTCAAAGCTGACAAATGTTTCCTCGACGAACGCCGGCTTGCCCGCCTTCATGAGATGCGAGCGGATGTCGTTCTGCATCGCGACAAAGTCGTCGGGGTGCTTCGCCTTCGTTTCGGCGCCGAGCACCCGGTTCAGCCGCTCGAGCCGCTCTTCCGGCCGGACCTTCATGAACAACGCTTCCTGAAAGGCCTGGGAGACGTGTCGCTCCTGCAAATACACCGTGTTGCGATCGCTGCCGTGGTGGCGAACGATCATCTCCACGACGGCATTTTCATCAATATCCGTTCTTAAGCCGCGCTCGGTGAAGCAGCGTTCCATCCGCTCGACCATCTGCGCCATACGCGTCGAATCGTTGCGGCGAATGACGCCGATCAGCCGAGTCGCTTCGGGCGTCATTTCGTCGAAACGCGTGATGCCCTTGCCGCAAAGGTAGAACTTGCCGGGATTGCCCGGGTCGTTGATCTTGACCCCCGCCTCGCGCAGAGCGTCATCCATGCAGATGATCTCGGTCCCGAACAGGGAGAAGATGCCCTTGTGGCGGGCACGTTGAGCGAAATCGCCATAGACCTCGTAGTCGTAATAGTTGCCGACGCCGAGGGCGGCCATGCCCTGTTCCGCCGCCAGATTCACCGCCTGCTCGACGCTGGCAAAAGCCGAAAAGTTCGGCGGCAGATGAATATGGGCGTTCACGCGCGGCAATGGCCGCGGAGCGTGCCCCTGCCGCGCCAGCGCACGTATCTCGTCCGGCGTTCCGAGCTTGCGCAATGCATCAAGCGCTTCGGCGACTTGTCGGCCCATTGGTGTCTTGTCAGACGGTCTTCGGCGGACGGTCGGGAGCCTTTCGGCGCGGTGCCGCATGGATGCAGCGGCCGTGCACGGCGTGCGCCGCCTCCAGCCAGGCTTCCCCGAGGGTGGGATGGCAATGAACTGTCCGCCCCAGCTCCGCCGCGGTGAGTTCGGCTCGGATGGCGACGGCGGCCTCCGCAATCAACTCGGTGGCGTGTGGACCGACCGCCGATGCGCCCAACAACTGGTCCGTGTCCGCATCCACAACCCACTTCACGAAGCCTGCGGTGTCACCCGCCGCCATGGCCCTGCCCAGGGCGGCGAATGGGTACTCGCCGGTCTTGATGTTCCGGCCCGCCGCCTTGGCTTGGTCCTCCGAGAGGCCGACGGTGCCGATCTCGGGCGAGGTGAAGATGCAGGCTGGCACCAACCGCTCGGCCTTCACGGGCGGATGACGCAACGCGTTCTCCGCCGCGGCGATGCCCTGTGCCGTCGCGGCGTGGGCCAACTGCGTGCTGCCTTCCGTCACATCGCCGACGGCGAATACAGTGGGCACGCGCGTGCGGCCGAACTCATCTGCCGGTATGGAGCCTTTGGCGGTGGGTTCGAGTCCCGCCTTAACCAGGTCCAGCCCGCGCGTCACGGGACGGCGTCCCACGGACACCAACAGCAGCTCGGCAATCAGGGTTTCATCGCCGAACTTCCCGCTGACCTCGCCCTGGCCGGCCTGGATGTTCTCGAGCGGCTTGCCGGTCAGGACGCGGATCTTGAGGCCCTCTTCCATGTGCCGGCGCAAGGTCTGCCGGACGTTCCGGTCAAGCATGGTCAGGATGTCGTCGAGCAACTCGACGATCGTCACCGCGACGCCGAGCTGAGCGGCCATACAAGCGAACTCGCAGCCGATGACACCCCCGCCCAAGACGATCAGGCGGGAAGGCAATGATCGCAGTTCGAGGAAACGGCGGCTCTCCACAATCGCGGGCGACGCCGGCAAGAAGCCGGGCAGGGTGGATTCCGCGCCAGTGGCAATAATCGTCCGGCGGGCTTCCAGCATTGTCGAGCCTTCCTGGCCGGCCACCGCGATCCGATTCGGGGCGGCGAAGGAACCGGTTCCCTCGCAAACCCTCACGCCATTGCCCTTGAGCAGTTGGCGGACGCCACCACGCAGTTTCTCGACGATCTGGTTCTTGCGCTGGCACAGGGTTTGGTAGTTGAACGACACCGGTCCGCCGTCCAAACCGAGCCCGCCGGCGTGCTGCATCCGATGGAAGAGCTCAGCCGACGCGATGAGGGTTTTGGTGGGAATGCAGCCCCAGTTCAAACAGGTCCCGCCGACGTGTTCCTTTTCGACGAGCGCCACCGAGGCGCCCAGTTGGGCGGCCCGAATGGCGGCCGGATAGCCGCCGGGGCCGCCGCCGATAACCGCTAGGTCAAACTTTTCCATAGCTCGAGGTCCTCGAGTTTCGCTTTGATGGCGTTGACAAAGCGGGCGGCGACGGCGCCGTCCACGATCCGGTGGTCCACCGAGGCCGTGATCTTCATCATCGAGCGCACGACGATTTTGCCGTTGCGGACCACGGGGGTCGCCAGCGTGCTCGCCACGGCGAGAATGCCGGATTCGCCTGGGTTGATGATGGCCGAGAAGTTCTCGACGTCGAGCATGCCCATGTTCGACAGCGTGAAGGAACTGCCGCTCATCTGGTCGGGCAGGAGCTTCCCCGCGCGGGCCTTCTCGGCGAGGGCAGCGGCAGTCTCCGCCAGCTCGCGCAGGCTCAGCGTCTCGGCGCTCCAGATGACGGGCACCACCAAACCATCGTCCAAACCGACGGCTAATCCGAGATCCACGTTTTCGCGCCAGCGGATGGTGTTGCCCTCGGCCACGCTATTCAGGAGGGGGAACTCTTGGAGCGCGAGCACCACCGCTTCGAGGATGAAGTCGGTCACCTTGTAGGCCTCGCCCCGGTTCTTGAGTTCCTGCCGCCAGGTGAGCAGGTCCGTCATGTCAACGCTCGTGGTGGCGTAGAAGTGGGGCGTGGTCGTGAAACTCTGGGTTAACCGCCGGGCGATGATCTGCCGCATCTTGTTCATCTGGCGCGGGCGGGCGGCCAACGCGCGCTGGATGTCGTGGATCATGATGCGGCGCCCCACGCCCGTGCCGCGGACGGTGAGGAGGTCAACCTTCTCCTGGGCCGCCATCCGTTTGGCCGCGGGGGTGATGCGGATCTCGTCGTAACGGTTGGCCTCGAGCCAGGCGCTCACATCTCGCTCGACGATCCGCCCGCCCGGTCCGCTGCCGGTGATTCTGGACGGATCGATGCACCGCGCCTCGGCCAAGGCCCGGGCGCGCGGCGAGATGAACAGACGCCGAGCCGGGGCAGGCGCAGCCGGCAGCGGTGCTGGCACTGCTGAAGTCTGGAGCTCTGGAATCTCCGACGTCCGCTCGGCGCGCGATGGCGCGGCCAGCGGTGCGGCAGGGCGCGAGCCAACGTCCGCCAAGGCGGCTGCTGGGCGCTGAGGCTGAGCCAGTGGCTTCTGACCTCCGACCGCGGCAGGCGCAGGTGGTGGTGCATCCGGCACCCGCTCGCCGGGCTCGCCCACGAAGCCGACGAGTGTGTTGACGGGGACAGTTCGGTTCTCAGGAATCAGGATCTTGAGGAGCGTGCCCTCAAAGAAGCTTTCCGCTTCGAGCACGGCCTTGTCGGTCTCCATCTCGAACAGGACGTCGCCTTTCTTGACCGGGTCGCCTTCCCGCTTGCGCCACCTGAGGATGGTCGCTTCCTCGGTCTGCTGTCCGAGTTTGGGCAAGATGATCGCCTGTGCCATGGTCGTAGCCTCTCAGAGAATGCTCGAAGCGGCGGTCACCAGGTCCTGCGCATTCGGCAGAAACGCCGCCTCGAGGATGTGCGACTGCGGCGCGATGCCGTCCTTGGCGCCGACTCGCAGCACGGGTGCATCAAGGTAATCGAAGGCCTCGGCGCTGATGCGCGCGGCGATCTCGCCCGTGTAGCTGCCGATGTTGACCGAGTGACTGGCGACGAGGCAGCGCCCCGTCTTGCGCACGGACGCCAGAATCGTCTCCAGGTCCAGCGGCACGAGCGAGCGCACATCCACCACCTCGACACTGGCATGGTTCTCGCGTTCGAGCGTTTCCGCCGCCTTGAGCGCTTCGTGTACCATCGGGCCCCACGCCACGATGGTCAGGCTGGTGCCTGGGCGCTTCACCTCGGCCGCGCCCAGCGGGACGAGGTAATCCTGCTGCGGAACGGGTCCCTTGAGACCGTACAAAAGCTGGGACTCGACGAACATCACGGGGTTGTTGTCGCGGATCGCGGCCTTGAGCATGCCCTTCGCATCATAAGGGGTGGATGGGTAAACGACGTACAGACCGGGGATGTGGGTGAAGACCGACTCGAGCGTCTGGGAGTGTTGCCCGCCGTAGCCCTTGCCGCCGCCGACGGACACGCGGTAAACGACGGGGATGCGGACGTTGGCGCCCGACATGTAGTGCCACTTGCCGGCCTGGTTGCTGATCTGGTCGGAGGCCATGAGGGCGAAGTCCATGTACATCAACTCGACCACCGGCCGCAGGCCGACCATGGCCGCGCCGACGGCGGTGCCGCAGATGCAGGCCTCGGAGATCGGCGTATTGAACACGCGCTGGCGCCCGAAGGCCTCCAGCAGTCCCTTGGTCGCCTTGAACGCCCCGCCATAATCGGCAACGTCCTCGCCGTAGAAGATCACGCGGCGGTCCCGCAACATCTCCTCGAACAGGGCCTCCTTGATGGCATCCCGGTAGGTCAGTTGGCCATCGGTCCGCTTGAACTCGGGTGCTTCCTTGACGATTTCGACGTGGCTGAACTCCGCGGGAACGTCCCTCTCGACCGTCTCGGTGTGCATGTACTTAATGACGTCCGCCGGATCGGGGTCGGCGGCCTTGGCGGCACGACCGGCGGCGCGCGCGTTGCGGTCGGCTACCTTCTGCCGGAGGGCCTCGAGTCGCTTCGGGCCGAGGACCTTGGCCGCGCGCAGCGCTCGAGCGAAGCCCTCGATGGGGTCAACCTCCTTCCAAGCGGCTTCTTCTTCGCGCGTCCGGTATTCGTTGCGTGGATCGCTCAGGGAATGGCCGTAGTAGCGGTAGGTGTTGACTTCCAGGAGGCAGGGTCCCTGGCCCTGGCGGCAAGTCGCCGCGGCGCGCCGCACAGCGTCGCGCACAGCCAGCACGTCCATGCCATTGACGACCTCGGCGTGCATGCTGTTGTCGGCGAAGCCGGCGGCGCGGCGGGCCAACCACCGGATGCCCATCACTTCGTCGTCGGTCCGATGGGTCATGCCGTAGTGGTTGTTCTGGATGACATGGACGATGGGCAGGCCAAACGGGCTCTTCCCGGCCAAGTGATTGGTGAATTGGCTCATGCAGGCCCAGTTAAGAGACTCGAGCACCACGCCATTGGCGTAAGCGCCGTCGCCGGCGAAGCAGCAGACGATCCGTTGGTTGCGCAGGTAACGGGCGGCCATAGCGGCGCCGGTGGCGATGGGCACACCACCACCCACAATGGCGTTGGCGCCCAGATGGCCAACGGTGAAGTCCGCGATGTGCATGCCCCCGCCGCGGCCCTTGCAGTAGCCGTCTTCCTTGCCGAACAGCTCCGCAATGGTGCGGTAAAGGTGTTCCTCGAGCGCTTCCTCGACGAGGGCCTTGCGATCCTTGGCCTGCGAATGCGGCACGCGGAGCCGGAGCTGCTCGACGTTCATCGCGCGAATCGCGGCACAGCCCTTGGCGATGCTGTCGCCGTGGCCCCGATGGGTTGAGGTGATGTAGTCGCTTGGTGCGATGCCGGCGATGCCACCGACGGACGCGGCCTCTTGGCCGATCGAGACGTGCGTCGGGCCGCGATACTCGAACCCGGCGCAGGCGGGGTAGGCGCCCGAGCGGATCTTGACGATCATCTCCTCGAACTCGCGGATGGTCAGCATGTCTTCCAGCAGGTTCACGGCTTCTGATTTCGTGAGCGTGCCGTCTTTGAGTTCGGTCTGGAGGTTCTTCTGATACGTGTAGGCCCGGATCTGGCCGCAGTTGATGGTCTGCGGCTTGAACTCCGGGCGCGAATCGCTCAAGTAATTTGGCATGCGTCTGCTCCTGCTTGTTGGCCTTGGCGCTTACGCCATTACGATCGCCCCGTCCCCCTCTGCCGGCCTCGGCGACGCAGCAGGTGACGTTGTGGCTCAGATCGAGTGACATCCACCAGCGCGAACGACGCTCGTCCGCAGAGCGCTGCGAGTTCTGCCTGCCCCATAGGAGAGTTTGTTCTTTCGGTTGGCCGAAGCATAGCCTTTCAGTTGGCCGAAGCATAGCCGCCCGCACGAGGGCATTTCAACGAGAATTTGGTTGGATTTGTCTGCGAGTTCATCGGCCATGCTCGCGATTGTCTCGCTACTCCTCTGCTCCCCATTGGCTTGGCTTCGCCTCAAGCACCAAGCCGACGGCGATCTTTAGCTCGTTTACGTCCTCCGCCGCTGCGCAAACTTGCCCACAAAGGACGAAGAGGCATTACATTCGAGTGTGACGGTCTTTCAGAAGTGCTTGATGAAGAATGCCTAACGAATAAGCAACCCTTCCGTGTGAAGGAAGTGCTCTTCCACCGAGCTAAGCGCGCCGCCGCCCTGAGACATAAGCCATCCGGCCGCCGTTTCAACCGCAAAATTGGCAGCGCGTTTTCCTCGCCGAATTTTAGACTCGCACAATCAAGCTGGGGGCGGCATGCTTGTTGTCAGAGAAGCAAGCTCCCCGGAAACGAGATGCAAACCGCCGAAGCAGCGACACTCAAACCGCGGTGGGTGACGCAAGCGAAGCGAGCCTGCGCTCCCGCCTTCACACTGATCGAGCTGCTGGTTGTCATCGCGATCATCGCGATCTTGGCGTCCATGCTCCTGCCGGCGCTCGGCAAGGCCAAAGAAAAGGCCAAGCGCATCGCCTGCCTCAGCCGGGCGCGACAGGTGGGGGCTGCCTTTGTGATGTATCTTCAGGACTACGGCAAAATCATCTACCCGCACGTGAATGACATCACGGATTTCAATTCCCCGTATGCGCCGGCCAGCCCCCTCAAGGTGGTCATGCCGTACCTGGGCATCAACAGCTCGAATGTCGCGCCGCCTGTCTATATTTGCCCCGGCGCCAAACCTATCAAGAAGCCGGAGTACGCCCCAAACGCGCTCAGTACCAACAATCTGCTCCTCAGCCAATTGGTTTTGAGCAAGGGCATGGATAAAGTCCGTAATCCAGGCAGGACAGTCTTCATCCAGGAACACTACGCCAACATGAACTTGTGCGGCTTTGAACCGGAAGAGGCGGACTGGCCAAACCTGCGCGAAGCCTACACGCAGTGGCACACGTGGACTGCCTCCAGTGACATGGAGTGGAGCGGGCCGCCGGGGCGCGAGCATTACAACAACCTTCACGAGCAAGGCGGCAACCTCATCTGGTGCGATGGCCATGCCGATTACAAGAAGAACAGGCAGACTTCAAGTCTGGACTGGGGCTTGCTGGACGCAGCCGGGAATGATTCGCCTTGGCAGCCAAGGGAAGCTCACTCGCGCGCGGTCTATTTTTACAAATGAGAGGGTGGCCTTGATCGGCGCAAGATGAAACTGCTCAGGATCTTTTGCTGTCTCGCGCTTGTCGGCTGTGCGACCTGCTTGTTGAGTTGCAAGCGGGACGCGCGCGTGGACGCCAGCCGGTCGCTGGAAAGGTCATTTCAGGCATCTGACCCGGAAGTCAAGCAGGCCGTCGAGACAGCAGGGGCGAGCTTGAAGGCTGGAAACTACCTGGCAGCAGCCCGCGCACTGCAGCCTGTCCTGGCGCGCAGCACGCTGACGCCAGAGCAAAGGCAGGCCGTCGCGCTGACGGTCCAGCAAATCAGTCAGGCCGTGGCCGCCAACCCCAGTCTCGACTCAAAGGAGCTGTACGAGCTGCGCGCGGGAATGTTCCGCGCCGTCCACGGGGAACCATTCTGAGGCGGCAACGACCTGCGCGGCTCGGCGGGGGGAACCGCCTTGACCATGCCCTCGGAACCCCGACTCATTCCTTCGGGTCCTTTTGAACCCCTTGGTTTGCAGGGCGGGCCGGAGGTGAAACGCGTGCCCTTCCCGCCGCGCAAGCGGCGTGGCGAATTGGAAAAGCGGTACCCGGCGGAGGCAGTGGCGGTGGTCACCAACGAAGTCGTGGTCGCCGTCAACGTTCTGGATGCGGGTTCGGGCCACACCAACACCCCACTGACCGTCATTGAGCCGCCGTTCATCCCCCAGCCCACCATGGGGATTGCGCCGCTGTCCCTCCTGACCTTCACAAACCTGGGCGTGGGCGCCAATTACCAACTCCGGGTTTTCACCGACAGCACCTGGGCCAACAGCGGGGCACCCTTCATCGCCTTGGGTTCTACCTTCACGCAATCTGTCCCAGCCGCAGTTGCTCCGAATGGGTATCGGCTGGCGACGACACCGGTTCCCAACCAGGCTTATGCCACGGCGCAGGTGGTCAACGGGTTCGTCGTTGGGGCCTCGCTGACCAGCGGCGGCTCAGGCGACAGGAGCAGTCCCGGCGCCTTCCTTGAAGCCATCCACCGCGATGCGGTAGTCCTGGCCGCCTTGTGCCGCGAACTTCACCGTGCTGGCGGGAGGCGCGGTCGGGTCGTCGTCGTTCACACGGACCGACGTAAGCTTGGCGATATTGGTGCCCGTATAGACTCCCACCACCGTGTCGAAGGAGCTCCCTCGGGTCGTCACCCTGTAAATGCCGTTGGTGGGCGCGGTCCACGTCCACCACAAGGTCCGGCAAGCTGCGGACACGACGATCGGTTGCTCGTACAGTTGGCTGGTCGCCTCGCGGTTCGACACCTTGGCACTGGCGGCCGCGCCAGTCAGGACATCGGGACGATAAAAGTCATCGCCGACCGCGCCGGCCAATTGCGCCACCACTGGCGGCGAGTTGGACCAGATGCCGTCGTTGTCCACTGCCCGCGCGTAGAAAGTGGTCGTGGCCGAGAAGTTCGTGAGGACGAAGCGCCAGGGAGCGTTGGTGGCGGCGCCCAGGCGGTTGGTCAAGTCCAGGTTCTCGCGGAAGAAGTCCACGCGCGCCACGTTGCCGTCCGGATCGCTGGCGGCGACTTCGAGCGGCACGTCGCTACCCGCATCAAACACTGCCGGTTCGATGGGCCAGAGCCATTGGACGGCTGGCCGCTGCGTCACCCGGAGCCGAAGTTCAATCGGCGTGTTAGTGGCGCCCAGATTGTCGTAGGCGACGGCCGTGATCACGTGATTGCCCGCCGGCAGCGTAAAGACTTCCAGAGCAAAAGGGTAATTCGTCGCTGTGCCCAACGCGTTGGTGGCCGACCAGAACTCCACGCGCTGGATACCGCCATCCAGGTCTTCGGCCTCCACCGCCAAGTGAACGTCGGCCGGGTAGGGAAAGGCTGTGCCGTCGGCGGGTTCCAACCAGCGCAGGCGGGGCGGCTGGTTCGTGGCCGGATCGGTCGCCGGGTACAAGCGCCGGCTGAGGTACGTGGCGTTGGTCTCGACGCTAACGAGGAAATGGGCGTCGGGCTGGACGCCGACAAACTGGGCTGGCCGGCCCAGTTGCAGCACCTGGAGCGGCTCGAGCGTTCCGGTGCGGAAGTAGCCGATCTTCCGGTCGGCAGCTACGACGAACTCGTCCCTGCCGGGCAGCAAGGCGAAGTCGAGAATTGGCCGAAGGCCAAGGTCCGTGACCACCCGGAGGTCGTTGGCCGTGCCGGGCTGGTTTGCGTAGATGGCCCCGCCACCGCCAAGCAACCGGGTTTCGCCAGGCAGAACGAACACGCGTCCGCCCACACCGTCGCGCTCCGGCATGTATTGCGGCGATTGGGGGCCAGCACTCAGGGCCCCACTGGCCGGATCGAACGTGAAGCGAGTGATGTAGGGGTTCGCGTCCCAGACGGTGGCCCCGAACAGTTGCTGTTGCGAGGGGGACAGTCGCAGCGTCGCCCCGTTGTACATCCAGGCCAGGCCGATCATGCTGCCCGTGGCCACGGCGTGAGACTGGACGTAAGTGCCCCCGCCGGAGCCGCCCGCCACCAGCAGGATGCCGCGGTCGGTCGCCGCCAAGTCGCCAGGGTCGAGGTTGATGGTGAAGACGCGAAGCAGGGTGTCGCTGGCGAGGTCAAACTCCGCAATGTAGCCCGTCTGGGCAAACCAGTAAACGTTGTGCGGCCGCGCCCAGCTCTGAGGAATAGTTCCCTCGGATGGCTGCCGGGCTGACGAGGCGGGCTTGCTGGGGATTTCTCGACCGCATCATGCGGCAGTGGGGCGCCGCCAGCCGGAGCGGCGGTCACGCAGATGTTCGGCAGCCTGGCGCTGGGCCCACCTGCAGCCCCGGGCTTAAGAGGAGTCGCAGATGCGGATCTGGCAGCGGGCCGCGCGGCGCGGATCCCAGTCCTGGTCGGCGAGGCGGAAATAGCGGAAAGACTCCAGCAGGCGCTGCGCCAGGTTCTTGAGACTGCCGAACAACTGGAGCGGCGTGGCGGCTTATTGGCGGGCCAACTGCTGCAGCAGATTGCCCTTCTCGAACATCTGCAGGAACAGATGGGCAATCTGCAGCAGGTAGTAAAAGGCCTTCAGCGTGTCCGGGTTGGTGCTGTAGGCGTGCTTCAGGTTCAGGCCGCTGTTCTTCTGGAGGTTGAAGCCTTCGTTTTCGATTTTGCTCCGGCCCCGGCCGCCCTGGTTGGCGATCCGTTCGACGTTGGCCGGTTTGAGGCGCTGGTCGGTGAGCCAGGCGAAGGTGTGGTCTTGGTCGCCGCCGGTTTCCTCGCACAGCAGCGCGTGGACGGGGTGATGGCGGCCGGTGTCGTCGAGGTAGTCCAGATCGTTGACCCAGCGGAAGCGCTGGCGGATGCCGCCGGGCAGGGTCTGCCTTAAGCAATTGCCGGGGCTCAGGCGCAAGCGGCCCTGGAAATCTTTCCACAACGCCGGGGTTCGGCCGGGCTTGAAGCTCAGCACGTAAGACCAGTGGTTGTGTTCGCAGATGGTCAAGACCGGGCCACAGGCATAAAGGGAATCGCCGCTCAAGCAGAGCCAGAGCTGGGGGAAGTCGGCTTTGAGTTGGGCGGCCAACCGGGCAAAGGCTTTGAGTTCGTAGTCCTGCTTGACCGCCGCGTATTCGGTGAGGGTGGCCAACTGAGGGGGGCAAGTCGGTTGGGGGCGCAGGGGGTTTTGGATGAACTCGCTGCCGATGGACAGGGTCAAGCCGGCAGGATGGATCAGCTTGGCCTCCAAGACTGGGTGCAGGTGAGAGACACCCGAGCCGTGCTTGTGGACCAGACAATGGGGGCAGTGGGGCTTGTCAAAGCACAGGAAGCCGGTGCCATCGACGGCGACCAGCAAGCGGCCGTTCAAGCGGGCGGCCTCCAGGAGCTTGTTGCGGATGAGCCGCCGCACACATTGGATGCGCAAGTCGGCGATGGCGGCGGAGCCGACGTGGCCCAGGAAATGGCTCAGGGTCTGGTTGACCGGCAAAGACTCCTGCTGGCAGTCGGAGAGGCGGTTAAGGTTCTGGAGCACCGCCAGTTCCAGATCACGGAACTGGAAATCCAGTTGCCGCCGGCTGCCGAGCTTGCAGATGAACAACATCAGGCCCCACCAGAGAGCAAACCGGCGGTCGTAGGTCACCATCGGTTTGGCACCGGGTGTCGGGCAGTTGTCCGGCCCACTGGTTGAACTGGGGCCAGAAATGCCGGACGGTCTTAACCAGGCAGCCACCCAGGGCTACGACCTTCCGGCCCGGCGGCGTCTGGTCCGCGCCTGGGTCTGGAGCTGGGCCAGCGCCAGCGCGGAAATGTGGCGGATCAACGATTTGATGCGTCGGTATTGGCGGAGCCATTGTTGGACCTCCGAAAGCAACTCCTGCGGGACATAGACCGAGCGGGTCAGGCCCCGCTGTTTGTAAGTCAGGTGGTAGGCTGGGTGCCTCAGACCGGCTTGGCAGTGACAACCAAGGCGTCCGCACTTGCGGTGGAAGCGGACCAGGCTGGCGGCGACCAGGGGGCCGGTGATTTTGAATTGCTTGACGCGGGCGGCCAGGTGGCGGGCGATCAAGGTGGGATGCTTGGGTATGGTCATTTGCGTTGGGATTATGGCGGCCCAGGTGGCTCGCATGACTGAAACGTATAATTGCGTCACAGATTCCGCAACAAAAAAGTGAGTTGCGAAGAAATATTCTCCGGCTGGAGTCAGCAGGCAGAGTCTTTGGCCTGGAAAGACCCCCGGCGTTCGGGGGTGAAATGAGCCTCCGCAGGTGCGAAGATTTACCTATTCCTCAGGGCTGTGATCAGCCCATGCTAATACAGCGCGCCCGCGCAACCACGCACCTGCGGCCAGGTATGCAATCACGGTGCCTGCGCAGAAGTCCGCTTTCATAACGGCGAACTTCCAAGCTCAGCCACAGCCGCCGAGCATGATTCGAGCTGCGAGAAAACAGCATGACGCACCTTGCCTTCATCCGGCCCGAAGAAATAGAACCAAATGAAACTCCCGTCTGTGTCAAACCCGTCAAAGCGAACGCCGCCTGATTTCGGAAACTGCTGCTTGAAGCGTGCGTGCAGTGTCTCAAAGGTCTGATCGTCTTCCTGATCTCCACCCTTGTCACCAGCCAGTCGCAAGACCAATTGAAAGGGCGGGGGCTTGCCTGCCGCCGCCCGACGAAGATAAATCAAGACTAATCCGAAGACTGCTCCGAGAAAAAGCGACAGCGGCCAATTCCAGTTCTGCCGGAAACATCTGCTGGCAGCCGACCATGCGCCACCGGCAAAGATGATAGCAAGAAGGCAGTGGCGGATTATTCCGGACTTCATCGGGTTCATTGGTCGCGCGCCGCCGGCCTCGAACATAAGCCATCCGTCCGCCGTTTCAACCGCAAAATTGGCATTGCATCTTGCCGGCGAATCCCGAAAGTCACGGCTCAGCGCAGGCTCGCTTGGCGAGCGGGTTCTGTTGACACGGCCCGGCGCATGGAAAGGCGGACTGGAACCATTAACCCGGTCGGGCGGTGCTGGTGCGCCGCCCTGATACTTGGGCTGGGCGGCAACTCGGCCCCACCAGCTTCATGGGCGTGCGCTTGTGGGGCAGACCTCCGGTCTGCCGGTGCCGGAGCCTTTGGCTCCGGTTTCGATCTTGCCGGCAGACGGGCCGTCTTGGCCTTCGGATGTCCTCGCCTCCGGAGGAGGCGGGAACCGGCAGACCGGAGGTCTGCCCCATGACGGTGAACCTTGAGGGCGCCGCTAGAGTTTATGCACACAATGATTCAGCCAACGGTCACTCTGCCGACGGTCCTGCTCCGCCCAGGCGCAGCCGACCGCGTCGTGGCCGGCCACCCCTGGATATACCAGGGGTCGGTCCTGCGGCTGACGCAGCCGGCCAGCGACGGGGCCCTGGTGCAGGTCAAGGACCACCGCCAGCGGTTCCTGGGCGTGGGCTTCTATAACGCCAAGTCCAAGATCAGCGTGCGGATGCTCGCGCCGGAGCGAGTGGAGGTGGACGCGGCCTTTTTCACGGAGCGCATCCGGGCCGCGCTGGCGGTGCGCCAAAAACACCTGCCGGCCGCCACTTCCTTTCGCGTGGTCAACTCGGAAAGCGACTTCTTGAGCGGGCTGGTCGTGGACAAATACGAGGACGTGCTGGTGGTGCAGACCTCCTCCCTGGGCATGGACCAGCGCAAGGCGATGATCGTCGGCGCGCTCCAGGCGGTGTTGGCGCCGCGCGCCATCCTCGAACGCAGCGACATGGCCTCGCGCCGGTTCGAGGGCTTGCCGGAAGCCAGCGGCGTCCTGGCGGGAGATTCGCCGGGTGAGCTGGCGGTCAAGATCAACGGGCTGGAGTTCCGCGTGGACTTGCTCAGCGGCCACAAGACCGGGCTTTACCTCGATCAGCAAGTCAACTATCTGCGCGTGGCCGAATTCGCGCGCGGCGCACTGGTGCTCGATGCTTTTTGCTTCGCCGGCGGCTTCGGCTTGCACGCCGCGCGCGCCGGGGCGGCCCAGGTGCTCATGCTCGACCAAAGCCAGGAGGCCGTCGCGGCGGCGAGACGCAACGCCGAGGCAAACGGCCTCGCCGACCGGTGTTCGTTTGAGGTGGTGAACGTGTTCGACTGGCTCAAGAACTCAACGGCGGCGCCGCCCCACGAGCGGGTGATCCCAAGGTTCGACCTGATTGTGCTGGACCCGCCCTCCTTCACCCGGAACCGGGCCTCTGTGCCGGACGCGTTGCGCGGCTACAAGGAAATCCATCTCCGGGCGCTCAAGTTGCTCCGTCCCGGCGGGGTGCTGGCGACTTTCTGTTGCTCGCACCACGTGGACGCGGTCACCTTCCAGGAAGTCATTCTGGCGGCCGCCTATGACGCGCGCCGGGTGCTGCGCCGTGTGGCTACTTACACCCAGGCCCCTGACCACCCAATCATCCCTATCATACCGGAGACGGAGTACCTGAAAGGCTTTGCCTTCGAGCTTGCCCGATGAACCGAAGTAGGTTTCGCGCTCCCATCCGCCGCGCGCCAGCCGTTGCGCTTAAGGGAGCGTCGAAGTGGGTTGCGCACCACGGCATGGCACTTGGAGAATCTACCGGGGAATCTGCTTGCGCTCGACGACGATTCGGTTCAAGGCTACTTGCCACAACCTATTTGATGGCCAAGCAAGCAAGAAAGGATCTGTTATGAAGCTCTTGTGCGTGTCCCCCACCCAACGCGTTCGAGCCGCCTTGCCGCCGGCTCGCGCCAGTTGCGATGGCACAATCCCCTTGACGCGGACCCTCACGGTTGACAAAGACACCATGCTCGACGCCAGCGGCCATCAGGTGACGATCAGCGGCCAGCAGTCCAACCGCGTCTTCCACGTGAAAGCCGGCGTCAAGTTCACATTGCTGAGCGTGACCGTGGCCGATGGGAAGAGCGACAAGGGTGGGGGGCTTTTCAACGAAGGCGGCGAAGTAATTGTGCTGAACTGCGCGTTCCTCGGCAACGTCGCCAGGGGTGCGGACGCCGCCGGCGGCGCGGTGTTGAACTCGGCCAACCAGACGAGCGTGGTCACGCTGGTCAACACGATCCTGGCGGCTAGCTCCGGCGCGGGCAATGCCTCCGGCACTCTGACCGACGGCGGTCACAACCTCAGTTCCGATGCCAGTTGCGCGTTCACCGCCGCCACCAGCCTGAACAACACCGATCCCAAGCTGCTGCCCTTGGGCGACTACGGCGGGCCGACTCCCACGATGGCCCTAGCGGCCGACAGCCCAGCGCGCGACCACGGCGACGACGCGCTGGCGCCGCCCACCGACCAGCGCGGCGTGCCCCGACCCATCGGCTCGGCCAGCGACATCGGCGCGTTTGAGTTTGTGCCGCCGCCCTCGATTACGCCGCTGCCGAGTGGCGCGATGCGCATCGAGTTGAAGCTCCAACCAAGCCGCGTGGCCGTGCTCCAAGCCACGTCCGATTTCAGGACCTGGACCGACCGGCAGACCAACCAGACCGACGCGGCGGGAGTCTTCACCGCGATTGACACCGACGCGCCGCTCTACCCGCACCAGTTCTACCGAACCAAGACGCCATGAAAACCCAACCTCCAGAGCATCGCTTCAATCGGTATCAGACACCGGCCGTGGTTGCTGGCTGAGCGACCAGGAGGAGAAGGAGGACGAGAGCGAGAACGGGAAGGAGCACGAAGGATGAGGGCGGTTTTCAGATGCGGGTTGCTGGCCCTGGCCTGTTGTGCGTGCGCAGCAATGCGGTGCGCTCCGGCCGCAGCAGATACGGATGTTCTGCTGGCGGGGGCGGCGAGGGTCGAGATCACCCCCGACCCGAAGCTGACGAACTGGGTCAGCCACAAGCCTTACGACGGCATCTTGGACCCCATTTTTGCCAGAGCACTGGTGTTGTCCAGCGCGACCAACAAGGCCGCCATCTTGTGCTGGGACCTGGTGGACGCCCGCGAAGGCGTGGTCGCCAAAGTGCGGCAACGCATCGCGCGGGACCTCGGCCTGGCCCAATCCAACATCCTGGTCGCCGCTTCCCATACCCATTCGGCCCCCTGGTCGCCCGTCATAAGCGACCCCTTGCTGGCCCAGGAACAGAAAGACATCGGCCCGGTGATGCGCGACCCCGCGTTCCAGGCCTGGGCTGACCGCTTGATCGAGTCGTCTGTCGAAGCGGTTCGGCAAGCCAGTGCGGCCCAGAAACCAGTCACGCTGGCCATCGGTCGCGCTTATGTGGGCGAGGCTGTCTTCAACCGGCGTCCCCGCAAACCCGACGGGAAAGTCGAGACCATGTACCAGCCGGCAGACCCTTACGCGCTGCCGCGGGGGCTGCGCTTCAGCCCAACCGACCCAACGCTGACCGTGCTAAGCTTCCGCGACCACGAGGGCCGTCCCGTGGCGACGCTCTTCCACTTGGCTTGCCACCCGGTGGCGGTCTATCCCTTTCACAAAGGCATCTCGCCCGACTGGCCGGGCCTGGTCGCCACCCCGCTCGAAGCGGCGCTGGGCGGCCGGGCCATGTTCCTCCAAGGCTGCGCCGGGGACATTGTGCCCGCCCGGCGCGGCCTGGCGGCCTGCGACCGCATGGCCCGATTGATTGCCGAGCGCGCCCTGGCCGCCCTGAAGCAGACCGAGACCTTGCCCGCAGGCCCGCTGCGCGCCCTCAGCGCCACGGTGAGCCTGCCCTTGACAGAGGCGGCGCGCAAAGACATGCAACAAGACCGGTTGGCGGCGGAGGTGCAGGTGCTGGTCTGCGGCCCGTTGGCCCTGGTCGCCCTGCCGGGAGAGCCGCTCATTGGCCTGGCGTTGGCCATTCAGCAGCGCTCGCCTTTTCCGCACACGCTCGTCCTGGGCTACGCCAACGGTTACGGCATCCAGTATGTGGGCTTGCCGGGCGAGAAGGCCCTCGGCGGCTATGAGATGGGGCCGGTCGGGGCGGGGACCGATGAATGCGGCCAGTTGCTCGTGGACACCGCCCTGCGGTTGCTCCAAGAACAATGGGAGTTGGCGCTGCTCTCCGGCGCGCCGCGCCCCCAGCCAAGCTTGCCAGGCGAGCTCCCGCGGTGATGGCCTTTGCCAACCCTAGCAGGCGAAGCACCTTTGCAGCGCCAATTCGTGGCGCTGCGGTGGACGGGATCAGACCGCGAGCATGATTCCCAGGCAGCCGGGCCAGCCGGAAGGCTCTCAGCAAGTGATCTATGCGAGGCCCACCACGCCACATTGCGCGCTCCGAACCCAGGATGTTATTGTTGTGAAATGACCACGTCCGAGACAACCACGACACCCGTAAGATTATTCAGCGACTTGTCGGAGTCCACACATGCGGACGCGGCGACAACACTGGAGCGGTTGCGGTCCAGCCCAGAAGGATTGTCCTGGACCGAGGCGCGGCGGCGGCTCGCGCAGTTCGGTCCGAACGAATTATCCAGCCAAAAGCCCCCCGGCTGGCCGGTCGTGCTCTGGGGCGCAATGCGGCATCCCTTCAACGGCGTGCTGGTCGTGCTCGCGGGGGTGTCGTTCGCAACCGGCGATTTGAAGGCCGCCCTGGTGATGCTTTCGATGATCGTCCTGAGCGTCGGGCTGGCTTCGCCGGGGGTGAGCACCGCCACCATCACGAAATGCGCCGAGCCGGTGGCGACCAGGGTGTAGGTCCGCAGCCCCGCCGTGCGTTGCCGCCACTGCCGTTCGACGCCGATGGCCATGCCGCAGAGCAGCGCGCAACCGAGACGCAAAAGAAAATCCATCGGTGTCATGCCTCCCTCACAGCCAGCTTCGGAATTTGCGGATGTAGAACTTCTTCAGGAACTGCGTGAGCAGGCAGTAGCACAACAGCAGCGTCGGCAGGAAGATGAAGTAGGCCGGCGGCAGCGGTTGCAGCTTCAACGCCGACGCCAGCGGCGAGAAAGGAATCCAGATGCCGACCGCCATGATGATCCCGGTGGTGCGTTCGGCCAGATCCCACTGCTCTCCCTTGACCGGAATCAGAATGTCCGCACGGGCGTAAGCGTTCTGGAACGTGCATGCCGGCTCAAACAGGGTCTGACGAGTGCGCAGCTCTCCCTCCGTCCGTGCCCCGCAGAGCTCAGCATTGGCTGGACACGCTGTCGCAAAAATCCCTCCAGGGAAAAGCCGCCTGGCCAATTCACCAACCTCCCTGCCTTCATCGAGGGCGGCACAAGTGGCGTCGTCCGGTGCTGGGAACAGGTCCGCCCTGTTGCACTGGAACCACAGGAGCTTCGGGCACTGGAGCCCGGACAAATAGCCGGACTTGCTTAGCCGGTTTCGTGGGGCGATTGCGCCAGAGTGCACACGCGCCAAGTCAGTTCTTTTCATGGTCGAGGCCGAGTTCTCTCAACGTCTTCTTCCACTCCTCGCGCACCATCGCGTCCCGCATGTCGAGGAAGCGCGGCAATGCTGAGCGGACGCGATGGGCGCTGGGATACATCCCTTCGGCGTGAGCCTGAATGGTCGCTGACCGGACCAGTCCTCGCACAAGCCGAGTGCGAATCTGCCTATGATTGCCGAAGTGCGCTTGGTACCGCGCCTTCAGTTCAGCGACGAGGTCGGGAAATACCCGGGCCAGATAGCTCTGATGGCACTTCAACCGCAGTGCGATCTTCTTCATCGAAGGCGGGGGGCTTCCTTCGCATCGAGGATCCTGGCCAGCGCCGATCGGAGCCGTTTGCGGTTGTGGCGACGCGCCGTCCGTCGGACCGCGGGAAGACAGAGTGTGCCCAGCGCACTCGGACTCACGCAGATCTGGTCAGACACATCCTCCGAGAGAAGTGAGATTGGCTCGACACCCAGCCGAATGCTGAGCATCAGGAGCGAGAGGAGCATAGGACTCTGAGATTCGTCGCACCAACACTCAACTGTTTTGCGCGAGTGGAGGACAGCTCGCGCCAGGGAGGATTTGTTTCCGCGGAATGCACCGTATCTCAGGGCACGAACGTTCGCCGCGAAGTGCGATTCGCTCAGGCTGGGGAGAATTCGGGGAGCCTGCGCAACGAAGTCGGCCCCCTTCTCCGCCGCGAAGATCTCCCATTCAGTGGGCTGAGCTGCCGCACGGTCGCCTCGCGCGGCACCCAGCCAGTGCTTGCAGACCGGGCAAAAACCCGGACGGGAACGACGTGTGAGAGCGCCACGACGTGCGTGGCAACGCGGACAGCTCTACTGGGGCCGGCAGCACTTGGGTTCCGTGCATGAATCCACATTCATCACGAGGAATGAGGAGCCGGTTCGACTTTCACTCGCTGGCCGAGCTTGGCGCGTAGAGGACTTGAATTGGCCGGAACGCACCGTCTTTGTCACCCCGGAGCAGGAACGTGGCATCTCCCGGTGGTTGGGGTTGGGGCGTCCACTGTCCTTCGATCTATGTCGGAAAATCCGAGACGTTTTGGCTTCCGAGGATGGATTCGATTATCTTGCTCGGAGAGCGACCGAAGCATTGGCCGGAGGGAGGGAAGAATTCTGCTGGCTGAGCGCAGATGCCATTTGCGTTCGCGTGCCGGCGGGCGAAAACCGCACCGAAATCTGGACCTACGCTGCGCAGAACGTCAACGCCGCACTCAGCAATGCGTTAGGCCATGTTGCTGGCAAGGTTGCTGCCATTGATAATTTCCGGATGCGGATTAGCGACGCGGTTCCCGCCGACCTCATCCAACAGTGGTTTGCCAAAATGCGAGAACTGGGGCCACTGACTCCGGCCATCCGCGACCTAAGCGCGGTGCTCGACCGGCTGAAATTCCGACAATGCCTCCCAGACCGACTGGCGGAGCGGATGCTCATGCTCCGAACAATGCCCGGGAGGGAAGGCGCCAGTGTTCTCGGTGAACCGATCGTGTTCGCCTGAACCAGCGCGTTTGGCATCCGGGTTCGTTTCACTGTCTGATTGCAGGTTGGCCGCCGCGCACCCCCGCGAGATCGGTTGGGGTGGCTTACAGAGGCTGAAAGCAAGACTCCAGAGTTCTCAGCATTTCTTTCGAAAGGCCACAGGGAACTCGCAAACCGCCCGGCGCAACCGTTGCGGCGACTTTGTTCAAAAAATCAACCCGTTTGTCCAAGACGGGGCGGTTCCCAAGTTTCTATCGTGGAGGCATGTGGAATTCACGAAGCGTCGGCTTCGGTGCCGGAATGGTTTTTCGGATTTGATGAGCGACTTGCCCATCCTGGCGCGGTACCGCCTCGAGACCTGCCTGCCCGTCGACCAGGTGGCGGAGGTGATCGCGGGCGAGCAATCGTCCGGGACCTTTCTGCCTGTGCCCGGGGAAACCGAGGAACTGAAGGCGCGTTCGCGGGCCAAAGTCACGAAGATCACGCTGTTGGAAGCTGCGGATACCCCGAGCTTGCCGGGCGGACGCACGCCCAAGGCCACGGTCGCCGGACTCAAGTACCAGCGGGCCGAGATCACACTGGCTTTTCCGTTCGCGAATGTCGGGGCCAGCCTACCCACGCTGGTCGCCACGGTCTGCGGCAATCTCTACGAACTCGCCGACCACACCGGCTGCAAGCTGCTCGATCTCGAACTGCCGCCCGCGTTCGGCGAGAAGTATCCGGGACCGCAGTTCAGCGTCGCCGGCACGCGGAAGCTGGCCGGCGTGTTCGACCGCCCGATCCTCGGCACCATCGTAAAGCCGAGCGTGGGCCTCAACCCGGAACAGACTGCTGCGCTCGTTCGCGAACTCGGTGAGGCAGGCATTGACTTCATCAAGGACGACGAACTCCAGGCCGACGGGCCGCACTGTCCGCTCAAGGAACGTGTCGCCGCCGTGATGCGGGTGATCAACGACCTCGCCGACCGCACCGGCAAGAAGGTGATGTTCGCCTTCAACATCACGGATGATCTCGACGCGATGTTCCGGCATCACGACACGGTGCTTGGGGCGGGCGGCACCTGCGTGATGGTGAGCCTGCACAGCGTTGGTCTTCCGGGCCTGCTCGAACTGCGCCGCCGCTGCGCGCTGCCGATCCACGGGCACCGCAACGGCTGGGGGATGTATTGCCGGCATCCGCTGCTCGGCGTCGAGTATCCGGCCTGGCAGAAGCTATGGCGGTTGGCGGGCGCGGATCACCTGCACGTCAACGGCCTGCAGAACAAGTTCTGGGAACCGGACGATTCGGTGGTGCGCAGCATCGCCGCGTGCCGGACGCCCATGTTCCAACCCGACGACACGGCGATGCCTGTCATCAGCTCAGGGCAATGGGGCGGCCAGGCGCCGGAAACCTACCGGCTCACCGGCACGACCGATCTCATGTATGTCGCCGGTGGCGGCATCATGGCCCACCCGATGGGGCCGGCGGCCGGTCTGCGGGCGTTGCAGCAGGCCTGGGAAGCGGCAGTGCAGGGAATCGAGCTGAACACCTACGCCGAAACTCATGCTGAACTGAGGGAGACCATCAGCGAGTTTGGAGGGCGGAGATGAAGTTCTGTGTTCTTCAAGACTCTATGTTTTCCAAGGCGCTGCGCTGAAATGTCGCGAATCACACGCCACCTTCTTCTTGCCTTCTACGGCGACGATTTCACCGGCTCGACCGATGCGATGGAATCGCTCGCCCGGACCGGCCTGCGCACCGTCCTCTTCCTGGATGCCCCTTCGCCCGTCCAGCTCCGCCGCTTCCCCGGACTCCGCGCCTTCGGGGTCGCGGGCACGGGCCGCACGATGACGCCAACGCAGATGACGCGCGAACTGCCGCCGATCTTCCGCGCGCTCCGGGCTTCCGGCGCGCCCCTGGTCCACTACAAGATCTGCTCGACGTTCGATTCCTCGCCCCGTATCGGCAGCATTGGGAAGGCGATCGACGTCGCCCAGGGCGTCTTCCGCTCGCCCTTCGTGCCGCTCCTGGTGGGCGCGCCCATGCTGGGGCGCTACTGCGTCTTCGGCAATCTGTTTGCCCGCTCCGGCCTCGATTCCGAACCGCACCGGTTGGATCGCCATCCGACCATGCGGCATCATCCCACTACGCCGATGGACGAAGCGGATCTGCGACTGCATCTCGCCAAGCAAACGTGCAAGACCATTGGCTTGCTGGATGTCGTCCAGTTGGAATCCCCCAATGCCGCCCACCGTCTGAGTCAACTCCTGGATGCCGACACAGAGATCATTCTCTTCGATGTGGTCAACGACAGCCATCTGCCGCGGCTGGGCCAATTGATCGGGAGCCACGCGAACCCGCGCCAGCCGTTGTTTGTGGTTGGATCCTCCTGCGTGGAGTACGCCCTGGCGGCCCGGTGGCGGCAATGCGGGAGGCTGAAGACGCGCCCGGCGGAGTTCTCCCTGGCGCGCACCCAGGCGCTCGTGGTGGTTTCCGGCAGTTGTTCGCCCGTGACCGATCGCCAAATCCGGCGGGCGGTGGAAGGCGGGTTTGCTGAGATCGCGCTGGACACCGCGGCATTGGTTCATCCCAAGACACGCTCGTCCGGAATAGCGCGTGTCCTCAACGCTGCCGCCGCACTCTTTACGGCACAGCGCAGCGTGATCTTTCACACGGCGCGCGGCCCGCAGGACCCGCGTTTGGCCAGCACGCAGCGTGCGCTCGCCAGACTTGGCCTTCGGTCGGCCGCCACGCTCGGCACCCTCCTGGGTGAACTACTGGCAAAGGTGCTCGAGCAGACCGGTTGGACGCGGGGAGCGGTTACCGGCGGCGACACCTCGAGTTTTGCCGCCCGTGCCTTGGGTGTGGAAGCACTCGAGTTTCTGGCGCCGATTGCTCCCGGCGCGCCCTTGTGCCGTGTGCAGGCGCCCGGCCACCCCGCCGACGGACGCGAAATCGTTTTCAAGGGTGGCCAGAATGGCCGGGACGATTTCTTCCTCTCAGCGTTGTACGGCGACGTGTCGTCCGTGCCACAAGCGCGTGCACCGTCTCGTGACGTTTCTCCGCGTCCTCCTTCCTGCGCGGCGCTGAAGGCGAGGACACCGCGACACCGTGGAGGAAGAAGCGCGCGGAGAGAGACGAGAGACCGTGAGCAAATGACTTGACGACCCGTCCACAACCAGCAACCACCACATCCATGTCAACCATCGCCATTCTGGGTGCCGGCGGCAAAATGGGCTGCCGGCTGACCGACAATCTCGTTAAACACAACCACAAGCTGCTGCTGGTCGAAGTCAGCGAAGTGGGCTTGGCCAACATCGCCAAACGCGGCTTGAGCCCCACGCCCCAGCCGGAGGCGCTGGCGACGGCGGAGGTGGTGATTCTGGCCTTGCCGGATCGGCTGATGAGCAAGATCGCGCACGAGGTGGTGCCCCAACTCAAGGCCGGCACGCTGGTGATCACACTCGATCCCGCGGTGGCCCATGCGGGCGGATTGCCCCCGCGGGCGGACGTCTCCTACTTCGTCACGCATCCGTGTCATCCGAGCCTGTTTGAGCATTTCGAAACCGCGGCGGAGCGCGACGATTTCTTTGGCGGCATCCGGGCGCGGCAGGCCATCGTGTGCGCCTTGATGCAGGGACCGGAGGCGCACTACACACTGGGCGAAGAACTGGCCAGGCAATTCTTCGGCCCGGTGACGCGCAGCCACCGCATCACCGTCGAACAAATGGCTATCCTCGAACCGACCATGGCCGAGGTGTGCGGCATCGCGCTGGTGCTGGCGCTGCGGGAGGCGCTCGAGGAGGCAGTGCGCCGGGGCGTACCCCGTGCGGCCGCCGAGGATTTCATGTACGGCCACGTCAAGGTCGAACTCGGCATCGGCTTCGGTCGTGCCGGATTCCCGTTCTCGGACGGCGCCATGCTCATCGCCGAATACGGCAAACAGCGCATCTTCCGCGACGACTGGTTGAGACTCTTCGAGCCGCCGAGCGTGAAAGAGCAAGTGAACACGATTCTGGCTGGGAAGTTGCCGGAGTCAGGGCGATCCTGATTCGGCCATGCGTCTCGGAATCGGATCTTACGCTTACGCCTGGTCGATTGGGGTGCCGGGCCATCTGCCCCCGAAGCCCATGACCGTCTTCGACCTGCTTGTTGAAGCGGAGCGATTGGGGGTGCGCCTCGTTCAAGTGTGCGACAACTTGCCGCTGACGCAACTGTCACCGGCGGAACTGGACCAGTTCGAGGCCCGCGCCCACGCCGGTGGTATCGGCATTGAACTTGGGACCCTCGGTTTGCGGGCGGACAATCTGCGCGCCTATTTGCGACTGGCGTGCCGTTTGGATTGCGCTTTTCTCCGGCTGGTGGTTGACAGCCGCGGCGACGAACCCAGCCCCGAGGAAGCGGTGACGCGGCTGAAGGCTATTCTGCCCGAGTTTGAAGCGGCAGGCGTGCGCCTGGCCATTGAGAACCATGATCGGCTCCCCAGTGCCACGCTGGCCTGGATGGTGCGGCAACTGGGCCCGGAACGGGTGGGGGTCTGCCTCGACCCGGTCAACTCGTTTGGCGCGCTGGAAGGGCCTGAGGTGGTCCTGCAGAACCTCGGCGAGTTCGCGCTCTGCCTGCATGTCAAAGACTTCACCATCCGCCGCGTCAGCCACCGCATGGGATTCGTGCTGGAGGGGTGTGCGGCCGGACGCGGCCAACTCAACGTGCCGTGGCTGCTGGACAAGCTGGCCTCGAGCCCGCACCCGTTCAACGCGGTGTTGGAAAGCTGGGTGCCCCAGGCGGACACGCTCGCCGAAACCATCATCCGCGAACATGCCTGGGCGGAAGAGAGTGTGAGATACCTGCGAGAATTGATACCGGATTAGTCCATGGACACTGAAAGATGTGCGAATGCCAGTCGCTCCCTCGCGTTGGAGCGGGAGTCAGTGCGTCCGGAAGCGCTCCGCCTGCGTGCCGGGCCGCTCACGATGATGTTTGAACCAGCGACCGCCTTCTTGCGCCGGATTCGCTTGGCGGAACACGAGATCATTCGCGGCATCTATGCCGCCGTGCGCGATCGGAACTGGGACACAGCGCCGCCGATCATTTCACATCTCACATCTCGAATCTCAAGTGATTCCTTCGCCCTCAGCTTCGAGGCCGAATGCCGGCAGGGCGACATTCACTTCCGGTGGCGGGGTGAAATCACCGGGGCCGCGGATGGCGCGCTGAAGTTGAGCTTCGACGGTGAAGCGCTGGCCAACTTCTGGCGCAATCGCATCGGCTTTTGCGTGCTCCACCCCGTTCGCGAATGCGCCGGGGTGCGTGCTCGCCAGACCCGCACCGACGGCCGCGTGGTAGAATGCCGGTTCCCCGACACCATCGAGCCGCAAATCCTCGGGCGCAGCAGCTTTCAGGACCTGCGCGCAGTGGCCCATGAAGTCACCCCGGGTCTGTGGGCGGAAGTCGAGTTCGCGGGCGACATCTTTGAGATGGAGGATCAGCGCAACTGGACAGACGCGAGCTTCAAGACCTATTGCACGCCGCTGGCCCTGCCGTTTCCGGTGGAGATTCGCGCCGGCAGACGCGTCCGCCAGACCATCACGCTCCGGCTTGCGGGTGCGCGGACCAGCCTCGGCAAAGGCTGCGTGGAAGTCGCCGAGCCCGAGGTTGCGGCGGTGACGCTCACGCTGCCCACGGCTCCACGGCTGCCCCTGCCTCGTCTGGGTTTGGGCCTGGCCAGTCATGGCGAACCCCTGACCGACCGCGAGCTTGCGCGGTTGCGTTCGTTGCGCCTGGCTCATCTGCGTGTCGACCTGAAGTTGGGGGGGGCGGACTGGGCCTCCGTATGGGAACGGGCTGCTAGCGAGGCCAGGTCATTGGGGACTGGCCTTGAAGTCACCCTGCATTTTCCGCGCGACGATGAGGGCGACGTTTCCGAATTCCGGCGGCGCCTCCAGTCTAACCCGGTTCCGGTCGCCCGCGTGCTAGCCCTGCGTACAGGCGAAGCCGCGACCACCCCGCAGACCCTTGCGCTGGCACGACAGGCCGTGGCCGGCTGGAATGTCCCCATTGGCGGCGGCAGCGACGCGAATTTCTGCGAGCTTAATCGCGAGCAGGCTCTCGGGCGTTTCCCCGCGGCCGAAGCCGATTTCATCTTCTGGTCGATCAACCCGCAGGTTCATGCCACCGATGACGTGTCGGTGATGGAAACCCTCGAAGCGCAATCGGACACGGTCAGGTCCGCGCGCATGTTCGCGGCCCACAAACCGCTGGCGGTGTCGCCGGTGACACTCAAACAACGGTTTAATCCTGTTGCCACCGGGCCGGAGCCCGCGCCGCCGCCCGGCGAGCTGCCTCGGCCGGTTGACCCGCGCCAGCGGACTCTTTTCGGCGCAGCGTGGACGCTCGGCAGTCTCGCCGCCCTGGCGACGGCCGGCGTGGAGAGCGTAACGCTCTATGAAACCACCGGCTGGCGGGGCGTGATGGAGACGGAGGCTGGCTCGCGGTTGCCGCAAAAGTTTCCTTCTCAACCGGGCGAGGTGTTTCCTATGTTCCACGTCTTTGCCGCCCTGGCCGGGTTCGACCAGGTGACGCCGGTGCCCACCGATTCCCGGTGGGTGGCGCTGACGCTTTTCAATTCTGCAGGTCGCCGCCGGCTCCTTCTGGCGAACCTGGGCAACGCGAGTTTGGAAATCGAATTGGCCGGATGCAACACTGCTGCCCGCGTATTCTTGCTTGATGAAGCAGGTCTGACGACGGCGGACCAATCCTCGGGAGCTTTCCTGGTGCAGGGACAGGAAGTTGTCCCCCCGCCGTCAGGGGTGCTGAAGCTGAGCCTCACGGCGCACGCCTTCGCGTGCGTTGATTGGCCGTAAGCGCGTTGGTGGTCGCACCGATCTCCCAAGGACCAGGCGATCGAGCTTTGCCTCCGAGGGGCGTTTGGTTATGCTTCCACGCATGGCGAACCCTGGCCACAAACCGGTTGTGGGCTCGGCGCGCGAGGCGTTCCGGAGGCTGCTGGCCGTGGCCGGCCGACTCAAGTTCCAGCCGCATCGGATTGCCCATCTCCTGGATGCCAAGGGGCGGCATGAGTTGACGTTGCCGGCGGAGTTTCCCTTTGCGGTCAGTCTGTTTCATTTTCGCGAACGCGCGTTCACTCAACGCCTGACCTGGCACGAGCGCCTCGAGTTCCTGGTTCCGCTGGACGGCCCCTTGCGGGAGCGCATGGGCGATCTTGTGGTCGACCTCCAGCCGGGCGATCTCCTGGTCGTGGACCACCTGAAGCTGCACCAGGTGGTGAATGTTCCCGGATTGGATACGCGCTGCGTCGTCATTACCTTCATGCCGGAGTTTGTCTATAGCCTGGGTTCGCCGGCCCATGACTACATGTTTCTGCTGCCTTTCTACGCCAAGCTCGAGCGGCAGCCTCACGTGTTGTGCGCCAGCGATCCGCAAGCCGGCCCGGTGTATCGGGAGCTCGCGGAATTGCTGCCGTGCTATTTCGACCGGCCGCCCCTGTTCCAGACTGGTTGCAAGGCAATGCTCCTCCGAGTGCTTCATCACCTGGCCTGCCGGTTCCAACTCTCGGAGGTGCTGCGGTCGGAGTTTGTGCGCCAGCAAGAGCGGACGGAGCAGTTGAAAAAGCTGCTGACGCACGTTGAGACCCACTATGCCGAGCCGCTCGCTTTGGCCGATGCAGCCCGGATGGTGGGCATGAGCCCGAGCCGGTTCACCAAGGTCTTCAAACGTGCGACCGGGATGACGTTGGTGGCCTACCTGACCCACGTGCGCCTATCATGCGCCGCCCGGATGCTGCGGGAGACCACCCGGTTGGTGGCAGAGATCGCCGCTGAAACAGGATTTGCCGACCAGAGCTACCTGGTCCGACAGTTCCGGAAGCATTTCGGCCAAACCCCGCTCGCGTATCGTCGTGCGCACAACGCCCGGGCGCTCGATCAGGCTTGGTCCGGGCTGGGACAGAGCCAACGAGGCACCGCGGAGTAAGGAGGACGCGGAAATACTCGAACCAGGGATTGAACAAGAAACTGTGCGGCTGCCCGAGCGGATCCTTTTCCCGTGCTTATTTCCCTGCGGTGTAACCGGGGAGCCCCGTCAGCGGTACGGCGCACCGCGCAGCACGGAGGCCCGCCCATTTTGTCCAAAATATTTGGCGGCGTCTTCTATCGGCCCCGGCCAGCGGCGAATACAAGAGGCATCATGTTTACCATCGAAAGCTATGGGGTGGCGGTCGTGGCCTGCATGGTGGCCATGGTCTGCTGGGGCTCGTGGCAGAACACCACCAACCTGGCCAGCCGGGCTCTGGGACGCCCCTGGCGCTTCGAGCTGTATTACTGGGACTTCGTCTCCGGTATCCTCCTGGTTGCGATCCTCTACGCGTTGACGTTCGGCAGTATGGGGAGCGTTGGGCGTAGCTTTTCAACTGACCTCGCCCAGGCGAGCACTTCGAGCATCGCGTCCGCCATGATCGGGGGCATGATCTGGAACCTCGGCACGCTGCTGCTGGTCGCGGCAATCGCCATGACCGGCATGTCGGTGGCGTTTCCGATCGGCGGCGGTATTGGCTGGCTGCTCGGCATCCTGGTCAACTACATTGCCGCTCCGGTTGGCAACCCCGTTTTTCTCTTTTCGGGTATGGCGGTCGTCGCAGTCGCAATTTACCTGAGCATGCGATCCTACCGGTTGTTGGCCAAGCAGACCGCACGGCCGCCGCTCAAAGGCATCGTGCTCGCGTTTGCCGCCGGCATTCTGATTGCCTTTTTCTATCGGTTTGCAGGAGCATCGCTGGTCGCGGACTTCGCCCAACCCGAGACCGGCAAGTTGACGCCCTACACCGCCCTTGTGTTCTTTGCGCTGGGGGCCTGGCTCAGTACGTTTCTCGCCAATCCATTTTTCATGCGCAAGCCCGTGGAGGGAACCCCCGTCCGTTTTGCCGATTACCGTGGCGTTCCCGCCCGGATCCACCTGCTGGGCGTGGTGGGTGGCGGGATCTGGACCAGTGGCATGATGGCAAGCCTGCTAGCCAGCGGCAAGGCCGGGTTCGCGATCTCCTACGGCCTGAGCAATGCGGCACCGGTAGTGGCGGCGCTTTGGGGCCTCCTGGTCTGGAGAGAATTTGCAACTGCTCCTCCGGGCACGCATCGACTGCTGAGCGGGATGTTCATCTGCTACCTGATCGGCCTGGTGCTGATCGTTGTGGCCCGGCTAACCTAGAACGACGAGATCTCTATGAAAGAATTGCGTTTTGGCATCATCGGCACGGGCTTCTGGGCGCGTTATCAACTGGCCGCCTGGCGCGAATTGACTGGCGCGCGCTGCGTGTCCCTCCACAACCGCACCCGCGCCAAAGCGGAGAAACTGGCTCGAGAATTCGGCGTGCCCGCGGTCTATGACAACGCCGAGGACCTCATCCGTCGGGAGAAACCGGATTTCGTGGACATCATCACGGACGTCAACACGCACCGGCCATTCGTGGAGCTGGCCGCCGCTCACCGCACGCCCGTCATCTGCCAGAAGCCGCTCGCGCCCACCCTCGCCGACGCGCGAACCATGCTCGCCGCGTGCCAGCAGGCCGGCGTGCCGCTGTTCGTCCACGAGAACTGGCGATGGCAGACGCCGCTCCGGGAACTGAAGAACGTCTTGGACACGGCTCCCATTGGCCGCGTGTTTCGGGCGCGGGTGACGTATTCAAACAGCTTCCCTGTCTTTGACAACCAGCCGTTTCTGAAGGAGCTCGAACAGTTCATCCTCACCGACATAGGCACGCACATTCTGGACACGACGCGAATGCTCTTCGGCGAGGCCACGACTCTCTTCTGTCGCACGGCCCGTGTGCATCCGGACATTCGCGGCGAAGACGTGGCAACCGTGATGTTGGGCATGACATCAGGCGCGACTGTGACCTGCGAAATGAGCTATGCCAGCCGGGTCGAACACGATCGGTTTCCGGAGACCTTCGTGTTCGTCGAGGGGGAACAAGGGTCTGTGGAGCTGGGACCGGATTTCTGGATTCGCGTCACCACTTCAGCCGGTACGCACAGTCGGCGGTGTCCCCCGCCGTACTACGCCTGGGCCGATCCGCGCTACGCCTTGGCGCAAACGGCCGGCGTGGCCTGTAATGCGAACCTGCTGGGCGCGCTCCGAGGTGAAGGAACGGCGGAGACGACCGGCGCCGACAATTTGCAGACTCTCGAACTGGTGTTTGGCGCTTACGAGTCAGCAGCCAGAAAGGCCGCCATCCAACTTGCCGCAACGGTCGGGGAGACAAAATGATCCCAACGTGTAACCGGGGCAATAACAGGCTGACCTGCCCGTGGGTTACGAGGTTCCTCTACCGGGAGGACCGACACTAGTTCCACGATGCACCGGGCCTGGCCAGACGCTCTCGCCTGGCCAACCTCCTCGCTGCCAGGAGGTCCTACCGGCCGACTACGACAGACCGACAAATCCAACGCATTCTCCTCTCATGCACCTCAGACTGGTCCTGCCCTTGCTGGCTCTGCTGCTTTTCGCCACCGCCACATCGAACGCCGACAACTGGCCGCAGTTCCGCGGGCCCAACAGCCAGGGCCGGTCTTCCGAAACCAACCTGCCGCTCAAATGGAGTGCCACGGAGAACGTGGCTTGGAAAACCACGCTGCCCGGCCAGGCGTGGTCCTCGCCCATTGTGTGGGGGGACCGCGTCTTCGTCACCACGGCTACCGAGAACGGGGAGTCCTGCCGCGTGCTGGCCCTCGAAAGCGACCACGGCCAGATCGTCTGGGAGAAGGAGGTCTTTCGCCAGGTGCCCGGACACAAGGAGGCGCGGAACTCGTTTGCCACGCCCACGCCGGCGACCGACGGGGAGCGCGTGTATGCCTGCTTTTACGACGGCAGTTTTGCTGCCCTGGACTTTTCCGGCGCCATGGTCTGGACCAACCGGAGTTACCCTTTCTACAGCCAGCACGGCCTCGGATCGTCACCGATCGTCTATCGCGATTTGCTGATCATGGCCCGAGATGGCAGCGGCCAGGGCGAGGGCAAGACCTCCCTCGGCTGGCAGAAGCCTTGGGATCAGGCTTACATCATCGCGCTCGACACTCGGACCGGCCGAGAGCGATGGAAGGCCAGGCGCGGCCTTTCGCGCATCTCGCACGGCCTACCCGCCATCTGGGAACACGAGGGCAAGGCTGAACTGATTAGCGAAGCCGGCGATGTCGTGCAGGGTTTCAGCCTCGAGACCGGTGAGCGCCTGTGGTCGAGCCAGGTCGTTGGCGAAGGCAAGGTCCCTTCGACCGTCATCGGCGAGGGCCTCGTGTTTACCGCCGGCGGCTACGGCGGCAGGGAATCCACCAAAGCGTTCATGCTGGGCGGTCGAGGCGATCTGGGGACGAACAACCTTGTCTGGGAGCAACGGAAAGGCATGCCGAAGGTCCCCTCCCTGCTCTACGCCCAACCACATCTGTTCGTCGTCAACGACAGCGGCATGGCCATGTGCTTGAAAACCGCCACGGGCGAAATTCTCTGGCAGGAGCGGTTGGGCGGCAAGTTCTCCGCCTCACCCGTTTGGGCCGAAGGACGCATCTACTGCGTTGACGACAACGGCGAAACGACCGTGTTGGCGGCCGGGCCGGAGTTCAACGTGCTCGCTAAGAATCCGCTCGGCGAGAAGGTGCAGGCCTCGCCAGCCATTGCGCAGGGGCGCATCTTCCTCCGCACCGAGAAACACTTGTTTGCCGTGGGCGCGAAATGAACGTCAGGTTCAAATGAACCGCAAACAACCTCACACCATGAAACGCTTCACCTCGCTTTCCATCCTCGTCGTGTTCGTCGCCTTGGGCACCGCGACACGCTGCACAGCAGCCGCTCAATCTCCCGCGCAGGGTTTGGTCGCAGCCTGGAGTTTCGACGAAACCAGCGGCGACCGCCTGCAGGACGCCTCCGGGCACAGTCTTCACGGCGTCTTGCGCGGAGCGACGCGCGCGGCGGGAAGGTCCGGCGCCGCCATCGAATGCCGCCAGGACGCGCTGGTGGAAATTCCGCACGCCAGGGCGTTGGATGACTGCCGGGACGGCCTCACCGTGTCGGCTTGGGTGAATCGCACCGCCGATACCAACTGGAACACCATCATCTCGCGGGAGATCAAGGACGGCTGGCCGGAGTATTTCGGGCTGGCGGTGGTCAAGAACAAGGCCCTCTTTTCCGTGGACGGTGACGGTGCCCATTACCAGAACATCAAGAGCGATGCGGACATGCCCGTCGGCGAGTGGGTTCATCTGGCGGGCACCTATGACAACAAAGAGCTCAAACTCTATGTCAACGGCCGGCTTGCGAAGTCCGCGACTTATGTCGTCCCGTTCAAGTTCGCCGACACCAACCCGCTCCTCATCGGCGGCAATTCGAATTCGCAAGGCAAGTCCTGGGTGGATTGCTTCCACGGCCGAATTGATGAGGTGCGGTTCTACAACCGGGCGCTCGCTGGCCTGGAAATCCTGCAAATAGCGAGCGAACCGTCAGGCCGCACGATGAAGGCGATCGAGGAGGCGGCGCCAAAGCAAGCCCCGGCTCAACCGGGCAAACCGCGCAAGGTGCTTGTTTACGGTCGTGTGCCGACCCACCAGGATTCCGTGCCGTGTTGCTTCAAGGCCTTGGAGATCCTGGGGCAAAAGACAGGGGCCTTCGAGGTGGTTTGTACTGGTGATCCAGCCGCGTTCACCCGCGAGAGTCTTGCTCAGTTCGATGCCGTGGTTATGAACAACACCCACGAGCACCGCCCTTTCCTGCCACCCGACATGCTCCAGTGGCCGAACTACAAGGACAAGGATCTCGATACAGAACAAAGATCGGCCCTCAGGGAGAGAGAGGAGACCTTTCAGAAGAACCTCCTGGAGTTCGTCAAGGGTGGCAAAGGACTGGTGGGCATTCACGGGGCCGTTTGCATGGTCCAATGGCCTGAGTACATGGACATGTTTGGAGGCACGTACGTCGGGCACTTCGTCGAGAGCGTTTGCGTACGACCGGAGGACGCGGGCCACCCGCTCTGCGCGGACCTGCAGGGGCAGAGCTTTGAAGTCCGAGAGGAGCTCTACCGGTTCGGCCCGCCGATCTTCTCGCGGGACAACGTTCGCGTGCTGCTGAGTCTCGATCCGAGCAAGTTCCCCGCGTTAACGAAGAAAGACCAACACCCGGCGGTGGGGAACGACTATCCCGTCAGTTGGATCCGCTCTTACGGTCAAGGCCGTGTTTTCTATTGCGCGTTAGGGCACATGCCCGAGGTATTCGTGAATCCCCATGTCTTGCGCCATTTCCTGGCGGGCATCCAATTCGCCATCGGTGATTTGAAGGCAGACGCGACTCCCCTGGGCAAGGCGAAGGTGGAGGCCGCCGCTTCCCGTCCAAGGCCAGGCGACGTGTTCCGCGAGTATTCCTGGACCACGGAGAAGTTCCATGTGTTCAGTCTGAAGACGGATTTGTTTGCCTTGCCCGCGGAGGTGGACCTGAAAGACGCCACCCGGGCTGAGGTCGTGGTGGAGCTCGCCAACCAGCACATGGGTTTTGAGGGGATGGCGATCCGTTTGAACGGGAATCAGGGGTATGCCATCCGTTTCCCCGCATCGTCGCCCAAAAGTCCCTCGCCCTCACTTTGGTTTCATCATTGGTATCCGACGGTCCCGATCGCGCTCACGGACCTTAAGGAAGGCGAGGAGAACACGTTTGAAATGAAGGTCCCGGCCGAGTGTTTCGACGGAACAATCCATCCGAACGGCAACCAACCCCTCGTGCCCTGGTGTCCGTTGTACGGCCTCACGGTCCGCGTGTACTACGACCCCGCTCGCAAACCGCATCCCACGGGCAAGGTGCTGACGCCCGCTCCGCAAAGCACCGTCGGCCTGTCCGTGAACCTGACCGCTTCCGCCAAGAGCGACAACGGGGCCATTCGCCAGATCGACTTCATCGGGCGCTACGAGGACGTCAACCACGAGGGCGATGGGATCTATGACCAGTGGCACGGTCACCTCTTTCACGGCAAGATCACCCACCATCTCGGTTCGACCACGCAGCCGGAGGGCATGGTGACGTGGGACACCTCCTGGGTGCCGGACCAGCCCGGCCCGATGGAGATCGCCGCGCGCATCACGGATGTGACCGGCCTCATCTACATGACCGAACCGGTCGGCGGGCTCAAACTGGTCCGGCCCGGCTTGTCGGTCGAGCTGTGCAAGCCAGTTGACGTGCCCCGGTCTTTTACCGGATGCCAGTATGGTGAATGGGTGATCCCCGGGGTCCGATCTCAGAAGTTCACGGTCAAGGGCGACCTGTCCAAGATTCTCGACGCGCGCTATGCCATCGCCTCCTGGGGCAATCAGAAGGAGTGCCCCGGCTACACGATCAACGGAGTGCTGCTCCAAGACAAACCGGCGGGTGCCGACTACTATTACAATCTGTCCATGCCGCCGATTCGTCCCCTGACAGCGCTGAAGGCGGGCGAAAATACCTTCTCGACGGTCGTTGCCAAGGGCCGCATGCCGGACATTTACATGCCCGGGGTGCAGGTCCTGATCCGCTACCACACTGGCAATGCCGGTGCGCCTTCCGGTCAACCCACTGCCACTCCTCAGGTCGGACACGCTGTTGGCCAACCAGCTACGAGTCTTGGCGTGTTGCTTCCCGGCGACAAACCCACCCGCCTCGATGTCGGCGCGACCAACGACTACGTTACTGCCGATGGCACCGTCTGGCTGGCCGATCGCGGCTTCAACAATGGGCGGGTGGTGCAACGGGAGGCCGCCAACGTCACCGGCACCCGCGATCCGGCGCTCTTCCGCACCGAACGCAACGGGATGGTGGACTACACGTTTGGCATTCCGAACGGAGTTTACATGGTGAGACTGCACCTGGCCGAAACCGATCCCGCCATCAAAACCGCCGGGCAACGCCTCTTCAACGTGGACATCAACGGCTGGCCCATTGACGCCGTGGACATCCTCGCGGAAACCAGATCCAACCGGGTCGCTCTGGTAAAAAGTGCAGTGGTCGAAGTGACCAACGGTGTCCTGACCATTCGCTTCATGCAAAGGAAGGGCAACGCCAAACTCGACGCGCTCGAAATCATCCCCAAGCCAGGCCAGAAGCCCCCGCCGAAGCCCAGGCCCAAGGCGGTTTCGCGGCGACTGCCCCCCAACACCCCTCCGCCAGCCAGACATTTCGTCCTGGAAGATTTCGAGAACACCGCCGACGCCGACCTGCACAAGAAATGGAACCAGTGGGGCCAGTTATCCTATCGGTTGGACCCGGACAACAAGAGCCGCGGCCAGTTTGGCGTGACCCATCAGGTGGGCAAGGTCAACACGAGTTGGTTCGGCTATCCGCCCCGGCTGCCCAAGTTCAGTTGTGCGGGCATGAACGCCTGGCGGATGTGGGTCAAGCCCGACGGCTCCGGCCGGCTCGCCACGTTCTTCATCAAGGACAGCAGCCAGGAGGTCTACTGCTGGGTGATTCCCGATTTGCTGATCGGCACTGAGCCTTACATCCTGGAAGTGCCGCTGGCCAATTACACCTACATTTTCCGGGAAAACAACGCGGTCTTTGAACCTGAGGAGTGCGCGGAGTTCGGCTATTGGATCACCGGGCCTAGCACCTTCAGCCTCGACGACATCATGCTGGTCCACAATCCGGACCTGCTCGATCCCGCCAAGCCGGCATCAACGCCGGCGCCCGCCGCGCTAGCCGGCCAGGAGACCTTCACTTTGCCGTCTGGTTGAAGGGTGTATTGAAGCGGGGGCAGCGGCCCGGGGGCCAGCGTGCCGATGCGTACGTAATCCACCTCGATCACGCTGCCCACCACGAAGTAGCCGGGATCCAGCCGGACACCCGTGAACTTCGGTTCCGCGGCCTTCGCCGTGAACATTACGATGGGCACCTGAGCCGTGGCCGGATCGCGTCGCAGCAACTTGCACACGTCCAGCCCGCCAATCTCCGGCAGCATTAGGTCCAGCACAATCAAGTCGTAAGTGTCGGCGCGCGCTTTGCGCAAGGCTTCCGCACCGTCGGCTGCCGCCGCGACGTCAAACCCGGCGCCGCGCAGGTTGAACTGGATTAGCTGCACCGCATCCGGTTCGTCGTCCACAACGAGGATTCGCTTCTTCATAAAGCGGGAGGCTGAGAATCAGGGGCCGACTTGAGCGAATGGCGCACGTCGCGTCCCTCAAAGAGGAACACGGCCTCTTCGGCGATGTTGGTGGCATGGTCGGCGATGCGCTCCAGGCTCTTGGACACCACCATCAAGTGCAGGCAGCGGGGGATCGCTTCGCGGTCAGCCACCATGTGCTCGGTCAGCTCGCGCTGGATTTGCCGGTTAAGGGCATCCACTTCCTTGTCCCGGGGCACCACCGCCAGGGCTTGGGCCGCGTCGCGGTTAAGGAAGGCGCTCAAGGCGTCCTTGAGCATGGCCAGCGACTTGGCCGTCAGCGAAGGCAAGTCAACCGTGGGCTCCACTTGCGCCAGCGCGTTGAGCGCCAATGCCCGCCGGGCAATCGTGGTGGCCTCGTCGCCCACTCGCTCCAGGTTCTGGCTGATCTTCATCGCCACCGTAATCAAGCGCAGGTCCGTGGCCAGCGGCGCCTTGGCCAACAAGGCCACGGCCTGTTCGTCCACTTCCATCTCCAGTTCGTCAAGGATGCGGTCGTACTCCTTGACCTGCCGGGCGTGACGGTCGTCGCGTTCCAGCAGCGCCTTGACCGCGCGGCTGACCGCGGCCTCGGCATGGCTGCCCATCGTGAGCAGCCGCTGCTTGAGCCTGTCCAATTCGTGCTCGAAGGAGTGCGTCATTGCGCTTCGTAATCGCGGTTTTGCCGGGCGTGGGCCGTCAACCAAACCGGCCGGTGACGTAGTCTTCGGTCTGCTTCTTGGCCGGGTTGGTGAAGATTTGGCGCGTGGGGCCAAACTCGATCAACTCGCCCAGGTAGAAAAACGCAGTATAATCCGAGATGCGCGCGGCTTGCTGCATATTGTGGGTTACTATGACGATGGTAAACTCACGTTTCAACTCCAGAATGAGGTCTTCGATCCGCGCGGTGGCCAGGGGGTCCAAGGCGGAGGCTGGCTCATCCATAAGAATGACTTGCGGGCGGATGGCAATCGCCCGGGCGATGCACAGCCGCTGTTGTTGGCCGCCAGACAAGCCCAGCGCGCTCTCGCGCAGGCGGTCTTTGACCTCGTCCCACAGCGCGGCGTCGCGCAGGCTCTGTTCGACCACCTGATCCAGGCGTCGGCGGTCGCGCGTGCCCTGCAGGCGCAAAGCGTAGGCGATGTTCTCGTAGATGCTCTTGGCAAAGGGGTTTGACTTCTGGAAAACCATCCCAATCCGCTTGCGCAGTTGGATCACGTCCAAGTCTGGCGCATAGATGTCCTGCCCGGCCACCAGCACGTTGCCTTCGATCCGCACGTTGTCAATCAGGTCATTCATGCGATTGAAGCAGCGGAGCAGCGTGGACTTGCCGCACCCGGACGGGCCGATGAAGGCGGTGACCAGCCGCTCCGGGATGGCGAGGGAGACATCGCTCAGGGCCTTCGCGTTGCCGTAATGCAGGGTCAGGCCGCGAGTGTGAATCAGCGGCTCATGATCGCCGGCGGCTGGCGATTGTGCCTCGCTCAGGGCGGCGGTGAGCTTGATTTGGGGCATGAGCGTCTCGGCCATACACGACATACAAGAGCGGTGTCAATGGGCCGCGCGCGCCTGCTGCCGCATGTGGGCGCGCACCAGAATGGCTATCAGGTTCAACGAGAAAGTCAGCGCCAGCAGCACCAGCACCGTGCCGTAGAGCAGCGGGCGCGTCTTCTCAATGTCGGGCGACTGGGTGGACAAAACAAACACGTGATAGCCCAGGTCCATGAAGCGGTCGCTGAGAGACCGCGGCAAGTCAGCCATGTAATAGCACGCGCCCGTGAAGAGGATCGGCGCCACTTCGCCGGCGGCGCGGCTGACCGCCAGAATGCCGCCGGTGAGGATGCCCGGCAGCGCCTGGGGCAGCACGATCTTGACGATGGTTTGCAGCTTGGTGGCGCCCAACGCCAGGCTGGCCTCGCGCAGGCCCAGCGGGATGGCGCGCAGGGCTTCCTCGGTCGCCACGATCACCACGGGAAGCGTCATCACGGCCAGCGTCAGCGACGCCCACAGCAGACCCTCCTTGCCCCACAGCGGCGCCGCTTCTCTGGGTCGCAGCAGGGCGTCCAGGTGGCCGCCCATGAAATTGATGAAGAAGCCCAAACCAAACAGGCCAACCACTATCGAGGGCACGCCGGCCAGGTTGTTGACCGCGCGGCGAATGACGCGCGTGACCAACGAAACGGCGCGCGCGTACTCGCTCAAGTAGATCGCCGTTACCACGCCCACCGGGATGACAAAGATGGTCATGATGATCACCCGCGCCGTAGTGCCCACAATCATCGGTAGCAGGCCGGTTTTCTGGACGTTAAACAGGTCCGTGCCGGTGCCGCCGGTCACGAAGCGCCAGGAAATGACTGGCCAGCCATGCAAGCAGACATTGCCCAGGATGACGGCGAGTATCGCCAGGATGAGCGCCGTGGCCAAGCCGGTCAACCCCGTGAAAAAGAACGACCAGAAATCGAACCGACTGCGCCGGCTCTTCGGTTGCGTCGCTGACATCAGGTTGGCGCCCTCCGGGCTCATCGCTTGCCCTCCAGTTTGTGTTTGAGGCGGTGGACAATCACGTCCCCGAGGAGGTTCGAGGCGAAGGCGACCACGAACAACAGCGCGCCCAGCATGAACAACATTTGGTAGTGATGGTCTCCCCAAGTCACTTCCGCCATTTCTGCTGCGATGGTCGCCGTAATCGTCCGGGTGGAGTCAAGCAGGCTCCACGTGAGCAAGCTGGCGTTGCCGCTGGCCAGCAATACCACCATCGTCTCACCGATGGCGCGGCCAAAGCCAAGCACCACCGCGGCAAACACGCCCGGCATGGCGGCCGGCAAGACGATCTGCCAGGCCGCCTGCCACTTTGAAGAGCCCAAGGCCAGCGCCGCCTCCGTGTAACTCCGCGGCACGCTCGTCAAAGAGTCCTCCGCGATGGAGAAGACGACCGGAATGCAGGCCAAACCCAGCGCGATGCCTGCCACGAGGGCGTTCAGCCGATAGGCGTAGCCGAATAGCCCCTGAAAGAACGAGGCCATCACTATCAGCGCAAAGAACCCCAGCACCACCGACGGAATGCCGGCCAGCAACTCGATGGCCGGCTTGAGCCATTCCTTGAGCCTGGGCGGCGCCAGTTGCGACACGTAAATGGCCGCTCCCAGCGCCAGCGGGACGGAGAAAACCAACGCCACGAACGTAGTCTTCAGACTGCCAACAATGAGCGGCACGATGTTGTACTTATGGATGCGGGACACCGGCTGCCAGATGAACTCCGGGCGGTCGTACCCGCTCCATTGGTGGGGCAGGAACAGGTAGCGCCACTGTGTGCTGTTGACGGTATCGTCTTTGTCCTTGCCGCCTTCGGCGGCTGCTTCCACCTTCACCTCCATGAGCAGCCTGAGGGTCTCCCGGCTCATCTGCGAGAATTCCTTGCTCGACAAGCCAAGGTAGCTGCGCAGGAGTTCAGGCTTCAACGTGTCCATCTGCTCCGGGGGAATGGGCTTCTCTCGCGCCACCGCGCTGTTGGCGCGCCCCAACAAAACCGGCAGAGCTTCGCGCGTGATGAACAGAAAGATCAGAAAAACCATCAGGATGGCCGTCAGGCTGATCACGAAAATGGCTTTCTCCGCCAGCCATTCCAGAGGCCGGGCGCGATGGCCCCGCTCCAGTCCCATCCAGCCAGCGGAGCGCCTGCCTATATTGTACCCGTGCGGCATGTTGTCAGTTGAGTCGGGGCCGGCGCGGTTCGGCAACCCCCAACCTAGTTGTCCGGCGCGCCGGCCCCTATTTGATGCAGGAGGAACTGCGATCAAAAGCCCCCGTCTCCGTCACTGCCGCAGATGCTTCGGCAGCGGGTAATACCCAACCTCCTTGACGATCTTTTGCCCCTCGTCGCTGCGAATCCAATTCAAATAGGCCGCAATCTCCCCTTTGTCCAACTCCGGATTCAGGTAAACGTAGAGATAGCGCCAGATTGGATAAGTGCCTTTGACGACCGTCTCCTCGTTTGGCTCGATGGCCTCACCGCCTTTGACCTTGCTGATCTTCAGGCTCTTGGCACCCACGCCGTAAGCGGCGCCGCCATAGCCAATGCCCTTTGGGTCCTTGGCCACTGATTGGAGCAGTGCCGCCGTGCCCTGCATGGTCTGCGCCCCGGCCGTGAAGTCCTTGCCGTTCAACACGTGCTCCTTGAAGAACTCGTAGGTGCCCGAGCTGTTCTCACGGCTGTACACCACGATGTTCTCGTCCTTCCCGCCGACTTCCTTCCAGTTCTTGGTCTTGCCGGTGAAAATGCCTTCCAACTCCTCGAGACTGAGCTGGGTGACTGGGTTTTCCGTGTTCACATAGACTGACAGGCCGTCCAGCGCCACCTTGTACTCGCTCGGCCGCCGCCCAAAGGCCTTGATGCAGGCCTCGATTTCTTTGGCCCGGATTTTGCGCGAGGCGTCCGCCAAGTCGGTGGACTTGTTCTGAAGCGCCGCAAAACCCACGCCGGAGCCGCCGCCCGAAACCTGAATTCGGGTCTCCGGGTGTTGCCGCATGTAAGTCTCGGCCCACTTTTGGGCGAGGATTACCAGGGTATCGGAGCCTTTGACGGTGATGTTGCCGCCCCAGGCGCCTTGCACGGCCAGCAAACCGCCGGCCACGATTGCCATTCCTCTCGGTGTCATTTGCATGAGTTTCATGTCGTTTCGCTTCGTTTCTACGGTTGACTTGCCAGTTGGTGTACAGGGTCAGAACTTGTACATCGCATCCACCTGCAGGCGGTTCATCCCGCTGTGGGTGCCGGGTTTGTACTCCTCAATCAGGCTGGTCGAGAACCACGTGACTCCCAGGGTCAGCGAGTCGAAAGGCGAATAGCTGGCCTTGACGATGTGGCCGCGCACGTTGGTGCCGGCGAAGTAGCCCCCGTTGTAGGTGCGGGCCGTCTTCGGCAGCGGCGCCGCAAGGGAATCCTGGTAATATGCGCCGAAGTCCGAGTCGGCCAGCTCCTCCCACCAGGCGTCGCCGCCCAGTTCTTTCCAGCGGTAGCTGATGTCCCAGGCCCCCTTCTTGCCGGATTTGCCGAGGGCAAGGCCCACGTGATAGCCGTCGTTTTGCCCGTCTGCCGAGCCGTTGTGGAGCCACTCGCCGAACAGCTTGATCGGAAACGGCCCGGGGTAATGGGGGAATGAGTCCAGCGTGTAGGTCAGGGCTCCGTCGGCTACCAGCGTGTCAAAGCCCGCGGCCGGGTAAGTGAGCGAGGTCGCCGACGCCACGTTGCGCCGGTTGCCGCGATTCACGTCCGGCACCGCGGAGCTGGGCAGCGACTCCTCGCCCAGTATGCTCAGGAAGCCCACGCCCAGGCTGCTGGCCAGCTTCGGAGTCCAGGTGGACTCCAGCCGCAACTGGGCGCCGACCAGATAGGGGTCCTTGCTGCTGGCGCCGAGCTCATCCAGGATGAACTCCCCCAGGTTGAGCTTGAGGGCCTGACTGGCGCCAAGGTTGTAGCTCAACTGCTGCGCGGCGCCTTCGGGCGTGTAGTCGCCATCGAAGAGCATGTCGGAGAGCACAAAAGGGTTTTCCATCTTGCCGAAGGTGAAGCTGCCCGCCCAGTCCGGCGTGCTGATGGGCGACCACTTGGCATAGGCCAGGTCAATCGTCACGGGTTTTTTGCTGCCGTTGTCCTGCAGCGTCTGGTTGGTGGAGATGGGGTCGCCGTTGACCTCGCCCGACGCGAGTCGGATGCCTACTTCGAGGTCGTCCTTGATCGTAGCCGCCAAGCCCACCCGCAGCCGGTAGCGCCAGCGGTTGCGGTCCACAAAGGCGGGGTTGTCCGAGTAGAAGCCTTCGAACCGTCCGCGGAAATCACCGTTCAACTTGAGCGAGGTTACCCAGTCCTGCATTCCGCTCTTGACGGAGTAGGCCTTGGTGAAGTCCTTGTCGGTTTCCGCTCGCAGGTCGTTGGCTTCCTACACCGTGAGGATGCCTTTTTCGACGAGCTTGTCAATCAAGGCATCGGAGGACTGCGCCTGCGCGGCGGGCAGGAGCGCCAGCGCGGCCAGCGCGGCCCCACCGCCCAGCAGAGGCTTGCTTGTTTTCCTGCGTATCATTGTTCCTTTCTTGCGTTCTGTTGTGTGTGCTTGCCGTGCTGCCTCATCTGTGACCGGGGCAACAAGACCCGCAATTTCAAGGCAGAGCCTGGACGCGGCCTGTGACGGCCGAATGGCGCGCGTGTTACGTTTCTGCAACAAGTGCCTGCTTCGTATTGGATGAACCCGCCTATGTTGTTGGATGGCAGCACCCGGCAGTCGGCGGTGTCATACCGACAGGGCCGTCTGGGCTATTGACGGCAAGCTCGAGAAGACTACCCTTGCCGCATGACTGTGTCCTTGCGGGCGCATTCACGAGAACGACCTCCAGTCGCTGCGCGAGTTTCGCCGGATTCTCGATGCCACTTTCGCCACGAACCTAGCCAGAGGTGCCAAGCTCACCGCCAGCAACACGCGCGGCGGCGCCCGACGATTCGCGCCCAGGAACGTCCTGAATGGCGACCGTTA
>Ga0315268_10000441_pt1 | contig 48592 bp, 20 predicted proteins | sample C1_top_MG_FD_204535 | JGI IMG/M metagenome (GOLD analysis project Ga0315268, IMG submission 204535) | Sediment microbial communities from Yellowstone Lake, YNP, Wyoming, USA - C1_top | ecosystem: Environmental > Aquatic > Freshwater > Lake > Sediment | place: USA: Wyoming | collected 2017-08-01 | reverse complement strand
AAAAGCCTGAAGTAGCCCCAAAACTCCTCCACGATCAATGGTCTAGGGCTTTGCCGATACCAGAAACAGAGGTCGGGGTCGTCTCCTTCGTAAGTGAACCCGAACGCCCGATCGGCTGGTTTCTCCCGGTAGCCGAGTTTCTCGAGCATTCGCTGAGCCTCGGCCGCCAGCGCTTCCGGGTGCTTTTGCAGCCCCACTCGGTTGACGAGATACATCCGTTGGGCGAGCCAGCAAACGATGGCCAGGCCAACCGCAATGCCCGCCAGGCAGGCCAACCCCACGCGCGGGTGAATGACGCCTTCTCCTCCCGCCGCCGCGACCATCTCCGGCGACGGCGTCTCTCCGGCGGCAACGGCTGCCGCCAGCGGGTCGCCCCCCGGAAGTCCCGCCGCCACCGCCCGCGCCGATTTGGGGCGCTGTCCAGGCTGCCTCTCCAAGCACCGCAGAATCACCCGTTCCACCACCGGGTCCATATCCGCCACCAGGTTGGACGGGGGCGTCGGGGAGGAGTCATCGCCTACGGGCAGCCGCTCCGGGGTCAAATCGCCCCGCTGGACGTGTTGGCCCGTGAACATCTCATAGAGGATCAGCCCCAGCGCATAGAGATCGCTCTGGATGGTCGTCTGGCCCCCAGCCAACTGCTCCGGGGCCATATACGCCGGGGTGCCGGCAACCAGTCCCGGCGAGCTGGGGCCGGCGGCCAGACGGGCCAAGCCAAAGTCCGTAATCCGCGCCTGCCCCCGGCCATCAATCATGATGTTGGCCGGCTTCAGGTCCCCGTGCAGGACGCCTTTGTCGTGCGCCGCCGCCAGACCAGCACACAACTGCTGGGCGATGCCGGTGGCCTTCTCCTTGGGGAGGCGGCCAATGCGCCGGAGCAACCCTTTCAGGTCTTCGCCGTCAATATACTCCATCGAGAGGAAATGCTGGCCCTCCACCTCGCCCACGTCATAGACCCGGCAGACGTTCGGATGGGAGACCTGGCGGGCGAGCCGCACCTCGTTGAGCAAATACTGCAGCCGCCGGCTGCCTTCGGGCAAATCCCGCGGCAGGAATTTCAGCGCCACCGGATGGCCCAGCTTCAGATCGTCGGCGCGATAGACTTCACCCATCCCACCTTTGCCCGCGAGCGAGACGATCCGGTAACGGTCGGCAACCTTGGTGCCTGGCAGGAAGCGGCCATGGAGCGACGTGTCCGAATCAGAGGCTGGGGTCGCCTCGGCCGGTTTTGGCTGCCGGGCAAGATGCTTGGTCGGCTTGTCGGCCACCGTGCCGGCCCTTACGGTAGGTGATTCGCAAGTAGCACCAACTGAGCCAGCAGCCGCTTCGGCTTTGAGGCGTTCCTCGATACGTTGGCGCAACGCCTGATCCTCGCCACAAGCCCCTTCCAGGAAGGCTTCCCGCTCGCTGGCCGGCAGCGCCAGGGCCTGGCGGAGGAGGGTCTCTTCCTGAACCTTAGGCACAATCTCGGACATCGCTGAGCATTCTTGTAGGCCGTCACACCAGACGTGTAAAGGGAAAGCTGCTGGTGTTCATGGCGGCGAACGAACACCTAAGCGCCCAACACCGCGAACCTCACACTCTCAATGCCGCCACGGCTCCCTTGAAGTCTTCGGGCCAGGGGGCGGTGAAGGCCAGCGGCTCGCGCGTCAGTGGATGGATGAAGGCCAGCGAGTGCGCGTGGAGCATTTGGCGCGGGGCCGTGAAACCGGTCAGTTCCGCCAGGCGCGCGTTCTGGCGCTTGCCATAGACAATGTCGCCCACGAGCGGGAAGCCGATGTATTTGAAATGCACGCGCACCTGGTGGGTGCGTCCAGTGTGCAAGCGGGCTTCGACGAGCGTGGCTTCGCGCAGCCGCTCCATCACCCGATAGACGGTCAAAGCGGGCCGTCCCCCCTGGCGGACGGCCATGAGCTTGCGGTGAATCGGATGGCGGGCGATGGGAGCGTTGATTTCTCCGGAAGGGGGCGTCAGTTGGCCGCAGACCAGCGCGTGATAAATCTTCCGGACTTTGCGGCTGGCGAACTGGGCTGAAAGCGCAACGTGAACGGCATCGCTCCTGGCCACCACCAAGAGGCCGCTCGTGTATTGGTCGAGCCGATGCACGATGCCTGGGCGCGCGACGCCGCCGATGCCGCTGAGTTGGCCCCGGCAATGATGCAGCAGCGCGTTGACCAGCGTGTTGTCTTCGTTTCGTGCCGCCGGGTGAACGACCATGCCGGCGGGCTTGTTGAGCACCAGCAGGGCCTCGTCTTCGTAGAGAATCTCCAGCGGGATGGCGCGCGGTTGGGCCGCCGCGGGCCTGGGCGCCGGCCACCTCACGGTGACGATTTCGCCCGCGCGCGGATGGTGGGCGGGTTTGACCCGGCGGCCATCCACCATGATTTCTCCGGTCGTGATCAGCCGCTGGAGCGCCGTCCGCGAAACCGAGGGGAACCGCTGATGCAGGAGAGCGTCGAGCCGTTCGCCCGGCAGGGAAACCTCCACGGCAATCTTGGCGAAGTGTTCAGCCATTGGATTGGCCACAAAAGAACACAAAGAACTCAAAGAATACGGGGCTTTCTCTTGTGCTCTTGGTGCTTTTTCGCGGCTATCATCGGATCCTTTCCTATGGTCTGACGGGCAATCCGTATGAATCGGCGGCTCAATCCTGTTGTCTGGCCGGGTCAGGCTTTATGCCGCACTTGGAACCACAAACGACGCAAATGGGACGGGCGCCCGCCGAGCGGGCGGAGCGCGGAATTCATTCCGCCGTCGGTCTCGGTCGTCAAGTTGTGCGGAATGAATTCCGCGCTCCGGCCCAATCCGTGTTTCATCCGCGCTAATCCGTGGCTCAATACCATTCTCGTGTCAGCCAGCGTCGCGCCGCAAGCGCATTCACGTGCCCCCTTGGACTTGGCCGCCGCGGCGCCCCAGCCGCCGCCACAGCCACACCCCGGTGGCCAGCACCCCAACGCTCACCAGTTGGCCGGGCGTGGCCCAGTGCCCCAAATACCGCTGTTCGTAATCGCCGCGAAAGAACTCCACCCCAAATCGCAGCACGGCGTAGCCCACCAGGTAAAACACGAAGACTTGGCCATCGAAGAGTTTGCGCCGATATTGGCGCGCCAGGCCCAGGTAAAGGCCAAAGTCCAGAAGCGCCTCGTAGATTGGAACTGGGTGCACGCCGCAACCTTGGGTGGGGTGGCCCGCGGAATAGTGCAGCGCCCACGGCAGCTTCGTGGGCAGCCCGAAGCAGCACCCGTTGAGCAGGCACCCGATCCGGCCAAAGGCCTGTCCCAACGCGATGCTCGGCGCCAGGGCGTCCGCCACTTTCCACTTCGGCAGACCTTTGGCGCGGATATAGAAGCAGGCGGCTAACACGCCGCCTCCCAGCCCGCCGTAGAATACGTAGCCCGCGCGCTGGACCGGGAGCATCTCCCACCACGGTTTGCCCGCGAATTCTTCCCGCCAGTAAGACACCACGTAGAGCAGCCGCGCCCCGACAACGCCCCCCAGCAGCAGCCACGGCCCAAGGTCGGCGATGGCATCTGGGGACAAGCCGTCCAGCACGCACCGCCGGTTCGCTGTCCAGAGGCCAACCAGGAAGCCCGCCGCCACCAGCAGCCCATACCAGTACACCTGGAACGGACCGATCTTGAAGGCAATTTGTTCCACGCGCTGGGCAACTTACCGTCTGTTCGCCTTAAAGTCAAAGCCTTTTGTTGGCCCGACCGCTTGAGCAACCGGCTGCGTGGCCGCGCAACGGAGTGCGCCCCCTACCGCGCCGCGCTCGCTTCCCGGAGTGTTCCGGATGAATTGCTCCGTGAAGAAATCAGCGTCGCCGGTGATCAGCCCCAGGTTCTTGGTGACTTGCCAGCGGGCCAGCAAATCCGCCTCCTGGCCTAGGTTGCTGCCGGGGTTGCCCGTGGCGTGGCGGAGCGCGCTGGCCGGGGCCGAGGAGTGTGTGGCCGATGTCATCGCAGTTGCTCCTGGCCTGTTTGAACCGGCGCCGGTTCGGGGTGGTGGTCGTGGCTGGCGTGTCCAAGCTGGCCTGCCACGACCGCCACTCCCAGTCCGGCCAAGAGCGCCAGCGAGAGCTGGAAACGGTCGTGCGCGTGGAATTGCAGTTCCGGGAGCAGGTCGGCGCCGGCAATGCACAGGAACGTGCCCGCGCAAAACGCCAAGGCGCCGCCGAGGAAAACTGGATTTGCGCCAAAGAAATGACTCGCGCCGACATAGAAGAGCATCGCGCCCAGCGGGGTGACGAGGGCAAACAAGCCGTTGAGCAAGTGGCGCGCGAAACGCGAGGAGCCGCCGGCGGCCATCAGCGTTGAAATCGCCATCGCGTCGAACGGCTTGTGCAGAACGATGACCAGCGCGGTGCCCAAACCCATCAACCCGCTCTGTCCGCCACCCTCGGCGGCCACGGCTGCGGCCAGCGCGACGCCGTCGGTCAGCGAGTGCAAAGTCAAGCCCACGGTCGTGCCGATCCACAAGAGCGGGCGGGCGGAATGCTCCGCCGGCGGGTGGGAGTTTGATTTCGCCGCTCCAGGGCTGCCGTGTTCCGGCCCGCCCTCTGAGACATCGTGATGGTGGTGGGGGAAAAAGCGCTGGAGGAAAAACATCACCAGGAACCCGCCCAAGGTCCACTGCATGGTTTGGTCCAAAGCGTGGCTTTGCTGGAAGGCGTGCGGGATGAAATGGAGCAGGGCCATGCCCAGCATCAAGCCGGCGACAAAGCTCACCGCCGTTTGCAGCCGGGTGTGGGTCAGGCGCAGGGCCAGCAACAGCCAGCCGCCGGCCAACGAGGCCAACAGCACAAGCCCGCAGTAAAATGCCAGCACCGCAGCGGTAGGAAAGGCCAGCGTGTTCATGTGAGAACGGGGTTGGAAGCTTCAGGCGCGCGCGCGCGAAGGCGGCGGCAGCGAGGCCCGCCGAGGCGCAGCGCGGGCGCGTCATTCACGCCGTCGCCCACGACAGCCACGCGATAGCCCTTGGCTTTAATGGCGCGGACAAACTCCACTTTGTGTTGTGCCAGGCAATCGCGCAGGACTCCTTCACACCCGATTTCGCGGGCGACGCGCGCGGCGACCGGCTGGCGGTCGCCGCTCACCATCGCTATGCGGCGCGCGCCGCGAGCCTTGAGCGCCGCCAGCGATTTCCCTGCCGCCTCGCGCGTTTGGTCCTGCAAGCCCACCCAGCCGAGACATTGTCTATTGCGCGCCACAAAAATCAAGCTCCAGCCTTCGGCTTCCTGCAAGTCCACGGATGCCAGGAAGCCACCGGCCACGCCGTTGTCTTGCAGCCACTGCGCCCGGCCAATCACCACGTCCGCGCCCTCCAGCCGGGCCGTGATGCCGCGGCCGGCGGTTTCCGTGAAGTCCTCCGTTTCAACCAGCGGCACACTCGCTTGCTCGCCGGGATGCGAACACCATCGTGTTGGACCTCCGCCCAAGTCGCCGAGACGATCTCACCCAACCTCATCCCACACCCAAGCGCCTCGCCCTCAACTGGGCGCTAATCCGGCGAAACTCCTTTTCGACGGCCGCGATTGACCTGGGCCGCAGACCGCGCAAAACTGCGCTGCGGTGATACCGTTCCGGGAAATCGCTGATGGTGAGGCCGCCGCCGCTAGTGGGCAGGAGCTGGAAGCAGCCTCCGGAGGGAGCCGCCACCGGCAGATCGGAGGTGTGCCTCACCTTTTCCATGTTGCATTCGTCTTCCTGGCAGTCTGGACGCTAGCAGGCGCGACCCCCATTCGCTTTCGGAACGCCACCGAGGCCAGCGGCATCCATTTCGTCCACACGGACGGCAGTTCGGGCAAACGCTACGTCGTCGAGACCGTGACGGCCGGGCTGGGGCTGATTGACTTTGACGCCGATGGCTGGCCGGACATCCTTTTTCTCAATGGGGCGCCGTTGCCCGGCACAGCCAAGCCGGCGCGTATGCCCACCAACGCCCTCTATCACAACAACCGCGACGGAACCTTTACCGACGCAACCGCCAGCAGCGGCCTGGATGCCCCGGGGTACGGGCTGGGCTGCGCCGTGGCCGACTACGACAACGACGGCCTGGAAGACGTGCTCATCACTTATTATGGGCCGCCGCGCTTGTACCACAACGACGGCAACGGCAAGTTCACTGATGTCACTCAGAAGGCCGGCTTGGGAGGCGCGGACTTTCCGGGCTGCACGGGCGCCGGGTGCATCTTGCTGGACTACGATCGAGACGGCTGGGTGGACCTTTACATCGGCAACTACCTGGAGTTTGACGTGGCGAAGTACAAACCAGCGTTTGTGGCCGGCGTGCCGGCGTATTCCAATCCGCGCGCGTTTCCTCCCGTGCCAAGCTGGCTTTACCACAACAACCGCGATGGAACCTTTACTGACGTGAGCATGGCCTCTGGCATCGGCCGCTACAAAGGCTACGCGATGGGCGTGGTCAGCGCCGATTTCGACGGCGATGGCTGGCCGGACATTTTCGTGGGCAATGACGTCTTCGAGAACTTTTTGTTCCACAACAAACGCGACGGGACCTTCGAGGAGATTGGCGCATTGTCCGGCACGGCTTACGACGAATACGGCGACCCCCAAGGCACGATGGGGGCGAACGTGGGCGATTACGATGGCGATGGCCGGCTGGACATCATCGTCAGCGATTTTCAAAACCAGGTAAACACACTCCACCGCAATCTCGGCAATTGCCAGTTCCGGGACGTGACCGTCCAGACTGGCGCTGGCACCGGCTCGCGCCCGTTGGTGACCTGGGGCTGTGGGTTGGTTGACTTTGACAATGACGGCGTGCTGGAGTTGTTCACCGCCGCCGGCCACCTGCAAGACACGGTGGAGCAGTATGACAAAAGCACCACCTACAAAGAGCGCAGCCTGCTGCTCCAACAGCGCGGCGGCCGCTTTGTGGACGTGACGGCCGAAAGCGGCGACTTGGCCAAGATGATCGAGAGCAGCCGCGGCGCCGTCTTTGGCGACCTCAACAACGATGGGAAGATTGACATCGTGGTGCTCAACGCCCGCAGCCGGGCGGCGCTCTTCATCAATGAAACCGCCATGCAAAATCACTGGGTCCACCTCAAACTGGTCGGCACGCGCAGCAACCGCTCCGCCGTCGGCGCCTTTGTGCGCCTCACCGCCGGTCGCCGCACGCAGGTGGATGAGGTGCGGGCGGGGCGCGGCTACCAAAGCGCCGAGGATCTGCGCCTTCACTTTGGCTTGGGCGCCGCCACCGTCGTTGAGCGGCTCGAAGTCAGGTGGCCCAGCGGCCTCACCAACGTCTGGACCAACCTGGCCGCCGACCGTATCCTCCGCTTGACTGAGGGCGAAACGGCGCCCCCGCTCCAACGCTGACCAGAAAATGCCAGTTGGGTGCCTGTGCGCGAAGCGTCTTGGACTGCGGCAGTCCCCTGCCGCTTTTGCGAGCGGGCCGCGGGGAAAGCGCCAGAGGACTGACGCGCTCCAAGGCGCTTCACGCCAGCCGGCGCGCATCTGATTTTCATCTTTTGTGGCGCCGCGTGGGGCATGAAGTCTGACCAGAAAATGCCGGTTGGGTGCCTGCGCGCGGAGCGTCTTGGACTGCGGCAGTCCCCTGCCGCTTTTGCGAGCGGGCCGCGGGGAAAGGGCGAGAGGACTGGCGCGCTCCAAGGCGCTTCGCGCCAGCCGGCGCGCATCTGATTTTCATCTTTTGTGGCGCCGCGCAGCGTGGCATGAGAAGGGACCCGACAATCGTTTTGTCCTTCATTCGCGTGTTCGATCCAGATTTTTGCGCTTGACGCCAGCGGGCGTGGTGATATTTTGCAGCTAATGAAGTGTGGCGGTCCACGTTTTAGCAGTTTGCCAGCCGGCTGGTGGTTCTACTTTTACTTTGCCCGGCTGGCCTGCGCGTAGGGCTGCTTGAGCTGAAATCCTCACCCCAACCGCAGGGCCCCCCGCCTGCGGTTTTTCGCTTTTGTTGGACCGCAGGCGCCCGGCCAGCAAGACAACCATGATCATTGTCCTCAAACCAAAGATCACCAAACGCCAGGAAACCGCCGTGCTCGCGGAGGTCCGCAAGCTCGGCTACCAGCCCCACGTCATTCGCGGCGTCGAGCGCGTGGTGGTGGGCTGCATCGGCGACGAACGGAGCCACCCCACTTTGGAAACGTTGATGACCTGGCCGCAGGTCGAAAACGTCATGCGCGTGCAAAAGCGCTACAAGCTCGTCAGCCGCGAGGCGCATCCGGCGGACTCAACCGTCAACGTGCGCGGCCTGGTCATCGGGGGGCGCCACTTCCACGTCATGGCCGGGCCCTGTTCGGTCGAAAGCGAGCGGCAATTGATGGCGACGGCCCGCGCCGTCAAGCAAGCCGGGGCCACCGTGCTGCGGGGCGGGGCGTTCAAACCGCGCACTTCGCCTTATGAATTCCAAGGGCTGGGCGAGAAGGGACTCAAACTGCTGGCCAAGGCTCGCGACGAGTTCGACTTGGCCATCATCACCGAGCTGCTTTCGGAAGCGCACGTCGAGTTGGTGGCCCACTATGCGGACATCCTCCAGATCGGCACGCGCAACGCGCAGAACTTCCAGCTCCTGGCCGCCGCCGCCAGGACGGGCAAACCGGTGCTGCTCAAGCGCGGCTTGGCGATGCGCATCGAGGAGTGGCTGTTGGCCGGCGAGTACGTGTTGGCCAATGGCAACCCCAACCTGCTCTTCTGCGAACGTGGCATCCGCACCTTTGAGACCTACACGCGCAACACCCTCGATCTGTCCGCCATTCCCATCGTCAAGGCTGAGTCCCACTGTCCCATCGTGATTGATCCCAGCCAGGGCGCCGGGCGGGCTGGGCTGGTGGCGGCGCTGTGCAAGGGCGCGGTGGCGATGGGCGCGGACGCCCTGCTGATTGAAGTGCACCCCAACCCCGCCGAGGCCTGGAGCGACGGCGCGCAGCAAGTCACCTTCGACGGTTTCGCCCGGCTGATGTCCGAGCTCAAGCCGTTCATCGCCGCGGCGGGCAGGGAAGCGTAGGGCGCGCAGTCGTCTGCCCGCCAGCCGCGCCCCGGCTTTGTCCGCAACGGCGCGCAACGGAGTGCGCGCCCCGCCACCAGTCCAGTCCGCCTCCGGCGGGGCGCGCAAGTTCCAATCGGCGGGCCGCCAAAGGAGGCTGCCCGGGACATCTGCAGTCTGCCCCAGGCAATGACGCTGCTCACGGAACCAGAGGTTCCGGCGCCGCCAGACTGGAGGTCTGCCCCACGGGCACGGCGGGCGCCGTTCAGGCCGCGGGGCTGCAAAGCAAAAACCGCGAGCGGTGGCAACGGGCCAAAGGGGAGAAACCGCGGCAATCTCTGGATTAGAGCTTGCTCTGCGGTTGCCGGGGTGCTATCCCCACACCGCGCGATGGGATTCCACGAAATGCCACTGCGGGTTCACATGAGAGGCACTCCATTGCGCTTGCGGCTCTGGTGTTGGCCAATGCTTGCTTTGGCTGGGCTGTGGTTGCAGGCGGTCGAACCGGCATCATTGGGTGCTGCTGGCACTCCCACCGGGCTGGACAAGGCCTGGGCGGCTGAGGCGTCCGGGGCATTGGACCAGCTTCCTCCAGCGCGGAAGCATTACCAGGGGATCACCGAAGCCGAGGCCGACACCCAGCTTAAGGGCCAGGACAATTATGGGGCGCTGCAAAACGAGAAGGTCCAGGGCCGTTGGTTTGCGGCTCTCGTCAGCCTGGACCAGGCGGAGCCATTTTCCGTCAGAGGCCGCTTCGACACTTGGACGGGGTTGCTGGAGTTTCTGCACGAGCAGAACGCGTTGGTGGAGGTCTGGACTTATGGCGAGGCGATGGCGGGAAAACCCCGCCGTCTGACTGCCACGGAAGTAGCGGAGTTGAAGGGACAAAGACGCGAACAACCCACTTTCATTACCGTCACGTATCGGGACCCCGCCACGGGCAAAGCGGTCAGTTACCGCGTTGAGTTCGGGCTGCGGGCGGCGGAGCTAATGCTGACTGCCAACCGAGGCTATTACCGGCACCGGCAATTCCAGTTGACGGCGCAGAGGATTCTGGGCGCCCGGGATGGCCGGGGCATGATCAGCGCCGCCGCTCAGTGGCAGGCCCTGCAGAAGGCCCTCAGTGAAGGCGAGCTGAGCCTCCAGGAGATGCCCGCAAAACCGGCCACGCCAAACGACCTCCTGGTGGCGTTTGAATATGAGGTGGACCAGTGGGGCAACTATTGCCGCGTGGCGGGGATTTATCGGGAGAGTGAGATCCTAAGAGAGGTTCAAGGGGAGCAGCAGATTCTGCTGCTGAAAAAGGGTGGTCAAAAGGAGGCGCGGCAAGCCCTGGGCTTTCGGCGGCGCGGGGTGAGCGACCAGTTGGAGCCGGCGCCAAACCCGATCCTGGGGCAGGATTTGGTGGAACTGCGCGTCCAGGACTCGACCCAACCTGATCCCCGCCGGTGGAATGTGGTTGAGTTTGGCGAGCCGGAGTTGCTCAAGCAAGCGGCCCTGGCGCGCTTTTCTTTGCTCAGCGCCCATCTAGAGCGGCAACGCAAGATGCTGGCGGTCAAGCGGTCCGGGCTGTCGCTGATCGTCGAGCCGATGATCGCGGGGCTGAACGTCGGCGGCGGGCTGAGCGGGGTGGGCTTCCCCGTTGGGGACGCTGGCCGGATAGTGTATAATCTGATTTCGTGGAGGCTCGTGGCGAGCGTGCCCAGCGCCAAGCAGATGCGCGAACTCTTCGCCATGATGGCCGCGCGCGAAAGCAACCCGGCGCTTAAGGCCAAGCCCGAACGTTACCTCAGCCCACAGGACATCAAGCAACTCAAGGAGTCGGGCCGCAGACTGTCCGATGCCCAGGTGCAGGAATACCTGGAGCGCATGAGCCAGAGCGACGTGGAAGCCATGCTCCGGTTGGCGCGGATGGGGATGGTTGACGCGCACGTCTCCAACTTTTTGAACCTCCTGACCAGTGTGTTCAAGACCAGCGGCGTGTCCGACCAGCCCAACGTGCTGCGCGATCTCTTCAACAACGTGCGCTTTTCCATGAGTGGGGAGATTAATCTCAAGACGTTGCTGGCGATTGCCGTGGGCCAGCGAAACACCACCCTCCTGTCCGGCACTTCGTTGGAGAGGCTCAGCAGGGGAGAAGGGCTGGGCAAAGCCTGGCTCCAATACCTGGAGGTGAGCGTAGATGTGCGCGCCGTCCTCAACACCATCGTCCGGTTATCCAAGCGCACCTTGGCGCGAAAGGAATTGGACAAGCCCTTCCCCTATGCCCCACGCCTGAGCGACTGGGCGGCTTACGAAGTGCGCATCTTCGGTTTTCCGCTGTTCATGTTTTACAAGCGCGGCCTCATCCGGGCTGATTTTGCGGCCTACCAGACCGACTACGCCTATGGCGTGCGGGGGGTGAAACTGGTGGAGCACTTCCGAACCCGGGAGGAAATGGACGCAGAGATTCGCGCCGGGCGCATGTTTCCGCTGGGCTTCGTGCGGGTGCCCGACGGCAAGGGAGGCTGGAAGGACACAAACCTGGCGGTCTTCGCGCACCGGATGGCGCGGGGCAAATACCGCGGCAAAACGGCCATTGTTCTCTATGGCCTGCGGGCGTATGCGGAGCATTCGGAGTTCATCGAGCGAGAACTAAAGCGTTTTGAGGACTACGAGAAGGCGCTGGTGGAAGGGGCGGTCATTGAGCAGTTGGCGGGAGCCGAAGCGGCGGCCGGCCAACCGGCGCGGGAGTTCGAACCGATCCTGCACGTTGGCGCGGGCGCCCGGCGGGAGGTTTATGACCCGTTGCTGGGGGGCTTGCTTGAACTGCGCCGCCACGCCTTGCGCAAAACCTGGGGCCTGCCCCCCGAGACTGACGAACCGCAACAGCTCAGCGCTGTTCGCGCACAATTCGCCGCCCGCGGAATCCAACTCCCGGAGGACAACGCGTTGGTGGCGGTGGACAACTTCAACAGCAGCTTCATCTACCGCCGGCTTGTCGGCGGCCAACGGCGGGAGGTGAAGGTTACGAGCATCCCCAGCCTCGCCGAGGCGCGGCGGGAGCTGGACAAGGCCGAGGAAGCCGAACAGGTCGAGGCCATACGCAGGGAAGCGGCGGGGAGAAACTGCGCCGGGGTGGTTTTTCTTAACGAGGTCTTGGAAAAGGACGGGCGCTTGGAGATTGGGCCGCTGCTGCGGGATGCCCAAGGGCGCGTCCTGGGCGCGGGGATCATCAGTGAGCCGGCGGCGGTGGAGGCGATTCTACGGCAGGTTGATGAGCTGCCCGTGACCGACCGCGCGCGGCTGCGCTTTAACAAGTTCGCGGCCACGGTGCTCCCACTGGACCCTCGCGGCGAGGGAACCAAGAAGAACGTCTTTCTCACCGTCGAATTCCCGCTCGGCGAGGTAAAGCGCCAATGGACCAATCCGCTAAGCGGTGAGCTGGAGGTCGTGGTTTATGAGCGGGGACTCTGGCGGCGGTTGGCAACTGACCGTCGGATTGTGGAAATGGAATATGATCAGGCCAGTGCCGAAACGCGCAGCCGAACCTACGTGAATCGGGGAACGCGGCAGGACCCCCGCAAAGGGGAACTGCTCGAAGAGACGCGCACCCTTGAAGTCTGGTCTCGCGATACGAGCCAGCCCAACCTCGATCCTTACTTGCCCGCCATTGCAAAACTCCGGCTCAACTATGTCACCGGCCAGATCTCACGGGAGACCTACGGACTTTTTCCTCTCCCGGTTGAAACTGCCGATGACCAATACGTGACCCGGAACCGTTTTAATGCCTACGGGATGTTTCACTCCGCCACGGCGTGGGAAAACGGGCGCACGGAGGCCGACTTTGAGCGGAGCAATCTGGCCAAGGTCTTGGACCCAATCCCGGGGCGCGAGCGCTTCGCCTTGGCGGCGCAGATGCCCCAACTGGACGGGCTGCGGGACCTGGCCGGGCAAGGCTACAAAACCACCGTCGAGAGGCGGGATGTGGTCAAAGGCCTGACCCGGACGGAGCTGCTCGATAATGGGAGTTTTGGGAGAAAAGTTGGCGAACGCTGGCTGGACTCGTTCGATGCCGCCAAGTCTTTCTCCGCCGAGGCGACGCTGGAATACCGGGATGATTTCCATTGGGGCTTGGTCCCTTTGCGGACAGCGCTTAGGAGCCTGCCGGGCGGCGTCCTCTTGAAAGAGGTAGCCACCTTGAGTTACGACCCGCGCACCCGCCGCGCATGTGGCCTGGAGGTGGACTACACAGGCAAAGCCAGCACCAACACCTGGGATTACCGCTGGGCTAGTCCAATCGAAGTCAAAACTGCGTCGCGCCAGACCACGCAAGCATACAATCGGGACGAAACTGCGGTTACGGGCACTACCGTGTGCCAATCTTCCCGGGAGCTGGTCAGCAGTTTCGCCGGCCATTACGATCCGAGCACGCGGACCTGGCGAATCACGCGCGAGGCCTGGTATCGTCCGGGGGTTCGATCGCGTGTCGAAACGAACGTCTATAGCGGCTTTGGCCGGCTGCTTTCCACTCGCGTCGGCCAAGCCCTTGAAACCCGTCCGGGCTATGATGCCGACGGCCGGGAAGTGTCCGGGCAAACCTTCGGCTGGAATAGTGCCACCGGGAATTTCGACAACCTGGTTCGCCAAGAAGACCAGTACCGCTGGCAGAAGGGGGAGCGCCAGGCCCAGGTGCGCCTGTTCGTGGCCGGCCAACTGAGCGACCAGTACGAGCTGGCGACCGACGGCGATGGGCGCACCATTCTGGACGGCCTGCGGCAATACCCCGGGCTGGAGCTCAAAACCGCGATTGTTTACGAGGGCGCCACTGAGCGCACTCTCCGGGCCGAAGTCTTCCAAAACGGTGAGCGGCGCGCGCTGCATGAGGTGTTGCCTGAGGTCCGCCAGGCGGACGGCGTTTACCTGGTGCCCGTTAGAGTGGTGCCGTTCTGGGGGCTGGTTTCCACCAACACCTATCGCCTGGACGATCCGCTCGGGCGCTTGGTCAGTGGGGCGTTTGAGAACGGCGACCGCGCCACGGTTCTCGAATGGCACCCGGGCACGGCTATGGCCCGCGTGGCGGAAGTGGCCGACCGCCACGGCCGAGCCAAGGAACATTTCGTCAGACGCCTCAACGCGGGCACTGAGAACGGGATAGCGTACGATCTGGTCGCGCGTTACAAAGTCAGTTTCTGGGGCGGCCTGGGCTTGGCTGAGTCCAAAGCCGTGGTGCGTGGGACCGACGTGTCGCTGTTCAATGACACTCCTGAGAGCAGGGTTTACTTCGACCTCGCCCGGCCTTATGAGTCGCCTCGTTATGCCGCCGATCCTTCCGGCCATTTCGGGCTCCAGACCTTCATTGCCGGGGCCGTCCGGTCAAATGTGACCGCAGTGTTCAGAAGCCGCCTCGGCGCGCGGCGGGATACGGCGCGGCCGGCGCGGCCGGCGGAGCAAGTGCTGGAAACCGAAGCGGTTGACTTGCTGGACTTGTTTTACCATCAGGTTAGCTGGGGCGCTCTGGATCGGGCGGGCAACCTGCTGGAGAGTAAGCTTGGCAAAATCGAGAACCTCGGGCCGCGTGGTTACAGTGAAGAGGCAATCTTTGCGGCTGTGGCCCAGGCGCCGCTTACCAGACAATTCAGCTACCGCTATGAGCCGGGGTGGGTGAGTGAGCAGGCCGGCACTACGCCGGGCAGCCCCGCGCTGGTCTTCAGCAAGCAACCGCCGCCGTCAACGGCCAGGAGTTGGCGGGTAAATGACGGCCAGTGGCGGGAGTGGCCCACCGAGGTCCACGGCCGCTTCGTCGCCGCCAAGAGCCGGTTGGATGCCACCATGCCGGGCCAATATCTGTTCCGCCGCTTGGGCAAGCCACGGATGCTCTTCCGCAATCCTCATTTGCCTGCCTGCACGAATGTTTGGACGGCGTGGACGAGCGCCGAACTGGACCCGCAAGGCGAAGTGCTCTATGAAAGCGAGGTCATCTTTGACGCCCAGGGCCAACCCAGCGCCACCGTTACGCACAAAGTGAATAGTCTGGGCCGGCCGGCGCTGAAAGTGGCGTATCTGCTCCCAGTGCCCGGGGAGGAAAGCTGGCAAACCAAGGCGGCTGTGCAAGGCCCCAACCAAGTCAGCTTCAGCCTGGCCGGCCCGCGCGATTTTTCTCCTTGCGACTTTCTGGCCTTCTACCTGGAAGCCGGGGCTGGGGTTGAGCCTAGCCTGGAACTAAAGGATGCCCTCGGCCACACCGTGCGGGTGGTGGCGACCAACGCGCCCGGGCTCAAGGATGCTTTGCTGTTCTGGCCCGTCGGCAATGGCCAAGCCCAATGGCTTCCCAACTCGGTGATTCCTGAACGCGGCGCCGTGGTCGGGGCGCCTGCCCCTTGGGTGGCAGCCGGCAAAGTCTTTGCCGTCTCTGTGCCCAGCTTGGCTAAAGCTGGGCTGGAGGTGCGGCGAGTGGCCGCGGCGGTGCTGGCCTTTTGGGCGCCAGCGGCCGGCCAGGTCAAAGTCTCGCCGCTCTATCCACTGGCGCACAACCAACCGTTCCTCGCCTCGGGGCAGGCGCGGCGATTCCACTATGCCCGCCAGGGTCACGCCAGCGGGTTGGCGACCTTCACCGGGTGGATGGACCCGCTTGACACTGAGGAGATTCGGACCGGTCGGGGCTGGAACTCGCAGATTCAGTTCAATGGCCGCACCGTTGGCTTGGTCAATCCGCGTGACCAAGCGCCTTACTATCCGGTGGCAGTGCTGGTGGACAGCGCCGAGGCCGACTCGCCCCAACCGCTTTACAAACTGGCGGCCGATGACGGCAAGTTTCTGGAGTATTACCAAACGGACCGTGCGGGCGACGCCCAGGTATATACTGTGGTTCGCGGATTTGACACGCCCAAGTTGGAGGTCTTCCACGCGGGCATCCTCGACGACGAGATCTCGCCGGGCTACCTGGCCTTCGGCTATGGTTATTATGTGGCGATTCCGCTGGCAAAGGCCAGCGGCGGCCTGGCCAAAACGATAGCCAACCTGCACAATCGCTGCATCGCCAGCGCCTTCACGCTGGGGGGCGACCGATTTCTGCAATTCCTTTTTGGGGTCGAACCGGCCAAGACAGAGTTTGGCCGCTTGAGCCGCGAGCTGCGTCCAGCCAGCCGCCAAGCGGCAGAAATTGAGCGGTTGCCCCTGCTGGCCAGCGCGCTGTTGCCGTTGCGGGTGAGGCCGTGGCCACAGGGTGAGCGTGTTCCCGCGGCCCCGGTGGGACTGGGCTCGCCCACCAACGTGCTCGCGGACTATCTCAACCTGCTTTCCACCAAATACCCGCACCCGCAAACAGAGCTGATCCCAACCTCGTTGGGCACCGCCGCCGAGCGTTTCGTGGACACGGTTCAGGAGGCCCAGCTTATCCGGTTGGCCGTAAAACTGAACGAGCCCTCCCTGGCGAACAACTTGTTGGCCTTCTACTGGGAGAAGTCGCAGGGTGGCACCAACGCCTTGCACGCCTCCTACGATGCCAAGACGGGGGCTTCGTTGGGCAAAGAGACCAAATACGCCCGCCCATCTGAAGCGCGCCAAAATGCCCAAGCCCAGTTGGCGATGGCGGAAGCGGCTTTTTGCGTTGGGGTCGCCACCGGCGACACCAACGCCCTGGAGTTTGGGAAGAACCTGGTCAGCCTGGTGCTCAAAACCTATCGGCCGAGCTTGCGGCGAGCCTCTTGGCCGCGCGGCATCGCCGAACTGCCACCGAAGGAAGAACTCAGCAAGCATGGTCTGACCCTTTGGCCGGAAGCCAAGACATATTCGCTCGAATCCAACGCGCGCGCCTATCTGTTACTGGCGCGGCTGGTGGGTCTGATGGATCGCTACCACTTTGCCCCGGCGTGGAAGGACCTGGTCAGAAAAGCAGCCCAAGAGCAGGCTGCCTGGTTGACCAACCGGATCATCCCGCCCATCCAAAAGACCGGCGTCGTACCCAAGGGCCTGTTCGAGATTCAAGATGTCCACACTAAATCCACCGCCTATGCCGCGGAACGGTGGACCGCCGCCGAGGATTGGCTCGCGTTTCTTGAGGCGGCCGATCGGCTGGGAGTGCCCAAGGAAACCACGCGGGCGTGGCTGGAAAACTTGGCGCGGGTCCACGGCGTGAGCCTCGGTGGCGCCTGGGGATTGGATTGGAGCATCGGTTTGCGGCGGCCGGACGCCATCTCGCCCGAGTTAACCGCGCGGTTCGCGCGCGTGGCCCGGCTGCTGGAGCACCCGGTGGCAGGCGATTTTGCCGAACAGAACCTGAACCGCCTCCGCCAAGGCGACAAATGGCCGGTGGTGGTCACTACTGCGCCCACCAATGCCCTGCTGGCGACTGGGCAGGGATTCTGGATCTACCCAGCCATCGGTGGCACCCCGGCAGCGGCGGCTACCCGCAGCCTGCGGGGCTGGCCGGAGACTTTGGGCGTGTATCTGGAACTGTTCGACCAGGTCTGGCCGACCAACCTTCAGGCCGGCAAGGCCCTTGAAACCACCCGCAGCCCGGAGCGTGACATCACGCAATTCTTCTGGACGGCTGCCGGCTTCTACCTCGCCATTCTGGGGGCAGCACTTTTTTGGTGGCGGCTGAGCGCCCTGCGCAAGCAACGCCGGCGACGCCGCAGCAGCCAGGCGGCGCCGGGCCCACTGGTGCCGGAGGCAGTTATGCAAAAGGCTGAGGAACGCTGGGCCAAGCGGGTCTTGGGCGCGCGCACGCCTCCAAACGCCGAACGGACGCGGTATTCCAACGCCGCCACCGAGCAGAACTTCCACATGCAACTGCGGGCAATCTACAAGTTGGTTCTGGAATGGCGCCGCATGGTCAATGGGTGGCAGGAAGATGACCCCCGTTTGGTGGAAGACGGCACCGATATGTGGCTCAACGGCTTGGACGAGTTCGCGGCCATGGTCGGCGTTTACTCGCGTTGGGTGGTCAAAGCCGGCAAGAAAGACGGCGCCCGAAGGGCTGACGTGCTGGAGGAAAACGAAGACAGCAATCATATCTGGGCGCGGTTGGTGATGTATTTCTCCGAGTCCCATGTGGGACTGCTCGAATTACTCCGGCAATACAAAGAGGAACCGGCCGCCGCCGAATTCTTCGGGGTCAACAGCCAGATTGAACTGGTGCTGCGGACCATGGGTGTGGGCGCCCGGCCGCAGGCATTCGATGCCCGCAAAGCCTTCGACGCCCCGGGCGACGAGTCGGCGCTGGATTTGCTGGTCATTCAGTTGCCGGGGGCCAGCTTGCGCAAGGTGGTGGAGGAAATGGACAAGCGCCTGAAGATCCCTCGGGATCACGCAATTGAGTTCATCAAGAGCTACAGAGCGTTTAAGGAACGGGAGCAGTTGTATCCGATCCACCCCTATGCGATTGAAGCGGCCAAGATGCTCCCGCACTTCCTGTTGCTGGGTCTGGTGGCCTTGATTTGGTATAACCTTGAACTTGGCGGCCTGAAGATTTACCCTTATCTCAAGGAGGCGGCCCTGCGGATGGCGTTGGATTGGGCCTCGTGCATTTGGGCGCTGCCGTTGTTTGGAGGCTTTGCACTGAGTGTGGTGGCCCATTCCGCCAGCATCTATCGCTACAGCGCGAAGATGCGCGCCGGGGACAAGGAGCTGCTCCTGGACACAAGTGTTACCAGCCTCTTCACCAAAGGCCAGTCAGCCACCCCGTCGCTCCGGACCGGTCGCTGGTGGGACCCGGTTGCCTATGCCCGGGCGGGGTGGGCTCTGCGGGCTATTGGGTTCACTTTGCTGGGCATTACGCTGTTGCGCTTGGAGCCGCCAAGTTTTGCCACGTTCATGTTCGTTAAGGGTGTGCTGGCCATGTTGGCCTTTGCGGAGGCGGCGGCGATTGCCTTGCCTCTTGTCACCACCCGCCTGAGCACGTGGCTGGAAGACTATGTGAGCGCGCACCCCAAGGCCGGACCGCTGGTCCGGTTCTTGAACCAGTTGAATCTCCCGGCCACGCGCCCCGCCTCGCTGCTGTGGCTGTCGTTCAAGTACCATTTTCAACCCTCGGTCCCAACCGGCGGACTTTGGCCCATAACCCAAGCCATCCTGTTTTACCTTGTTTTCGCGGGCACGGTCTTCTTCGTGGGGGCTTACATCTACAAACAGGCGCTGGAAGTTTGGTTCCAAGAAGCGTACCGGAACGGCTCAGACCTTGGCTTGGTGCTGGGCGGATGCCTGTTTTGGAACATGATGTATTTGCTGCGCTTTGGATTGTTCGTGTTGTTTGCGTGTTTTGGCGCAGCCCTGGCAACCTACCCCATCAAGACCCTCGTCGCGCTGGCTGCCGCCGGTGGCGCCGGTCTCCAACTGTTCAACGATTCTCTCAGCCGCTGGTTGAGTTCCCACCCCGCCCTCGCCTGTGGTTTGCTGCTGGCCGCTCTTGCGCTCATGGCTTTTGAGCACGAGGTCCTGGCTTGGATCAAGGCTTCGCCTCCGTTTCGCCGCCGGGCGGAGCGGCGTCGGGCAGCATCCCAGCGAACGCTCGAGCAGGTCAAACGGGAGCAGTCCCGCACCTTGGCGGTGGTCTATATGAGCGGCGACGAGTTGTCGTTCCAGAAGTTGACTCCCGAGCTGTTGTTGGCACGCCTGTCCATCTTGCGTGAACAACTCAACTCCAGCGGCCTCCGCTTGCTGGCAAGGCTGGACTCGCTGCCAGACGACACCACCTTGGCCCAGTGGTTCAAGGCCTTATACGAGACCGAAAAGAAATTCGACGTGACCCTGTGGCATCCGATGCAAGTGGTTGTTGAAGGAGAAACGGCGCCGTTCAAGGCCGAGCTGGGGCTGAACTTGGTGGTGGCGAGCGCAGACCAGCGGCACGAGCTGCTGCGGGCCTGGCATCTCCGCCGCTGGCTGGTTACCATGATGTCCACCGCCGGCCATGCGCAAGATACCGGCATCAACTTGGTGGACATCGCGCTGGGCCTGAACCGGGAGGGCCTGGGTGGCAACACGGTCTTCTACCTCATACAGAACAAATACGACAACCTCGATCACAACCGGCCCTCCCAACTGGCCTACGACAAGGGCGAATTGGGCCAACGCAACAAACTGGCCCGGTTGCTGATGGAGTTGGCGCCTGGCGCCCGGGCTTACAGCGTGAACGATTGGACGCCCTTTGGCTTCAAGGCCGGCGGTTTGGTCGGCATGGACCTGGTGTATGAGGAATCGCTCAAGCTGACCAACATGCTGATCCTGGACCGCAACGCTAACGCGCATGACCTGGATGCCTTGATGAGCGACTTGAAGGTGGCGCTGACGGATCCGGGCGTGGTGATTGTAATTCCGGGGCGCAGCACCACCAACACCCTCACCCCGATAGGCCAAGCCTCCCAATTGGTCGAAGAGGGCCAGCGCGCGCTTACCAAAGGCATCATGGTCCTGGGCGGGCAGGCCGCCGAATCGCTTGGCACCGGTTGGGGAAACATCCAGGCCATTTATTACGGGCGGGTCCAGCGCGCCTTGTGCGATCCGAACACACCGTTAAAGCCGCTGACCATGCGCGTGCGCCGGGGAACCGCCTTCGGCCAGCGGTTCGAGGGCTTGATCGGGTTTGGCCCCCACGCCATCGGGATTTCGGAAGACATTTGGGGCGTCACGCAAGCCGCACACAACGCCTTGGCGCTGGGACTCCAGATCAAGTTTCGCCTCTCTCAGACGCTCTGGCACAAAATCCGTGAATCATGGAGTCATGCGGAGTGGTTCTCGGCCTTCCCGCGCTGGTCGGGCGGTTACGTGCAGATGATGCTCGATCCCATGATGCAACGGATCAACGACGACGGGCCCCTGTCGGTGTTTGCCAAAGAGATACGGGCCAACGGCGGCCGGTTCTTCCTCGGCGCCCCGGCGGCGTTCCTGAGCATATTGCTGATGCCGCTGGCAATCATGTGGGACTTTTCGCCTTTCGTCCAAATCCTCATCCTCCTTTGGAATCTGGGCTTCGTAATGAACCAAGTGCTGACGGCCCTGGGGCTGGTAGCCTGTTTGGAGAGCACCGGCTTTAACCGCCTCACCGCGCTCCTGGGCACGGCCGTGGCGGCGGGCTTGGCCGCGACCGTTCAAGGACTGAGTCCATTTGCCTTGGCGCTGATGCCCTTGGGCTTCCTGGCTGGCGGATTTGCGCTGGGCTTAGGCCGCTGGATTTACAACCGCGGGCGGGATGTGATGCTGTTTGGGCCACAACTGGTCATTCATGCCCTGGGCCAAGTCGTGCGCCAAAGCCTGGAATTCGTCCTCTCCGGCGCCGCCGCCAACGATGCCAAAGCGGTCAATATCCCCTTCCGGGCGTGGGCCGGCCCTCGGGAAGATCGTCCTTTCGAGACCTATCAGAACCTGCTCAACCTCCGCACGGTCGTGTGGGTCATCGGGCTTTGCTCCCTGGCTTTGAACCTGTTTGCCTTGTCGAAACTGGACTTCCTCAACGTGGTGCTGTTGCTGCCTTCGCTCCTGTTCAGCGTCAGCGCGTTGGTCGGCCCCTTTATCCTCAGCCCTAAACCTGGCCGTCACTTGGGCCGTTGGGTGTGGGTTCCCAAGCTGCTGGGCTGGCTGGCCTGCTTTGGCTTCTACTCACTGGTCGCCTGGCTGATCGCACGCGGCGGTTGGCAAGCCTGGCTCGGTGTGCTCTTGCTGGTGGCGGCCTTTGGCCGCCTGGTCATGGCGGGGCTAAGGTATTTGGGCTATCAGCGGCAACTCCGCGGCCTCACCCGCCGGTTGGCCCGGCAATTGGCAGCCGGGGGCCTGGAGACTTCGGCCGCAGCGAAGTTGGCCCAAAGCGTGGTTCGCGACTTCCGCGGAGACACCGAGAAAACCAAGACGGCTTTGGCGCAGAGCTTGCCCGGCGCCGATCACCAAGCCGCGATCCTGAGCCTGGTCCAGGACAAGATTGCGCCCTTGGTCAAACGACCGCTGAGCGACCTGCAAAAGGGGCGTTTCACCGGGTGTCGCTTCGTTTCGGAGTTTGCGCGCTCATTCGTGCTTGCGTTATTCACGTTCCTGTGGTTCTTCATTGTGCCGATTCCGGGCCTGCTGGTTTTCGCCGCGCCCGGCGGCTATCGGCTTTCCATGCCGCTTGCCACGGTGATTTACGGGTTGCTCGGCGCGGTTGGCATTGCCCTGGTTTGGCTGGGGGTCAGCCAGATGTTGGAGTGGCTGGGAGGCTGGCGGTTGGCCTCCCGCATCCGGAGGCAACATCTCCAATTCCAGCGTTCGCTTCGTCAACCGGGGCGGCTGACGCCAACGGAAATATCCAGCCTTTATGCTTTATTCACCGATGTCCAGACTTACTTTGACCAGCGCAGCTACGCCTACGCCAGCCGCTCACTGGGACTGATTGCGCGGCGACTGCGCGCTGGCGCTGGTCCGGCAGAGAAACTGCTTTAACCAGAATCCGGCACTGCATCCGTTCACCAGGCTGCGCGTGGCGCGGAGGTCCGCCACCGGCGGGGCGGACGGCCGTGTGGAATCCTTGCGGACGGGGACTTGGGTGCTATGCTGGGGCAGGCCCGCGGCGTCGAGCGAACCGTCGCGCGAGCCTTGACTGAAAGGAACAACGATATGCGGACTGCCAACATACTTGGCCGGCACGCGGCCAGACTTGGCCGGCTGTCTTCCGGCAACGCCGCGCCTGCGGCCGCTGGGCCGGGCAGGACCCGCGCGGTGATGGTCGGCTTGTGCGTGCTGCTCGGCGCCAGTCCGGCTTGGGGCGGCGGCGGCTTCCTCCAAATGCGCAACGGCTATTTCTGGGACCCGCAGGCGGGCGAATACTTCATCCCGAGGGGGGTGGCCTACCAAACGTGGAATGTGTACGTGGGAGCGAACCAGTCTTTTGCGCAACTGGATTACGACATGTTGGAATTCAAGCGAATGCGCGCCAATTCGGTGCGCTGTGAGATCGCTTGGGAGCAGGTCCAGAAGAGCGCAACCGAGTACGACTGGAGCAAACCGGATCACTTGGTTCAAACCGCCGAAAAACTGGGGCTCAAACTGTTCATCCTGATCGGCTACCAGTACCCGCCAAAGTGGTTCCCGAAGGAGTTGCTCGGGGTCAACAACCTCTACACCACCTCGAATATCCCCACGGAAGTCCCGCCCAACGTGCTCTCGGACGTGATCAACTACGAGCACCCGGAGGCCCGCCGGATATATTCCAACTACATCGCGGCAGTCACTGGCCGCTACCGCGACAGCCCGGCGGTGGGCGGCTGGATAGTGGGCAACGAGTATGCATATTTTGACTTGTGGGAGGACCCAGACACGTATGTGGTGCACCGCTTCATCGGTTACGACCCGGTCTCCCAAGCCGGTTTCCGCTCCTTCCTGCGGTCGGCCTACCACGGTGATATCTCCGCCTTGAACATCAACTGGCAAACCAATTATGCCGACTTCGAGGCGGTCGTCATGCCGCGGAACTATCCGCCTGATCGCAACTGCCCCGGCTATCAGGACTTGATTCAGTGGCGCAAGCAAAGCATTGGGGATTACGTGGCCGTTGGCGCCGTGGCCGCCAAGCAGGCGGACCCCAATCACCTGATCACGTACTCAATGGTTGGCGGGATCTTCAGCGGCCGGGATGCCAACAACACTTGCGAGGACGCCAAAACCATTGTGGCCCGCTGTGCTGCCGCCGGAGCGCCGCTGGACTTCTGGTCAATCAATAATTACGCCTGGGCTGCGGTCGGCAATGAAATGCGGTCAGCCGATTTCGGCATTTCCAAGCTCCAGGCGGAATCCGGCCTGCCCGTGATGATCTCGGAGACCGGCCACAGCAGCACGGAGACGCTGCCGGGCTTTGAAGGCGCCAGCGGCCGGCAGGCCAAGGCCCTGCCCAGCACCATGTGGGAGTCATTGTTGTCGGGCGCCATTGGCGTCCACTTCTTCCATTGGAGTGACCGCCGGCAATACACGCCGAACTATTTCTACCGCGAACGCGGTTTTGGGATTGTGGACGAGAACCGCTCGATCAAAGTGCCGGTTTACTCCAATATGGTGGCCATGTTCCGCCAGATGGAGAACGCGCGCGTTGACCGTCTGCTGGGCGGTTCGACGAAGCCGCCGCCGGACATTCAGTGTCTCTGGAGCACCAATGCCGATATGGTCTGGCCGCGCGCCAACCAGGAACTGGCGATGATTTGGGGCGCGCTCAAGCGCCTGGGTTTTCAGCCGGGAATCATTGACGACCGGGCCTTTGAGGCGGGCGCCTACACCAACGCTCCGGCTCTGCTCCTCTGCCGGGCTTACCAGATGAATCCGCTCCACTTGGACCGCCTGGCCCAGGAAGTCATCCCGGCCGGCATCCATGTCCATGCCGAGACAGACCTGCCCGGTCAGTTCGATGCCTACGATCGGCCCAATCCCAATTGGGCTGCCCTGATGAATTCCCTCTTTGGCATCGGGGTAAGCGGGGCCGTCCCCGGCTTGGACGCGATCGTGACCAACGACTTCTATAGTCCGCTGAAGTTGCAGGGCATAGCCAACCTGGCGCCAATCAATCCTGGCTGGGCCATGGATTTTACCACCTGGAAAATCTGGCATGGTATTACCGCCACCTCGGCCAAGATCATCATGACTGACTCGGGTTTTCTGGATTCGCGTCCGGGCACGCCGGCTTTGCTGGTCAAGACCAATCTTGCTAGCCGTGGCCGGACGGCCATTAACACGTTTGCTTTGGGTGACACCTTCGCTCACTCATCGCCCACTTCCAATCAATGGGTCCTGCGCTATGACGTTCTGCAGGCCATTTACACCACCCATTTTGGCCTCAGGCCCACTGTTGACGTCAGCGGGCCGGGAGCAAAGCAGGTGATTTCCAACTATCGGCTTTGCCAGAATGGCAGCGTGCTCCTGTTCGTCCTTAACGAACACACCAACGACGCCTCGATTACTGTTAAGGCCGCCAGCTTGTTGGAGGGGCGCAAACTGGAAAACCTGATTACAGGTGAGGTTCTCGCCGAGCGTTCGGGCGGCGAGCTGGGCCTTACCCTGGGCGGGGACGAGTATGCCTTACTGTATGCTTATGACACTACCGGCTCGCACGATGAGTCTCTAGTCAACTCCAGCCCTAACAAAATCTGGTTCGCCGATGCCCCGCTCACGCTTTGGCCCAAGGGTTCGGCCTACGATGTCGGCATCGGTTACGACACCTATGCTGACGATGGCAATCTGACACTGGTTGTCGCCTTGGAACTGGCTCGTCCCCCGAACAGAGCCTATGGCCAGTCCGCGCCTTGCACCATCAGCGGCATGGGAACCAACGTAGTCCAAGTGCCCGTGCCCGATGCCGACCCGAATGACCCGGATTATATTTCTTCGCGGAAGGGGGCGCGCTATGTGTTTCACGCCTGGCTGGAAAAGGCTGGCACTCGCCTAAGCGAAGCATTCATGCCGGTCCGCCTGGCCTGGGGGGTGGCGCCTGCCAGCCCTTTGCCAAAGCTAATAGTGCCGGGACAAACGTACCCGGTGACTTTGGAATGGGAGGACTTGCCATCCTACCTGCCTGGGGACCCGACGCCCCTGGATCGCGCCATGCGGTGGGATTCCCTCCAGGCTACACGGCAGCATTACAGCGTGGTACTGGAGTTGATTGCCGGTGGGCAGGCGGTGGTTTCCCAAAGCTATCTGACCCGCCAAGGCACCGCCAGTCACGAGTTTGCCATCCCGGTGCCGCCCGGGGCCACCGGACCGTTCAGTTGGTCGGCCCATCTGCAAACGGCGCCCAATGTCCTGTCGCACGACGTGGAAGATAGCTTCGAGGGGCGCGAGCGGGGCGCCATGTGGCCGGAAGACCCTTCCCGGCAACTGCCCGACCCCACCTTTATCGCCCCTTGGCATTGCTACGCCTATGCCTGGCCCAATACTGACGGAGTCAATCTTTGGCAAAACCAAGGTGTGCATCTGGAAGGCTTTAATAGCGCCCAGTCGGCGTTCCTCGTCATCACAAACCCGCCCAATCAAGATTACTCTGGATTTGGCATCACTTTCACTTTCCCCAACGACTGGGCTTTGCCGGAGGATGTTGGGCAGTGGACAAACTTTGCCTTTGCGTATGATTTCACCGAAGCGCACGGGTACGCCTGCACGATGGAAATGCAGCTTAAAAGCACTAACGAGCGTTGGATCCAGTTCGTCCAACCCTACAATCCACAGACTAATGCGTGGAACCACATCCAAGCCACCGTGGATCAGTTCGTCCGGCCCGAGATCCCCGGCGACTTTGTGTATTTTGACCCGGCACACGTCAAGACACTCGCGGTAAATATCGCGATGCTTGCGCCTTCGGTCCAGTATGTGGCCTCGCTTGACAATATATGGTTCCGGGGGCCGGAGCAGGACCTGGGTGGCGGGTCGGTTGCTTCTATCTATACCAGTGCCAATGACGTCCTGGGGGGCCTGAGCATTCAACTCAGCGACGGCAATGTGGTCATCTCTTGGACGGGGACAGGCGTCCTGCAGACCGCCCCGGAAATCAGCGGGCCGTGGAGCAATGAGCCTGCCGCGGCTTCGCCCTTTAGCGTAAAGCCCCTGGACACGCGCCAGTTTTATCGCCTGTCGCAATGAGGAGAACTGGGCGCCGAAGTCGGCCACCAAGAGAGTCGGTGAAGCCTCGTAATCCAACCCCACTATAAAAGCGGAGCCATGAACGCGGAGTTGTTAGATGCGAGAATCTCGGCCAAGATGCGCGCTGGTGGAGTACCCCAGCCGACGATCACGGCCTTTCTGGGGGCGGTGCACAAGCTCATGGCCGGGGAGCGGGGCATGCTCCCTGAGTCGGCCATTGAGGCTGTGCCCGCTCTGCCCCGGCTGGTGGACCTGCCCCAGACCGGCGCTGCTGATGTCGGGCTGCTCAAGTCGCTGGTGGTGATCAAACTCAACGGTGGACTAGGCACGGGCATGGGCCTGGACCGGACCAAGTCGCTCCTCCCGGTCAAAGGCGAGGACACCTTCCTGGATTTCATTGCCCGCCAGATTCTGCATATGCGCAGGGTGGCTGGTTGCGCAGAGCCGGCTTTCTACTTGATGAACAGCTTTACCACCCAAAAGGAAACACTGGAGTATTTGGCCAAGTATCCAACCTTGGGCGAGGGCGGCTCCATTGATTTCGTGCAGAATGTGGTTCCCAAGATTGATCCCCAGACGTTCGCCCCGGCAAGCTGGCCAGCCCAGCCGCAGTTGGAATGGTGCCCGCCCGGCCACGGTGACTTCTATCCGTCCATCCTCGGCTGCGGTTTGCTTGAGCGGCTCTTAAGCCGAGGGATCAAATATGCTTTTGTTTCCAACGCGGACAATCTTGGGGCCACAGTGGACTTGCGGCTGCTGCGCTATTTCGCGCAAACGGGCCTGTCGTTCCTGATGGAAGTGGCCGAGCGGACGGCTGCGGACAGAAAAGGCGGGCATCTGGCGCGCCGCAGAAGCAACGGGCGCTTGCTCTTGCGCGAGTCGGCACAATGTCCGAAGGAGGAAGAAGCCCAGTTCCAGGACATTCAGCGCCACCGGCTTTTCAACACCAACAATCTTTGGATTCGTCTGGACCGCCTCAAGACAGAGCTGGACCGGAACGGGGGAGCGATGCCCCTGGCCTTGATCGCGAATGTGAAGAACGTTGACCCACAAAATCCGGCCTCGCCCAAGGTGCTCCAGCTTGAATCGGCCATGGGCGCGGCCATCGAATGTTTCGAGCAGGCAGATGCAATCATCGTCCCGCGCAGCCGATTCGGCCCGGTGAAAACCACCGCCGACCTCCTGGCCCTGCGCTCGGATGTGTATCAAGTCACCCCCGATTTTCGGCTGGTCTTGGCCGAATCACGTCAGGGCCGGCCGCCGCTGGTGGACCTCGACCCTCAGCACTACAAGATGTTGGCCGACTTTGACGCCTTATTCCCTCACGGGGCGCCCTCGCTGCTGGAGTGCCAGGAGTTCAAGGTCACCGGCCGCGCCAGTTTCGCCGCCGGTGTGGTTTGCCAGGGGAAGGTCGGGTTCTGCAACCGCTCGCCCGAAACCAAGGCCGTCCCCGCCGGAACCTATCGCGACACCTGCGTGCAACTTTGACCCGCGCGGCACCAGCGGGCGCGGGAGAACTCCAGGCCGGCGGGAGCGCGTGCCAAAGCCTGGCGGTTGCGACCGGTGGCCAGCAGGCCGATTTCCGCAGATAACCAAATCCCGCACAGACATTTGTTCGGCCCGGGGCATCAGGGGGACTTGCCCGCCGCTTCGCTGACCCGACGATAGCGCTCGCGGTAAACGGTATTAGTCGGGTCCTTCGCCACCGCCTGGGCCGCCGCCGTGAGCGCTTCATTGGTCCGTCCATTGGCAAAGAAGGCCCAACCGAGCAAATCATAGTTGGCGGCTTTGGGTTCAAGGCTGACCAGGCGCTGGCACAGAGCCAGGGCTTCGGGCAGCTCGCGGCCCCTGGCCAGATAGAGGCGGGCAAGATTATGCAGCGCTTCGGCTTGTTTCGGCTCCAGCTCCAGCACCCCTTTGAATTCTTTCTCGGCGGCGGGATAATCCCCAAGCCGCAGGTGCAGGGTGCCGACACTGATGCGGTAGGCAAGTTGTTTGGGCCGCAGACGCGCCAATTCCTCAAAAAGACTCCGCGCCTCTGCCCAGCGGCCCTTGCGTAAGTAAAAGCTGGCCAGCAACTCGCAAGGCTGCGCCTCCTGGGGGGCGACACTGGCCGCCTGGCGCAAATGCGCCTCGGCCAGTGAGTCCTGTCCTTGCCGGCCAAACATGGCCGCGGCCTCGGCGTGAAAGGCCACCGCCAGCGCGCGCATCTCCCGATCATTGTCGCGGGCGCCATACGCGACATCCATCGCCGTTTCTTCCCTTTGTCTCAACTCCCGGAATGCGTTCATGGCCTTGCCGGCGGCTTCTTGGTCGCCCAGTTGGCCCTGCGCCTGCGCCATGCCATAATAAGCGCCGGCCATTTGCGGGTCCAATCGGATGGCTTTCTCCAAATGGACGACTGCTTCCTTGGCCTGCCCGTTATCCAGCAACCAGCGTCCCAGCAAGAGCCGGGCCGTCGCATCTTCCGGCAGCAACCGCACGGCAGTAGCGAAGGCTTCGCGCGCCCCGGCGTGGTCGCCCAGCCGGTCCAGGACCATGCCCAGCCGGCGGTAGCCTCCCTCGACTTGCGGCTGCAACTGCACTGCTTGGCGAAGGCACCGGGCGGCTTCTTCCAACCGGTCCTGCCGGATCAACAGGTCGGCCAGAAAGACATGGACATCGGCGCGCTCCGGGGCACGCTCCAGCCCTTGGCGGGCCAGCCGCTCCGCTTGGTCCTTCCGCCCCAACTGGCTTTGGAGCTGCGCCCGGATGAACCAGGCCTCCACGTTGGTGCCAGCTTGGGCCGCCAGCGCCTGGGAGACGGTGTCCAGGTAGTCGCGCGCCTTCTGGACCTCAAACGGCGGGAAGGCGTTGGTTTCGGCCCCGAGGCCCCAGCCCAGGCCCGGCGTCAGCCCCAGCCAGAGTAGGCCGATCCACTTGGCGGCTGGGTGCGCGCACGCGAAACGTCTTGGACTGTGCCGGCTTGCCGGCACTGCCGCTTTTGGAGCCACTGCCCAAGCGAAAGTGCCGGGGGACCGGCGTACTCCAAGACGCTTCACGCCAGCCGCCGCCGGCGTGTCCCCTTTGGCCAAGACGGCGCGGAACGGAGTGCGCGCCCTGCCATCCCGCCTGAAAGCGCAAGCAAGCTTCCGCACTCCAAACGCTTCGCGTTTCACCCGGCCCCTCCCATTTGAGTTCATTCACCGCGGCCGCGGCGGCGGCAGTATTCAACCCGCTGCTGGAGTTTGGCTGCCTGGTCGGGGCGGCCGGCCCCCAAGGCGAGTTGATAGGCCTTCTCGGAGGCCGCCAGGCCTTCGGCGTAGAGGCCTTTCTCGACGTAGTTGCGGCTGAGCAGATCGTAATAGTCAGGCAGTTGAGCCAGGCGCGGTTCGGCCTGAACGGCACTGGCGAAAAAGGGCGCCGCCGTGGTCGTCTCGCCCAGCCAAGCCCTGGCCATGGCCATGAGGTAATTGGCGCGGGCATGGTTGGTCGCCAGCCGGAGCGCCGCCGCCAACGGGGGAATGCTTTGGGCGTAGAGCTCCTGCCGGTAGTAGGCCTCCGCCAAGGCATAGTTCATATCCACCGCATTGTAGTGCCGGTCATAACCGTCGGGCAGCAACCGCACCGCTTCCGCCAAATGAATCACCGCGTTGGACAAATCGCCCTGTCCCGCCAAAATGCTGCCCAGGTCGAAGTGCGCGAAAGCATTGCGCGGCTCCAGACCCACGGCGGCCCGGCTCTGTTCGAGGGCTTGGGTGGGCTGGTTCTTGGCCCGATAAAGCAAAAAGCCCAGCCGTTGGTGGGCCATGGCGTTGCTGGGGTTGAGCGCCAGGGCGAGCTTGAATTTCTCGATCGCCGCGTCCGCCTCGCCGGCCTTGCACAACTCGTTGCCCGCCCGTGTGTAGGAGTAGTCATCCAAAAACTGCTCCCGCACTTTGAGAATGCCTCGCGGCGGTAGGGCCACAAACTCCGGGATGTTCGCCGCCCAACCCGGCGCCACCAGGTGCGCCAGCCAAACCGGCGGACTGGCCTGCCCTTGCTCGTTGATGCGGCTCAGATAGAGCTGGGTGTAAGCCGAATGGCTCTTGGAGGAAAAAACCAGCCACCGCCCATCCGGCGACCAGGAGTGCCACGAGTTCATGCGGCTCAGATTGCACCCCAGCCGCCTGGGCTCGCCGCCCTCGGCCGGGATGATGAACAACTCGCTGTCGGGCTGGAGCAACATGTAGTTGGCCGCCTGGCAAAACACGATCCAGCGGCCATCGGGGGAGAATTTAGGAAAGAAGTTGCTGCGGCCATTGGCGGCAGCGCCCCGCAACGGCTCCGGCGTCCCGCCCTTGCCCTCGTTGAACGGCAGCCGGTAGAGGTCGTAGCGGAAGGCCTTGCCCCGTTTGAGGAATTCCTCGCATTCGTCGGGCGTCAGCAGGACGCGTCCCTTGTCGGTGACCTTTTCCAGTTCAGCGGCGCGGCTGCGGGCAAACACCACCCAGCGGCCATCGGGGCTCCAGGTGGGATTGCTCTGGACAAATGCCGGGTCATCGGCGCCGGGCAGCGCGAAGAACTTCCGAGCCTCCCGGTCATAGACGGCGATGATGCCCTTGAGCGGGAAAAAGAGTTGGGAGAAGGCCAGGTCTGGCCGGGGCACGAACACCGAACGGTCCTTGACCGTGCTGAGCACATAGCGGCCATCGGGGGAGATTTGCGACAACAGCCCGAAGGTCTGCTGGCCGTCTTCGCGGCGGAAATCGTCCCAGGTGATGATGTCGCTGGTAGCCAGCCGCATTTCCGGCGCGGTGCGGGTGATGATGTAAGAGCCTTTGTTATTGGCATAATCCACGTCCATCGCCAGATACTCCCCCTGCCAACTGAACGAATGGCAATTGCCGCAGACGGGCAGTTTCTCCAAGACCACCGGCGGCGGGGCCTCCCGCTCCAAACTGCCAAAGCGCCACCGAATGCGCGAGGGGTCCTTGACCGCCTCGGCAAAGGGCAGATTCACCTCCCGGTAGAACAACGGGTATTCGACCGCCTCCCTGGACACCGCGAAACGCACGGCGCCACGGGCGACCAGGCGGCGGCTCCGGGCCTCGTAGCCGGCCACCAGCAACTCCAGCGCCGCCCCGTTGGCGGCCTGCTTCATCCGCTGCCACTCCGCTGCCGGCGGACGCCACATCGGCTGGATGCCGTCAAAGAGCCACTTCTGGCGGCCAGCCTTCACCCCCGCCACCCAGCGGTCAACCCGGGCGGCGTTCGTCTGCCACAAGACCACCGGCGCGGCCAGGTTGCAGGGCACCACCGCGCCCGGCAGCGGATGTTGAATCGCCAAGGCCGCCAGCGGCGCGGGGTTCTCCAAGGCGGGCCAGAAGTCAGAAGGGGAGACCGCCAGATAGACGGCGGTCGCGCCGGCGGCCAGCAGCAGGGCCGCCAAGCCCCAGCGCCAAGGCCTTTTCCTTGGCGGCGGCCGGGGGTGGGGACAGCCGGGTTGGGCGGGGGTTCGCCAACCCCGCCACCCGCCCCTTGCCTTGCTGCTCACGGTGCCCAAACTGGCGCCAGTGAACCTCAGCCGGCGGCATTTGTCCACTTTGATTATCGAGAGCGGCGCGCGTGGGTCAGGCCTCCGGTCTGCCGGCTCCCGCCTCCTGCGGAGGCGAGGATATTCGAAGCCCGGAGGCGTTCACGCGTCAAGGCGAATGGGCCTCGGAGCCGGAGACTGGCGAAACCGGCAGCCCGGAAGCGTGCCCCGCCGCCCGCGGAGCCGATCCAGGCTTGACTTGATTGCGGATTCGTGCGGAGCACCGCGTCCCAAAAAATCTCACCTTTTCGCCACTTTTTTGTTGCAACGGGCAGGCTGATTCCCGTAAAAACGCGGTGTTGCGGTGTGGTTTTTGAGCAAGAGCGAGAGCGATGTCGAGAAATGCCTGGTGCACCGGGCACTTCGGCATGGTTTTCCAAGTAAGCGCTAGTGCGAAAAACCACGGCAGGAAAAGCAATCAAACGTATGCGTACAAGTAACCCAATCAAACACACCCTTCAGCACTTGGTCGTTTTGGGGCTGCTGGTCTTCTGCGCCAGCAACCAGGCCGCGGCTGCGAACTGGACCGGCATGGACCTGGGCACCCCAAGCTACAACGGGTCAGTGACCGACAATGGCGACGGCACCCTCACCATCAAGGCCGGCGGCAACGACATCTGGAACACCACCGACAACGGCTACTACTACTACCAGCCGGTTTCGGCCCCGGTCTGGGACGCCGTCGTGCGGGTGCGGAGCCTCGAATGCCCCGGCGGCGGCTCCACCGGCAACGCCATTTGGTCCAAAGTCGAGTTGATGGTGCGCATGGACCAGGGCACCGGAGCGCCGGAGGGCAGCGACGCCTTCATCGCCTCCATGGCGACCCAGCCCTCGAGCTATCAGACCGCCGGGGGCGATTACGGCGTCAACTGGGTCTGCGACCAGTTCCGCACCGCCCCCAGCGGAAGCGCCGACTGGATTTACGGCAGTTGGCCAGGGGCCTCCCACGTATATGCGGCGGGTGTCCCTGCGCCGAACTACCCCGACCGCTGGCTGGGCATCTCGCGCGTGGGCAGCGTCTTCACCGTAAAGGACAGCATTGACGGGGTCAATTGGGACCATTCGGCGGTGATTGACACCTCCAATCCTAACGCCCAGCCGGCCGGCAATGACAGCGGCACGCGGTTCAACACGCCCTTCACCGGCAACCTGTTCATCGGCGTGGCGGTGACTTCGCACGACGACGCCGTTGACGACTCGAACTGCGCCGTGGCCGTTATTTCGGACCTCAAGCTGACCGTGCAGACCGATATGTTGTTCATTGACAAGCCGGTGGGCCTGCCCGTGGGCTTCGAGATCGGGGTCATTCAGAGCGGGGCGGCAATCCTGGACACGACCAGCGTCAAGTATTGGTTCGACGACAAGCCGGTCACGGCGATCACGATGCGGACCTCGCCCGACGGAAGCACAATCACCTCCCGGTACGCCGACAACGCCACCCCGCTGGTGCCGGGTTCGAGCCACACCGTCAGGTTAAGCTGCAAGGACAAGCGCGGCGTGGGGTATGACCAGACCGGTTCGTTCACGGTGCCCCCTTTCACGATGGTGCCAGCGGACCTCGCCGTCACGACCTACTCCACGCCGGGCATGGCGGTGACGGTCAACCAGATCAACGTGCAGCGGGACTTTGACACCGCCCTGAGCGGGATTGACGACCCGAATTACACTTGCAACGCCGAGACGCAACTGGCTGACGGCTACATTGATCCTGCCACCGGCCAGCCCTTCGCGAACCTGGCCGACCTGACCCTGGCGACCAACGGGCAATTCTTCGTGGACTTCGTCAACTGGGAGCAGGATAACGCCGACATTGACCCCACACCGGAAGATGGGCCGGACTTCTTCAACAGCGCCCGGCCCACGACCGCGCCGGAGCCGAATGCCTTCATCCCTGGCATCCCCGGCACGGCGGACAACCCCACCGACGGCATCGTGGCGATGACCACTACCTACCTCGATCTCAAGCAGGGCTGGTACAAAATGGGTGTGACCAGTGACGATGGCTTCAAGGTGAGCATGGGCCCCGACGCGCCTGACGCCTGCGGCCTCACGCTGGGCGAAGTCAACGCCGGCCGCGGCGCGGCGGAAACCGCGTTTGACCTCTACGTGCAGCAGAGCGGCGTTTATCCGACCCGTTTGCTGTGGTGGGAGGGCACGGGCGGCGCCAACGTCGAGTGGTACAGCATAGACACCCAGACCGGTGAGCGGACGCTCGTGGGCTACAACAGCGCCAACGCGATCAAGGCTTATCGTGTTGGCCAGGGCCGCGCCTACGTGAAATCGTTCCTGCCTTATCCGGGCAAATGGGTCGAGCAGGTGAAGCCGACGATCAAGGCAGTGTTGGTGAACGGGACCACGACGGTGAGCGGGATCGAATTGGTGGTTGATGGGACCAAGGTGACGCCGAATATCAGCAGTGCGGGCGCTACCACCACCGTGACGTACCAGTTCCCGGCTGACTTGGCGTTTGGCTCCAGGCACCAGCACATACTTAGCTACCAGGAGAGCACGACCCCGCCTACTACGCGCAAGATCACCTCAGACTGGACAGTGAAAACGATGGGGGTGAATGACATGCCGCCGGCCCCGCCGAGCTTCGTGATTGAAGCCGAAGACTTCGACTACGACAGCGGCAAGACCATGCCCGAAGCCAGCGCGATGCCTTACTTGGGCGGCGCTTACCAGGACTTGGGCGCAGTCCTCAACGTTGACTACTACAACAACGACGGCGATGACTCACAGGTTTATCGGACGCCGCTGATCGGCACTGGCAACGACGCCCAGATGGACAGGCAGATGACTGCGGGCACCCTCGACGTATTGCGTCCGGGCTATGAAGTGACGGCCAACGTCAAGATCGGGTGGGGTGACAGTGCCGACTGGTACAACTACACCCGCGACATCCCGGCCGGCTACTACACCGCTGTCGCCGCCTTGTCCCAGGGCGGGCAGTGGTGGGCCGGGCTGAGACTGAGCTTGGTGACCGATGGCGTGGGCACGACCAGCCAGACGCTGCAGTACCTCTGCTTGTGCCAGGGCACTTGCTGGCCGGGCGCGTGGGGCGCTAACGCCTTGTTGCCCGCCAACAACGTTGACGGCTCGCCCACCGTCTTCCACTTGCCGGGGGGCAAGACCACCATCCAGGCCAACCTCCAATCGGGCGACTACGACTGGTTCGTGCTGGTGCCCATGGCGAGCGCGCCACCGCGTGTGGACTTGGTCACCCTCGACAGTTGCAAACGCAACGAAGTCGTGGTGGACTGGAACATCATCAACCTTTCCACGTCGGTTGACCCCAACACCATCAAGCTGGTGGTTAACGGCAAGGACGTGACCGCCAAGTGCACCGTGACTCCGAACGCCGACGGCGCAGCCGTGCACCTCGACGATTCGGGGACGATGTACCCGGCCGGGGCGATGCCCTACACCCTCTCGTTCAAGAACAACAAGGGCGCTGACTGCTCCAGCTCCTACTTCTTCAACGTCAATTGCTATCCGGCGTCGGGCGCCTTCGTGATCGAATCCGAAGACTTCAACTACACGGAGGGCGGGGTGAGCGGCAAGACCAACCCGCAGAAGGGCGTGGCGGGCATGGACGTTGACGTGATGCCTTACATGGGCGGGGCTTACCAGGGCCTGGATGCCGTCAACGGCATAGACTACGTCAGCACCGACGGACGCGACGCCCAGGACTATCGGGCCCCGCTGAACATGGCCCCGCACCAGAACGTGGACATCACTGCGTCCAACGGGAACCGTTACAGTAACGATCGCGGGACGTGGACAACCACGTCCAACTACCGCATCGGCTGGGTGAGCACCGGCGAGTGGGATAACTACACCCGCACCTTCCCGGCTGGTGACTACCAGGTGTGGGCGGCCCTGTCCTACGACGGCCGCGGCGCCGGCCAGCTCCACGGCTCGCTGGACATGGTGACCAGCGACCCGAGCAAGACCGGGCAGACGGTGCAGGCGTTGGGCGTGTTCGACGCGCCTGGCTCGGCGGGCTGGGGCCGCAACGAGTTGGTGCCGATGAAGGACGTGGCGGGCGGCACCATCAAGACCGTCTCGCTGAGTGGCGTGCGAACCGTCCGCTTCAATCAAGGCAGCGGCGACTACGACTACCTGGTGTTCGTGCCGATGGGCGCGCCGCCGCTGACGCCGACAGTGAAGTTCGCGACGCTGGACAGTTGCAAACGCAACGAAGTCACGCTGGACTGGTCCATCGTTAACATGGACACCACGGTCAACGTCAGCACCATCAAGGTCGAGGTTAACGGCACGGATGTAACCGCCAAGGCGAGCATCTCTGCGAATGCCGGGGGCGCGTTCGTGCACCTCGACGACAGGGGCACGATGTACACCGCCGGGGAGGCGCCGTGGAAGGTGTCGTTCCTGGACAGCCAGGGCACAGCATGCTCTGGTTCGGGCACCTTCAACGTCAACTGCTATCCGGCCGAAGGCGCCTTCGTGATCGAAGCCGAGGACTTCAACTACGCGGTGGACGGCGTGGGCGGCAAGACCAACCCGCAAAAGGGTGTGACTGGCCTGGACGTTGACGTCATGCCTTACTTGGGGGACGCATACAAGGGCTTGGACGCCATCAACGGCGTTGACTACAACAGCACCGATGGACGCGACGCCCAGGATTATCGCGCCCCGCTGAACGTTGACCCGCACCAGAACGTGCAGATTCAACTCAACCAGGACAACCGTTACGCCATGGACCGCGGCACCTATAACGTCACGGTCAATTACAAGATCGGCTGGGCCGGCCCTGGCAAGTGGGATAACTACACCCGCACCTTCCCAGCTAATAACTACGAGGTCTGGGCCGCGCTGGCTTACGATGGCCGGGGCCCGCACCAGCTCAGCGGCTCGTTGGACATGGTGACCAGCGACCCGTCGCAGACCGGGCAAACGACCAGCCCCCTGGGCGTGTTCGACGCGCCCGGCTCTGGTGGCTGGGGCCGCAACGAGTTGGTGCCGATGAAGGACGCGGTAGGCGGCACGATCAAGACCGTGCAACTGGGTGGCGTGCAGACCGTCCGCTACAACCAGCCGAGCGGCGACTTCGACTACTTGGTGTTCGTGCCAGCAGGCGCTGCGAAGCCGAGGTTCACGGCTTGCCGGATCAACGCCGATGGCACCATTACCATCGAATGGACGGGCGGCGGCACGCTGGAAGTGGCGCCGTCGCTGCAGCCCGGCGTACAGTGGACGCCCGTGCCAACCGCGATAAGTCCGTACACGTTCACGCCGACGGGCAAGATGCAGTTCGGCCGCATCAAGCAGTAGCACAGCTCTTCTAAAGCACGAAGAGACCGGACGCGAGTCCGGTCTCTTTTTTTGTGGGCAGGGCGGGGGGGAAGTGTTCCTTGCGCTTCACAAAATCCCGTGTCAGTTTGTCTTGAACGGCTGGCCACAAAGCTGGTTACAATCGCCGCCGTTGCGAACACAGGTCATTGCCACCAGGACGCCCGCCCGGCGAGTTGCCTCTCTTGGCGCTGGCTGGTGGTGGGCTCTGTGCGCCTGCTGGCTCTGGGGCCCGCTGATCTCTCAAGCCCAGGCGGCGGAGTTTTCCTGGCACAACGACAACGGCTGCCGGTGGGCCGAACTGCCTGTGCCCAAGACGGGCAAGACCGGCTTCACGCGGCTCAACGGGGCGGAAACCGGCATTCTCTTCACCAACGCGCTGACCGACGAGCGCGGCATCGCCAATCGCAACCTGCTCAGCGGCTCAGGCGTGGCCGCTGGCGACGTTGACGGCGACGGCTGGTGCGACCTCTACTTCTGCGGGCTGGACAACGGCAACGCCCTCTACCGCAACCTCGGCAATTGGAAGTTTGAAGACATCACCGCCCCCGCCGGCGTGGCCTGCGCCGGACAAGACTCCACCGGCGCCGTGTTCGCGGACATTGATGGCGACGGCGACCTCGATCTCATTGTGAACTCCTTCGGCAACGGCCCGCGGGTGTTTGAGAACGATGGACGTGGGCGGTTCAAGGAGGCCACCGCTTCGGCAGGCACGGCGGCCAAGACGGGCGGCACCTCACTGGCCCTGGCCGACCCTGACGGCGATGGCGACTTGGACCTCTACGTGGTGAACTACCGGACCACGACCGTCATGGACCAGCCCAGGACCAAGTTTCGCATCAACATGGTCAGTGGCCGGCCGGTGGTGACCCACGTGAATGATCAGCCGGCGACCACGCCGGAACTAACCAACCGGTTCGTGCTCGGCGCGACCGGCGAGGTGCTCGAGTTGGGCGAACCCGACGTCCTTTATTTGAACGACGGCAAGGGCCATTTCACGCCCGTGTCCTGGACCGACGGCTCGTTCCTCGACGAGGATGGCCGGCCGCTGCCCGAGCCGCCGCGCGACTGGGGCTTGACGGCGCAATTTCACGACCTCAACGAGGATGGCGCTCCGGACCTCTACGTCTGCAACGACCTCTTCAGCCCCGACCGCATCTGGATCAACGACGGCAAGGGCCGCTTCCGCGCGATTGAGGGCCTGGCCGTGCGTTCGACCTCGGTCTTCTCGATGGGCATTGATTTTGCCGACATCAACCGGGACGGCCACGTGGATTTCATGATCGTGGACATGCTGGGCACCAGCCACAAGGACCGCCACACCCAAGTCAGCACCTCCAAGCCGGCCCGTTTCCCCGTCGGCACCATTGACGTGCGCGTCCAGAATTGGCGCAACACGCTCCATCTGAACCGCGGCGACGGCACCTTCGCCGAAATCGCCTTTTACGCCGGCGTCGAAGCCTCCAATTGGTCCTGGATGCCGCTGTTCCTGGACGTGGACCTGGACGGCTACGAGGACATCCTGATCCCCAACGGCCAGATGCGCGATTTCCAGAACGTGGATATGGCCAACCGCATTGATGCGGTGCGGGCCGCCAAGCCGCTTACCTCCGCCGACATTGTGGCGCTGGTGAAGATGTTCCCCAACTTCCGCACGCCCAGTGTCGCCCTTCGCAACCGGGGCGACCTCACCTTCGAGGAAGTCGGCGCCGCCTGGGGCTTCAATTCCGTCGGCGTCTCCCAAGGCACCGCCCTGGCCGACTTGGACAACGACGGGGACCTGGACGTAGTCGTCAACAAACTCAACGAGCAAGCCGGCGTGTACCGCAACGACAGCATCGCGCCGCGCCTGGCGGTGCGCCTGCGGGGGCTGCCTGGCAACTGCCAGGGCATTGGGACGCAGCTCATCGTTTCGGGCGGCCCCGTCCGCCAGAGCCAGCAAGTGATCTGCGGCGGCCACTACCTGTCTGGCGCCGACCCATTGCGCGTGTTCGCCGCCGGTTCGCTCAACAACGAGCTGACGATCGAAGTGCTCTGGCGCAGCGGCAAGCGCAGCTTCGTGCCTAACGCCCGCCCGAACCGCATTTACGAGATTGATGAGTCTGGCGCCGGGCCTCGCGGCACTCCGCATTCCGCACTCCGCGCGCCGCAGTTCTTTGAGGACGCCAGCCACCTCCTGAACCATCGCCACCACGATGACCCCTTCGACGACTTCGAGCGGCAGCCGCTGCTGCTCAACGCCCTGAGCCAGTTGGGGCCAGGGGTGGCTTGGCACGACGTGGACGGCGACGGCTGGGAAGACCTGGTGATCGGCAGCGGCAAGGGCGGGCCGCTGGCCGTCTGTCGCAATGACGGCAAAGGCGGGTTCTTGCGGATGCAGGAGGCGGTCCTGGCCCGGCCAGCGGGGCGCGACCAAACCACGGTGCTGGGCATTGGCGGCACGCTGCTGCTCGGCTCCGCCAACTATGAAGACGGCCTGACCAGCGGCGGTTGTTTGCGCATCGTTGACCTCGAGCGCAAGGTCTCGGGCGAAAGCGTCATGGGGCAACTCTCCAGCTCCGGGCCGCTGGCACTGGGCGACGTTGACGGCGATGGCGCGCTGGACTTGTTCATCGGCGGGAGGGTCGTGCCGGGGCGTTACCCCGAGCCGGCGACCTCCCTGTTGCTGCGGAATGAAAGCGGGCGGTTTGTCGAGGCCCAGCGTTTTGAGAAGCTGGGCTTGGTGAGCGGGGCGGTATTCAGCGACCTGGACGGTGACGGCCGGCCGGACTTGGTCCTGGCTTGCGAATGGGGGCCAGTGCGCCTGTTCCACAACGACCACGGCCGCCTCGTCGAATGGAACGCGGCGCTCACTTGGCCGGGTTCATCAACCCTCAACGCTCAACCCTCAACCCTCAACCAACTGCTCGGCTGGTGGAACGGCGTCACGACGGGCGATTTGGATGGCGATGGCCGGCTGGACATCATCGCCTCCAACTGGGGCCTCAACAACAAATACCGCCGGCTCAGCCGCGAGCACCCGCGCCGGCTCTACTATGGCGACTTGGACGGCCGGGGCACCGTTGATTTGATCGAGGCCTGGTACGACGAACCGATGCACAAGGAAGTCCCCGAACGCGGCTATATGGCGGTGGTGGCGGCCCTGCCGTTCATCCAGGACAAAACGCCCACCTTCGAGGCCTACGGAACGTCGAGCCTGGCGGAGATCTACGGCGACCGGCTCAGGCAAACTCAGTGTGTCGAGGTCAACACCCTGGCCACCACCGCCTTCATTAACCGGGGCGACCACTTTGAGGCGATTGAGCTGCCGGCGGAGGCCCAGTTCAGCCCCGCCTTTGGCGTCTGCGTGGGCGATTACGATGGCGACGGAAACGAAGACGTGTTTCTGAGCCAGAACTTCTTCGCCACCTGCCTGGACACGACGCGCAACGACGCCGGGCGCGGCCTTTGGCTGCGCGGCGACGGCCAGGGGCGGCTCAAGCCGGTGCCTGGGCAGGAAAGCGGCGTGAAGGTGTACGGCGAGCAGCGCGGTTGCGCCCTGGCGGACTACGACCACGATGGCCGGGTGGACCTGGTGGTGACCCAGAACGGCAACGCCACCAAGCTCTACCACAATGTCGGCGCCAAGCCGGGCTTGCGCGTGCGCCTGCGCGGCACGGTCGGCAACCCGAATGGTGTTGGCGCGACGATTCGCCTGGGCAATGGCGCCCGCCTGGGGCCGGCCCGGGAAATCCACGCCGGCTCCGGCTACTGGTCACAAGATGGCGCGGCGCAAGCCATGGCCCTGCCGGAGGAGCCGACCCAAGTGTGGGTCCGCTGGCCCGGGGGCAAGATCACCACCGCCAACGTGCCCAAAGGGGCCAGGGAAATCGAGGTCGGCCTCGACGGTGGAGTCAGAGTCTTGCGTTAGTAAGGCACAAGCCAAGGGCCAAGGGCCGCCGCCATCGTTTGCCGGACCGAGCAGCCCTGCCCGTTGAAGCCGCAGAATGCCGTTGCCGCGCTGCCACTCGGCGGCCGAAACGGACTGTCCGCCTGGCTGCGCCGCCGGCTGGGGCTTTGAAGCTGCAACCACTTGGCAGACGCCGCGGCGCATGCGGCGGCACAAGCCATGAAAATGCGACCGGGGCCGCATGGAGCGCGAAGCGTTTGGAGTGCGCGGAGCTTGCTCCCGCTTTCAGTCCGGCTGTGGCGAAAAGCGCCGGCAAGCCGCCGCACTCCAAACGCTTCGCGCTGTCGGGGCCGGCGAGCATTTTCTGGTCACCAGGGCCGCCGCCCCACAGTTCCGAATGAGCGCCGCCCTACTCGTTTATCCTGGCCGAGGTGCGCTCCTGGATCCAGGGCACATCGCGCGGAGCGATGAAAACGCCCGACGGCCGCTTGTTGCGGGGGATGGGCTTGGTCGTGTCGGGGTCGAGCCACCGCCTGATTTCGGCGTGGCCATCGGCAAAGGAAAGGCCGGCGGCGTTGTTGTGATAGGTGGCCGGCAGGTTGCCCCACTGGGCGGGCGCGTTGCCGAACTTGGTGCTCAGGAACACCAGGAAGTAGCCGTCGTCAATGCTCTGCTCGCGCTCGTCAATGAACACCCAGGCCTGGGCGGGCGAGGGCCGCACGATGTCGGTCAGCTTGCGGTAGTACCAATAGTCCTTGTCGAACGACCAGTTGACCGAGCCGTTCATGTTGCCGTTCATGGAGATGCTGCGGGTGCGCGGGTACTTCTTGCCGCCGATGACGGCCTGGCTCTTGTCCGCAGGGCACTTGTAGATGCCGAGGGACTGGTTGTAATTCCAGAGCTTGCCGATGGGGGCCATGATCAGCAGGATGTTGGTGTTGTCCGGCGAGCTGGGCGGGTCAATTTCCAGCCAGCCGCCGACCCAACTGTCCCGGTTCATGCCGTCGTTGTTGGTGACCAGCCGGTCGTTGTGGTCCAGCCCGTACATGTACCAGCACAGTTGAAGCTGTTTCAGGTTGCCCACGCAGACGATGCCCTGGGCTTTGGTCTTGGCCTTGGCCAGGGCCGGCAGCAGCATCCCCGCCAGGATGGCGATGATCGCAATCACGACCAGCAACTCGATTAGCGTGAAAGCCACCACCCCCAACGGCTGCAGTTGGCCGGTGGCACGGCTGCGGAAAATGGGCGCGTTCATGGGCGTCTGGCTAAAGCTGTCGGCCGCGCGCAAACCGGCCCGCGCGGCCGGGCCGGTCGAGAACACGGTCGCATCGGCGCGGCGGCTTTGACTGAGGACGCGCGGTCGCACTTCCATTAAAAGCAGCAAACATCATGCCCGGCCGGCTGCCCGAGTGCAAGCTTTGACGAGCGGGTGCCCCATGCGGTTTCTCCAGAGCGAGGGCAGGCGCGAAGCGTCTTGGACTGCGCCAGTCCCCTGGCGCTTTCCTCGGCGCACCGGTGGCGAAAGCGGGGGCAAGCTCCCGCGCTCCGGACGCTTCGCGCTCGCCAGCCGGTGCCCGCAAGGTTGTCATGGCTCCGGACGCCGTAAGCCGGCTCAAAGCCGGCGCTCCGTCAAAGTGCCTCGCCCCTGCATTCTCCATTTGCATATTGGCCGCCAGTGGGTTATATAGTGGCCATGCGACATAATGTGCGCCTGTCAACTCGCGGGGGTTTCACCCTCATCGAACTGTTGGTGGTTATCGCCATCATCGCGATTCTGGCGGGGATGCTGCTGCCGGCCCTGGCCAAGGCCAAGACCAAGGCCAACGGCATCATGTGCATGAGCAATGGACGGCAGATGATGACCGCTTGGCGGCTTTACGTGGATGAAAACCAGGAGAAACTGCCCTCGGCCTATCAGGGGCCCGGCGAATGGATCAGCGGCGACCTGGATTACAACGGCGGCAACCCCAGCAATTGGGACATCAACCAGGACGTCGTAAAGAGCCCCCTCTGGCCCTACTGCAACCGATCTGCCGGCATCTGGAAATGCCCGGCTGACAAGACCACGGTGAAACCCACTTCGGGCCCCTTCAAAGGGCAGGCGGTGACGCGCGTGCGCAGCATTTCGATGCTCTCTTGGCTCGGTGGCATGGACGCGGACAGTTTCGGCGCCGGATACCTCATCTACAAGAAAATGACTGATCTGGTGGCCCCCGGGCCGACGATGACGATTGTGTTTCTGGACGAAAGGCCCGAGAGCATCAATGACGGCGAGTTCTGCACGAGCATGAATGGCTGGCCAGACAAGCCCAACCAATGGGTCATGGTGGATTTTCCGGCCTTCTATCACAACCGGGCCGGAGGCTTTGCCTTTGCCGATGGCCACTCAGAGATTAAGAGGTGGCTCGATGCCCGAAGCATGCCCCCTAAGCTGCAGGGATTGAATGTCTCCTCGCCGGGCAACCGGGATGTGTATTGGCTGATGGAACACAGCACCCGCAAAAGGTGACGAACGCGGCGTCGCTTGACTAACCGCCGGACATCGGCGAGGTTGCCGGGCTCTTTTTCGATTTCGCTCCGCGCGGGGCATGAGTCGTCTCGGACTGACTATGGCTAGATCGAAGCACCACAAATCCACTGCCAGAACCGCCGAAAAACGCGACCACAAAGCGTCTGGCCGGGCGCGGGGCCGCCCCCCCGCCACGCACCGTCCGCCCCGGCGCCCCAAGCACAAAGCTGCTGACAAGCGCGCCAAGCCGCCCTCGGCCGCGGCGCAAGCCGACCGTGAATTGGCCGGCCTGGTCGTCTTGCGCGACCAGGCCGCCGGGGAGGCCAAAAGCCAGCCCCCGGTGGACATTGCCGAGAAGGTCAAAGAACTGGTCCGCTTGGCCCAAGAGCAAGGGTATCTGACCTACAACGACATCAATGACGCCCTGCCCGACGCGGTCGCGTCCGCCGACGACCTGGATGAGTTGCTGGTCAAACTCCGCAACCTGGACATCGAGATCGTTGACCAGGCCGAGGTTGACCGGGTCAAGCAGCCGGAGCCGGAAGAGGAGGATGACAAGGTCCGCCTTGACATTCTGGATGATCCGGTGCGGATGTATCTTAAGCAGATGGGCCAAGTGCCCCTGCTCACCCGCGAGCAGGAAGTGGAGATTTCCAAACGCATTGAAGAGGCCGAGAACGAGGTCAAGCGGCTCATTTACAGCCTCGGTTTTGCCGGCAAGGAGCACAGAGCCCTGGCCGAGAAACTCACTTCCGAGCCCCCCAAGGAACGGTTCGACCGCGTCATCCTGGACAAGAAAGTCGAGGGGCGTGACAACCATCTGCGCGCGCTGCGCAAGCTCATCAAAGAAGTCAGCGCCGTTGACGACGAGGTGGACAAGGTTTATGCCCGCTGGCAGGCGGAAGCCAACAAGGCCAGGCGCGAGCGCCTCCAACTCGAGTTCAAGAAGCTGGACGGCAAACTGCAGGGCACTTTCGGCAAGTTCTTTTACAAACAAAAGGTCATCGAAGAAATGGCCCAGGTGGCCGAGAACATCCACGACAAGATGCTGTTGAGCCTCCGCGCGATCGAGGAATTGGACAACCAGCGCAAGCTCACCCAGGCCCAACAGATCATCCAGGCCGAGGAGCAGAAGATCAAGGCGCTGGAGGAATTCGTGCGCATGCCCTGCCGGGATTACCTGAACGCCTACCGCCAGTTGCAGCATTTCAACCGCAAGGCCCTCCAGGCCAAAACCGAAATGGTCGAGGCCAACCTGCGGCTGGTCATCTCCATCGCCAAAAAATACACCAACCGCGGCCTCTCGTTCCTGGACTTGATCCAGGAAGGCAACATGGGCCTGATGAAGGCAGTCGAGAAGTTCGAGTACCGGCGCGGCTACAAGTTCTCCACTTACGCCACTTGGTGGATTCGCCAGGCCATCACCCGTTCGATCGCCGACCAGGCGCGCACCATCCGCATCCCGGTGCACATGATCGAGACCATCAACAAGCTCATGCGCGTCCAGAAGCAACTGGTCCAGGACTTCGGCCGCGAGGCGACCCCGGAGGAGATCGCCGATGAAATGCAGATGCCGGTTGACCGCGTCCGCGCCGTCCTCAAGATGGCCCAGCAGCCCATCTCCTTGCAGTCACCGGTGGGCGACAGCGACGACACCAATTTCGGGGACTTCATCGAGGACAAATCGGCCGAGAATCCCTCGGACATGACCAGCTACAGCCTGCTCAAAGACAAGTTGAGCGACGTCTTGAACACGCTCACCGAGCGGGAGCGCAAAGTGCTGGAACTGCGCTTTGGCCTGGGCGACGGCTACTCGCGCACCCTGGAAGAAGTCGGCAAACAGTTCAAGGTCACCCGCGAGCGCATCCGGCAGATCGAAGCCAAGGCCCTCCGCAAAATGCGCCATCCCACCCGTCTGCGCCAACTCCAGGGCTTCCTCGAAACCGAGGAACCGCAGCCGGCCGACACGCCGTTTTAGCGCGCAGGCTTGCGGCTCAAGACCCGCCGCACCTCCATCAGCAACTGGTCCAGCGGCTGCATCTTGCTCACGTAACCATCCGCCCCGCGCCGCTGCGCCTCTTGCAGCAGCTCTTCGTCGAAGCCAATGCCGGTCAACATGATCACCGGCAACGTGGGGTGGTCTTGCCTTGCCGCGCTGAGCAAGTCCATCCCGTCGGCGTCGGGCAGCACGATGTCCAGGACCGCCAACTCCAGCGCTTCCTTGTCCATCAGCCGCCGCGCCTCGCTGCCGTTGGCCGCCAGCACGACTTCGAAGTCGTGCCGCGCCAAGTAGCTCGCGAGCAACTCGCGGATCGCCTCCTCGTCGTCAACGACCAGAATCTTCCTTTTCATGGCTTGCGCGTGGCTGGGCGCCGCGCGGCGGCGCTTGGCCATGCGGAAATGGAGCGAGCGAAGGGATTCGGACCCTCGACATTCACCTTGGCAAGGTGACGCTCTACCAGACTGAGCTACGCTCGCTTTCGGCCGCGCCCACACGCCAAACTAAGCGGCTCCCGGGCAATGGCAAGCACTAATTTTCTGGACCGGCGCATTTTTGGCTTCTTGCGCGGTCCAGCTAAACGGGCGGCGGACCGAGGCGCGACTCAGTCGCCGTAACAGTCCTCGGTCCTGCGCGGAGTCCTGTAAGAGTACCAGTACAGGTCCGGGTCGCGCGGCGGAGCGAACAGATGCGGCAGCTCGGTGCTGGCGGTGATCTTCTGCCGCTTGATCACGGTGAGCCACTTGTGGACCTCGGAGTGTCCGTCGGCGAAGGCGAAGCCGCAGGCGCCGTTGTGGTAGTTGGCAGGGGCGTCCGGGATTTCGGTGTCGCTTTGGGGGGGGAAGCAGCCGGCGTCATTGATGCTGTCCGGATGTTCGTCCACGTAAACCCACGTCAACGTGGGACCCGGAATGAGCAGATCCGACGCCCTGACCGGGTGAGCGTAGATGGAGCCGATCGGCCCACTTTCCGCATTGCCTTCGCCCACGTAGATGTCCCCAGAGATGCTGCGGACTCGCTCCTTCCAACCCGCCCGCCGCTGGACAGGGGAAAGGTACTTGTCGGCGGGGCATTTATAGACGTTCTTGGCGTTGCCGAAATACGAGGCCAGGACCGCATACCGTGGGTTAAGCAAATACTCAAGGTTCGTATTGTCCGAACTTAGATCCCAGGTCAACCAGCCGGTCACCCACGGTTTCTCCTTCGCGTTGACCCCCGGCACAAAGCCGCCATGGTAGGCCCCCGGGAGTTTATCCTGGTTGTCGCCTTGGTACATGTGGTTGGCGATCATCACCTGTTTGGTGTTGTTCATGCACAGGATGCCTTGGGCCTTGGTCTTGGCCTTGGCCAGCGCCGGCAGCAGCATGCCCGCCAGGATGGCGATGATCGCGATCACCACCAACAGTTCAATCAGCGTAAACGCCCGGCTCAAAGGGCCTCGCTTCGTTTGCGCCTCTCGCTCGTTCAGATTGGATGAGTCCATCTTTCGCGCGTGTTCTTCAGCCTTCGGGCGCGCCACGCTGAGCGCCCGCGCCCTGAAGCCTCACGGCTGCCCCATCCAAGCCGGGCCGTCTGCGTCTGGCTTGTCCAGCACGGATTGGGCAGGGCCCAGCGGGAGACGCGCCGCCGCCGGAAGCGCTATTTCTGTCCGTACCAGTTGTTTTCCTCCTTGCGCGGGGTATGCTGAGAGTACCAGGCCAGGTCTGGGTCGCGCCGCGGGGCAGTGAGGTTCAACTGATACAGCGGGTCCCTGGCGTTGACCTTGAGTCTCTTGATCACCGCCCCGGTCCACCTGTGGATCTCGGAGTGCCCGTCGGCCATGGCGAAGCCACAGGCGCCGTTGTGGTAGTTGGCCGGGATATCCACGATGTTGACCTCGCTATTGGGCGCAAAGCAACCGGCGTCATTGATGCTGTCCGGATGCTCGTCCACGTAAACCCACGTCTGGCTGGGGCCGGGAATGAGCAGATCCGACTCCCGGAACGGGTGGGCGTAGATTGAGCCCATCGGCCCAGTTTCCGCGTTGCCTTCCCCAACGAAAATGTCCCCGGAGAGGCTGCGGACCCGTTCCTTCCAACCTTTCTGTTTCTGGGGAGGCGAAAGGTACTTGTCGGCGGGGCATTTGTAGATGTTCTTGGCGTTGCCGAAATACGAGGCCAGGATCGCATACCGAGGCTCCAGCAAATACTGGAGGTTGGTATTGTCCGCGCTGAGCGTCCAATCCAACCAGCCGGTCACCCACGGTTTCTCCTTCGCGTTGACCCCCGGCACAAAGCCGCCATGGTAGGCCATGGGGAATTTGTCCTGGTTGTCGCCTTGGTACATTTTGTTGGCGACCATCAACTGTTTGCTGTTGTTCATGCACAGGATGCCTTGCCCCTTGGTCTTGGCCCTGGCCAGCGCCGGCAGCAGCATGCCCGCCAGGATGGCGATGATCGCAATCACCACCAACAGTTCAATCAGCGTAAACGCCCCGCTCAAAGGGCCTCGCTTCGCTTGCGCCTCTCGCTCGTTCAGATTGGATGAGTTCATCTTTCGCATCTGTTCGTTAGCCTTCGCATGTGCGCCGCCATCTTCACTGATGGCTCGACCGCTGTCAACCCTGAAACGCCCGCGTCATTTTTTGCGCACACTTGCAGCGGCCCCGCCTGCCAGAGGCCAACCCCGACCGCGCCTTGCCGCCACTTCAGCGCACTCATGGTAGCACCCTGGGGCCGCCTGTAAACTGTGCGTTTGCGTGCACAGGTTTCGGGCCGATTGGCGATTGGCGATTGGCGATTGGGCGGAGCGGGC
>Ga0315268_10000440_pt1 | contig 48617 bp, 50 predicted proteins | sample C1_top_MG_FD_204535 | JGI IMG/M metagenome (GOLD analysis project Ga0315268, IMG submission 204535) | Sediment microbial communities from Yellowstone Lake, YNP, Wyoming, USA - C1_top | ecosystem: Environmental > Aquatic > Freshwater > Lake > Sediment | place: USA: Wyoming | collected 2017-08-01 | reverse complement strand
CACTGATCAAAGAGCAACAGATGCACTCGGCGTACCTCAAGTCAGTTGACGTGAATGTAACTGACGACGTGATCCAGTTCCATAAACAATGGGACGACTTGCGCGGCAAAGTGAAAGACGAAAAGACGCTAGGCCAGCATCCCACCCAGTTCAGCGAATTGTTCGACGCGGAGGTCAAAGGCCTGCTCTCGGAGGCCGGCATCAAGCGCATGTTTGATTCGTTGAGCGGTTCGCTGACGGCGGCCACCAAGAGTTGGAAAGGTTGACCCGATTTCAAATATCAAAAAGTCCGCAAATCTGCAATCTGCGATGAGGGCAAGCTATGAATAAGACAGTTGCATTGATCGTGCTGGTGGTAGGTGGGTTGATGTTGGGCCTGGGGCTGTTGTTTTTGTGTGCATCCATCCGTGCCCCACAGCGACTCATCCTGGCCGGACTGCTCGTTATCATCGGCGGGGCAGCGGTGGCTTGGGCCGGGACGACCTGGCGGCGCTTGAGCGAGATTGAGCCCAAGCGGCTGGCTGACCGGATCGTCGAGATGGTGCGCCTACAAGGCAAGTTCGAGACGACGGCGGCGGAAGCGGTGGCGGGGCTTGCGGCGCCTGCGGGGAGCGTCCAAGTTGCGCTAGAAGTTTTGCAATCGCGCGGCGAGGCCGTCCCGGAGCAGCGTGCCGACCGGCGCGTGTACGTATTTCCTAACCTTAAGGAGAGCAAGGTCGTCCGGCGCTGTCCCTATTGCGGCGCCGAGTTCCCGGTCAAGCAGGCCATCACCCGATGCCCTAATTGCGGCGGAGTCATCGAGCTTGAGCGGACCTAAGCACCTGGTCACGGCTTGGCCGTTCCCCGGCGACCCTGGCCGACACTATTAGCAAAAGTGGAAAGCTTGCTATGACAAATACATTCTCCCGTCGTCACTTTATCAAGCTCGCGGGTGCTGCTGCGCTCGGAGTGTTGGCCCCATGGCGTCTCGGCTCAGTAAATGCGGCAGAGGACTGGCATGATTTGCTCGGCTACTATGGGGCCTCGACGCGCAGCAATATTGTCGAGATCAGCGGCCGGCGTGCATTGCTCTCCAGCCGTCTCTACCCGGGCACTTGTATTCGTGATGCCCTTTTCTGGGGACCATTAGCGCTCGGCGACGCGAACCTGGGCCTCGAGTGTTATCAATGGTTCGCAGAGACGCAAATGGAGAATGGTCAGATCAGAAGCGCAGTGCCTCTGCACCCTGAAGAGGCGCAATGGTTAGAGCCAAAAGATGATGAGGGCGGGTTATTGTTCGTAATTGCTTCCGATTGGCTGCGGCGCCAGGGCTTTGCACTGGATACAAGTCGAATCGAACGCGCTTACGCATGGGTTCAGACCCATGTGCGTAATCATACCTACATCTCGTCGCGGGGTCCCTTTCGCTATTGGGCCGATACTGTCAGCCCCAATGTGAGTGAAGCCATCACACATAACCAGGGGCTGCTGTGTCTGGCACGTCGGGCGATGAGGAACATGGGTTTAGGTGGGGTGACAGACCAGGATGTGGCTGCGGCCCAGGCGCGCTATCGCTCATTTTACAATGCCGGGCTGAGGTATGTGACGCTGGGCAAGTACTCTAATTTCGCCTGGGCGCAGGATATCTCGGTGGTATTCCCCGAGTTTCTCAGCCGATACCTCTACAACGAGCCGATACTGACCGACGCGATGGCGGTGGGCCATGTCGAACGGATTTTGAGGAATGCGGCAGTGTATTTCGCGGATGGTCGCCTGGCGGGGATCAAGGTCATTTCCTCCTCCAGAGGCGCATTTCTGCCCCAAAGTTGGTTCTTTGCCTCTGGGCTCAATCCGCCGGGTGACTATCAGAATGGAGGCTACTGGCCAGTATACAGTATCGTGGCACTGGCGCTCGCCTATTCCATCACCCACGATGTCAAGTATGCACAGATCATTGAGCAACTGGTCGTGAATGAGCTGGCGCCGGACCATCAATCCAAGGAAATCATCCGCCTGACGCCGGGTGCAGTCGGCACGTTTGACCCGGCGCGCTCCAACTATACTTGGAATGCGCTCATTCCGACTGCCTGCTGGTGGTGTGGGCTGGAGACGTCGTACCGGCTCCAGCCAGTACCTTGAGCCATGATGATCTGGCCGCCATTGGTAGCTGGCCTTGGCGAGTTCAAGCAGAAATGCCGCTGACCTCATTTGAACGAGCACGTGTTCTTTCTGCCGCGCGCCGCGAGACGATAGACGGCCTGTTGGTACTGCATCTGGCGGGCACGCCTTACGAGATGGGCTTGCAGCACGGGGCGCTGTGCGGCGATGAGATTCACGGCTTTCGCCGGCAAGCCTATGCCTACATGGCGACGCTCATTGCCTCGGTCTTGCGGCTGCCGCTTTTCCTGGCGAGGCTCATCACGCGCCCGCTGCTGCTGCGCCAGGTGCGAGCCTACCTGCCATTTACGCCGCGCGAGTATCTGGACGAGATGCAGGGCATCGCCGAGGGAGCCGGCGTCCACATGCTGGAGGCGTTGTTGGTCAACGCCGTATGGGAGATGTACCTCGTTGGCGGATGCAGCGAGTTTGCCGTGCGCGGGAGCAGATCCGCTGATGGCGACCTGCTCCACGGTTACAACTATGATCTGGCCGACCCGGCTCACGCTTTCATCAATCCCTACCTGGCGCTCATCTTTTCGCGGCCATCCAATGGGTTCCCCTTCGCCCAGGTCAACACGGTGGGCTGCGTGGGTGCCAACGCAGGGCTTTCGGCGCGAGGTATCAGTGTGGCGTGGGATAACACTTATCTGCGCCTCGATTCCAAGTTACTGGCGGGTGTGTCACGGCACTGCATGCCTTTTGAGCTGGCTCTGCGCCGTCTCTTGCAGTATGCTGATTCCGCCGATGCGGGCGTCGAGATTGTGCGCGGCCACCTGCCTCGCCCTACAGCCGACATCATCATCGTAAGTGATGCTGCAGCCGATCGAGCTGTGGCAATGGAAATGGCCGGCGGCACATTTGCTCTGCGAGAGATGCAAGATGACACGCTCTGGAGTGCCAACAGCTTTGTGAGCCCTGTGCTCGGGCCGGAGGACCGGCGCGGGATGCCGACCGACGACCTGGACGAGACGGGCAGCCGCCTGGGACGTTATGCCAGCTACACAGAGTTGATCGCCCAAACGCCTGACAAGATTGATGTGCCCCGCGCCGTCGAGATTCTGCGCGATCCTTACCCACGGGAGAAACATGGCTACGTCTACCCACCAGCGCGCCCCCGGACGATCTGCCGCCCGGTGACCTCGTTCAGCCTGATCATGCAACCCAAGGCGCAGCGGAATATGGGTGGGCGATCCGCGCATCCCGGCTCCCCAGGGGCGCTACCTGGGCTTTGATGCGCGCACCGAATCGCCCATCGCCGAATCTCCTCTGCCGCCGACTGGTTTTCATCAGTCGGCGCTGGGCTATGAGCATTTCGTCGCCGGGCGCTACATGGAAGCACTACTTGCGCTGGAGGAAGCTTTGGCGCTGGATGGAGAAAGCGCCCCCCTCCGGCTGATGCTGGCTCAGGTGCACTCTGCGCTGGGACATGGGAACGCTGCTCGCGCCCAGGTTGAGCAAGCCCGGGCTGCCGGCGGGCGGCCCGGCGCTCGCATTCCGTTCCCCAGCGCCATCAAACCCTTGACCTACTTGACGATGTGTGAGGCCGGCTGAATTGAACCGCCGCCGGGTGACAGCCTCGACAAGGGCGGAAAAGAACGCTTGCGGCGAAAGGCTGATGCCGCGCTATGAGAGAGGCAAGATGACTACCAAACCCTTTAGCCGCTCCTACTTGATTGTTGTGATCGGCATGTTGATGCTTCTTTCGCTGCTGAACCTGGCCGACAAGGAACTGCTGGCAGCAGTCGCCCCAGCAATCAAAGTCAACCTCGAGCTCGACGACGGTCATCTAGGGTTGATCCGTAGCACGGTTTTCCTCACGGCCATTGTAGGAGCATTCATATGGGGGCCACTCGCCGACCGATGGAAGCGCAAAAACGTGCTGGCGCTGGGAGCTACCTGCTGGAGTGCCGTGACCTGGCTCACGGCCTACGCTACGGGCTTTGGGACATTGGCGGCTGCCCGGGGTGGTATGAGCTTTTTCGAATCCTGCTTTAGTCCTTCAGCTTATTCGCTCATCACAGACGTCGTCCCGCGCGCCCGGCGCGGGTTGATCCTGGGGCTGCTGGGTATCACCTATCCGCTGGGGACGATCCTGGCTCTCCTGGTGGGTGGGTTAGTGGGGGAGGCGAACTGGCGGTTGCCTTTCCTTTACTTTGGCATCCCCGGTGTTTTGCTGGGGCTGGCTGTGCTCGCCTTTGTTCGCGAACCGCGGCGCGGAGCGAGCGAAGATGCCGTGCTGGAAGCCCAAGGCGTCTATACCGGGCGCTTTTCCATGGCCGAGCTGAAACGCGCGCTGCGGACGCGCACACTCTTGCTCATCTATCTACTGGATGCCTGCGAGGGAGCTGTATTTTTCTCCCTATCTTTTTGGGCGCCCAATTACCTGATGACCTATCGTATCGCGCCCGATCTGCTCACGGCCGACATGGCCCTGCTGCCGGCGATTGTCGGCTTTGTGTGCGGCTCGCTCTTAGGCGGCGTGCTCACCGACCGGCTGCGCGGACGGCTCCCCAACGCCGCTGCCTGGGTATCCTTTATCGCTATGGCGGGCGGCTTTCTAATCGCCCTGGTAATGTTCAATGTCTTTTCTCTGACTGCGGTGATGGCTGTTGCCTTTGTCTTGGGCATGACGGGCTATATGATCCTCCCGACGATCACCATCATGATGTACGACATTGTCTCGCCGGAGACCAAGGCCACGGCGATGGCGGGTGACGGAGTGGTGCTGGGGCTCGTCTCGGCTGGCGCTTCAGCCGGCATCGGCTTGCTCAGCAGACAACTGCAAGACTTGCGTCTGGCATTCGGGGGAGCGTGTTTGTTCTTTCTGGCCGCAGGCGCGATCCTGGCGCTGATCATCGCCCGGCGGATCACCGCCGATATGCAAGACCAGGAAAAACTGGTGAAATCCCGAGTGGCGTAACCTGCGACGGCACGGCATCCGTCGCCCCGTTTGGTGCCGCTTATCCGCGTCCATCCGCTGCCGTTTCCCGCAGGTATTTCCATACCAGCCCCAACGCAGCATTGGCGACCCACTCTGCGGCGAGCCGTGGTGAGCCGCTAAAGCCGCGACTCGTCACCTCGACGCCCTCCGGCGTGGCGAGTGCGGCGCCAATCGTGAGCTGATGGTCGCCGATCGCTCCGGCAGAGGCGGCTATAGCCAGCGTCACGCCGTGCCCGAGCATCTCTTCACGCAGTGCGCGGGCAGCCTCTTCTGCCGGGCGGCCCAGATCGGGCAAGACGCGCCCGCCCACAAATACCTCTCGACAGTTCGGTATCCCGGCCAGTCGCCCGGCCAGTTGCCCACCCGTGCCCGATTCGACGCTGGCCAGCTTGAGCCGCCGCTCGGCAAGTAAACACGCGACGACGCCCTCGATGGTATCGTCGTCTGCGCCATAGACGTTCAGCTTGAGCCGCTCACGCACCTGTGCTTCGACCGGCGCGATGAGCGCCCGCGCCTCTTGTTCGCTCTTCGCTTTGGCGGCGATGCGTATGTCCGTCTGGCCCGGGTGTGCGGAAAGCCCCACCGTCGGATTGTGGCTGGTCTGCAAGTCGGCGATGGCGGCGTCAATGCGGCTTTCGCCCAGGCCCGCCGCGTGCAGCGTTAGGGTGAAAATGATCTCGTGGAGGTCCAGCTTTTTTTGCAGGTATGGCACGATGGCCCGTGTCATCAGGTATTCCATCTCGCTGGGCACGCCGGGCAGACTGATGACAATGCCGCGCTCGTGTTCGACGATGAACGCGGGCGCAGTGCCTACCGGATTCTCGACGACAGTTGCGCCGCTGGGGACATACGCCTGGCGGCGATTGTTCTCACTCATCGGCACACTAAAGCTCTTGAAGCGTGCGGCGATCTGTTCGAGCAGTTCCTGGTGAAATTCCAACTCTCGCCCTGTGGCGTGCGCCACGGCCGGGCGCGTAATGTCGTCTACCGTCGGCCCCAGACCGCCTGTGGTGATGACCACGTCAGAACGTGCGATGGCCGCGCGGAGCACTTGAACCATCCGGTCTTCATTATCGCCCACCGTCGTCTTGTAATACAGGTTCAGCCCAATACCGCGCAGCGTTCGCGCGATGAACGCCGAGTTGGTGTCTACTAGTTGGCCCAGCAGCAGCTCGCTACCGCTAGTGATGAGTTCAGCGTGCATTTTTCCCTCAGAAATTGAGAGCGGCATGCTTTGCGCAATGCCGCTCGGGATGTGCTCATGCGTTGTTTCTGATGCTTGCTGTGTATTCCATTTGTGCGCAACACGCAATACGGGACGCGTCCTAAACCGCTTGCCGGGGCCGCCAGAGCAGTTGTTCGCGGATCGCCAGGTCGCTGTTGCGGATTTTGAACGCCATATCGGCAGCCACGTTCCTCATGATGCGATATCCCAGTTCCGGGTAGCTTTCGCACAACGTCAGCAGTTTTTGGCGAGAAATCATGAGCAGCTTGGTATTGTCAGCCGCGCCACGGGCCGACGCGCTGCGCAGTCCCTGATCCACCAGCGCTACCTCACCGAACGTCTGCCCCTCGCGCAACGTAGCAATGGTCACAGGCCCGGCACCCTTTCGCGTTGTCGCGCCACCGACCAGGCTTGGGTCCAACAGAATCTCCACTTCGCCCCGGACAATCGCGTACAATTCGTTGCCCGGCGTGTTCTCCTGAAAGAGAACCTCCCCGGCTCGCAGGTTGCGCTCCTGGCAGATCGAGGCAATCATCTCCAGTTGTGTTGCCGTGAGATCGTAAAAAATGTCAGTTTGCTTTAGGATGTTCACACGTTCCATCTGGGCCTCCTCCAGACACAAGCTGGCTGCTCTCCACTCGGTGCGTGAATATTCTAGCATAAAGCACAACGGGCGCAAATCGGAAAACTTTGGTACAATACGCGCTCGATGCTGCTCACCGACTATCGCGTTCGACAGCGCGAATACTTGTTGGAAATCAGCCGCGCTCTGACTGGCCAGCTTGACCTTGGCGTGGTGTTGCGCAAGATTTTGGAGGCCGCGGCCGAGATGCTGTCCGGCCAGGCCGGGCTGATCGCGCTGCGCCAAGAGGACGCAAGTTACGCGGTCAGCGCCAGCTATGGCATTTCGTCACAGGCGCTGGACTTGTTCGGGCCGCTGCTTTCCGACTTGCCCGACCGGGCTGATGCCTCCGGCTGGATGATCCCCGAACTTGAGCGCAAGCTTGCGCTCGTGGCGCGTTCGGTGGGGCAAAGTCTGCGCCAGGTGGTGGCGCTGCCCATGATCGTGGGCGATCAGCTCGTCGGCGCGATCTATATTTTCCGCGCCTACGGCGGCAGTTTTTCATCCAACGATCGGCAGGTTTTGGAGTCGTTCGCCGACCAGGCGGCGATTGCGGTCAATAACGCCCGGCTGTACCAAGAAGTGGCGCGTGAAAAGCGGCGGCTCGACGCCATCATCGAAGCCAGTGCAGATGGCGTCATGATTCTGGATGCGGCGCATCACGTCACGGTGTTCAACCGGGCGCTCGTGCGGATGACAGGGCATAGCGCGGCTGAAGCTATCCACGCGCGCCACGACGATGTGATCGTGTTGCGCAACAAGCGCGCCGGGATGACGCTGACCGAAGCCGAGGCGGGCGGCTGGCCCCTCATCGGCGGCGGCTCGCTGTATGTCGAGGGCGACATCGCTCGCCCCGACGGCAGCTCGATCAGCGTCGGCATTACGTATGCGCCTTTGTTCGACCGTGAGGGACGGCTGGTGAACATTGTCGGCTCGGTGCGTGACATCACACGCTTCCGCGAGGCCGAGGAGCTCAAGAGTACGTTCATCTCCATCATCTCGCACGAGCTCAAGACGCCCGTGGCGCTCATCAAAGGATACGCAGGCACGCTGCGCCGCGAGGATGCCAAGTGGGATGTAACGACAGTGCGCGAAAGCGCCACTGTCATCGAGGAAGAAGCCGACCGGTTGACGCAGCTCATCGACAACTTGCTCGATGCAAGCCGCTTGCAGGCTGGCGGGCTCAAGTTGAACTTGGGCGACGTAGCGCTGGACCAGATTGCGGTGCGGTTGGTGGACAAGTTCCGCACGCAAACCGACCAGCACACGTTGAGCGCCGAATTTGCGCCCGACTTTCCCGTCATCCAGGCCGATGCTGCCCGGTTGGAGCAGGTACTATCCAACCTCATCAGCAATGCGATCAAGTATTCACCCAAGGGCGGCGCAGTGCGGGTGACGGGTCGCGCTCGCCCAGACGAAGTGGTGGTCTCCGTGTCTGACGAGGGCATTGGCATACCGATTGAAGAACAGGGCCGCATCTTTGAGCGGTTCTATCGCGTGGAAGACGCTCTCAGCCGCCGCACTGCTGGAAGTGGCCTAGGGTTGTATTTAGCCAAGGCCGTGATTGACGCGCATGGTGGAAGAATCTGGGTCGAGTCTGCGCCGGGCCGGGGAGCAACGTTCAGTTTCGGTTTACCACGATAAGATACCAGACCCGACCGGCCCCGCAGGCCGGTCAGGCCTGTAACCGAGAGCTCATAACGAAAGGATCATAGAATGTCATTTGCACCGACTCCTACACTTATCACGTGTCCGTTTTGCCGCGCACAGATCACCGTCCCCGTGCGGCAAATTGTGGACGTGGCCGAAGAGCCTGCGCTCAAGTCTGCTTTGCTGTCTGGTCGTCTGAACGCCTTCACGTGCCCGGCCTGCCACAACAGTGGCGCGCTCGCGTCGCCGTTCCTGTATCACGACCCGTCCAAAGAGCTGGCGTTTGTCTTTTTGCCGATGCAGCTTGGACTCAAGGATGCCGACCAGCAGCGGCTTATCGGGCAATTGACCAACACGCTCATGTCGCGTATTCCTGCGGAAAAGCGCAAGGGTTACTTGCTCACGCCCAAGCAGTTCTTTACGCTGCAGAGCTTGCTCGACGCCGTGCTGGAAGCAGACGGCATCACCAAAGAGATGATGGAGGCGCAAGAAGCCAAGCTCCGTTTGCTCCAACAGATGCTCGAAACGAAGGACAGTACTGCGCTAGAGGCACTCATCCGCGAGCACGACGCCGATATAGACGTGCCCTTCCTCCAGTTGGTCAACGCCGCGCTTGCTTCCGCGCAAGCCGGCCGGGACCAGGAAGCGCTTTCGCAACTGGCGGCGCTTTACGACAAACTCGTGGAACTGACTAGCGCCGGCCAAAAGTTCAAGGTCCAGCGGGCGGCGTTGGAGGTGTTCCAGGCCAAGCCCGACCGTGCGACGTTGTTGGAGCAGCTCGTTCTGGCGCCGGACTCGGAGACGCGGGAGTTGCTGTTGACATTGGGTCGCCCCTTGCTGGATTACCCATTCTTCCAGGCGCTCACCGCCAAGATTGAGGCAGCCAACGCCGCAGGCAATAAGGCCGAGGCGGACCGCCTGGTCGAGCTTCGCCGGGAAATCTTGGCACTGCGCGAAAAACTCGACGCAGCGACCAAGGCTGTGATCGAGCAGCGCACCGCGCTGTTGCGTGAGATCATGGTCAGCGAGAAACTGGATCAGGCTGTCCAAGCACACTTGAACGAACTGGATGAAGCCTTTTTCTCCGTGCTAGAGATGAATCTGCAAGCGGCAGAGCAAGCGAAGCAGCAAGCGACGTTTGACCGGTTGCAGGCCGTGGCCGAGGCAGTCAGTCGCGCAATAGCTGCCGCGCAGCCTCCGGAGGTGCGCTTTGTCAACGCACTGTTGGGCTTGCCCTATCCCGACGAGACGCGCAAGCTGTTGGAAGCCAACCGCAAAGCGCTCAGCCCGCAGCTTTTAGACTGGATGCGCAACCTGGCCGGCGATTTGCGCGAAGATGGCCGCGCTGATGCCGCTGGCCAATTGCTCAAGATCATCCAACAGGCTGCCGAGATTGCAGAGGCGGCCGCCCCGGCGCCCTCTGCGGCGCCAGGGCCCCAGCCGGCTGCCCCGCCACCGGTTGAGCCCAAGCCGCAAATTCTGATTGCGAAACGGTGATGAACGCTGATTGACTGATTGGTTGAAGTGTGGTATATTCCGCCCGCTTGTGAGCGGCTCGCAGCTTCTCGCTCCTGGCTCGACCAGGGGCAAATCCCGTGAGAAGGAGGTAGAAAAGCGAGTATGCGCGATTACGAGTTAACACTGATCATCCGCCCCGATGTGGAGGACACCTCGCTGACCGCCCTGCTGGATAAAGTCAAAGGACTGATTGCCACTGCCGGTGGGCAAGGCACCCAGGTCGACAGCTGGGGCCGCCGCCATTTGGCTTACCCCATCAAAAAGATCAACGAAGGCCAATACTTTATGATTCGCACGCAGCTTGCCCCGCAGGCTCTTCGCGAGCTGGAGCACAACCTCCGGCTGACCGAAGAAGTCCTGCGTTTTCTGTTGGTGCGCGCAGACGAATAATCGGCCAGCACCTGTCAGGGCTGGCCAACCGGCGGTAAGGGTGAGGAGCAGACGAAATGAGGGGTCTGAACAAGGTCATGATCATTGGACAGTTGGGACGCGACCCAGAGATGCGTTACACGCCCAGCGGCCGGCCGGTCACGTCGTTCAGCGTGTCCACGACGCGCTCGTGGACTTCGGGCGATGGCGACCGCCGCGAAGAGACCGAGTGGTTTAACGTGGTGGCCTGGGGCAACCTGGCCGAAATCTGCAAGCAGTATCTGCGCAAGAGCCAGCCAGTCTATGTGGAGGGGCGACTGCAGACGCGGGGGTGGGAAGATCAGGAAGGCAAAAAACACTTTCGCACGGAATTGGTTGCCAACGAGGTGATTATCTTGACTGACCGTCGAACCGAGCCGGCTGACGAAAGCATCAGCGAAGAGCCACCGGCCGAAGACGAGTTCCCGTTCTAATTGTGAGGAGGCCCGCCTTGGCGGAAGAAATTGAGAATCACTATATGATGGAAGAAGAATACGAAGCGCGTGGACCGGGTGGAAGGCGCGGCCGGGGCAGGCCCGGCGTCCGCAAGTTTGTCCACAGGCCCAAAATGTGCACGTTTTGCGTGGAAAAGAATGCGCGCATAGACTATAAGCAAGTGGACTTGATACGCCGTTACGTGACCGAGCGGGGCAAGATTCGCCCGCGCCGGCAGACGGGCATGTGCGCCAAGCATCAGCGCAGCATGGCTACGGCGATCAAGCGCGCACGGCACCTGGCTTTGCTGCCGTACTCTACTTCCGTTTCACGTTGAACGTCTTTCCTTGCTGAATACTTACGAGGGCATAGCAAGTCCGGAGCTGAAGGCCGGCTCCGAGTTTTCTATGCCCTTTGCTGGTCTGTCGAGGTACGTGGATGGCTAAGGTCAAAGTTCCCAAAGAGATGACTCGCAAGCATCTCGCCCGCGCCGAGCGCGAGGCGCGCCAGCAACGTTGGCTGCTCATTGGCGTAGCCGTGATAGTCGCCGTTGTCGTCGGCCTGATCGGCTACGGTTACCTGGACGAGCGTGTGTTCAGGCTGCAACAGCCTGTGGCAACCGTCAAGAACACGGCCATTGCCACGGGGGACTTTCAGAAGCGCGTCAGGTTCGCGCGCACTCAAATCACCTCCCAACTCGGTCAACTTCAGGCTCAACGCACTCAGTTCGAGGCTGACCCACAACTGGCGTTCTTAACTCAGCAAATCGACCAGCAGATGACTAGCCTGCAAACGCAACTGGACAGCCCAGCTACGCTCGGCAAAAATGTTCTTGACTCGATGGTCGAAGAAGAGCTGATCCGGCAGGAAACGGCCAAGCGGGGCATCACAGTATCGCCCGAAGAGGTTCAGACCACTCTCGAGCAAAGCTTTAATTTCTACCGTGTCCCGCCGACGGCTACACCGACCCGACTGCCGACCACCACTCCGGCTTCTTCGCCTACGCCCGAGCCCACGGCAACGGTGAGCATCACGCCTACCGCCACGCCGGCGCCGACCGAGACGCCATTGCCGACAGCGACGCCCGTCACCGAGCAAGCCTTCACCAAGGAGTATAGTGACTTGCTGACTCAACTGGCGCAGACCGGCATGACCGACAGTGATTATCGTGCGCTGATCCAAGCCAGCTTGTTGCGCCGCAAGCTTGAGGAGGCGTTCGGCAAGGACGTGCCGGCTACAGCCGACGAGGTGCAGTTCCGCTACGTCTTTTTCGAGACGTTGGAGAGTGCTCAGGCTGCCGAGACACAACTCAAGTCCGGGTTGAGCTACGATGACCTGTATACGCGCGTTCAGGCCGGGCAGGTGGTGAGCGCCACCGGCGGCTTTGAGACATGGACGCCGACGGACGAGATCGCGCAGAGCTTTGGCCCCGAGATCTCGCAGGCTTTGCTGTCACTGGCCATCAGCCAGACCAGCCAGATTATCACAGATACGACCGGCATTTCCTTTGTCATCCTTCAGCAGGCCGGGCGCGAGGTGCGGCCACTGACGCCCACTCAGGTTCAGGATCGGCAGCAGGCGGCCTTTCAAGCCTGGCTGGATAGTCAACGGACCGGACCTGACGTCAACTTGTTCAATAACCGCTACTTGGATCGCGTGCCCACCAAATAGTACAAGTCAAACAACCACGGGGCGCTGCATCGCTTTGGCGAGCAAGCGCCCCGTTTGTTTTTCGCCGGTTTGTCGTGCAGAGCGGAGTAAAGAGCTCATTTGGCGAACCGGCTGCTCTACTATTGGACTGGGGACTAACCTGTCTGCCGCTGCACCTCAATCACGTTCGGAATCCGATCAATCTTGGCCAGCACTTGGGAGAGTTGATCGATACTGGCGATCTCGAGTGTGGCAAAGAAGGTGGCAATGCTTTTTTGCGTGCTGACGCTCACGCTGGACATGCTGATATCCTCGGCGGCGACGACGGCGGCGATATCACGCAAGAGTCCTCCCCGGTCATACCCGGTGATTTTGACCATCACCGGGTAGGTTTGCTGTGACAGCCCCCAGTCCACTTCGATGAGCCGCTCCGGCTCGGGCGAGCGTAAGACGTTGGGGCAATCGCGTCGGTGGATCGTCACACCGCGCCCGCGTGTGATATAGCCGATGATGGCGTCGCCCGGCAGGGGATTGCAGCAGCGGGCAATATTGGTGAGCAGCCCAGCCGCGCCGCGCACCGAAAGCGTTGTCGAAGAGGTAGGGCGCGGCACCGGCGGCGCGACCATCGGTATCGCCTCCTCCGGCTGGCTCTTGCGCTCAGTCTCGATGATCTTGGTGGCGATCTGCTGAGCGTTAATGTCTCCCTGGCCGATGGCGGCAAAGAAATCGTCAATGTCCTCAAGGCCAAACATTTGCGCCAGCGCCTCGTAGCTGATGGAGCTGGTTCCCAGTTGTTTGAGTTCTTTGTCCAAAATGTCGCGGCCCTGTGCGATGTTGACGTTGCGATCCTGCCGCTTGAACCATTGGCGGATCTTGGTCCGCGCGCGCTCCGTCTTGGCATAGCCCAGGTGCGGGTTCAACCAGTCACGGCTGGGGCCGCCGCGTTTAGCTGTGACAATCTCCACCTGGTCGCCGGTTTGGAGTTGGTAATCCAGGGCGACGAGCTTGCCGTTGACCTTGGCGCCCCGGCAGCGGTCGCCGATCTCAGTGTGGACATAATAGGCAAAATCAATCGGCGTGCTGCCCGCCGGCAAATCAACCAGCTTGGCTTTGGGCGTAAAGACATAGACGCGGTCCTGGAACACGTCTGTCTTGAGCGCGTCAATGAACTCGTGCGCGTCGGTGACGTCCTTGCGCCAATCGATCACCGACCGCACCCAGGCGATCTTTTGCTCGTAGAGATGGTCACGCTTGCTTCCGCCTTCCTTATACTTCCAGTGGGCGGCGATGCCATACTCGGCCATCTCGTGCATTTCTCCGGTGCGGATTTGGATTTCGAGCGTCTTGCCGTCGTCGGCCAGCACGGCGGTATGCAGGCTGCGATACATGTTATCTTTGGGGACAGCGATATAGTCATCCACCTGGCCTGGGATAGGCCGCCACATCTGGTGGACAATGCCAAGGGTCTGATAGCACTGCGCGACTGTCTCCACGATCACGCGCACTCCACGCACGTCAAAAATTTGCTCGAACGCCACGCCCTTGCGCTCCATCTTGCGGTAGATGCTATAGATGTGCTTGGGCCGGCCTGAGACTTCGGCCGGGATGCCTTCGGCTTCCAGTCGCTGCTTGAGTCGCTGGACAATTCCTTGGATGTGCGTTTCGCGGTCGGCCACCCGCTCGTGGATGAGCGCCGCGATCTCTTTGTAGCGTTCGGGGTTGAGGTAGCGGAGGCCCAGATCTTCGAGCTCCCACTTCATCTGCCAAATGCCCAGCCGGTTCGCCAGCGGCGCAAAGATTTCCAGCGTCTCGCGTGCGATGCGCCGGCGACGGTCTTCGGGCAGGGCGTTGAGCGTTCGCATGTTGTGGACCCGGTCGGCCAGCTTGATAAGGACAACGCGCACGTCCTCTCCCATCGCCATGAACAGCTTGCGCAGCGATTCGGACTCGTCGTCGGCCAGGGGCCGGCCCGAGATGACATCGAACTGCGCCAGCTTGGTCACGGCGTCCACCAGCGTGGCGACTTCATGGCCAAACTCGACTTCCAGGTCGTGGACAGTTGTCAGCGAATCTTCGACTACGTCGTGGAGCAGCCCGGCGGCGATGGCCGCCGGGTCGAGGTTGAGGTCAGAAAGAATCCCGGCCACTGCCAGGCAATGGACAATGTACGGCTCACCACTGGCGCGCTTTTGCCCCGAGTGCGCCGCTTCGGCCCGGGCGTAGGCGCGCGTGATCGTGTCCTCCGCCTACGACCCATAGGTTTCGCAGGCTCGCGCGATGATCTCTTCGAGCGTAGGAGTGGCGATTTTGACCATGTCAGATTCGAGATAGTATAACGCGGTTGGCGTGGGCGGTCAATTTGCGGATTAGGGTAGGTGTGGTATAAGAGCAAAAGCTGAAATGTCAAATTTCCAATATCAAAAGGGCTGGGTACAGAGGCTTATGGGAGTGGGCGCCCTGGTGTTGTTGGGCATCCTTGCACGGGGCTGCATCTGGCGGCCAGGGACCCAGCACAGTGGTGTGTATTTTAACCGAGGCCAGAACGCGGTTTGGTTGGGCGCGGACTGGTCAAAAGACGCGCACACGGCGAGCGAGGTTCGTGCGCTGGCAGATGAGCTAGCCCGTTATCAGGTACAGACAGTCTTTGTTTATGTCAGCTATCTCAAACCCGGCGACCGGTTCAATCCGACTTACGATCATGCGGCCGAGTTCGTCCGCGAGTTCAAGGCGGCTAAACCCGACTCGACGGTCGAGGCGTGGGTCGGCATCCCGCTGGACAAGCCCGGCATTGGAGCACGTGGTTATGCTCACATTGACGATTCAGCCGTGCGCGCCAAGATTGCTGACTTGAGCCAGAGGCTTGTGAATGAGATGGGCTTTGACGGCGTTCATCTTGACCCTGAGCCTATCCCCAGTGGCGATGCGGATACGTTGCAGTTGTTGGATGACGTGCGCATGGCCATCGGGCGTGACAAGATATTGTCGCTGGCGACACGCAAGATCATTCCTGTGTGGGGCGATGCACCTCTGCCAACTGTGTTTGGCCTATGGCAAGCCAGTTACTATCGCCGCGTCGCAGAGCGTGTGGACGAAATGGCGGTGATGACTTATGACAGCACTATGCGTTCCCCCTGGCTTTACGAGCAGTGGGTGCACTTTCAGGTGATCGGCATCACACGCGCAGTACGAGGGACCGACGCGCGCCTGCTGTTCGGTGTGCCGACCTCGGAAGAAGAGACGTGGACGCATCGCCCCAGCGCCGAAAATATGCTCTCCGGGCTGCGCGGTATCATCGCTGGGCTCAATGATGCGGACGCTGTGCCGGAGACTGTAACCGGCGTGGCAATTTACCCCTATTGGGAGACGGATGCCACAAAATGGGTAGAGTACGAGAGGTTGTGGCTGGGTAGATGAGAGACCTCTGAGATCTTGGCGCTTGTCATGAGAGTCATTTCCGGGACGGCCAAGGGCCGCAAACTCAAATCAGTGCCGGGGGAAGGAACGCGCCCTGTGACGGATCGCGTCAAGGAATCACTATTCAACATCCTGGGCAGCGACGTGCGTGACGCGCGTTTCCTCGATCTGTTCGCGGGCACGGGCGGTGTGGGCATCGAGGCGCTCAGTCGGGGCGCCGCAGAAGCCGCGTTTGTGGAACAGGGCCGCGCCGCGTTAGAGACGATTCGCGCCAACCTGGCGATCACCAGATTAGCCGACCGCGCTCGCGTTGTGCGCGCTGACGTGTTCGCGTTTCTGGCTGGCGCGCCTGATGCGCCGTTCGACTATGTTTACATTGCCCCCCCGCAGTACAAGGGGCTCTGGGCACAGACGCTCCGCGCGTTGGACGCGAATCCCGCCTGGCTCTCAACAGATTCCCAAATCATTGTCCAGATTCATCCGCGCGAGTTTGAGCCGTTGGCGCTTGAACATCTCACCTTAGTGGACCAGCGCAAGTATGGGAGTACGATTCTGTGTTTTTACGAGCTGGCCTAGCGTATCGCCTATCACACCACGCGACACGCAGCACACGCCTCTTGCTGCTTGTCTCTTGCCTCTTGCTTATTGCTGTGCTGGCGTGTGACATCACGACGCTGCCGACTCCCTCCCCCATTCCTACAGCCACTATACGCCTCGCGCCAACCGCCATCCCTGAACCGGACGACACGGGCTGGCAATCGTTGGGCACTGGCATCGAGCTGCGGAGGCTGCTCGTAGAACTGAACGGTGCCAGCAACCGGCTGTGGCTGGCGCGGGTGGACCCGGCCCGCGTTCGCTTCCGTGTGCTATATGATCCGGCCAATCCACGTCCGGTCGCCGAATGGTTCGCCGCTGCCAAGCCCTTGTTGGCAGTCAATGCCGGTTACTTTACCGAGGACTCGCGTGCGACGGGGCTGGTCATTTCCGATGGAGTGCGTAGCGGGCAGTCGTACGTGGGCTTTGGCGGAATGTTTGCCGTGCGGGCCGACCGTGTGGAGGTGCGCTGGCTCGTCGCCAGGCCGTATAACCCCGCCGAGCCTCTGCGGCAGGCAGTGCAGGCGTTCCCCATATTGGTGCACTCGGGCGGGCAGCCCGGCGTGATGGATGATGACGGCAAGCTCGCGCGCCGAACGGTCGTCGGCCAGGATCGCCGCGGGCGAATTGTGTTCGTCGTCAGCCCAGATTTGTTCTTTACACTCAAGAGCCTCTCGGCGTTTCTCGCCGCCTCGGACCTGGGGTTGGATACGGCGCTGAATTTGGACGGTGGGACATCTTCGGGGATGATGATCGCCGGGCCTGCTGGCCCGACCGGCGAGGATTCGTGGATCAAGATTCCAGCGGTAATCCTGGCGGAAGCGCGATGAAAAAGACCCCCGGGGTTTCTGAAACCCTGGAGGTCTGTCACGTCAACATTATTTTGACTTGAGCTTCGCCAACAGCTTGCGGCCCCGGCTCTTCATGGCCGGGCTTCCTGAGCGGGTCAATTTCTCCAATTGACGGATGATGGGCGCGCGCAGCGTGGCGTCTTGTTCGGCCATATCCGCCAGCGCTTGCATGGATAAAGTCTTGACAATCTTGCTCTCATCTTTCAGATAGCCCTGAAGAGTAGCGACGACTGCCCGGCGTTCCTTGCAAGTCAGGTCGAGCCGCGAAAACAGTTGGGCCACGTGCCAACGAACCTCTTGCTGGTCAATCTTTGCCACCTGCCGGATGAGCTTTGTCTTGTAGGGATGGAGATCATCGGGGCGGCTGACCGTTATCTTTTCAACCGCGTCCGCACACCGCATGCGTATCAGCGGATTATCGTCGAGCATTCCCTCAAAGACCAGGCCGAATAAGCCGGAGTCGGCCAGGACCTCTGCCACCACCTCATCCACTCTTCCAATAGAGCGGCGGTCGCCGCCTTTGAGCTTTTGCAGAATAGCATTAATTTCCAACCGCCCCTCTCAGAACTGCTCGTGACTCTCTATGTCAGGCAGCTCGGCTGCCATATCACGCCTAAGGAGAAGGGGGCGGCGTGACCTGGCTCTGTGCCAGCCGAACGAATTGCTGAAACTCACTCTGGTTGAGATCCGTTACAGCCCAAAACGTCATGCCGGCACTAGTCCAGTGCGCCAGATAATAGCCCTGGCGCATCCCTGCGACCACGTTGGTGTTTGGGGAACCTGGCGACGGCCAGATGAATACATTGATAAAGTGTGGCGAGTGCTGATACACCAACGCCGCCACCGGTCTGTTATCCACATAGTCCAGGCGTCCACCCACCAAAGGAAACCCCGCGCTCGCCAGGTCCTGCACTGGAGGAGAGAAATCCAGTTTGCCATCGAACCACGGCTTGACCGTGTGCTCATCGGAAGACACCACATCAACTAGATGATTCGGCATCAGCGAACGCACATGACTTGCCACTACCTGCTGCGCCAAGAGATCGCTTGTCGAAGGAGCCGACAGGCCACGAGCCAGGTTCCACGTCAAGATCACGATCAGGGCCAGCGAAGCCATCACACCGACCCAGCGCCATGACATTGCACGTGGCATGGTTCTTGCCTGGCTAGTTTGGTTCACCGATGCTTGAATACGCTTTCGCAGACGCGCTGGAGATTTGAAATAAGGTGCGCCCTCGCGAATGGCGACTCGCAATGCCTGATGGTTCTTGTGTGTTTGTGAACACGCCTGACAGCCTTGCAGGTGCTGCTCGATCTCCAGGCTCTTGACCAAATCCAGTTCACCATCCAAGTAAGCATGGATGAGATTCTGCGTTTCTTGGCAATTCAAGCTACGCCTCCTTGACCGCGAGCCGAGCTAGACTCTGTTGCAGCCGTTTGCGAGCGCGAGCCAGGCGTGACATGACCGTGCCCAACGAAAGCCCGGCGACAACCCCGATTTCTTTATAGGACAATCCCTCCAGTTCGCGCAGAATGATGACCTCGCGGAATTCGACCGGCAACTCTTCCAACGCCTTGCGCAGTGATTGCTGGTCAACGCTGTCCAGCAGCACCTCTTCTGGATTGGCCACTGATTCGATGCCATCCAATTCTTCGTCGAAAGATACCAACTCGTGCTCTCGATTCTTTTGTAGCCAGGTGTAACACGTATGCCGCACGATGGTGAGCAGCCAGGCGCGGCTATCTCCGCCCCGGAAACCGCCCAGGAAACGAAAGGCACGCAGACAAGCTTCCTGCACCACATCTTCCGCATCCTGATCATCGCGCGTCAGCCAACGCGCCAAATTGTACGCAGCATCCAAGTGCGGCAGAACCGTTTGTTCAAAACGGTCCCGTTCACTGTGTTCTGACAAGTTGCCCTTTCCGAACGCTGTGGCAGCCCACATATAAAGACCAGCTTTTCAACGGATTTATTCCCGCCGCCCAGCAAATTTGCTCGGCGGGAATATTTGCGTCTATCGAACGGTATAGTTGATTGAAAGCGATTCAATCCAAGGAAGGAGGCGACAAATGAATAAACGACAACCCTGGCTGCTCAATCCATCGAGACGTTCCGACTTGCTTTAGCCTGGCAGAAGCCATCGGAATAACACTATCCTACCTCAACTGATAGGACAGTGCAAGTGCGCTCCCAACGAATCTATTGGAAGCGCTAAGAATACACAAGTTCAGAAAGGAAAATAATCAGATGAAACTCCAAACTATATCTACATGTGGTACGTTCGTGCGGCGGTCCACCTGGATGGTGTTCCTCCTTTTGGTGGGCGTTGCCCTGGTGGCAACTTCTTGCGGGCCAATGACGACGGCGGCACAGCCCAACAATGCCGGTCCAACTGTCAGCGCAACCGAGGTACAAGCACCCACTGCTTCACCGACCACTGCTCCATCCACATCGGCAATGGCCGCGCCCAAGGCCTATATTGGCCTCTTCAAAGACAATGCCGTTGCTGTGTTTGACACTGGCGCCAATCGTGTCCTCACAACGATCCCTATTCCCACTGGCCCGCATGGACTGGTGGTTACCCCAGATGGGCGCACGGTATATGCCAGCAGCGACGGTGATTCTAAGGTGAGTGTGATTGACACAGCCACAGACCAGGTCAAGAGCAGCATCGAAGTTGGAAAGATGCCGCATGGACTTGCCATCACACCGGATGGGCGGCAGGTGTTAGTGGCGATCTTTGGCACCAGCCAGGTGGCCTTTATTGACACCACGACCAACCAGGTCACAGGCCAAGTGCCCGTTCCTAATCCACACAACATCGCCATCAGTCCAGATGGACTTATGGCCTATGTTGCAGCTCAGATGCCAGGCAAGTTTGGGTTAGCCATCCTGGATGTAGCGAACAAGACGCAGGTCGACAGCATCCCCTTGGACAAGACTCCGCGCGCGCTGAACTTTAGCCCGGATGGCAAACTGCTCTATTTCACGTTGGCCGGTGTGGATGCCGTCCAGGTGTTGGATACGGCCAGTAACAAGATCGTGGCGCAGATCCCGGTCGGCGCCTCACCCCACCATCCGCTGTTCACACCCAACGGCAAATATGCGCTGGTGGTGAGTCAGGGACCAGGCGAATTGAACATCATCGATCCTGCCACCAACACCGTGAGCAAGACCGTCAAGGTCGGCACTTTGCCTCACTGGATTGCCATTGACGCCAAGGGAGAGACGGCCTGGGTGACGAACGAAGGCTCTAACGATGTTTCGGTAGTAGACATTGAGAAAGGCACGGTGACAGCTACCGTTCCTGTCGGGCAAGCCCCGCGCAAGATCGTGGTGCAGCCGCAGGCAGCCACAGCAGCACTTGACAGCGTCAAGACTGCCATCGCCGGCTTTAGCTTTGCACCAACGATTACCGTCACGGCCGGTCAGACGATTATGTGGACTAACACCGACGCAGTCCCGCACTCGGTCACCAGTGACCAAGGGCTATTTGATTCGGGCGACATTGGGCCAGGCCAGAGTTATAGCCTGACTCTTGACAAGTCCGGCACCTACACCTATCACTGTATGCATCATCCGTACATGAAAGGGACGGTGATCGTCACATCCTAACCCGCATCGGCCAAGCTTGTCTGAATACGCAGAACCCGCCGCTCTCCTTCGAGAGTGGCGGGTTTCTGTTTGCTTTTAAGCGAAAAGGGCCAAGACGATTGTGAGCATTCGTGCTTGCAGCTCATATGGCCCTGCCTCCACATGGCGCGAAGCTCGGCAGAGCACCTGGTCTGCGGTCGGTCCACGTGACCGCCAACGCTCAAGCTCTGGTAACGGCACGCCTGATGAAAAGATTCGGCGACCTGGCCAACCGACGTTACTGAAAAGCTGCGTGCGCGCCGTTGTCGAGGGGCGTGCGCCTGCGGACGCACATTTTAGATGGGGGGTTTTAGTGTCAATCCATACAAGATGCCGAGTATGAGCATTTCGCCTAGTCCAGCGACAAGCGTGTAAAACAGTGCGCTGCTGGGTATGTTGAACATGACCCACTGTGAGGCGACATACATCACCACGCGGAAGAACCAGGCGAGGACTGCAAAACTGATTCCTTTGACTAGACCGACTTGGCCAGGCAAACTTTGATAGAGGAGCAGGAACACCCCCGCCATAACGAATCCATAGATGAGGTCAATGACAGTGCCAGCCGCAATATTGATTGATGTTCTGGCAATTGGCTTGTAGACCTCGTAGAGACTTGCAGCGAGCGGATTAGCATTTATCAAACCGTCCAGAACGCCGAACAGAACACCGCTGACAATGCTGACGATAATGTATGTGGCCATGTGTTTTTCTTCCTGCTATCTGTACTTTCTCAGGCTCAGGCAATCGTGCTTTCTCTTGGCGATTTCATCCAGTATTGAATGGAGAACCTTCGATTTGTCTTTCACTTCCAATCTTGCGGACTCTCGCTTGGCTTGGGTCAATGCTGCTTTTAATTCTTCAACTTCGAGGACTGTTGCGGCAATAGAGAAGTACGTCTTTGAGCGTCCCTCGTTGAACCCCTGTAGCATTTGGCGCAGCAATTGTTCTCTCGTTCGTTGCGCCTTTACAAATGCTTTGACTCCATTCTGTTGAATGAAGGCAATGTTAGCCTCAAGTTTCTGATAACATACAAAAGTGTCGTGCTTTCTGCTGAATTCTATGTGTGCACGCCACTTGTCACAAGCCTCGTGTTCCTCACATTGCCAGCAAAACTCGATTCCTTTTCTCTTGACCGCGCAAGTGATGAACGGGCAACCTGCCGCCATACGGTACGCGCTCTTGCACCCGCCGCATCTGCTTTTGCCTCCGGCATGATAGCTTGGGCAAAGTCTGCAAGACAGACCACAAACTCCAATTTCGGGATACTTGGCTTGCATGATCACACTTCCTCCCGATGGGGTGGACTAACGCACTTTCAAAGGCGTGTCCGCAAACTTTTTCGTGGCAAGTGTCGTGTATCTGCGGCGTCAGTCCACCGCTGCCCGCGCCGCACGTAAGTTCGATTCAGGCGTGGTGACGAGCGTGACGCAGCCAGTGCCGATGACGAGCCGACGCCTGCCGGTCTGCGCGATGGCGTCGGCAATCTCGCGGCGCACGTCTTCCGGCGTGCCGCGCAGCATGGTTGCCTCGCGGCTCAGTCCGCCGCATACTGCGCCTTTCACTTTGGGCAGCGCTTCACGCAGTGAGGGCTTGGTATCGCGATCGTGCCAGTTCCACACCTGCACAGGGTAATCCGCTATCAGGTCAAACATCACGTCGTTGCCGTGCAGGTGCACCACGTCAAGCCACGACCCTCGCGCGGCTTCCAGCACACGCAGGTCGTATTCCTTGCCGAATTCGGCGTACTCGGCGAGGCTCATTACGGCGTAGCTGGCGTGCTGAACCGCGTAAAACAGACCCGCAATGCCCGTCTTTTTTGCTTCTTCAATGAACCGGATTGTCTTTTGTGTGATTCTCTCCAGTCCGGCTTTGAGCGCGGCGGGATGCTCCCGCATGTGAATAAAGGCGCGGTCACCTGCCAGATGCTTGGCCTGGCCGAGCGGCGCGAAAATTGTCTGGATGAACGGCGCGTCGTCGCCCAGATCGCGGCGGATGAGGTCGAGGCATTTGAGCTGCGCGCCCAATCCACCAGAGCGCGGGTCCAGGTTGGGGAGGCGCTTCCAGTCATCAGGCGATTGGATGGGGTAGTGTGTGTAGATGCGCGTGCCTTCTTCGTTGCCGCGCCATTCGTCGCGCGCACCCCAATCGGCCACGTCATAGCTGGAGGAGGGTGTTACCTTGACAAAGTCGAAATCATAGCGGCGTTGGAATCCGACGATGGAGGCGGCCAGGTCCTCAGGCCGGTAGTCGTCACCCGGAAAGTGCCGCCACAAGGCGACCGGTACGCGGTCGGTCGCCTCGCCGTGGATCGCCGCTTCGAGTCGTTCTCGCCTGGTCATTGCGGGCATCTCAGATCCCCTGCGCCGCCGACCGAGCCATCCTCCGCATCATGGTCGCTTTCGCCACGTCGTTAGACGTTTCGGCCAACGCCAGTGCCCTTTCAAACGCTTGTATGGCGCGCGCTTTATCGCCTTTTGCCTTGGCGGCTGAACCTAGGCCATACTGCGCGTCAATGGATTGGCTATCGAGCGACGCCGCTTTTTCAAATGCCTCCATCGCCGAGTCGAACTCGCCCCGGCTAAAGTGGCTCCAACCCTTGTCTACGTAAGCCACTGAGCTTTCGGGGTGAGAAGTCACCTCTTCCTGATGCGCGGCAAAAAAATCAGTGGGGGCTTGTTCAACAATCTTTTTGGCCATCTTGTCCTCCAGGGGTTCAAGTTGATTTTGCCTGATTTTACCCTAAACCTGGCTGCAAATCAAACCTTGACGAGGGGCGAACCCCCGTAAAGGCACGGGGGCAGGCGACGAAAGGCGAACGAATGCTTTGTGTGTGGAATACGAACACTGACCTGGATGCCTATTCTGCTGGCAGCACATGCACCTTGATCGGTAGCACAATGCTGTCGCCAACGCGGTCCCCCACGGAGTTGAACACTGACGCGCGGGCGCCATCGGCCAATGTATACAGCCCCACCACGATCTCGTAATCGCCTGGCGGCGCATCAGGCCGCACGCGGACGACGCTTTCGGGTGTTACATAGTCGTCCCAGACGTACTTGTTCAGCGGCCACCATGTAGTGGGAAAGTCGCCTGGGTTGAGCTTGTCATGCAGCGGCTGGCCCCAGAGCCTGTCACGCGGGTTGACCAAGTGCACGAACGTCTGATAGTTCTTGAGCACAGGCGCGGTCGCTTTCCAATACAGCGTGAGCGGAAATGTGCCGCCGGCACGCACCTGCGATTGCGGCAGGTCAAAGCCCAACAACGTGATGTCGTGCGCCAGGTCGGAAGGCGTCACTTGTGGGTCAATCTTGTATTGTGCCACGAGCGCCTGCCCCGGCGGCGAAGTGACCCGAAAGCACGTCTCGCACCGATCCACAATCCCGACTTTGGCCAGCGTGAACGCAGCAACCGCTATGGCTGGTATCAACAGACCCTGCAATGTATCATCCTGAGCGAAGCGAGGGGCCTCGGTCCGGTGAGGACGGGATTCTTCGCTTCGCTCAGAATGACTGGTTCGTGACCTCTTGCTTATTGCCAACCATACCCATATCACCAGTGTCACTATGCTGATGATCGCGCCAATGGTCCGAGGTGGCGTTGACCCGAACTCGACCCGCACATCGTGCGGTCCGGCGGATATGGGAAATGTGATAAACCCAAATGGGTCGCTGGGAGTGATGGACACCGGCTGATCGTCCACCATCGCGCGCCAGCCGGGAAACTCGAACGTCAGAATACGTGCGACAAACGGCTGCGGGCTTGTCACCTTGAAACGGTCGTGTGTCGGGCCATGTTCGAGGACAGAGACGCTTGCGCCCACTGGCAACGATGTGCGGTCAAACTTGTCCACTGCGCTATGATCATACGAGGCGATGAGACTGGCGTTGGCGGGCGGATGTGTCTTGACCGTAGATGGAATAAAGTCGCCGGTCGAAGTCGTCCCCAGCCAGCGGCCATCGAGTTCCACCTGGATGATGCCGCGTGGCGTTGTCGGCCCAAAGTTGGCGCTCCATGACGGCGGATACATTGTGGGCAAAGCCAGAACCAGAATCGCTGCCAATACCGCCATCTCCAATCCGTCTTCTACCCATTTGAAATTGGAGGCTGGAGGTTGGACGTTGGAGGTCGGGACTGTACGGTTCGACGTCAGAAGCCGGAGGCTTGCGCCGGCACAGATTGCTAATGCCGCCGCCGCGGGGCCGAGCAATCGCCATGGGAACTGGATGAACGGCATCACCGGCACGCGCTCCCAGATGAATGCCGACGGCGCGAGCATCAAGAAGACTAGGAGCACGGAACAAAGGACAAAGAACGCCAAGAGCCGCGATTGAGGCTCGCGCCGGAAACGGATCGTGGCGGGGATAGCCAACAGCGCAAGGAGCCACTCCGCCAGTCCGAGGTTGCGGATGTATTTGGGTGCGGTCGCGCCCAGGTCGAGTGCAGGCGAGGCTGCGAAAAGGTCGCGCCAGGCGACAAAGTGGTTGTGAAAGTCAAACTGCCCCGGCCCGACGACGCTGAGATGGATGGCGTTGCGCTCAAGGATGAACGGCAACCAGTAGACGGCAGAAAGGCCAAGAACAAGTATCAAACTGCAAATCTCAAATCTCAAATGTGCGATGTTGAATCTTGCAAGAGCCAGTTGCCATATGATCCACGTGACGAGGATTGCGCTCAAGATAAGCGCCATCAGTGCGTGCGTCAAGATGAGCGCGGCCCACAGCACGGCTCCGATTGCCGATTTGCCGACTTGCCGATTTGGAATTTGAAAGGTCCAAAGGAGCCAGGGGAAAATCGCCAACGCAAAAAACTCGGCCAGGTCGCCGCGCATATGGGGATCAATGAAGAGGACGTAAGGTGAAAACACATACGCAGCGGCGGCGATCATGCCCGCCCGCTCTCCCCAGTTTTCCCGGACAAAGACATACATCCCAGCCGCCGCGCCGAGCAGGCCCAGGATGAACACGGCCTTAACTGCGGCCACAATGTCCAGCCCCAGGAGTGGAAACAGGTTGGCGAGGTAATACGTCAGTGGGGAGTAATAGTTAAAGATAGGGTACCCGTAGCCGAGCCACAAGTCGGGCGCCCAGCGGACGTAACCCGCGCCGCCGCGCAGCGCTTCGCCGATTTGCGCCGCGCGAAAGACGTGCAGTTCGGCGTCCGTGTCGCGCGGCAGGCCGGGCCGCGTCAGGAACGGCCAGGCGGCCAACGCCGCCAGCGCCAGTAGGACAGCCAGGCTGAGAATGATGTTGCGGCAGCGAGTGTTCACAGGATGCCAGATGTCAGATGTCGGATATCAGATCGAGGGACGCTCCAAAGCGAGACCGGAATCCGATGCTACTTGTGCTTTGCAGATGTTTTGCGCGCAGGAGGCTTACGAGCCCTGGTCGCTGCGGGCTTTGACATTTGGCCCCGCTGTTCGAGTGATTCGATCCGAGCTGCAAGTTGGTGCAGGCTGCGCTCGACGCGCTCCAGGCGCGCCTCAACTGTTGTTGTCGGCGCAAATGCAGCGGGTTCGACGGATGCTGCTGGTGCGGGCGCGGGTGGTCGAGGCACCTGCTTTGAGATTTGAGATTTGAGATTTGAGATTTCCGACTCGATGCGTGCCAGGCGTTCTATCGTCTTGGCTCGCAAGTCGGCGGACTCGGCCAGCAGTTGCTCAACGCGCGCTTGCGAAAGCCACGCCTCGGTGGCTGTTGCGTGGTCCGCTGCGCTATCCGGCTCGCCGATAGGCAGGAATGTGCCATCCTCGCGCCGCCCCATCGCCACCATACGCACGATGGCGTCCCGGTTCAGCGGGCCATAGATGTGCGGGAACAGAATCCCGCCGACGTTTTCGTACTTGACCGGCGACGTGACCTTGCGCTCGTCAATGACCAGCAGCAGGAAATCACCCGGCACACGGCGATAGACTGTATCCGCTACGAGCAACATGCGCTCTTCGCCCTTGGTGCAGTGAATGAAACCATCGCGCTCAAACTCGCGCGGAAGGTAAGGCTGGTCAACCGGCAGCCCGTTGAAATAGTCTGCTGGCGTAAGGTGATAGATGCCAAAGCCGGAATCCATTTGTACCTCCAGTCAGTTCACTGGTAACCCTTGTAAGTGTACTGTGGGAACCTTTTGTGAATTATAGATATGATCTCACTGGCTTCTACTTCGTCAAGACTTGTACCAAAGCAGCCTGTTCCTACGCCGCCCATTTTACCCCACACGCGCCAAAAGAAAAGGACGGGAAACTGACTGTTCCCGTCCTTTTATCCCCATCTGAAGGGGTTATTTCTTCGCACCAAACTTGTTCTTGAGCACATCCGCTAGTGTGGGTTGGCCGATCTCTTGCAGCTCGTAGCGCACACGCTGCGTGGGCCGGTTGATCTCGACCACGCGGCGCAGGTCAATCGGCGTAGCGACGAGGACCAGGTCGCACGGCGTGTTGTTGATCGTCTCGGCCAGGTCGGCCACCTGCTGGCCGCCATAGCCCATTGCCGGTAGCACCGCGCCGGTCTTGGGATACTTTTTGTAGGTCTCGGCAATCGTGCCGACGGCGTAGGGGTGCGGATCAACGATATTGGCTGCACCAAAGCGATGTGCCGCCACGACGCCCGCGCCATAGGCCATCTCGCCATGTGTTGTGGTGGGACCATCTTCGATCACCAACACGTCCCTACCGACGATGGCATTCGGATCGTCCACAAAGATCGGTGAAGCGGCCTCGATGACGGTGGCCTTGGGGTTGACTTCTCGGATGTTGCGCCGGACGATGGCAATGTTGTCCAGGTCGGCGGTGTCAATCTTGTTGATGATGACTACGTCCGCGCTGCGCAGGTTCGCTTCGCCGGGATGGTACGTCATGTCGTGGCCAGGCCGGAGCGGGTCGTCCACGACGATGTGGAGGTCGGGCTTGTAGAATGGCAGGTCGTTGTTGCCGCCGTCCCAGACGATGATGTCGGCTTCCTTTTCGGCCTCGTGCAAGATGCGCTCATAATCCACGCCCGCATAGATCACCGCGCCCAGGTCAATGTGCGGCTCATACTCTTCGCGCTCCTCGATGGTGCACTCGTGCCGGTCGAGGTCGGCATAGTCGGCATAGCGCTGCACGGCCTGCTTCACCAGGTCGCCATAGGGCATCGGGTGACGAATGCTGACAACCTTGTAGCCCATGTCGCGCAAGATGCGCACCACGCAGCGTGTCGTCTGGCTCTTGCCAGAGCCAGTGCGCACGGCGCAGACCGAGACGACAGGCTTGGTAGACTTGAGCATGGTGGCCTTGCTGCCCATCAGGCGAAAGTCAGCGCCAGCGGCGAGCGCCATAGAAGCCTTGTGCATCACGTACTCGTGCGGCACGTCGCTATAAGCAAAGATGACTTGATCCACTTGTAGATCACGGATCAGCTTGACCAAGTCGGATTCCGGGTAAATCAGGATGCCATTGGGATACAGCTTGCCGGCCAATTCCGGTGGGTACACGCGGCCTTCGATGTTGGGGATCTGCGTCGCGGTGAATGCGACCACTTGATATTCTGCATTATCGCGGAAATATACGTTAAAGTTGTGAAAGTCGCGTCCGGCGGCGCCCATGATCAGCACACGAGTCTTGGACATTTCAGTTTCTCCTTAGTTATGTAGACTTGTGGGTTTCCAAAACTTTCAGATCTGATGAGAGTTCAGACATGAGACGACAAACGAGGATAGACTCGTGGCATTCAGGGGTCGCAAATATCAGACCAGTAGCAATACTGCCAGTGTTTCATTCAGGGTATTTGATCTCAAGCTGCTATGTTATAGCGGCTTATCCTGTACCCGGCGTCGCCAATGCGCCCAACACACCGTTCACAAAGCGCGGCGCGCTATCGGAGCCAAACAGCTTGGCCAGCTCGACCGCCTCGTTGATGGCGACTTTGGTCGGCGTCACGCGGCCGATGGAGAACTCGTAGATGGCGATGCGCAGCACGTTGCGATCCACCACGGCCATTTGATCCACCGGCCATTCCGGCGCATAGTGCTGAATCAGTTCGTCCAGCTTGGCTTGGTGTTTCATCACGCCGGCGACCAACTCGCGGGCAAAGGCTTCGCCCTCCGCGGACAGCGGGTCTTCAGCCAGCCGTTGATCCAATACGGTCCCGGCCGGATGACGGGTGCTATCAATTTCGTAAAGGGCTTGCAGCGCAAGGATGCGCGCCTGACGGCGGACCTTCACGGACTCCTTGTGGTCTGATCGGCGACCCATTCAGGGTAGATGACATCCAGGATGTGGACGTTGATAGCCTCAATGTCCATCCCCACCATATCGCGAATGGCACGGGCGATTTCGGCTTGAATCTTTTGGCCAACCTGCCGCAGGTTCGCGCCAGCATCGGCGACGATGAACAGGTCAAAGTGCACCGAGTCGCCATTCACTTCCACCAGCGCGCCTTCCGGCCCACCGCGCCGCAGAAATCCCTGGAGGCCGGTAGGGGCCATCCGCACCACGCCCGGCACATTCAAAGTCGTCAACCGGGCGATGGCGATGAGCACTTCGGTAGCGATCGTTATACGGCCTGGCGCTTCGTACATGACGGTCTCCTGATCACTGCATCACCATTCCACCGTCCACCGACAGCACTTGCCCAGTGATGAACGCGGCCTCGTCTGAGGCGAAAAAGGCTACGGCATAGGCGATTTCTTCCGGCTTGGCCCAGCGGCCCAGTGGCGTGAGCTTGATCGCGCCCTCTTTGAGTTCTTGCGGCAAATCCTGGGTGAGCGCCGTGAGGACAAAGCCTGGCGCGACGGCGTTCACCGTAATGTTCCGGCTGCCGACTTCTTTGGCAAGCGATTTGGTAAAGCCAATCAGCCCGGCTTTGGATGCAGAGTAATTTGTCTGCCCGGCATTGCCGGCGACCCCGGCCACCGAGGAGATGTTGATGATGCGCCCGTAGCGCTGCTTCATCATGGTGCGGATGACCGCTTTGCAGCAATTGAACGCACCCTTGAGGTTCACGTCAATCACTGTATCCCAATCCTCTTCGCTGATCCGCATGATCAAGTTGTCACGTGTGATACCAGCGTTGTTGACCAGGATGTCCACACGCCCAAAGTTGGCTATAGCGCAATCGATAAACTCCTGGGCGCTTTTGCTGTCAGCCACATCCACACAGCAGCCGCTCGTGCGGCGACCCGTAGCGGCGGCAATCGCCGCGGCGGTGGCACGAGCCTGCTCTTCGAGTTTGTCGCCGCACACGACATCGGCGCCACGCTGCGCCAACACCTCGGCAACCGCGCGCCCGATGCCGCGCGAAGCGCCGGTGACAACCGCTACTTTGCTTTCGAGTGTCATCGCTTGTACCTCGCAGACTGGGATTCGTGCGCACACATTGTACCACGAGATTGGAGTGTGGCAAATGCAGAGAAGCATTCCAGAATCGAAACGCGATTGTTACGCTAGGGCAATTGCATCCAAATTCGATGGGGCCATCAGTGGCGGTCCGAAGCAGCTCTAGTCCAAGATACAGAGGCGCAACCACACAGTGTGTATGAAGACAGCACCACATCTTGGCAGGACGACCTCGGCAGCCCCATATGTGGCGGGCATCAAAATAAGATGCAATCGCCCTACAGTGATAGGAGGTCATGCCCACGTCGCCGATTCAAATGGTGGTCTGCGCGCGATCCGTGTTTCTGATCCGGCCCACCTGACCGAAGTCGGCGTTTATGCGCCGCCCGGCTATGCCCGTCGCGTGGCAGTGACGGGAGGTTATGCTTACGTCACCAACATTAGCCGCGACCTGCGCATCGTCCGCATCTCGGACCCGGCGCATCCTGCGGCAGTCGGCTTTTATGATACACCCGGCTGTGCGCAGCGAGTGGCCGTCTGCGGCCATTACGCCTACGTCGCCGACTGCGAGAGCCTGCGCATCGTGAACGTCGCAGACCCGGCGCATCCGACTGGCGCTTGTGCGGCGGGCGTACCTGCCGATCATCTTGCGCTAGCCCTTATGGGGCAGGGGATACAACGTGAATTCGGACAACGACGGGTAGGCACAAGCCTGCCCGTCGTTTGCAGGTGTTATTGTTCAACCTCCGGGTGGGGGAGCTCTGCGCCGATTAGCGAATACGAGTAATCCAATGCCGACCAGGATTGCCAGGGCGCCATAGATTGCCCACTGGATTTGGCCGGTCATCATGCTCCCGGGCAAGACATTGATGCCTTGCAAGAACCAGACAGCTCCCATCAGTGCCAACAATATACCTACGATACTCAAAACGATTTTCATTGCCAACCTCCTTTTGGCCGGATGATCTTGTGTATGGATAAACATGATGCCCAGGAGCGCCGGAAAGGGCACGGGCGGCACGCCACCGGGCATAGAGATTATGCTGCGATCAGACGCCGATGGGCTGGCGGACCAGCACCACAGTGGTACGCTGAGCTTGCCACTCACGCTCGATGATCAGGATCTTGCCCACCACAGTGCCCACGCCCAAACTCTCACGCACCCGGGCGTCCTCCCATGGGAAGACGTGCTCGCGGATGCGCCTCAGCGCTGCCTCCAGGTCGGGCACGATCTTTTGGCTCCCCACTACCAGGATGACCTTGCCGCCGCCCGTGGCATAGGCGCCGAGCTGGCTCCCCGTGGCAGAGGTGGCCACCAGGAGGCCATCCTCGGTCACAGCCTGGACGCTGCCCAGCATAAAGTCGGGGGCAGCGATAAGCTTCCGAATCTCGCGGGCCTGGGTCTTGCGATCCATCTTCAGATAGCGATGGCGTAGAAAATCATAGCGCCCGGATTCCTGGAGCTCCTTCAAAATGCCGGCATCTTCGAGCGTCTTTGATTTGCCAGAGTGGATCTCTGCCCCATCGGGAAGACTCTCCAGCACGACGCTGCGCGCCGCGTCGCCGTCATCGACCACCACCACTTGCATGTTCCGTTCGCTCAGCTTCTCGGCGACCCTCTGGATCAATTCCTCCGAGGCAGCCGTGGAAAAGTCGTCCACTGTTTGGCTCATGATCATGACCTCCTGAATGCCATGTATGTATCTATCTCCCGATGGCCTGTTCGATCTGATCCAGGTGATTGTTGTCGTGGCCGGGGCCTGCAAGGAGCAACAACTCGGCGAGGGACATGTCACCCTCTCCAGTGAACGCTGGAAAGCGCAGATCGAGCGACTGCGGGTCCAAGTCGCTAATGGCCCTGAGCTCTGCCTGGTGCCCTGCGTGGATCTCATCCAGGAGAGCCTGGATGCTCCGGTTCCGGCGGTCGTCGATCTGCCGCTGATTCACTTCGTCAATACTGAACGAGCCTCTCCGTAAAGCCGGTTGTCCTTGGGCTTGTGCTGCTCGGGCCCGCTGCGCAGCGGCGGTCGCGATGGGGACACTGTTGGCGCGGGCCGCTAGATGACAGAGCGCTTCACGCACGCGCCACTCACCGTCCGGTAGCCCGGCATCTGCGTGGGCAAGAATTCTTGGCGTCAGCCGCTCAACTCGCACTTCAACAGCCTCGATAGCTGTGATCACATCTGCCTTGGTCGTCATTTGTTGATTTACCTTCGAGTTCTTGTCTGGACCTCTCGAATGAAGAGAGATGAATTACTCTTCTTGGGGTTGTTCCCGCATCTCAGCAGCCAGACGAGCCATAACTCGTTGAAATACCTCGTATGGTTGCGCGCCGACAACGGCGTACTTGTCATCGAGGATGTAAGTCGGAACACCCGTAATGCCCAGAGCCTGTGCTGTCGCGATCTGGCCTTGGACCGTCGCTACGTACCTGCCGCTTTCCACCTCGCGTCGCATTTCATCCGGATCGAGTCCGACTTTCTGGGTTGCCATGCGCAACACCTCCCACCGACTGATGTTCTGCCCTTCGCCATAGTACAGGCGAAAGACGATGCGGTGGAATTCCTCGTGCTTGCCGTGCGCGCGAGCATACTCGGTTGCCTCGTGCGCGAGCCGCGTGTTGGGGAGCCGTGGGGGAAACACCATTTCCATCCCCGCTCCACGCGCCATCTGCTTCAAGCGTTCCTGGGTGCTCGCCATCCGCGCGCGAACGTAAGCCGGCAGCTCGATGCCCTCAGGCGGCGTGTCAGGACGCAGATAGAAGGGACGCCACTCCACCTCTGCCCTGTGCTCAGTTTTTAGTTTCTCGACCACACCCTGGCCGACATAGCACCAGGGTCAGACATAGTCCGAATAGATCGTTAGTTTGATCATCGTTACTCTGTAAGGAAAATCACATCGCCCACGCCCAGCGCCTGCGCGGCGCAGCGCAATTCCTCTTTGCGCACCTGCCCCAACGTTTCAGGCGTCGCATCAGTGCCCGGCGCGATTTCTCCGACCTCACCGTGCGTGGCGCAAATCAATGTCACGCGCGTGTTGTCGGCGGCATATTAGGCCAGCGTCCGCCAGAACTGAGTGCTTCATCGTTAGGATGCGCGCTCTACATAGTGGCGACCTTTGCTTACTTGAACGTGCTTAGGAGTACGGCGATACAAGATGGATCACGAACCAGGGAGCCTTCCTCCGTTTGCTCTGTAGCGATGCCGGCTTGCCGAACGCGTTCCACCATGCGACTCAACGCAGTCTGGCTCGGGAGCATGACCGTAAAGTAACGCAGGCCGCGTGCATCGGGCGGAAGGGGCGGCACACCGACGCCGGCCCAGGTGTTGAAGGCAATATGATGATGGTAACCACCCGCAGAGACCATGCCCATGCGGTAGGCGCGTACCAAGCCTTGATTGTCAAAGCCCAACAGGTCGTGATAACAATGCATGGCTTGGTCAACATCCGCTACATGCAGATGCACGTGACCGATCTTGGTCTCCTCTGGCATGGGCGCATCCAGGCGGTCGCTTGGGGTCAGCTCACTCAGCAGCGCTTCGACATCGAGCGGTTCTCTGCCGTCACTTGGGTCACCATTGGCGTGCCGGACGATATAGTTACCATTGACGACGGCAGCCGCCCCGTCCTCCGGCGAGTCCGCGTAGAGTTCAATCCCATTGCCTTCGGGGTCGTCTAGATAGGTCGTTTTCGTGATGACATGATCGGTGGGGTAATTTGTATACCGCAATGAGAACAGCCGCGCGATCGCTCGCGCCAGTTCCCGCCGATTTGGGAGCAAGATCGCAAAGTGGTAGAGGCCAGAAGTGCCGCGCACTCGCCGCGCGCCGCGAAGCAGAGATAGACGCAACAAGTCTTCGCCGTCCGTACCCAGACCTGCCGTTGTACCCTCTCGCCAGTGAAGCTTTAGACCCAACACATCGCGGTAAAAGGCAATCTGGCGATCCAGGTCTGCGACGGTGAGGTGCACATGCCCTAGCCGGGTCGTCGCATCAATTGTGAACGGCATCGCGTTCAGTGACGGTATTGGCGTGATCATTTTCATATCCTTATCTCGTCTCGCCCTTTGCGTTCCAAGCTCCAATCGGCGGGCACCCTGCAGTCGGCCACGAGCACCGAGTATGATGCAAAGTTTCAATCGTAGGACAAGATGGCATCTTGTCCTACGTTGGCCTGATACCTTGGTGTACCCGTGCGCATCCTTCACGTTACCTTAATCGGCAATGTGCAGGACGATCCGCCCCCGTCCATGCCCCGTCTCACCCAGCGCGTGCGCCTGGCTGGCTTGAGCCAGTGGGAACACGTTCGTCACCTGCACTTTAATCTTGCCCGACTCGATGAGACCCGTGATCTGGCGCAACAACTCACCGCTGCGCGCCGGATCCGCTGGGCCAACGCCCGCAGCTCTGACGCCGCGCTTTTGCGCTTCCTCTTGCGGCGGCTGGCCGGCAATGGTCACGAATAGGCCACCAGGGCGCAGGACTTGCAACGAGCGTATTCCGACGTCACCGCCAACCGTATCCAGCACGACATCTACATCGCGGACGACCGCCTCAACGGGTGTGGTGTTATAATCAACCATCGTCTCCGCTCCCAACGAGCGCAAAAAGTCGTGGTTATTTGCCGAGGCTGTGCCGATGACGTGCGCACCTTTCCAGCGTGCCAACTGCACGACGAACGAGCCTACGCCGCCGGCTGCACCCTGGACAAGTATACGCTGCCCTGCTTGTAAGTTGGCGGTGTCGAAGAGCGCTCGCCAGGCCGTCAACACGCCAACCGGCACAGAGGCAGCCTGGTCAAAACTGAGCGATGCAGGTTTGGAGGCCAGGCTGTTTGCAGCAGGTTTGGAGGCTAGGCTGTTTGTAGGCACGACGGCATACTCGGCATGCGTGCCGCTCGCCGTACCATAGACGGCCTGTCCCTTTTGAAAGCCAGTCACCTCAGGCCCGACCTCTTCGATGACGCCCGCCAGCTCAATGCCCGGCGTGTAGGGGAACTGCACCGGCATGAATTGCTTGTACGCTCCCCCGCGCAACTTCCAGTCCCAAGGGTTGACCCCGGCTGCCTTGACACGTACCAGGATACTGCCCGATTGCAGTTGCGGCCGTGGTACTTGTTCGAGCACGAGTCGCTCGGATCCGCCATACTCATGATAACGGATCGCTTGCATTGTATCGTTCGACATGATTAATTCTCCTTTCCCTCTGCGATTAGAGTGGTACGACCGTGAAACGTCCGTATGCCACGAACGCCGCTAACGCGAACAGAACAAGATTGGTGACAACATGCGAATACTCGCGGCGTGTCACATGGAAGCCGCCTGCCAACAGCATCACGATCACCAGTCCCACCGCCGCCAGAGGCGTCAGCCGCGGCAGGATGCCTGTCAGCGCGGGCAGAATCAGGCCGACCGCACCAAGCATCTCGGCGCTGCCGATAAAGGTGACCAATCCTTGCGGTACGTCGGCCACCCATTCCATTGGCGCCTTCGCCCGTTCGTATTGGAATGCTTTCGGCGCTCCCGCCATGAGGAACACCAGCGCGAGTAAAACCTGTACAAGCCACAAAACGATATTCATTTCGTCCCCCCCTTTCTGATGCTGCCCTACGGTCGTTGTTTGTCTTTACTGTGCTGAATATACCACACGCCCGTCACAAAACTGTGACCATGGCGTGACCGAAACGCGACCCGCCATTGCCCGGCCCTCCCAAGGATGCTATAATCCCGTTACGATGGCAACACTCAGGCTATTCCTGCTCGGCGCGCCGCGCGTTGAGCACGGTGGCAAGCCAATCCGATTGCGACGCCAGAAATCGCTGGCACTGCTCATCTATTTGGCGCTGACCGCGCGAGAGCAATCGCGCGAGAAACTGGCGACCCTCCTGTGGCCCGAAGCGAGCGACGCCCAGGCGCGCCAGGATCTGCGCACCGCGCTGTCAGATATTCGCCGCGCGACGGGCGATGACCATCTCTCCGCCGATAGCGAAATCGTTTCGTTCAACCGTTCCCATGTTTGGATCGACGCGCAAGAATTGGAGGCACTGGCGCGCGAGCCGCTGCGCGCGGAGCCGCGCGGGCAGCGGCTCCGCCTCGCGCCGTTTCTGGAAGGATTCAATCTGAGAGACGCGCCGGATTTCGATGATTGGGGGTCTTTCGAGCGCGACCGTTTGCGGCAGCTCGCGCTCAAGGCTCTGCGCGCCCGCGCTGATGCGTACGAAGCGCAAGGCGAATGGGGGCAAGCTATCGCCGCCGCGCAGCACTTGTTGGAACTCGACCCTGCACATGAAGAGACCCACCGCCAACTGATGCGCCTGCATTACGCCGCGGGCGACCGCGCAGCGGCGCTCCAACAGTATGAAACGACGCGCACCCTGCTCGAACGCGAGCTGGGCGTTGTGCCGATGGAAGAGACACGGGCGCTCTATCAACAAATCCTGGATGAAGCAAAAACGCTTTCTGCGCCAGAGCCGCAACTCGGACGCCATTTGTCGGATACGGAACGCGTGGAGTTGAGACTGCCGTTCGTCGGGCGCCAGGCGGAGCGCGCGGAACTGGATCGCGCGCGGCAAACGGCTCAAGCAGGGAGCGTCCAATTCGTCTTCGTCGAAGGGGAAGCCGGAGTGGGCAAGACGCGCTTGATCGAGGAAACCCTCGCCGATTGGCAATTTGATCCTTCGACAAGCCCGGCATTCATCTTGCGCGGAAAGGCGCATCCGTTTGAAAACAATCAGCCATACCACCCCTTCGTTGACCTCTTGCGCCGATATTTCGGCAACACTCCGGGCAGACCCGTTCCGATTTCGGACATCTGGTTGAGTGAGATGAGCCGCCTCATCCCCGAACTGCGCCAGGCGCGCCCGCAACTTGCACCCGCGCTCCACCTGCAAGCCGCCCAGGAACGCAGTGGTCTGGTCGGGGTGACACAGGAACGCAGCCGATTGTTCGATGCAATCAGCCAATTCTTGCTGACGCTGGCGGAACATCAACCGCTCGCGCTCTTCTTCGACGACGTTCAGTGGGCCGACCCGTCGTCCCTTGCACTGCTCGCTTCGCTCTCGAATTCACTGGCCCGCGCTCGTGTCCTCGTGATCTGCGCCTATCGCGGGGCAGAGACGAACGCCGGCCTGGAAAACTTGGTCCAAACGCTCAGCCGTGCGGCGAAACTGACGCGCGTGACCCTGCAACGCCTCGATCAGTCGCAGGTGCTTGAATTGACGAGGGCGATGAGCCACTGCGAATATGCGCCTTTCGCCGAGTGGCTCTTTCGGGAGAGTGAGGGGAATCCGTTTTTCATTCGCGAGTTGATCTCGTACTTACAGGCGAGCGGTCTGGTGAATGCCCACGAGTACGATTGGCAACCGGACCTTGAGCAATTGATGAGCGTGCTTCCGACGGCTCCGCTGCCCTCGAGTATCCAGGATTTGATTCGGGCGCGCTTGCAGCGCCTCTCCGAATTGGCGCGACAACTGGTTGATGTCGCCGCCATCATCGGCCGCGATTTTGATTTTGCGACGCTGTGGCGTGCCAGCGGCAAAGACGAAGACCGGGCGCTCGATGCCCTCGACGAACTCTTGCGCGCACAACTCGTGCGCCAAACGACGGACATCCCCCATCCTTATGAATTCACCCATACGAAAATTCGCGAAGTCGTTTTGACCGACATGAGCCTGGCGCGCCAGCAGATCCTCCATCGGCGCGTAGGCGAGGCGCTCGAAGTCACCCAACGCGAACGATGGCGCGAGTTGGACGGGACATTGGCGCTGCATTTTCGATTCGCCGGGGAATGGGCGAAAGCGGCGCGGTATGCGCGTGCCGCCGGCGATCGTGCTCGCGCGGTCTTGGCGCCGCAAGAAGCGATTGAGCATTATACCAGTGCGCTCGAGTCGCTCTCTCACCTTGAGGATCGCGAGGCAACGGCGCGTGTCCACCTGGGCTTGGGCGAGGCATATATCGTGCTCGGTCGTTCGGAGCGCGCCTCTGAGAGTTATGCGCACGCGCTGGCGACCTGGGAGCAATTGGGCGACCGCGAGCACGTCGCGGAAGCGCGGATCGCCATGGCACGGCTATTCTTTTTCCGCTCCGAATATCGCCAAGCGTCCGAACTGGCGCAAGCGAGTCTGCGCGAGTTGGAGAATCTTGAGCGCCCTGATCCTCGCATCATTGCCCAAGCTCATACAATCTGGGGCACGGCTCTGGCGATTGAAGGAAGCGCGTTAGAGGGCGCCAAAGCGCATTTGATGCAAGCCCTCCAATCATATGAACGGGTGAACGATGCAGTTGGGCTGTGTAACGTGCAATTCCAGTTGGGAAATATCGCCGCGCAGGAAGGCGAGCTGGAACAGGCGGTGGCTTTTTTCGAGCAAGCTTTCGCGAACGCCGGGCGCGGCGAGGAGCTGATGTGGCAAGCCATGGCATCGAACAACACGGCTTACCATGCTATGCTCTTGGGAGATATATCCAAAGCCAATGTTTGGGTGCAACGCGGCTTGGCAATTGCCGAAACGCACGACATCGCACCGATGCTCTTGTTCTTGTACAGCACCGCCGCAGAGATCCGATTGAGCGAAAAGCAATGGAATGAAGCGGAGGCGTTTCTGAAAAAGGGAATGATGCTCGTCGATCAGGTCAACAGTCCCGAACGCCGCGCGGGGTATCTGGCGAATTTCGCCGAGGTGGCTTACGGGCGCGGCGAGTACGATTCAGCCGTGGGACAGTTGACCGCTGCCGCGCAACTCGCGGATCAGATGAGTGGGCGTTACGCATCGGCGCGCTATCACCTCCGCCTCGCCGAAATGCTGGTCGAGCGAGGCAAGGCATCGGAAGCGCAGGTACATTTGCAGCGCGGGAAGCAGATTGCGGAGGAAGGGGGCTATCGGCGATTGCTTCAGGCGGCAGAGACGCTCCAACGCCGAGACTCTCTCACGCCCTCGCAGTCCGACAGATAAAACGGAAGCGCCAAATACTGATTCCCAACGGTGAGCGTTTGCCGTATAGCCGATCTTGCCTCGCATCTCTGTGCGGTTCTATCGAGGCGACAAGGCACGCCGTCCTTTTCACCTTGGCAGCTTCTCAAGTCTCGTCAGCCTTTTTCCAGTCTCGAAAGAGCTGGAGAAGGTCCTGTTTTACCTCTGATGAAATGGACTCTTCAGTCAACTTGCCCACAGTGCGAATAGTCTGCCGCATTTGATCGAGGTAAATTTGGCAGCCGGGACATACGGCCAGATGTTCCTCGAAATGCGCCCTTTCTGCCGGAGGCAGCGTGCCTTCAAGATATTCAGTCACCAGTTCCACCAATTCTTGGCAGGTCAGGGGGTTGAGAGTCATTATATCTGGTTTACGCTTTCAGGTAGCGCTCAAGTGCGCGTCGCACTCTGGATCGCGCCCGATGAAGTAATACCCGGTGATTAGTCTCGGAAATCCCCAAAGTGTTACATACCTCGTCAACCGTCCACCCTTCTATATCGCGCAAAGTGATGACCTCGCGCTGACTCGGCGGCAGCCTCTCGATTGCCTGCCGGACGATTGAGAGTGTTTCCCGCGAAAGGAAGCGCTCTTCCGGAATATCATTCCAGCTGTGAGGAAATGACACCCAGCCGCCTGGCCACTGGTCATCGGGCGGACGGAACCGCTCAGGTTCCACGGCCGGTTCAGGGGGCTCTATATCGGGATTCCATAGCAACGAAAATGGAATACTGCGACCCTCGCGCTGCCCGCGCGTTTTGGCGCAGTGGGTGAGGATGCTAAAGATCCAGGTCTTGAGTGAAGAACGTCCCTCAAATCGATGGATGCCCCGGAGGACGCCTATCCAGGTCTCTTGGACGACCTCTTCTGCTATGGCGCGATCCGGAACATACATCGTTGCCAGGCGCACCAGCAAGGCGTGGTATCGGTCGAGCAGTGATGTGAAGGCAGCCTCGTCGCCATTTCGCAGCGCCTCGACCAGGCTTACATCGTCCGCAGGCGCTACAGCGCCTGCCGGAACAGGCTTTTCGGCTTCTTGCTGCATGGTGCTCATATTACAGACTCCCTGGCTGTAGGCCAGTTCGCCATCCTCGGCTCTGGCCGGGTGCTGTCTGTCTTTGTGCTCGCAGGGGGAAAATTACGTAATGGCTGCAAACGGGAGTATACCTGAACATTACCGCCTGTCAAATGGACCTGCAGCCAAAATTGGTTGTAACAAATCGGCGCACTGCGAGACTATATCATCGTGGCGATACGAAAGGAGGAAGAATGATAACCTCACATATCTCGCGCGGCTTTGTAGGCAAACGGAGGCAGCCGGAGGCAGCCAATCGCGTCCCGCCAGGCCAGTATATCACGCCGGATTTTCCGGTGCTTTCGGCAGGCCCCACGCCGCGCACACCGCTTGATCGGTGGACTTTGACTATCGAAGGATTGGTGCGCGAGCCCGTCAAGTGGGTATGGGAAGAATTCTTGCAACTGCCTGCCCAAGAGTTTACGGCAGATATTCACTGTGTGACGAAATGGACCAACCTCGATACACATTGGGAAGGCGTCAGCACAGACACGCTGTTCGAGTACGCCGAACTGGATCGCGCAGCCATGTACATGACCGCATTCTGCGATGGCGGTTACACGACCAACATCCCGCTGTCGGACCTCGTCAACGGTCAAGCGTTTATCGCGTACAAGTACGGCGGCAAGCCGCTTGCACCGGAGCACGGCGGGCCAGCGCGCTTGGTCGTGCCACACCTGTATTTTTGGAAAAGCGCCAAGTGGGTACGGGGCTTGCGACTGATGGCGGAAGATAAACCTGGTTTCTGGGAATCGTTGGGCTACAATAACCACGGCGATCCATGGAAAGAGGAACGATACAGCGGCGATTGATCCTTCGCCTCTGCCCCCGCATAGGAGCACAGATATGAAACGTCCTCTCGAATGGCAGGTTGCTTCTGTCAAAGCTATCCGTCAAGAGACGCCGAGGGTCAAGACATTCGCCCTTGCCTTGCCGAACTGGATGCCGCACCGTCCAGGCCAGCATTACGACTTGAGACTCACGGCATCTGACGGCTATCAAGCACAGCGGAGCTATTCTATTGCGTCAGAGCCGGAGCGCACAGGCGAGATTGCCCTCACTATCGAAAGGTCTCACTACCAGACATATTTTAGGGTGACGACTTGCCGTCGGGCTGGTTCTGGGAGAAACGCTACCGGCAATGGCTTATCTTCGTTGAGCAGATGATCCAGTAGCCGCAATCCGAGTTGAAATAGACTCAAGTCGCACCGTTTCGCCCGATGAATGATCGCTTGCCACTTGCTTCGCGTGGCTTGGGTGCCCAGATAGACGATCCATAAATAAGCCAAGCAAGCTGCGATAAGCAATCGGCTCAGGCGGGTGGGATCGCTCAGATGGCTCAACTGCAGGTGAAAGCCACGACTTTTCTGGTCTGAAAACAGAGTTTCGATATGCATGCGCTTCTGATAGCACCGACAGGCTTCATCTCGGTCACTCAGATTGGTGACCAGGTAGATCGGCTCGTCCCACGCCGACCCCCACCAGGCAATGACTTGAACGGGACCGTAGGCTGCTCCGGTGAACCGCACCTGCTTCCACATCTTTTTGCGGCCCCGATGGACTTGCATCGCTTCCAGGTTCGTCCACTCGGCGTCCGCCTGCACGAGCGTGTTCTTGGCCGTCCGGCAGACATACGACCAGCCGCGGGCATCCAGGACCTGCTGCAATTCCACGCCATCGAATTCACCATCGCCCAGAAAAGTCGCCGTGACTTCCGAGGGCAGCAGGTCCATCACGGCTTCCAACAAGCTAATATGTGTCTTTTCAGGAAAGTGTCCTTTGGCTCCCTTGACGACCACCCAGGCCACCGGCAGGGCCCGATGAGCATACAGAACGCTGACAACCAAGGCCAGACCTCCACGTCCGACTTCACTCCCGTCCATCATAAACACCAACGGGCGCAGTTCAGCCAGCGCCATCAACAACGGGCGAACAAACGGCAAGAAGTACCCCTCAACTTGGATGTCCTCGTTCTTGACCCACCGATCAAAGCGCTTCTCCCGACTGTCGGGCCGCGTCGCATCCGGCGCTTTCGCCGCCATTTTCGGCAACTGACAGCTTTTACTCAATACAATCCCGGTGATCATCCCCGCCAGGGTGTTCAGATGGCGCGCCAGATTGCCTTGCGGCTCAGTCGGATAGAGTTGCTTAATGGCTTGTTTTGTGGCACGATATACTCGGCGGCTGTCACTCATGGCTCTGCTCCTGTTCTTTGGCGAGAACTGAAGCATACCACAAGTGTCAGCCGTCATTCATTCATAAAAAGTGTCTGGTAGTGAGTCGAAAGGTTGGAAGATGGCGAAGTTTCGTCGTACATGCACGATGTGGTGGTCGTCGGCGACCAGATTGAAGTGCGAGGCCCGATTGGCGGCTATTTTGTTTGGGAAGCCAGCCTGGGTGGGCCGCTGTGCCTGATTGCGGGTGGCTCGGGCATCGTGCCGTTGATGGCTATGCTTCGCCACCGCGCTGCCGCAGGCTCCAAAAATCCAACGCGGCTCTTGTACAGCTCTCGCACCCCCGAAGACGTGATTTACTCTCAAGAACTAGAGGCACTGTGTGCAGCCAACACGGCGTTGCGGGTCTTTCATACTTTCACACGCACACAACCACCAGGCTGGACCGGCTATGCGCGGCGGATAGATAACCCTATGTTGGGTGAAGTGGTCAAGCCGTTAGGCAATGCCACGCAAGTGTTTATCTGCGGGCCGACACTGCTGGTCGAAGCTGCAGCGAGCGGACTGGTTCAGCTCGGAGTTCCGCCAGCTCAGATCCGCACCGAGCGATTTGGACCCACGAGCCCCACTACCTAAGGAGAGCTTGAAATGGACAGTATTCAAGGCGACATGAATCGCGAGTTGATGTTGGACGGCAACGCCGTAGCGGGCGTGTTGTTCGAGATATTTGCCGAGGATATGACGGCCAGTCCCACCGAGTGTGCTCATTGCGGCAATGTGGGCGAAATGGGGACGTTGTTGGCTTTTACCCAAGCGCCGGGGCTCGTATTGCGCTGTCCCGCCTGTGAAGGTATCATGCTGCGCATCGTAGAGACACCCAAAGCGATTTATCTGGATGCGAGGGGCGCGGCGTATCTGTGCCTGGAGCGACGATCAGCATAAAACGTTGGCCCGCTGGGCAAGGTTGAGGAGTTATAAATGTCCCACACAAATCTTACCGTTTATGGCGCGTCGTGGTGCAGCGACTGTAAGCGCGCCAAAAAATTCTTGGGTGAACAGCGTGTCCACTACAACTGGGTTGACGTCGAACAAAATGCTGAGGGGTTGGCCCTGGTCGAGCGTGCCAACAAAGGCAAGCGCATTATCCCAACTATCGTGTTTGGCGATGGGGCCATCCTGGTGGAACCCAGCAACGCCCAGCTGGCAGCCAAGCTGGGCTTGCAGACTCGCGCCAGCATGAGCTACTATGACATGATCATTGTGGGCGGCGGGCCGACCGGATTGACCACCGCGCTGTACGCGGCTCGCGAGGGACTCGACGTGCTGGTCATCGAAAAGAGCGGGCTGGGCGGGCAGGCCGGCGTGACTGAGAGGCTGGACAACTTTCCCGGCTTCCCCGATGGCATCGCCGGCGGTGAGTTTGCTGATAGGCTGGCGCAACAAGCGCGGCGCTTTGGCGTGGAAATCCTGCAAGCGCAAGAGGTCACGGGCTTACGAGCCGAAGAAGAGTCACGTTACATCACGACCGCCGACGGGAACGAATATGGTGCGCGTGCTGTCTTGATCGCCACCGGCTCGATGTATCGTCGCCTTGGCGTGCCAGGCGAAGATGAGCTGATCGGCGCGGGCGTCCACTTTTGTGCCACCTGCGATGGCCCGTTCTACAAAGGCCAGCACGTCGCCGTGATCGGCGGTGGCAACAGCGCAGGCGAAGAGAGCCTCTTCCTGACTCGCTTTGCTGATAAGGTGACTATCCTGGTGCGCGGCGAGACCATGACGGCCAGCAAGATCGTGATTGACAAGATAGAGATGAACCCCAAGATCAAAGTGCGCTATAACGCGCAAGTGGAGGCGCTGCACGGCAACGGCAAGCTGAGCGGCGTCACCATCCGCAATCACAACACCAGCACAACCGAGGAAATCAATCTGGCTGGCGTCTTTGTCTTTATCGGCCTTTCGCCCAATAGCGGTTGGTTGCCGGCTGACATCCAGCGTGACAAGTACGGATTCATCGTCACCGACATGATGCTGGAAACGAGTGTGCCAGGCGTGTTTGCTGCAGGCGATGTTCGACTGGGGAGCACCAAGCAAGCTGCCAGCGCTGCAGGCGAGGGTGCGGCGGCGGCTCTCATGATCCGCGAATACTTGAAGAAGGTGTAGAACAGATGAAAGCAGTTGCAGTTTATCCAGGTAAGCCCAATAGTATTCACCTGGCCGAGCTGCCGAAGCCAAGCGTGGATGAAATTCCAAACGGACACGGCGTGCTCGTTAAAGTGTTGCGCGTTGGAGTGGATGGCACCGATAAGGAGATCAACGCCGCTGAATACGGTGCAGCTCCGCGGGGTTTTGACTTTTTGACGCTAGGTCACGAATCGTTCGGGCGCGTGGTGGAGGTCGGACCCGCTGCGCGTGACAACGGACTCATTCCTGGCGACTATGGAGTGGCCACAGTGCGTCGGCCCGGTAGCAGTATTTATGATGCGATTGGCGCTCCGGACATGACCACCGATACCACATACTTTGAGCGGGGCATTAACCTGCTGCATGGCTTTCTGACCGAGTATTATGTGGACGACGCGCAGTATATCGTCAAGGTGCCGGCTGCTCTGAAACACATCGGCGTTCTACTCGAACCGCTGAGTGTGGCTGAAAAGGGCATCGAGCAGGCGTACGAGATTCAGCGGCGGCTCAAGGTCTGGCGGCCCGCACGCGCGGCGGTTGTCGGCGCAGGACCGTTGGGGCTCCTGGCAACGCTGGCGTTGCGCCTGCGCGGGCTGCAAGTCACGTCGCTCGCGCGTACCGAGCCTCCCTCGCTCAACAGCGAGCTGGTGGAGGCGTTGGGAGCGCGCTACGTGAGCACACGCAAGTTGACCATGATACAAGCCGCCGAGCAGTACGGGCCGTTCGACATCATTTTTGAAGCCACCGGCATGAGCAGCGTGGCTTTTGAAGGCATGGAGGCCCTGGGACGCAACGGCGTGCTGGTGATGACGGGCATCAATGGGAATAATAGGATGATCGAGGTGCCAGGTGACCGTATTCTGCTGGGCTTTGTGCTGGGCAACAAGGTGGCTGTGGGATCGGTCAACGCCAACCGGGTCAACTTTGAGCGCGGCGTGCAGGACATGGCGTTGGCGGAAGCGCAGTATCCGGGCTGGCTGTCGCGACTGCTCACTCATCCAGTGCGTGGGTTGGATCACTATGCCGAGATGATGCGCTTGCTGATCGAAGAGAAGAATGCCATCAAAGTCTTTGTCGAGGTCAACCATGACGGCGGAGCATGATCGCCTGATCCACAACGGCCCGGCCTGGAAGCGCTGGGGGCCATACCTGAGCGAACGTGCCTGGGGGACGGTGCGCGAAGACTATAGCGCCAATGGCGATGCCTGGGGCTACTTTCCGCACGACCATGCCCGCTCAAGAGCCTACCGATGGAACGAGGACGGGCTGGCTGGCATTTGCGATGACCAGCAGCGGTTGTGTTTCGCGTTGGCGTTATGGAACGGGCGCGATCCGATTCTCAAGGAGCGCTTGTTTGGCTTGACCGGGCCGCAGGGCAATCATGGAGAAGATGTCAAAGAGTACTATTTCTATCTCGACTCGACGCCGACGCACTCGTACATAAAGATGCTGTACAAATATCCGCAACGCGAATTCCCTTACGCCGATCTGGTCGGGACCAATCAACGCCGCGGCAAGCTCGAACCGGAGTATGAATTGGCCGATACGGGCATCTTTGCCGACGATCGCTATTTCGACGTCCTGATCGAATATGCCAAGACCAATCCAGATGACATCCTTATCCGCATCCGCGCGACCAATCGTGGCCCTGATCCTGCCGAGCTGCATATATTGCCGACGCTATGGTTCCGCAACACGTGGAGCTGGGGATTGGAGCACGCTGGCCCGCGCCCGATTTTGCGACGGGCAGACCCAACGACGATTGTTGCTGAACACGAGACGCTTGGCTCCTACGTCCTTGCCTGCGATGGCTTGCCTGACTTGTTGTTCACGGAGAACGACACCAACTATCGACGGCTCTACGGCACGCCGAATCTTTCATCCTACGTGAAGGATGGCATCAATGATTATGTGGTGCATGGCCGAACCGATGCTGTCCATCCCGCCGACTTGGGCACCACGGCATCGGCGCATTATCGCATGACGATCGGTTCCGGAGAGACTGCTACAGTTCGCCTGCGCCTCGCTTCGCTCTCCGCGCTCCACATTCTCTCGTCAGGAGGCTCTCGACTGTCCACTGCCTTCGCCGAGTTTGACGCGGTCTTTACTCAACGCCAGGCCGAGGCCGACGAATTCTACACTGCGCTTCAGCCGCCCACTTTGAGTGAGGATGAACGATGTGTTCAACGCCAGGCCTTTGCCGGCCTGTTGTGGTCGAAGCAGTTCTATTACTATGACGTTGACGAGTGGCTGCAAGGCGACCCGAAGCAACCTCCCCCGCCACCTGAACGCAAAAAAGGTCGCAATCACGAGTGGAGACATCTCAATACCGCCGATATAATCTCGATGCCGGACAAGTGGGAGTACCCGTGGTTTGCTGCATGGGATCTGGCGTTTCACTGTGTGCCGCTCGCGCTGGTTGATCCCGACTTGGCCAAAGATCAATTGATCTTGCTGGGCCGTGAATGGTATCAGCATCCTAATGGACAAATGCCGGCGTATGAATGGAACTTGTCCGATGTCAACCCCCCGGTGCTGGCATGGGCCGCGTGGCGCGTATACAAGATCGAGCAAAAGGCGCGTGGCGCGGGCGACCTTGCGTTCCTGGAGCGCGTGTTCCACAAGCTGCTGCTCAACTTTACGTGGTGGGTCAACCGTAAGGACGCCGAAGGCCATAACGTTTTCCAGGGCGGCTTTTTGGGATTTGACAACATCGGCGTGTTCGATCGCAGTGCCATGCTGCCCATCGGCGGTCACGTGGAGCAGAGTGATGGCACGGCCTGGATGGGCATGTTCTGCCTCAACATGTTGACGATTGCGCTGGAGCTGGCTGGCCGCAACCGAGTCTATGAAGACATCGCGACCAAGTTCTTTGAGCACTTTCTCTACATCGCCGACGCGATGAACAACATTGCGGGTGCGGGCATTGCGCTGTGGGACGAGCAGGACGAGTTCTTTTACGATGTGCTGCACCTCGGCGCGCACCAAACCATTCCCCTCAAGGTGCGCTCGATGGTGGGGCTGATTCCGCTCCTTGCGGTGACGACCATCGAGCCGGCGTTGCTCGATCAACTGGGCGATTTCAAGCGCCGCCTTCAATGGTTTCTCGAACATCGCCCTCATCTGGCGCGGCTGGTCTCGCGTTGGCAAGAGCCCGGGATGGGCGAGCGGCGCTTGCTGGCGCTGTTGCGCGGTCATCGCATGAAGCGCGTCCTGCGCCGGATGCTGGATGAGGGCGAGTTCCTTTCGCCGTATGGCATCCGCGCCCTCTCACGTTATCACGCCGGGCATCCTTACATGTTTGAGATGAACGGGACGCGCCATGAGGTCACCTACCAGCCCGCCGAATCCGATAGCGGACTCTTTGGCGGCAACTCGAACTGGCGCGGGCCCATCTGGTTTCCGGTCAATTATCTCATCATCGAGTCACTGGAGCAGTTCCATGATTACTATGGCGACGATTTCAAAGTCGAGTGTCCGACGGGTTCAGGCCAGTATCTCACGCTAAACGGGATTGCCGACGATCTTGCTCGTCGCCTCATCGGAATCTTTGTCCGCGATGGTGATGGCCGGCGGCCAGTTTTTGGCGGTCAAGAGCTATTTCAGCGCGATCCGGGCTGGCGTGACTATATCCTGTTCCACGAATACTTTCACGGCGATAGCGGCGTAGGCATCGGCGCGAGCCATCAGACGGGCTGGACGGGTCTGGTCGCCACATTGATTCAACGGCAAGGGGAAAAGAGATCAGCTTCCGAGTGAACTCTCCGTTCGCGAATTGAGCATTTATGCTACAACGGGCGATGGGATTGGTCAACGAACGGCGCGCCGTACGATGAC